>VOFI01003545.1_pt1 | contig 40366 bp, 74 predicted proteins | sample 5384131 | NCBI WGS metagenome assembly VOFI01 (sample SAMN12384728, study PRJNA508395) | human gut metagenome | isolation source: healthy gut H | host: Homo sapiens | reverse complement strand
CATGGAAATAGATGATGACTATAATAATGGAATATTTATAGAAAAAATTGAATTTGAATAAAATGTATAAAAGAATATAATGGTAATACATGGATGCTGGCAAAATATACAAATAATCGTGCTGGCACAAATATATTTTTTACAGGAGGATTTGAAAATGAATATTGGGGTAACAGAAATCAGTCCAAGAGAGGTGCAGAGAAAGGCAGAGAAATGTTTTAAAGATGGATATTACTGCTGTGAAGCTCTGGTCAGCACGATCCGCGATGAATTCAAACTGGATGTGCCGAAAGAGGTTGTAGCTATGGCATCCGGAATGGCAGTAGGAGCAGGAAAATCAGGATGTGTCTGCGGTGCATTTAACGGAGGAATTCTTGCACTTGGAATGTTCTTCGGCCGTACCGAACAGGATGGACGACCAACCCGAAGAGTATCAAATGTATGGAGCTTACGCACGAGCTTCATGACTGGTTCAAGAAGGCAAATGGTAAAAAATGCAATCTCTTTGCAGAGTTCTTACAAAGGAATTCAATATGGGACAGGGTGAACACAAAGAACAGTGTATCTATTTTACAGGACTTTGTGCATGGAAGGTAGCGCAGATCGTCTGTCGTGAGCTTGGTATCAAGAATCTGGATGAAATTGATGAACCGTGCGAAAGAAGAAAAAAATTGCAGATATCTAAATAAAGTGGTAACGACAGCCGCTTGATGAGAGAAAGGGAAAGAAACAATGAAAGACGTAATTAAGAAAGTACCGATTCCGCTTTGCGGAGTCATGCTTGGCGCGGCAGACTTGGAAATCTACTTCAGAGCTATTCAGAAGGAATCCGTTATGTATGCGGTATATTCGCAGCATTTCTTCTGATACTGGTGCTTTTGAAGCTGATCATGTTCCCAGGAGCAGTGAAAGAAGATATGGGAAATCCGATCATGGCAAGCGTATCAGGAACGTTTCCGATGGCACTTATGATTCTCAGCACTTATGTAAAACCGTTTATCGGAAAGGCAGCTTATTACATATGGCTTCTGGCAATCATTCTTCACATCATTCTGATCATATACTTTACGGTGAAGTTTGTTCTGAAACTTCAGATGCCAAAAGTATTTGCAAGCTATTATATTGTATATGTAGGAATTGCTGTAGCGGCTGTTACAGCACCGGCTTATGAGCAACTTGGAATCGGAACCGCAGCATTCTGGTTTGGATTTGTAACACTGATCGTACTTCTTGTACTTGTAACCTATCGTTATGTGAAGTTTAAAGAAGTGCCGGATCCGGCAAAACCGCTGATCTGTATCTACGCAAAGCACCGACCAGCCTGTGTATTGCAGGTTATGTACAGTCCGTAACACCGAAATCATACGGTTTCCTGATGGCAATGTTTGTAGTTGCAACGGTTATTTATATTTTTGCCCTGGTAAAAGCAGTGGGATATCTGAAGATGCCATTCTTCCCAAGCTATGCAGCCTTCACATTCCCATTTGTTATCAGTGCGATCGCAACTAAACAAACTATGGCATGTGCAGACAAATATGGGACATCCAATGCCATTTCTTCAGTATGTAGTTCTGATCGAGACAATTATTGCGTAAAAGACTTGTTGTTTATACTTATGTTCGTTTTATGGGGGCTATTTTCGGAGGAAAGAAATAAAAGATTTGACCGGACAGATAAAAAAGGGTAAACTTAAATTTATCAAGAATATGTCGGATGAGGGACGTCCTAGACACCGCAAGGGGCCGAAGAAGCAAAACGTAAGGTAACATCTTCCTTTCGTGGAAACTGACAGGCAAAAAGGAAGGCGACCTGACGAATCTTTGGAGAGTGTGCAAAGAAAGCACCACCTACGAGGCTAGAACCAACTGGTAAAAGGACAGAGAAAACAGATGAACGATTTTTTTCGTGTATCTGTTTTTTTCTGCCCTTTTTATATGGGCACTAATATGAGATGAGACTGTTAGCAGGCAGTACGTGGTGGCATACAAAAGTATTATCCGAGGAAGAAGGGAAAGGGCATTTTTGAATAAAATTTGACAGAAGAAAAAAGAAAAGCAGGAGGAAAAAAAGATGAGAATGATGCTTGTAGGAGCCGGTGCTGTCGGTGAAAGTATTTTAAAAAGTAATGCAGTGGAGAGACCCAAAGGGAGAATGGCTGAAATATGTACTGGTCTGCGACTATGATCTGAAAAGGGCAGAGGAAGTTGTCGGTATGATGAAGGGGATTCCCGTTTTGAAGCCTCTAAGATCGATGCAACAAATACAGAGGAAATGGCAGAACTGATCCGGGAGCATAAGATTGATTTTGTGATGGATGTAGCACCACCTTTTGCAAGTAATATGATTTTTGACGCTGCATTTAAAACGGGTGCAGATTACGGAAGCATGGGAACCTGGTCGGTTCCGATGGAAGATCCGGCTTACGGACTTGGTATTGAGAACAGCTATACTGAACCGATGACAAAATACAATTTTGACCGTCATGAAGCCTGGAAGAAGCAGGGGAATATGGCTGTGATCTGTATGGGAATCGATCCGGGTGTTGTAAATGTATTTGCAAAATACGCGGCGACAGAGCTTTTTGGATGAAATAACAGAAGTTCATGTAAAAGACGGCGGAAATCTGTCTGTTCCGGGTGCAGATCCGGATGACATTATGTTTGGATTCAACGTGTGGAATGAGTGCTGGATGAGGTAATGAACCCGAATGTTGAGTATGATAAGGAGAAGGGCGGATTTATCGTAGAAAAAGCATTTGCAGGGCAGGAAGTCTATGAGATGCCGGAAGGAGTAGGAAAAAAATACTCTGGTAAAGGTAGAGCATGAGGAGGTTGTGACGATGGCACGCTACTTAAGCCAGTATGGATTGAAAAAGGCAACCTTCAAGATCAGTCTTGATGAGAATCTGATCACGGCACTTAAGGTGCTGGATAAGCTGGGACTTCGCAGTATCAAGCCGGTGCAGGTAGGGGATGTGAAGGTAGTTCCAAGAGATGTGGTTGCGGCCTGTGCACCAACCAAAAGATATCGGAGATGAGATGACCGGAAAAATGCTGGTCGGAGTACAGTGTATCGGAAAGAAAGACGGAAAGGAAAAAGAATACTTCCTGTATCAGCCATTTGATAATCAGGAGTCTATCGAAAGATGGGGAACCCAGGCTGTTACCGCCCAGACAGGATTTGGAGCGGCACTTGCACTGGAGCTGATCGGAAGAGGAATCTGGAAAGAAGCTGGGGTCTATGCACCGGAATATTTTGATCCGAAACCATACCTTGAATTAATGAAAGAAAGTGGTTATAAATACGGAATTATAGAGAAATAATCTGGATGCGCTCAGAGATGGTCTGAGAAAATAAACAAAATAAAGTTACGCGCAGAAACGGTACAAAGTCATAGAAGAACTTTGTACCGTTTTGTGTGTGACAGGAAATCAGATCAGCTTACACTCTTTGGCCCATTTGGTGACAAAGGTAAGAAACTTATCAAGTGCAGGAGAGAGTTCAGGTGTATCCAGATAGGCTACGGACAGATTCCTGCGGAAGTGTTCGGTAAAGGAACGGACACAGACGTTGAATGGAATATTGTGAAGCAGAAGTTTGGGAAGTACAGTGATGCCAAAGCCCTGTTCCACCATTTTAATCGCGGTATAGTCTTCATTGATCCGAAATCTTACGTTAGGCGTGATATGGTTTAATCGGAATAATTTTCCGGTTTCATAATCAAAATCATCGGCGGAGAGAACAAAATCCTGTCCGTCAATATCGGCAAAAGATACCGTCAGCTGATCGGCAAGAGGATGGTCCAGGGAAGTAACCAGAACCAGTTCGTCGGTGCCGACAGGAAGATTTGGGAAATCCTTTGCGACATATTGCGAAACAAAGATACAGTCCAGTTCTTTTTGCGAAGCTTTTCCGTCAGGTTCTGAAATCCGTCAACATAGAGCCGAAAGGTGATATTCGGGTATTCGGCAGAAAAATTTTTCAGTACTCCGGGGAGCCAGTTATAGGCAATGCTCTGCACCGTTCCGATGCAGATAAAACCACTGTCCAGATTGTTGATATTTGAGACGATCTGATCGATCCGTGTATTGGCGGAGCGGATATGCATAAGTTCTTCAAAGATGGGTTCTGTTCCGGGAAGTGCTTCCATTCCGTTTTTTGAACGCTTGAACAGCTTAAGACCAATCTCTTTTTCATAATTGCGGATAGTCTGGCTGACAGCTGACTGTGTGTAGTTGTGTTTTTGAGCAGCTTTTGAGATGCTCTGATTCTCATAGACATCAAGAATCACATCGTATTTAGACATGATGAAACCTCCGTGGTGTTGATAAACAATGCTCTTTTACTATCTTACTTAATATAAGGAAGATAATCAATATCTGTGGGATTTTATTATAAATTTTTTTAAAATCAAACATAAGAAAAAAGTGAAAATATAAGCGCAAATCAAAGAGTTAACAATGTATTAACAAAAAGTGAAGTCTGATATCAGTTTTACAGACTTTTCAATGACCGGAAACTGGAATAGCATAGAACAGGGGAATGAAATTCAAAGGAGTTTAAGTGTATCATGAATTAAAGGAGAAGAATAATGGGATACAATTACTGGAACGGAACAGAAGCGGCACACCGCCGTGTTATGATGAAGGCGGCAGGATATTCGGATGAAGATATCCGTCAGAAACCGCATATCGGAATACCGAATTCTTATATGGCAGGTTCTCCCGGAACTGCGCATCTTCGCCAGGTGACAGAAGCTGTAAAAGAGGGAATCTGGGCAAAGAGGAGGAATCCCGGTAGAATTCGGAATCCCGGCTACTTGCGGAAATGTGGCAAATGGTGCGGATGAGATGAAGTATGAGCAGGTAGGAAGAGATATCGTGGCAATGTCCATCGAATTTGTATCCAGAATACATAATTTCGATGCGATCTGCTGTGTGGCATCCTGTGATCTGATCATTGCCGGATGTTATCTGGCGCATGCAGACTGGATATTCCGGCCCTGGTAGTGACCGGGGGATCAATGCAGGCCGGAAATTACTGTGGGAAGACAGTTGTAGAGGCAGATCTGGATGCGGCAAGATTCTCAGGTGCTTCCGAAGCTGAGTTATTTGAAATGGAAGAAAGGTCATTCGGTGCCTGCCCGTCCATGGGAACAGCCAACACGATGCAGATGTTAGGGTGAGGTATTGAACCTTGTTATGCCGGGAACATCTACGATTCCTGCATCAGATAATGCAAGACTTCGTCTTTGCCGCAAGAACAGCAGGAAAATACATGGTACAGCTTGCCAGGTCCGGAAAGACACCAAAAGATCTGATCACCAAAGATGTTCTGGAAAATGCGATCATGTTTGATATGGCAGTTGCAGGATCAACCAATGCGGTACTGCATATCCTGGCATACGCATATGAACTTGGTATCAAGCTTACACTGGCAGATTTTGAAAAGTATGCGAAGGAAATTTACTGCATCAATGCAGTGATTCCAAGCACCGTATACAGTTGTAGATTTTCATTATGCCGGCGGTGTAAAGCAGGTCATGAAGCAGCTTGCCGGTAAAATCCATACCGATGCGCCGACGATTTACGGGGATACAACTTGGGGTGAACTCCTCGATTCTGTGAAAAGCGCGCCAAATAAAGTCATTCATTCGCTGGAAGATCCTGTAGCAAAAGAACCGGGACTTAAAATCATGCGGGGAAATATTTCTCCGGCAGGGGCGATCGTACGTCCGACAGCAGTATATGAAGAAGTAAAATACATCAAAGGTGCGGCAAAAGTGTATGAATGCGATCAGGATGCATATAGAGCCATTATGGCAGGCGAGATTGTTGCGGGGGACATTCTTGTTATCCGCTATGAAGGCTGTAAAGGAGCACCGGGTATGAAAGAGCTGATGCTTAGTATCGATGCGCTGATCGGACTTGGACTTGATAAAAAGGTCGGGCTTATCACAGACGCGCGTTTCTCCGGATTCAACTACGGAGCAATCGTCGGACATGTTTCTCCGGAAGCTTATGACGGCGGTGTGATCGCTTTGATCGAAAATGGTGATGAAATTGAGATGGACATTGCAGGGGGAACCGTCAATCTTCTCGTATCTGATGAGATTTTAGCAGAAAGAAGAAAATCCTGGGTACGTCCGCCGCTTAAGCAAAGAGAAGGGTGTTTTAAATATTTACGCACAGAACTGCAGACCGGCAGAAGAAGGCGGTGCAATGCAGCCATGGGCACTGGATGCAGACTACGGATATCATCACGAATAAAAAGTATTGGTATGGATAAGGAGAGAACGGGTATGTTATTGCTTTCAAAAGAGGATATTAAAAGTGTAATTACAATGAAAGATATGATCGAAGCGGATAAGCAGGCATTTAGGATGGTTGTCGATGGTACGGTAGATACACCGCTTCGTACAGTCATCAATGGAAAATATGACGGCGCATTTCTGTTTATGCCGGCCTATGCTCCGGAATTAGATGCGCAACCATGAAGGTGATCAACATTTTTCCACACAATATCGATAACAATCTGATGACATCACCGGCGCAGACTATGCTGATCGACGGAAAGACAGGGTATGTAATCGCGATGCTGGACGGAACTTATGTGACACAGCTTCGTACGAAGCCTCTTCCGGTGCGACATTCGATCTGCTTGGAAAAAAAAAAGGAATGTAAAAAGGTGCAATGATCGGTACAGGGGGGACAGGCAGAACTCAGCTTGAGGCAATGCTCGCGGCAAAGAAGAAAGCTGGAAGAAGTAAAGATCTTTGACCTGAATGAAGAAAGATGCAAAGCATTTGCCGAAGAAATGCAGAAGGGACTGGCTAAATACGGTGCAAAAATCATACCGGCTAAGGATTCAGATGACTGTATCGAAGATGCAGATCTTATTATCACAGTGACTCCTTCCGCAAAACCGGTATTTGACGGAACAAAGGTAAAAGCCGGTGCAACCATCAGCTGCGTAGGTACTTATGAGCCCCATAAGCATGAGCTGGATCCGGCAGTTTTACCGAGAGCATCTAAGATTATCTGTGATTCAAAAAGAGGCGGCGCTTTCAGAGACGGGGGATCTTCTGATTCCGATTGCAGAGGGAATCATTACAGAAGAGGATGTGCTTGAAGTCTTGGAGATGTGATCAATGGAAAGATCAAAGGACGTGAAAATGACGAAGAAATTATCGTATATGAAACCGTAGGAGTTCTTTGCGCAGGATCTGGTGGCAGCAAAGGTGATTTATGATAAGGCAGTAGAAGCCGGAAAAGGACTTCGCTGGGGAGAATAATCTAAAAAGGGATGTAAATACAAAAAACACGGAATATTTCCGTGTTTTTTGTATTTTAAAGAATAGCTTTGTGATAAGATAAACGAGAACAATAATTTAAAGAAAAGGAAACAAGAGAAATGCTAACTACATGGATTCAGGCAGTATACGAATTTTTATGGGGAGATCTTTTAAGGATACCACTTCCGGGAGGCTCCTCTTTTTGGTGTGTCACTGCTTATTATTTTGCTGATTCCCACAGGAATCTATTTTACGATCAGAACAAGATTTTTGCCGGTTCGTCTTTTTTGGAGATATGGTTCGCGCGCTTACCGGGAAAAAAAAGAAGGAAGATGGCAGTCTGTCGACTTTTCAGACACTGATCGTCTCAACTGCAACAAGAGTCGGAATGGGAAAATCTGGTAGGAGTAGTCGCTGCCGTTTCCGCAGGCGGTGCCGGTGCGGTATTTTGGATGTGGATCACAGCAGTCATCGGTTCATCAACCGCATTTATCGAGGCAACGCTTGCACAGCTTTATAAAGAGAAAGATCCGCTTTACGGAGGCTACCGCGGAGGTCCCGGCATATTATATGCATCATTATGTAGAGACGGACAGGAAAGACAAAGAAACATGTCTGTATTGCGGTGCTCTTTTGCAATCTCAGGGCTTATCTGCTGGTAGGGGGATCAGTCAGGTGATCAGTAATTCGGTTGCATCTTCTTTTGAAAATGCATTTGGGATTCCGCCAATTTTTTACGACGGTGATTCTGGTAGCCGTTGCGGCAGTGATCGTACTGCGAAAAAATGCCACAGTAAAGGTGTTGGATATTCTGGTTCCAATTATGGCAGTCTGCTATTTTGTGATTACGATAGTCATTATCTTGTTGAATATCCGAAGCCTTCCGGGTGTATTTGAGCGGATTATCCAGGAAGCGTTTGGAATCCGTCAGGCAGCAGCCGGAGGGTTCGGAGCAGTTCTTATGAATGGTGTAAAAAGAGGGTTATTTTCCAACGAAGCAGGTTCGGGATCAGCACCATGCGCAACAAGGCTACGCAGAATGTGATACGCCTGTAAAAGCAGGATTTATACAGGCATTGGGTGTATTTATAGATACAATTGTGATCTGCAGCTGTACGGCGATGATCATGCTTCTTGTGCCGGAAAAGATGATAGCAGGACTGGAAGGAATGGAGCTTTTGCAGACAGCAATGAATTATCATCTCGGTAAATTTGGCGTGATCTTTATTGCGGTTACGTTGTTCCTTTTCAGCTTTTCAACGTTTCTCGGAATCCTGTTTTATGCAAGAGGAAATGTGGCATATCTTTTTAGGGGATAAGTGGTGCTGGCAGACAGCATATAAAATCCTCGCACTTGTGATGCTCTTTATCGGAGGAATTGCGGCTTATCATATTGTATGGGATCTTGGCGATGTGGGAATCGGACTTATGACGATTTTTAATATTGTGACTTTGTATCCTATGGGTGGAGAGGCACTGGAGGAATTGAGGAAGTACGAAAAAAATAAACAGTAGGAGGAACTGGAGAATGTCAAAAGATGAATATTTGATAACAGATAAACCTCTTAAAGCGTTGACTATTTTCGCAATGCCAATGATTCTTGGCAGCTTTTTTTCAGCAAGTCTATAATATGGCTGATTCGATTATCGTCGGTCAGTTTGTTGGTTCGTCTGCACTGGCGGCAGTCGGTGCCTGCGCCGCACTTACGAATGTCTTCATTTGTATAGCCTTGGGTGCCGGTGTGGGCGCAGGGGTGCTTGTGAGCCGTTATTTTGGAGCCAGAGATTATAGTAAAATGAAAACAATCGTGTCAACATCATTGATCAGCTTCCTGATTCTAAGCGTACTTCTGGGTATATTTGGCTTTTGTTTTTTTCCAATTCGATGATGAGCTTATTACAGACGCCAGCTGATATACTGGATGAAGCAGTACTGTATCTTCGGGTTTATTTTGTGGGCTTTCCGTTTCTGTTTATGTATAACATCCTTTCAACGATGTTTACCTCGATCGGTGAATCAAAGATTCCATTGGGACTGTTGATATTTTCTTCTATATTGAATATTTTTATGGATCTTTGGATGGTAGCGGATCTTGGACTGGGTGTGTTCGGTGCAGCTCTTGCAACACTCATCGCACAGGGTGTTTCCGCAGTGTTTTCGTTTTTGATTTTCTTTAGCCGGATGCGTCGATATAAAAGTCATTTTGACTGGTTTGATGGACAGGAGTTACATTCTATGCTTCGAATTGCCGTACCTTCGATTCTTCAGCAGTCTACAGTGTCGATTGGGATGATGATCGTACAGGCAGTTGTAAATCCATTCGGTACACAGGCACTTGCCGGTTATTCCGCAACGATGAGGGTAGAGAATGTTTTTTCACTGATATTTGTATCCATTGGAAATGCAGTCTCGCCCTATGTTTCCCAGAATCTTGGAGCAAAGAAAATTGAACGTATCAAAAAAGGATACCATGCTGCACTGGTGTTGGATTTATGTTTTGCAGTTCTTGCTTTTATAGTCATTGAAATGTTGCATACCCAGATTTCCTCGTTATTCCTGGGGAAAGACGGAACTGCCCTGGCATATCAGGTGTCCGGGGATTATATGAGATGGCTTGGTTACTTTTTCATTTTTATGGGTATCAAGATGGCAACAGATGGAGTTCTTCGTGGACTTGGAATTATGCGGCCGTTTCTCATTGCCAATATGGTAAACCTTGCCATTCGGCTGACAGTTGCTTTGATTTTTGCACCTCGTTTTGGTATCGAATTTGTCTGGCTTGCTGTACCGGCTGGCTGGTTTGCCAATTTTGCGATTTCCTATGTGGCACTTAGAAAATCGTGGCCAACTGATAAAGCAGCTTCAGTTTGCTAACTGTCTGTTTATTCCGGAAGAAATTACCCGCACCAACGGTGCGGGTAATAGCATAAGTCAGCAAGAATATGAAATCAGAAATATAATGCCGAAAATCCTTATGGAAGCGGATGACCTGCCGACCAGGTACAGCTCATACCATTCTTCCCGCGTCAGTGTTATCTCACATGCTGCGATAATTTCTTTCAGGCGGCTTTCGCTTGCAGTTCCGGTAATGATTTGCATATTTGCCGGGTGACGTAAAATCCACGCAGCCAATGGTAGTGTCGCTGACATTATATTTTTCAGCCAGTACATGAAGCTTTTGATTCAGCTCCGGGTATTCGTCACTTCCGAGAAAGCATCCTTTCCATGCCGGCATCTGAAATGGTGACCAGGCCTGGAGGGTGATATCATGGAGGCGGCAGTAGTCGAGCAGACTTCCGTCGTGGTCAATTGAACCGGGGGTTTCCATATTGACTTCCATGCCATTTGCAACAAGATTGGAAACCGGAATGCTGAATTGAACCTGGTTGACAACGAGCGGTTGGCAGACATACTTCTGCAGTAGTGCAATCTGCATCGGTTTGTGGTTTGAAACACCAAAATGGCGGACCTTTCCGCTCTCAAACAGAACATCAAATGCGGCAGCAAGAACCTCTTCCGGTTCTACGAGTGCATCCGGACGGTGAAGCAAAGAGAAGATCGAGATAATCTGTCTGAAGCCGTTTTAAAAATACCATCGACGGATTTCAAAAATGTGCTCTTTTGAGAGATCATAACAACCTTGCCGGATGCCGCATTTTGACTGCAGGTAAATATCTTCCCGTTTCAGGGATGGATCGCCGGCAAAGGCTTCGCCGAACACAGTCTCGCTCATACCGCCGCCATAGATATCAGCATGATCAAAGAAATATGCGCCCTGTTCCAGCGCGGAATGGATGAAATGATTCATCTCGTCTTTCGATTTTTCGGAAAGCCGCATGCATCCGACTGCAATCGAAGGAATTTTTGCAGATGATTGCCCAAAAATAGTTTCTCTCATGATAAAAATCTCCTTTGTAATGATTTGATATTCGCGGAATTTTTCCGTAAAGCAAGTATGGAAGAAGTCCGGAAGTAAAGAAATAATAATTGTTATACTTTTGACCATAGTATCATCATATCATAGAAGCGCACTCGAGAGTCAATGAAAAAAAGATAAAAGACGAAATTCCTACGAACTGTGAAATTAAGCAGTTTGTAGGAATTTTTTGGAAAAATTTACAACCCAAAAATCAATGTAAATACAACCTTATAATGTTAAAATAAATATGCATATTCAACATATTTGTTGAAAAATAATGATGCTTGAATAAAGGAGGGACAGCCGGAATGAATTTAAAAGAAGTTTATGAGATTTTTTATCCGGGCAAATGTAAAGAAAAAATCCATCTGTGTGGAATGTTCCCCAAAATACCGTTCGAAAAAAGATTTTTTGAAGAACTTCTTCCAATGGAAATACGATGGATCAATTTTAAAATCTGGAATGATAAAGCACGAAGAAGCAGATTTTTTTCGAATTGTAAAGGAGAAACCCGATATATTGCATCATTACGCACATTTTTATTTGAACAACCATGGACTATCTCGAGGATAGAAGGAAAAGCGAATGAGCTTTTGAGTGGTCAGATTTCCGAAAAGGTTATGAATGAAAGTTTTTTACGGATTGTAGAGAAAGAAGGAATCGAGATTTCGAGGAAGCTTAGATCATATTTGTTTGATGACGAGACAAATCAGTTGAAAACAAAATGGGGAATGTACTGACGTTTTATGTTCTACTGGCTATTTTACCGGAAGAAATTAATCAGATTTACGTACAGTATTTGTATAATCAAGAACAGAGTGCGCAACTTAAGGGAGAAGAGGAGAGTAATGGTGTAGCAATAAAAGATGCTTTGCATTATTTCAATATGAATATCCACCGGATATGAGCATTGTATCGCCGGGAGAAAAAATAAATCATACATGGGTAATCAAAAATGTAGGAGATACTCTATGGGAGAATCGATATTATGAATGTAATCAGTCTATGATGGAATTAGATGAAAAAAACAGAATTCTTCGATTCCGAAATTTGTTTACCCGGGAGATAAAGTGTCTCCAAGTGTATCATTTTATGCACCGGACAAACCGGGAACTTATGTCATGAACTGGAAAATGAAGGATAGCAAAGGAAAGATTGTTTTCCCGGATAAATTGGGAATAGGATTGCATTTCATGGTAATGGATTTTGAAGAGGATAAAGCAATCCGGGGTGAAAATTATAATGTAATAGAAGAAATACCTCGACTTTCTGCCCCGATTATTGCAGGGAATTTGTATTCTCACACCTGGATTATTCAAAATACAGGAATGACTATTTGGAATGAGTATTATTTGGAGTGTATCAACGGAGATAACTTTTCTTACGTGAAAAAGGAATTATGCGTACCACTTAAAGCGCATGTTATGCCGGGGGAAAAAATCTCTGTCAAAGTGGAATTCGCAACGCCACCGATAGAAGGTATCTATACCATGGTCTGGCAAATTATGAAGAAAGACGGAACACCGGCGTTTGCAAAAAACAGGAGGCTGGAGGTTCTGTTGAATCTGATATAAAAGATGTCGGAAACCATTTGTTTAGAGGAAGGAATCAGAGGAACAGTATGAGTTATGTAGTTACAATTTTCACTGAAAAGCATTTATATCGGGTGAATATTGAAGAAGGAACAAAATATACCATTGGATCTGGTGAAAAAGATGCATTTCCGATGTCAGAGCTTGGCGTAGACGGGGCAACTTGGGATCTGTTTTCATGCAAAAAAACAAATCCTGAAGTTGAATGCAAAAAAAAATCCCTTTGTCAGTAAAGGAAATGAAAGAAGAAGCTAAGTTAGTTAATATTTGTGAATTTCCGAAAATAGAAGTAAGGTTTACCAGGGATACTGGAGAATATTCAGAATCATATCCTATTCCTTATGAGTGTCAGATTCATATCGGAAGATCTAAAAAAAATGATATTGTGTTAAATGATTCTTATGTGAGCAGAAATCACCTGCTCATTACATCTGAAAGAGGAAAAATACGAATAGAGGATTTAGGAAGTAAATATGGCACTTATCTGAATGGAAGTCCCCTTAAAAAGGCAATGCTGAAATCCGGTGATGAAATTGATATTTGTGATTTGCGTATTATTTGCAAAGAGAACACTTTATATTTTTATAATCTTCATGAAACACCGGAACTCAAATATCAGAAAGAGATAAATCATCCGGGGATGGCGACGAATATTGTTTCTATGCAGAAAGGGTATCCGTTATACCATCGTTCGCCGAGAATCAGAGAATCCTTGCCTGTGGATGAGGTGAGATTGTCGCATTTACCTAATAAACCACAAAGATTTTCTATCAGGAAAGCCAACTTTTTGCCACTTTTAAGTAGTGGCGCCATGGCGGGAGCTTCGCTTGCAATGTCGAGTTTTTCTCCTGCTATGCTTGCTATGCGTGCAAAGAATGATGATTTCCCCTGTTGGAAGCCTGATTGGAAATAGCAATAAAAAGCGCGTAAGATGCTTATGGTCGAAGAGGAAGAACGTTTCCAGAAATATGCGGACTATATTGCAGGAGAAAAGCGCATATTCATGCTATCGGAAAAAAACAAAAGGAAATCATAAACCAGGAGAATCCTTCGCCGGAAATATGCGAAACAATTCTGAATAAGATGTCGACTTCTTTATGGGAGAGAACAGCGACAGACTCTGATTTCCTGCAGGTCAGAATGGGCGCCGGGTATGCCCCTCTTTGTGTAGATGTAAAGCCGCCTACAGATGTCAACGATTTCCATATGGAAAGGGATGAACTGGAGGAGCTGACAGACCGTATTATACAGGAGACTCATTTGGTAGATGATGTCCCTGCCAGACTGGATCTTTTAAAGTATAGTTCTGTAGGTGTGATCGGAAACAGGGGCAAGGTGACAGACTTATTAAAGAATATACTGGTTTCGCTTTCTACATTGCACTTTTTCAGAGATGTTCGTATTGTAGGCGTTTTTGATCCGGAAGAAGAGGAAGAATGGAAATCGTTGCGCTGGCTTCCTCATATCTGGGACGATGAATTGCAGACCAGATATTTGAATTTTGATCCGCTTACAGAAGAATCTCTTGCAAGTCTTTCGCTGAATAGTGAAAAAAGGATATGTAGATTCTTATGCTAAATTCCGTGAGAAAGTAAACAGTATCATTGCGGAACGAAAGGATCCGGATTTTCAGGCGAAGTGGAAAAATGGGACGAGTCCGATTCCGCATTATATTTTTTTCTTTTCGCTTCCAGAAAAAAAAACGGAGTGCTTTTTATCAATGCTTTCCGAAAATGATCCTGCTATGGGGATATCAACAATCTTTTTATATGATGAACAGTATTATCTGCCGAATTTCTGCCAGTATATTGTAAATGTGGATGATCCGTATGATGACAGAACGGCCACCGCTTTTTATAAATACAGAGCAGATGAGAAAATGTGGTTTACCATGGATCAGCCGATTCCACAGAGAAAGTTTGATGCGTTTTGCAGACAGATGTCGGCTATCGAGGTTGAAGATGCTGTCAAGGGACAGATCCCGGTTTCGCTTACCTTCCTGCAATGCATGGATACAAACAAGGTACGCGACCTGAACGTGCTGGAAAGATGGAAAAGAATGATAGCGCTGTGAATATCACTGCGCCGTTAGGGGAAGGTGCAGGCGGCAAGCTGTTTTCATTATCTCTTCACAGACACTGTTCTCATGGCCTTGTCGCAGGTATGACAGGATCGGGAAAAGAGTGAACTGCTTATTTCATGGCTTTTATCTATTGCATGTAATTATCATCCGGAGGATGTTTCGTTTGTAGTGATTGATTATAAAGGCGGAAGTACGGCAACATCGCTTGAAAAGCTTCCACATGTTTGTGGAATTATTAGATGTTGGCAGTGGGATTGACAGATGTTTTCAATCGCTGGAGCATGAGCTGAGGCGAAGAGAAGCCATTTTTTGCTTCGGTAGGTGCAAAGGATATCAAGGAGTACATAAAAAAGGATATCACAAGGGTGAGTTTAAAGAAGCGGTGCCAAGACTTCTGATCGTATTTGATGAATTTAAAGAGCTGATCAAGGAAAGACCGGTTGTCAAAAAAAATGGTTGACTCCATAGTCGCAAAAAGGAAGTTCTCTGGGCGTACATCTGATTCTGGCTACCCAAAGTCCGGCAGATGCAGTAGATGAGGGAACCTGGAATAATACCCAATATCAGATTTGTATGAAGGTGCAAAATGCTGCCGCCAGCAAGGTGATGATTCATGAACCGGATGCGGCGATGATTACACAGGCAGGAAGAGCTTATGTAAGAGTCGGAACCTCCGAAAAGGCAGAAATTTTCGCGTTGATCCAATCCGCCTGGTCCGGAGCTCCTTATCAGGAAAAATAAAGAGCAGGGTGCTTTGGAAGTGCGCTATGTAGAAGTAGATGGATCGCGTATCAAAACAGTAGAAGAAAACCACACCCGATTTGTTTCGGATAAGAAAGAAATTGAGGCAGTGATAGCTTATATAGCAAGAACAGCAGAAGCGGCAGGTATAGAGAAGCGCCATCGCCGTGGAAAACAGAACTTCCAGATCTCTTCTAGCTGGAAGAAGCTGCCGGTGGAAGGCAGCTTTGACGGAGAAAAATGGGAGATGACAGAGGCTCCATGGTTATCGGTGCCGGTTGGTATATTTGACAGGCCGGAGCTTCAGGTGCAGGGAATACAGTATATGGATTTCCTGAAGGAAGGCAATTTCGGTGTCTTTGGAAGCTCGCAGACAGGAAAGACATCATTGCTCCGGACGATTGCAACATCTTTATGCCGTATGTATTCTCCGCGGGATATGCATCTTTATATCATTGCGGATATGGCAGGTATGGAGGCCTTCCCGCAGGTGGGAGGCGTTGTGGGATCCGGACAGGAAGAAAAGCTTGGCAAGCTCTATAAATATGCTGATCAGTTTTCTGGAGGAGAGAAGAAAAATTCTTCAATCAGGAGAGAGTGGATTCTCTGAAAGCTTACCGGGAACTGGTCAGTGAAGAGATGCCGGCTGTCTTTGTTTTGATCGACCGCTTCAGTGGCATTCTGGAGTCAAACCAGGATTATAAAGACGTATTTGTTCGTCTTTTCAGTGAGGGACCATCAAAAGGAATCTATTTTGTTTATACAGGTGTAAATAATACAGGCGTGCCTTATAAGCTGACAGCCAATGTTTCCGGGGCAATTTCTTTCATGCAGTCTGACCGAAGTGAATACAGCACTTTAATAGGACAGGTGAGAGAAGCAAGATTGCCGGACAGAGTAGGTAATGCTCTGATTAAAGTAAATCAGGAACTGATCAATTTCCAGAAGGCAATGTATGAACCTGGAGAAAATGATAAAGAGCGTGAAATGGCTTTGAAAGCAGAAGCAGAGGGCATGACAAGAGCTTGGAAAGGAAAACCTGCTTTGAGAATACCGGTTCTTCCGGAAAGCATTTCTGTGAAAAGTATGGCAGATCTCAGCAACAACGAGCAGGGAATTGCCGTTGGACTGGATGCAGAAAGCATAGAAGCGGTTCATGTAATGCCCGGAGAAACGACGGCAATGGCAGTTACCGGAAGAGTTGGATGTGGAAAGAGCGCAATGCTTCGCAGAATAGGAAAGATGGTACTGGAAGTGAATGGAAATACACTTTTATATTGCCTGGACTCAGAAAGAAAATCTCTGGCGGACTTGCAGGAGAAGGGAACTGCTTATGCGCGCTTTCAGAAACTGAGAAAAGTACAGGATTTATTTTCCCAGATATTCAAAGAACTGACGGATCGCATGCGAAAAAGGAAAAAGAAGTCAAGTACCCGAAATCACGGAAGAACCTTGGATGATCCTGCTTATCGATGACATAAAAGAATGCAAAGAAGTTACCGGATGATATACAGTGCAGTTACACAGGATTATGACAAAGACAAAAGGTTATGGCGTGCTGGTCCTCTGTGGAATCCGTCAGGGTGATCTTTTCAATTTTTATACGCAGGATCAGCTTGGTGTGGACCTCAAATCTTCCGGTGTTGCTCTTGCTTTGTCAGATACGGCAGTGCATTATGAAGGCTTTTATAAGAATAATTTTGTGCAAAGCCAGAGAAATGCAGAGCTGGAGAAAGGGTTTGGAATCTTTTTTGCAGATAATGGCGCCAGGAAAATCAAGTGCATAGACAGTCAGGAGGCAGGGAGATGAATCGAATCATAGTCACAATAAGAATAAAGCAAAAAAAGAATATGATTTGGAACTTCCTGTTCATCAGAAAATCAAAGACCTGATGCAGGATATTTCAGATTCGCTGGAAGGACTGGATCCTTTGTCCTGGTTTGACCCGGAAAAGGTCAGTCTTGTGGATCAGAGGAATGGAAGAAGATTAAACGCAGAGAATTCCTTGTCGGAAGAGTGTGTATGGAACGGAGATATCCTGGAAATACAGGGATATAGATAGAAGAATGTATCTAAAATAAAGAGATTACGAAATAAAACGATCTTAAAAACGATGTATGTTTTTAAAGATAAAAAAGTCAGAAATGATGTATTAAGGAAAGGTGGAAATCAAATGAAAATTATTGTAACTCCAGAGGAAATGAGAAGTAACGCAACAAATATCCGCACTGAAAAAGCTAATTTTGAACAGTGTATCAGCAGCATGCGTACAATCGTAAACAGTATGAGTGGCGTATTCGAAGGTGAGGCTGCAGCAGCTTATGTATCAAATTTTGAAAGCTACAATGGTCAGTTTACGGCTTTTGGAGAACTTCTGGAAAGCTTTGCACAAAAGCTGGATACCGCTGCCAATACTATGGAGGAAACTGACGGAGGACTTGTTTGCATCTATGGGACAGTAAGAAAAGGCAATTTGTGCGGGGATACGTCCTCGCACAAAGATGTGCTGAGACAGAAATGAGTGATGAAAAGAATGAAAGAACTAATACTATCTCCGGAAGAAATCTATTATATCGGAAAAGTAAGCGGCGGAAAATATTTGGATTATGATTATATTGCCGCTATGAAGGATATTGGAAAACGGGGGAAAATAAAACAACAGGAAATTCTGGATGGTCTTGAAAGGAAGGGATATGCCGAGAAGGATTTCTTAGGCAATCTGGAAGTAGAGCCGGCATGTACAGAAATGCTTGCAGCCGGTTTATCAGGGGATGTATGAATCTGAGCTGATTTTACGGGAAGAGTCAGGAGCATCTGTACATTATAAATTTCATCATATGGAGAATAGAATTACATCTGTAGAGTGCCGTGCGCAGGAGTACCGTGTCAGGGCGCAGGACAAAAAAGAAATAGAAAAGATGCTTTATTCTCTTTTGGAGGAAGATGTGCATACAGAGGAAAGAGAAGCATACATTGCGATTGACCAGGCAGAAAGGAGCATCATTCTGAAAGGTACTCATATCGGAAAGGATACCTGTCTCTATTTCTATGCAGAAAAAGGTGGTTCTTTCTATGAGATAGCTCCGGAACAAAAAGAAGAAACGATACTTCGCCTGGTTGAAAAGAATGTCGTTTGTGAGCAGGCAAAAAAAAAGATTCTGATGGGAGACTGAGAAAATGGCATACAAAGATGAAAATGGAAAAATAACAATTGATGATGTCGCGCCGGAGAGGATATTAGGAAAATCGAGCGGGCACAGTCTATCCTGCAAAATGCATTGCAGAGTCTGAGAGCAGCTCAGACAGAAGGGGCAAATTCAAAAGGTGAGACAGCCCAGGCTATTTATGATAAATCCCAGGAACTGATTAACCAGATTCAAAGGCTTGATAGTAATTTGGAGGAAACAACAAATTATATTCGCCATGTGCTTGCTGTTTATAAGGCGAAGGATGAAATGCTCAAGGAGATTATGGCATAGGCAAAAACATGAATTAGAGTGGAGGTATCCAACATGGCTAATATTAGAATTGACGCAGATGGATTGCAGAACAATATTTCATCTATGCGAGCCTATATAAATGAACTGGATTCTTTGAATGCACGGACACAGACGCTTATGACACAGATTGCTTCTTCCTGGGAGGGAGAGGCAAGCACGGCTTATATTAATATTATGACAGAGAGAATTCAAAAAGCAGGGCAGATGAAAGAGCTTTTACAGGAATTTATATCCTATATGGAATCTACCAGGACAAAATTTGTGTCAAGAGATCAGGAAAGTTCGTACTCTATCAGGGGATGCTAGGAGATGAGAAGATGATTATAGATGTGAATCCACAGACAATTACGGGAATCGCCCAGACGATTGCAAATGCTTATGGAGAAGTGGAAGAGGCGAAGAAGAATTTTGACATCCATCACGGAACATAACAACTGGAATTGCAAAGAGAGGGATGCTATCAATGACTATACCCGTTCAAATGCCCAGGAGATTTTGAAAATCAGTGAAAAATCCGGAAATTTTGCAAATGTCATGAAGGTGGTTGCAGAGAATTTTACGACAGATGAGAAAAATATATCAGAAATGTTTACCAGCGTAGAGAGCATCATTGCCTCCATGCTTACGATCCAGCCGATCGGAAGTGGGACTACGACAAGCAATATCCCGGAGGGTGTAATGCCAATTAATAAATCAATCGGAGCAGGAGATATCAATCTTTCTTCTGTGATCGATCTGGCAAGTATGAAATTGTAGGGACAGGAGGAGAAGAATGGCATCCAGAATTATATTAGATCCAGAAACCCTGTTGGCGCAGGCTGGTGAAATGCAGAGCCTGACAGCAGAATATGAATCCCTGTTTTCGAAGGTTACGGGTACTCTGAATGACACCAACAATAATTGAGTGAACTGTTAGCACATAATTTTGCAGGGAAAATAAGCAGCGCCCAGCAAAGCTTTTGCAAGTATTACAGAGCTTCTTGCCAGTGGGGCGGCAGCAGCGAAAAACAGTGCTACAACCATGCAGTCGGTAGACCAGTCTCTTTTTAAGGTGTTCGGAGGAGAAGCTGGTGAGGGGATTATTTCCGGACAGGTACAGGGATGACTGATGTCATAGAGGATTACAGGAAATGGGAAAAGAAATCTAAAAAGTAAAAGCAAAAAGTAAAAAGAAAAAAGACGGTTTTTTGGATTCTTTGAAAGCAGATATGGCAGGAGTGTCGAAAGCAATTGTAAAAAAAGGAAAGAAGACTGTTGCAAAAATAAAAAATCCTATGATGAAAAAGGATTTGTTTATAAGGCACTTCAATATGGAAAATCTGCTGTAAAAGTTGGTGCAGGTGTTGTCAAAATTGCCGGTGCGGTAGCTCTGGTAGCAGGCTCCGGTGGTGCAAAGCACTTCCTGTGGCTGCTTGTATTACTTTAAGTGCCTGCAATGATATTTATAATGGCATGATGGATGCAACATACACCTATACCGGTGACTATAACAAGGTTGGTAATACAAATGCATTAAAGGATTTTCTTGTAAAAAAAGGTGGAGAGACAGGAGAAATCCTCTTTGGAGATGAGAAGCTGGGAGAAAAAATGGGCAGTTGGGCTTACACAGGATTGGACGTTGTTTCTTTCTTAAATGGTGTAGATAAACTTGGAAAATCTTTTGGTAAGCTTCAAACTATAACAAGCGAAGCACCGCAGAAATGTCAAAGGTATGGGGAGAAATTCACATGGATGACGTTATCGACAATGATCTTAAATATCTCAGCAAAGATGGAATTATTAAGACTATACTTAATATAGACCCCAACTCTGTAGCTAATTTTGGATATGACGTCGTCACAGGTACGATTAAATCTATAAAGTCAGCAGGAAAACTTGGCAATACTATAGCAGATCTGGCCGTTGGTTAGGACGAGAAAAGGAAAATAAAATGGCAAAGCAATTACTACCAAATGGAAGCGTTGTAACCTTAAAAGGTGCAACAAAGAAGTTAATGACAATTGGCATTGAGGTTGAAATGGAGGAGATGAAAAAACCTACGATTATATCGCAATTCCCTATCCGGAGGGTTATATCGATTCGGAAACCATGTTTCTCTTTATGCAGGAGGATATCGAAAATGTATCTTTCGTAGGTTTTGTAGATGCAGAAATGCAGGTTTTTCGAACTGCATTAGAAGAAACAGATGAAAACGATGCTGAGAAAAAAGTGATTCATAGTATGATCAGCGACATTTATTTGGCACGTAATCGGAGCATAATGAGAATCTCCGCTGCCCTGTAGCTGTCATATAGGAAAGCGAAGAAAAATAACGAGGACAATTTTTTTCTTTGCGGGACGCTATATGGCAAGCTGTAACAATGGACTCGGAAGTATTTTAGAGAAAAATTTTCCGCTAAAAAAGGACAGATTCTTTGCTGTTTTTGATGGCATGGGAGGCGGAGAATATGGCGAGATTGCTTCCTATATGGGTGCAAAGGCAACAGAGGAATACTTGAATGCAGAAGAAGCAGATGATATTGCAGGTAAAAAAGGCTATCTGGAAAAAATGTGTACGCATGTAAATGACAGGATATTTAAGGAAACCCTTCGTTTGGATGCGGAGATGATGGGATCTACTTTGGCAGGACTTTATTTTACAGGAAACCAGGTTTGGACTGTAAATGTGGGGGGATAGCAGATGTTTTCTCCTGCGAGATGGGAAGCTTCGGCAGATTTCCGAAGATCAGACAGACGAAGCCTATATGAAAGAAAACGGTATTCAGGGACGAAAGCCTTATTTGACCCAGTATATGGGAATGAATCCGGAGGAAGTGCGCGTACTTCCCTATATGGATTGCCTGCAGACGAAAAGGGGAGATCGTTTTTCTTATCTGTAGCGATGGCGTGAGTGACATGGTGCCGGTAGATTTTCTGGAAACCATGATGCGAAAACGCAAAGTACGGCGAAGTGTGTCGATGCAATTCTCACAGCAACGTTAGATGCAGGCGGTAAGGACAATATTACAGCAATTGTTTTGGAAATAAACAGATAGAATTACAGGAGATGTAAATGGATGAGGAGAGATATCCAGCTCTGCCCTGGCAGGGATGGAAGATTGTAAAAAAGGCTGGGACGAGGCGGTTATGGCAGTGTGTATCTGGCACAGCGGAATTCGGCGGGTGTCATGGAAGATCTTTGCTGTAAAGGTGATTTCTTTCCCAAAAATGAAGAAGACATTGAAGCTGATTTTACAGATGGATATGATCTTGTCAGTGTAAGAAATAAGTATAAAAATATGCTTCACAGATACGTAGATGAGTATCAGATCATGCTGGCATTTAAAGGGCAGACCAATATTGTCAGTTGCGATGATTTTGAAGCAAAACCGCATAAAGATGGAATTGGATGGGATGTTTTTATCCGTATGGAACTGCTGACCCCATTGACTACATTGATCAAACAGTATGCAGGAATTATTCCTGAGGAAATGGTTATAAAAGTCGGAAAAAGATATCTGTTCGGCGCTGATGCTTTGTGATTCTAAAAATATCGTACATAGAGATATTAAGCCGGAAAATATTATGGTATCGGAATTTGGCGATTATAAATTAGGTGATTTCGGAATTGCCAGAACTATGGATCATACAACCCAGGCAACGACAGTAGGATCAGAGCGTTATATGGCGCCGGAAGTGATTAAAAGAGAAGAATACGGAAAAGAGGTAGATATTTACAGTCTTGGACTGGTGCTTTACTGGATGCTGAATAACCGTAAGCGTCCGTTTATCGATGCGGATCATTTACCAACTCATGATGAAATTGAACTGGCACAGGCAAGGAGAGAAAAAGGGGATCCTTTGCCACGACCTAAATATGGAAGCAGGGATTTACAGAATATCGTTTTGAAAGCTTGTGCATATGCACCAAAAGACAGATTCTCTTCTGCCAGAGAAATGTACCAGGCGTTGGAGGTATTACAATCAGGTGGAAGTATACCAGAACTGCCGAAGCCTGAACCACCGGAAAACCGAAACTGCCGGATGATGAAGGCGGGTTGCTGGGAGGATGGATTTCAGCAGAAGATGGTAAGGAGAATGGAAAGAATTTAGATGATGAGGATGAGTGGAGTTCTGTACATGTCACTGAAGAGAAAAGGAATATAGAAGAAGGACCTGCTGTTTTTTTAGAAGGAGCTTATCCGGATGAGCAAGAACTTAAAACGATAAAGAAGGTTTTAAATATCTGCACAGTTATAATGGGAATCTGTACGTTTGGAATTGCTTTGTTATGGTGTATTCCTATCAGAAAGAAAATTCTAAACAGAATAGACAGACGAGAGCCAATCAGCGACGGATTAAAGATAAGCGGCTACTATGATCGGACTTATACCGGGGCTGTTACTTCTTGTAAATGAAGATATTTAATTAAAGTGGCTGGAAAGTTGTCCAATCATAAGAGAAACAGGAAAAAGAAAGGAAGAGAGAGTATGAGGAATCGAAAGGTTAAAATTTTTGCACTTGTTATGGCAGGTTGTCTGTGTTTATCTGGATTAACAGGATGCGGCGGTGGAATTAAGATGACAACTGACGATACATCGTCCAAATCAGATAGCGGATTGATGGGATCTGCAAAAAAAAGCAGAAAAAAGTGATGAATCAGAAGCAGATTCTGCCGATGAAGAGGATAAAATAAGTGATGATATGATTGGGCGCTATGTATCCCAGGGATATGAAAATCCTTCCTTTGGATTTGCAATTAATCTCCCGGATACTTATACATTGGAAAATAGAAACAATGTCGCACTAAACGATGCGGACATTGTAGAATCTTCTAATTCAGAAGGCACTTATGATTATTTAAAATCTTTAATTTCGTTGGGAAGTGCGGTAGTTTTTTTCGGCAGAGGATGGGAATACATATATTGAACTGAACATTCAAAATGCAGCGGTTTTAGATAAAACAGCTACATGGGATGAAGAAAAGAATATAGCGGAAAATTCAGTGATGACTGAGGAAGATATTAAAGAATCAGCGGGAGAAGATGCACAAATCACAGAATTTCAAAATAATGTAGAAGAAATCACATTTTTGGGTGAGAAACATTACGCAGCACAATATACATTTAAGAACTATGATGTTTCGTATTATGGTGTGACTGTCTTTTTGGTGAATGAGCAGGATTCACAGTATATGTTAGCTGTCAATATAATTGGAGTAGATCTGAATGTAGTAGATCAGGCGGATCAGTTCTTTAGTGTATATACGGAGTAAGGTGAAGGGGAAAAAAAAGAAAGGTATGAAAAAGTTTTGTGTATTGTTTAGCCTTTTGATGTCCACAATGGTGTTTACAGCATGTGGAGCTGGAATTAAGTATAGTAGTGACAGTAATAGTAGTAATAGTAGTGGTAGTAAGCAAACTAAAAATGCAGAGCTGGTGGATTTAGGATCAGATCCGCACGCTTATATGCTTTACGGGACCTATCGGAATGAAGAAAATTATAAAGATGAAGATGGTTCCTATGCGAATGAGCATGCGGATGATTATGGCTATATGACTCTGCAGCTTGAGGATTCGGAAAAATATGAGGTGCAGATTCTTCCGATACAGATATATGCAGACACTGATTTCCTGATTTATGACCTGTCTGGAAAAACAGACAAAGAACTGAAAGAAGAGGAAGGTCTGACAGACCAGCAGATTGGCGCATTGCATGAATATTGGCAATATGATCACATTCGTGCCTCTTTTGTCGAAAGAAAAAAATATAGTGAGGATGGAGAATATTCTTATTCGGTAAATACTCTCTTCACATTTGCCTACGAAGTAGTAGGAGACAAACTCTATATGGGATTGGAAGCTTTGATTATGGATGATGAGGATGAAACTAATCTGGGATATCATGTACAAGATCGCAAGGATTGGGTTGAATACTCTTATGGCTTCGACGGTTTGGATTTAATTTTGTCTAAGGACGGAAAAAGTACAAGACTTAGATCTGCGGATATACTTTATGCAGAAAAAAAGAATGAAGGACTTTATGAGTGGGGATATGCCAAAAATTCTAGTTCCGGATATGATGGGATAGTTCATTTGTCTTTGAATACGGAAGACGGTGATGATTCTTATATTGAGTGGGCAGATGGAAGAACAGGTGAGAATGTAAAAACACAGATTGATGGCAATCAGTTTACTCTTACCTGGGACAGCACCTATCGTTACAATTATGATCTTGGAGAATCTGAAGAAGGCGAAGGTGGAAAAATCACAGGGATTTTCCTGATTACTAACCGACCAAATGGAGGAATGGATGGAGGCTTGTCCATCTGTGTTGATGGAAAATGGTATCCTTATGTTTATGATTCCACTGCATATTGGAATGGTGAATTAAGTGATAATTTAGAGACAGATGCTGATGTGAGCAGTATGAGTGAAGATGAGCTGGGAGAGTTAAAAGAAAACCAGACAGCAGTCTCAAGCGGACTCATGGGAGCCTTCAAAGAGCAGGGACTTGATTCTACGAAGATAGACGAGTCGACGGGAACAGTACAGATGGATAATAATGTGCTTTTTGCATGGGATAAGGCAGATTTGTCAGAAGAGGGAAAGGCTTATCTGGATCAATTCCTTGCAGCCTATGTACCGGTAATATCCAGTGCGATAGAAGATGGAAAGGTATCGACAATCGTAGTGGAGGGCTATACCGATTCAGCAGGAGACGAGGCTTACAATTTAAAACTCTCTCAGGAAAGAGCAAAGACTGTTGCAGATTATATTAAAGCAGGTTATCCGGAACTTACGAATGCTATCGAGGTTGTCGGTAATGGAGCAAATAATCTGATTCTGGATGGAGAAGGAAAAGAAGACGCTGCAAAGATCAAGACGTGTAGAAGTCAGATATGTCCTGAAGACAGAGTAATGATAAAAATCAAACATAAAATAATATAATAGGAAATAAGAGCAGACACATAAGGAGAAGATAAGAATGGCGGAAAAAATTGATCTTAATACACTTCCGAAGGGACTTACAAAGGAAGAATTTACAGCTTTGCCTAATTTTAAAAAAGATACGTTCTTTTTTACCTGGGCTGGTGTGGTATCTATTGGATCAGGGATATTGATTTGTTCAGAGATAGGAAAGACAGCGGAAAGCGTATTTCAGGCTGGTGGAAGTTATGATGATATGAGCCGGCTATGGGCAGTAAAGCTTAATATGTTGTTTATGATTTTTGATATTGTTATGGGAATTCTTCTGCTAAAAAAGAAAACAACAAAAATGGCGTATATTCTTGCTATAACAGAATTGGTCTATATAGTTCTGGTACTTGTATTAGGCGGGACGATAGGTATTGGGGCTATAGCCTTTTACTTGCTTTAGCCGGTGCGATCCGGATTGATAAAAAATGGAAACAGTATCAGGAAATATCAGGTGGAAGCAATCAGTTAAACCATACTGGGAATAGTACAGCCGGAACAACACAGAACAACACATATACAGAAATTCACACATCCGAAAGCTAATAATGGAAGCACCTGGCGAAAGGGCGGAAAAAAATAATGATTTTGTATCAGCTGACAGCCCTAAAAGTCTGGAGGAAACACTGAACATTTATAAAAAAAGAAAAAAGCTGGTCTGCAGAAAATGATATGATAGAGACTTTGAAGAACAGCAAAGTATGGGTTCCATACATTAGTGAAAAAAATCAGCTGGATATTCTGAAAAATGGAGAAAGATATTATCTTCCAGTGTTTACAAGTAGAGCGGAAATGAAAGAATATGGAAAGAAATTTTCTCAAAGAGAGTTACGCTTTTCTGATGTGATGGATATGGCAAAGAGATCACAATATGCATTAACAGGTCTTGTCATCAATGCGTTTACTGATTCTGTTATTTTGGACTGGAATCAGCTCGGCACGATAAATCCTGGTGGCGATGACGAAGAAGAAGAAACTATGTATACGAGATAGTTGCAAAGAAACCTTACTGATATTCAGAAGTAAAAAACTGAAGATCGTAAGGTTTTTTTACTTCTGAAATTTGGAAGTGATTTTTGCGGAATATTTGAAATAAGAACAACAAATACCCATATGAAAAAATAGGTCTTACTGAATGAAATGGTTCAATTTAGTAAGAACTATTTTGAATTAGTATTTGTAAAATAAGTCAGTTTGTATACTTCTTGCATTATATTTATAAACCTATTTTTCACTATCTGGAGCGGCATTTGATAATGCTTTTGCATAATCTGTAAGTCGTGTTAATTGAGATGCGTTTAGGTTTTTGCATGTTTCGATGAGAAAAAAACAGAGAAGGGGATTCATTTTGCACAACTACTATTCTATTTGGAGTCGGATCAGCAGATTTCCCAACGAGGTAATCTGTAGATGTTGAAAAAACTTCAGCCATTTTAGCAATAGTTTGTATAGAAGGATTACGTGAGCCTGCTTCATATCGCAGATATGCGGGCTGAAAATTTGTACCCTTTTAGCAGCTTCTTGTTTGGTTATTCCCAGTTTTAGTCTACATTCTTTTAATCGTTCTTTATCTAAAATATCCATTACGTTTACTAATACTCCTGTTATTGTTGGAATAATGATATTTATATTTTATCATAAATAACTTGACAATACCATTAGTATATGATTAATATAAAATATACCAATGGTATATTTGGGGGGGCGAAGAATGGGAAAAGAAGAGATTGGAAAACAGATTGACAGTAAGAAATTTAGTAAAACGATGCGGTGCTACGGAGATGACAAACTTGGAAATATTATTAAAGAAATATACTATGACGGTATGAGAGAAGGCTATAATTTAGCCAAATTTCGATTAGAGTTGCTTAATGGTGTGCCACCAGGAGTAGCAGAAAAATATTGGGATGATAATATGGAAAATATTAGAAATGTTTTGAGTTTATGTGAACAGTACGAGGAGTGTGAATGATGATGAATAAAATGCGTGAAATATACGGTGTTGTAAATATGATATTGTTTCCTGAAGATGAGGATCCTGAGATGTTATCATTAGAACTTTTTTCTTCTTTTTTGCGAAGGCTAAAGAAAGAAGCGAAGAAATAATAAAAGAATTTATTGATGATTATGGTGAAGATTATATTGAGCATGCTACAAAGAAAAATCCAGTAGCAGTCATGGGAAATGGTGATGTGACAGGATATGTTTACATTGTAAAAACACATGCATTATAGCTATTAAATTTGAGTAAGAGATAGAAGAGCAGATATTATATCTTGAAAAAAGTAATTTGCGTAGCAATCAATAAAGAAAATTAAACCTTGAAATATGAACTTGTGGGTTCTGTTTTCCAGAATCCCAAGACACAGCTGGTTTTCTGGATGCTAGAAAAATCAAATTGTGGAGGTTCAAAATTTAGTTGTAGAGAAGAAAAAATACTGGCTATAATATAAAAAAAAAGAGAAAATTTTCCCGAAACTTTGTGAAAACAAAGAAGTAAATAAGATAGTATAAAAGGATGTGACATTATGGTAAAAAAGGAATCTGTAACTATTAATGTTCCAACAGGAATGGCAAAATATTTGGTGACGTTGAATCCAGAAGCTGAGCTTACTAGAAATGCGTTATTGTTGTACCCATATATCTTGAATCAAACAATTTCGCATGGGCGCGCAGCGGAAATTCTTGGTATAAGAAAATCAGAGTTGATAGATTTATATGATAAGCTGGGTTATTCTTATTTTGATATGACAATGGATGAACTGGATGATGAACTGGATACTTTCAGGCGGATGAAGGAGAAGGAGGTTTCTGTATGATTGTTGTATCAGATACAACACCACTTATATCGCTTCTTAAAATCAAGCGTGTGGATTTGCTGAAAGAATTATTTGGAGAAGTATTGATTCCACAGGCAGTATTTGATGAATTGACAAGTGATAAGCGTTTTCAAGTGGAAGCAGATCAAATTTGTCAAAAGGAATTCATTTTTGTGAAGCGAGTAAATGTTCCAGAATCCGTTAATATCTTAAAAAAGAGCAACTGGACTTGATCAAGGCGAGAGTGAGGCAATTGTTTTGACAGACGAATTGAAAGCAGATATCTTGTTGATGGATGAGGCAAGGGGGAGAAATGTATCTGCTCAAATGGGACTTAGTATAATGGGAACAATTGGAATACTTATGGTCGCTTATGAAGAAAAGGAATTGACAGCTGATGAAGTAAGAGAATGTATTGATGGGTTACAGCGTGCAGGCCGACATATCGGACAGCGGCATTATCAAATGCTGTTAAGCAGATTGAAAGATTAAAATGGAATACAACTTCAAATCAGGGTTTCGTATTGAGTTTCATATCAAAGATCTGAATAATGCGCTGAATGTATCTCACGCAGTAAATGCTTCACTTCCGCTGACTGCATAGATAATGGAAACCATGCAGTCTCTTAAGGCAGACGGGTGTGAAAAGAAACTTCCTGCTACTTGGTTTGTGGCAGGAAGCTTTTTTGGTGGGAAAAAGAATGGAAGATGAAAACCAGTAGATAGTATTACGTTCCGTTGAAGTCAATAGATTCCTCTTTACTTTCCCGACACAACTGCTATAATATATCAGACAGCAAGTAAAGGCAAAACAGAGGAATTCTATAATGGACATTATACAAAAATTTGGTAACGCAGTGAGCAGTATGTCTCTGGAGGATCCCGGGAAGGCGCGCAGGCTTCTTCTTACAGGATACCGACTTCAGGAGAAACGACTGCTCTTTTTTTTTCAGATAAAAAGCTGCCAAAATCGGGACAGTATGTAGCAAGAATTGTTATGAAAAATATCATCCAGGCACTTTCAAAGCCTGAAAATTCAGCGATGGTCAGCATCTTTGTTCCGGGAGAGCTTTTGACGGCGGCAGGGCTGACTCCGTATTCGGTAGAAGCAATGTCCTGCTTTATCGCGGGAACAAGATGTGAGCAGACATTTTTGAGAAAAACAGAAGAAGAGGGATTTCCGGAAACGATGTGCTCCTATCACAGAGTTTTCCTTTGGAGCGGCACTATCCGGACTTGTGCCAAAGCCAAAATGTATGATCTACACAAATCTGTCATGTGACAGCAATATGATGACCTTTCCGTATCTGAAGCAGAAAAATATGCTTCCGGGATTTTTTATAGATGTACCATATGACAAGAACGAAGATTCTGTAAAATATGTGGCAGATCAGCTCCGGGAGTTGAAAGCATTTTTAGAAGATGTTACTGGAAAGAAGATTTCCGAAGAGGCAGTACGGCAGGCGGTCAATAACAGCAACCAGGCGTACCGCATATTATCATGAACAGCTGGCACTGCGCAAAGAACATGATCCGGTCACGAGCCTGACCAATGAGCTGTACGCGATTTTCATGTGCCACCTCATGGCGGGTTCGCAGGAGGCAGTCAAGTACACGAAATTGCTTCTGGAAGATGTGAAAAAGGCACCGAAGAGCGAAGGTCTGCATATTCTCTGGATGCATATGATGCCATTTTTGCAGGAACCGGTAAAGGATATTTTAATTACAGTGACCAGATTCATATCAGTGCCTGTGACTTTGTGGCAGACGGATTTCAGAAGACACATTATGAAGATCCGTATGAGTCCATGGCAGAAAAGATGGTGAACTGCATTTACAATGGAAGCGTCAAGCAGAGAATCCAGAAGGCAAAAGAGCTTGGCGCAGACAAATGTGGATGGAGGAATCCTTTTTACACATTGGGGATGCAAAGGTACGATCGGAGCTTCCAGTCTGATCAAAGGATCGCTTGAGGAAGCAGGATCCCGACCATGATCCTTGATGGAGATGGATGTAATCCGGCAAACAGCAGTGATGGACAGATTTCTACAAGACTTCAGGCTTATATGGAGATGCTGAAGGTAAATAAAGCAGAAAAATATGCCGCAAATCACGGAAAGGCTGGGTCAGATGATACATTATGTCTGTAAATATACACCGGTAGAGTTATTGAATGCATTTGGAGAAGAGTGTGCCGTACTGGAGGAAATGCCGGAGAACTTTTGAAATGTCGGATCAGATCGCACACGCAAATCTGTGCGGCTTTGGGAAAATCTGTGATTCAGGCAGTTCTGGAAGGAAAGGTCAAGCAGCTTGTACTTGTGAACTGTTGTGATTCTGCACGGAGAGTTTATGATATTGTAGAGAGCACCGGAAAATGCAAATTTTTATATATGCTGGATCTTCCGCATGAAGATAATGAATGTGAGAAGGTAAAATTATGCACAGGCAATCATGCGTCTGAAAAAAAGCATACGAAAAATTTTCCGGAAAAACATTTGATAAGGAAGCATTTTTAAATTCATTTACAGAAAATGAGACAGAAATGAAGCCATACATTGGTCTGATGGGTGTGCGTGTAACGGGTATTCTTGAAAAAATGATCCGGGATAATATTCAGATGGACGTGGACAATCTTACCTGCACCGGCGGAAGACAGCTTGCAGTTGTTCCGGAGCAGATGAGACAGATGGATGAAGAAAAATGTTTCTGGCTTATGCGGATGCCCTGCTTTGCCAGATCCCATGTTTCCGAATGAATAACAACACTCGGAGAAATCAGCTGTATCTGGATCCGAATTTAAAGGGAATTATTTATCACACGATCAAGTTCTGTGATTATTATGGATTTGAGTATGCGAGCATTAAAAAGAATATCAAAGTACCGCTTCTGAAAATCGAGACGGATTTTACAAGTCAGAGCGCTGGACAGTTACTGACGAGAATCCAGGCATTTGCAGAAACGATTGAAGGATCGGAAGACATGGATCCGGGAAAAGGAATCAGTGAGGAGGCAAGAAAAAAAAGATGGAGTCAGGAATATATTATGTAGCCGGAATCGACAGTGGTTCTACCAGTACAGACGTTGTTATTCTGGATCAGGACGGGAAAATCAAATCTACGATGATCATTCCGACAGGCGGCGGAGCGATGATGAGTGCGGAGAAAAGTCTGGATCTTGCTGTAGAGAAGGCAGGAATTAAGGAAGAAGAAATCGTTAGAATTGTCACGACGGGATATGGACGTGCTTATATTGAAAGCGGGGATGACAGCATTACTGAGATCACCTGTCATGCAAAAGGAGCAAATTATCTTAATCCGGATGTACGGACGGTGATCGATATCGGCGGACAGGATATCAAGGCAATCAGCATCGATGAAAATGGCGCAGTAAAGAATTTCCTGATGAATGACAAATGTGCGGCAGGAACCGGACGATTTCTGGAAATGATGGCACGGACTTTGGGACTTTCTCTTGAAGAGATGAGTACAAAAGGATTGGAATGGAAGGAAAATATTGTGATTTCCAGTATGTGTACGGTGTTCGCTGAGTCAGAGGTGGTATCACTTGTGGCTCAGAATAAGGACGTGGCAGATATCATCCATGGTCTGAATGTATCTGTTGCTTCCAAGGTAGGAGCTCTTGCAGCCCGCCTTGGCAAAAAAGAATCCGGGGGAATACATGATGACAGGCGGAGTGGCAAAGAATCCTGGAATCATCAAAGCACTGGAAGAAAAGCTGGATGCGAAATTGTATATTTGCGACGAGGCACAGCTTTGTGGTGCGCTTGGTGCTGCACTGTTTGCTTATGAGAAGTGCAGTGTGTAGAGGCTGTGTTTGTAATCACCGGACATTATTTTATATTGCATAAAAAGAGAAACCTTACCAATTTTCAGACGTAAAAATTGAAAACCGGTAAGGTTTTTTACGCATATCGCCATGCAATATGCAATTATCTTTTATTTCATTGCATCTTTAATTGCGCCAAGCGCGACTCTTCATAGGTTTCATATGCCGGGATCTGCGGATAATCCGCTTTGATCTTGTCTGTTGAACGGAATAAAAATCCTGCCTTACTTGCCTGGATCATACCCAGATCGTTGTAAGAATCCCCACTTGCAATCGTTTCAAATCCGATGGATTGCAGTGCCTTTACGGTTGTTAGTTTGGAATTTTCCACACGCATTTTGAAGTCTGTGATCTCGCCGTTTTCTGCAATTTCCAGACTGTTGCAGAAAAGCGTCGGATGACCAAGCTTTTCCATGAGCGGCATTGCAAATTCGGTGAAGGTATCACTAAGAAGGATTACCTGGGAGAAAGAACGAAGTTCATCCAGGAATTCCTTTGCGCCCGGAAGCGGATCAATCTTGGAAATTGTTTCCTGAATTTCTTTGATCCCGAGACCATGCGCTTTTAAAGTATCCAGTCTCCAACGCATCAATTTGTTATAATCAGGTTCATCTCTTGTGGTCCTTTTCAGTTCCGGGATTCCGCTTGCTTCTGCAAAAGCGATCCAGATTTCAGGTACCAGTACTCCTTCGACATCCAGACAAGTAATATACATATGTTAACCCTCCTGTACTTTCTGTTTTTTGCTTTCTATCATACCATATATCTGTTTATTTTGCATTCTTTTTTTGTAATTGATCAAAAATTGTGGGAGAGAAACCTGTATAAACTGCATGATGGTATGGAAAACCATGTAAAGAAGTCAGTCGGGAAAATTGCGGGTTCCATTTTGGAATGTGTGCAAACCGGAAGGATATTGACGATAAATTTTTTCAGGGACTATAATATAAGTATCTGTGGCAAAAGAGGGATGTTTCGGAATGGATTATTGAAAAAAGAAAATCTGCCGAAACATATTTTGCTTAAATTACATAAAGGAGAAAAAGGATGAATAACTTTATTTTTGAAAATAAAACGAAAGTATATTTCGGGAAAGGATGTGTCGGCGAGTATCTGCCGAAAATCGCTGCGGTGCATGGGGATAAGGTTCTGCTTGCCTATGGCGGCGGCTCGATCAAGAAAAAATGGAGTTTATGAGGAAGTCATAGCGGCAAGACTTGAAAAAGCCGGGAAAACGATCATTGAATTTCCGGGGATCATGGAAAATCCGACTTATAAGAAGGTGCTTGAAGGCACAAAGCTGGTAAAGGAAAAACAGGTGGACTGGATCCTTGCAGTCGGCGGCATGGTTCGGTTATGGACTGTAGCAAGGCAATTTCCATGGCGCGGTCAGCGAGAAAGATGTGTGGGATGAGTACTGGGCGAAGAAGGGTGTTGTGGATTTTGAACCGATGCCACTTGGCGTGATCGTAACAGCGTCCGGAACAGGCAGCGAGTGCAACGGCGGAGCAGTTATTACCAATGAAGAGGTCATGATAAAGACAGACCGGGATTATCCGAAATGCAATCCGGAATTTGCATTAATGGATCCGACTTACACTTATACTGTTCCGACAAAACAGATGGTGGCAGGAAGCTTTGATATCCTGTCTCACGTTATGGAGACTTATTTCGGTGAGCCGGACGAGGATAACGTATCAGATGATATTTCGGAAGCTCTGATGCGCGGCGTGATAACAAGTCTTCGTGCGGCATTGGTAAATCCGGAGGATTATACAGCAAGAAGTAATCTGATGTGGCTGTCTACCATGGCGGAGAACCGGATCATCAAGCTCGGCAAAAAATGTGATTTTGAATGCCATCAGATGGAGCATCAGATCAGTGCTTATACCAACTGCAGTCATGGATGTGGACTTGCTGTCTTTGCATCCGGTTTATTATCGGCATATCTGTCAGGCAGGCGCAAAGAAATTTACCCGGTTTGCGGAAAATGTATGGAGAATTCCGAGAAATGGACGTACCGATGAAGAGATGGCTGAAGCTGGCGTAGAGGCATTGGCTGATTTTATCAGAGATCGGACTTCCGACAACACTTCGGGAAGTAGGCGTGGAGAAAAAAAAAAGAGGATCTGAAAGAAATTGCGGATTCTTGTTATCTGGTGGATGGAAGTTATAAGAAGATGACACATGAGGAGATTCTGGAAATATTTCTGGAGTGCTTCTAGCTAATTGGAATGGAACTGAAAGAGATTAAAGGGATCCCTGTGCCGTAAATGGTGCAGGGATCTCTTGCTGTCGTGATCTGGTATGCAGGAAAAGATATCAGTGATAGTTTTTCTCTTTCTGGCTAGCATTTAGCTATTGTAATTCGTTAATAATTGTTTCAATGGTTGCGATATCTTCTTCCAGCATATCTGCGATTTGTTCTTTGGAATATTTTTTTTTTTCTAATTTCTTTTTGACCTGACTTTTTAAAAGGTCATTTTTTCCTTTGAGTTTTTCCCGTCTCGATTCCAGCTTCCTCACCCTCAGCAAAGGCTTTTTGCCGTTCTATTTCTCTTTCTTCCCATGCCCGCATGAACTTCGCCTCCATTTTCTTGTTCGACCTGATCTGACAGACTTTCTGATGGAGCAATTTAATCTTCTGGCTTGTGCACGAACCCGCGACCTCATTCGTTGATTTTTCCATGTAATGAAGTAACTCTATCAGTTCCGGTGATACCATTTCAGGATGCGTGCCATGGCAGTTCAGAAAAATACGTGTTGCATCATCTTGCAGATCAAGATCTGGACATTCTTCGCATTTCATTCGGAAAGTATACTTGTAAAATCCTTTTCCGAATGGATCAAAGGGCATGATCAGAATGATAAAAGCTCGATTTAGTTTATTGAAATCAACGCTTCCAGGCGGTAGCAGATTACTGTCCAGTACCGCCTGATAGAAGCGGCTGCGTTTGGGAAGATTCTTTGTATCTTCCTTCTGCGCTTCTGTATCGTACACAGTATCATCGTCATCCCATGCATAGACATCTAATCGGACCTGCCGGTTATCCGGAAAAGTCCGTATTTCTTTTTCAGAATGTGGTGGCAATCTAAGTGGGATATCCTGCCCCAGAATAATATCCAGTACCGTTTTCATATTCTCTGAATCTTCCATTGCTTCATCGAATAAAAATCTGTCCAACAGATTAAGTTTTGAGAATTCTTTTCTTTTGTTCATTTGTTTCTCCTTTCATTAGATAAAAATGTTCCGAAAGGAGAAAGGCTATATGATTATATTAACATATGACGGGAATATGTAAAAGAGGCGATCTCAATCCGGATATTTTCAGTTGTCGTTCATTGTCGGAAAAAGTTGCCGGAAACTGGCTCCGAAAATGAGATTGGGTTGAATAGATAAGGTTGCAAACAAGAAGAAGTTTGTTTGCGTATGGATATCGTAGCATAAGTCTGCTGAAACGGCAATTTCGAAAACAGTCGGAAAATTTCGTTGGGATTTCTATAGACAATATTTGCAGGCGCAGTGATCGTGGTGGCACTGCTGACCGGAAAGGTCAGAGGAAGAAAAAGAATAAACAAGTAATACAGAAAAATGAGGAAAACATCGAAGTGAAAACCGGTTGTTTTCCTCATTTTTTAATAAGTTTGGAAAATTGCATTTCACAGCAGATAAAAAGTCTCAGGTAGTAAAATTTCTATACTGGATGGATATCTTGGTTAAGGTGATCTGAAGTGTTTTGAGGATTTGTTTCCTCCGAGTGTTCATTCACCGGAAGATATTCATACTTCGGAATGAAATCCCGTTTATCGTACAGTTTATAATACTGAATGAAAATACGGTCATAACTTTTGGAATCTGACTTTCATCTGATTCAAATAAAATGATCAGATACTGCATGGCACTATACCGTGTACACACGTCAATCCTACGGATCTTGTGACGGATCGCTTCCTCCATGTATTCCAGTGCCTGTTCAATATTTTCAATATACATCATAGCATCCGGAGCGGTTTCCATTGTGACCATGACGAGGAAACAATGGTATTTATGTCGTTCTCCAAGTTGGTTGATGTACTCATAAATCTTAGAAAATTCACGGTAATTAAGATTAAGTGCTCCGGAATAGTTTCCGCTGTTGCGAAGTGCTTTTGCCACAAGGGAAAAGATCTTTTTGCTACGCTGGAAACCGGGAATACGGTATTGTCCATCTGTTGATAGAAAAAGAAATTGTGTTTTCCGTTTTGCTTGACATAATAGAGTGCTTTATCTGCTTTGGAAGAACACTCGTCAAAGGAATCTCCCTTGGTACACATGCAAAGTCCGGCAGAAATGGATGCAACACGGATCTCAAAATCTTTTTTTCTTCTCAGAATCAAAGCGGGAAAACAGAGTTTCCATAAGCTCGGATATTTCATTTTTACCGGCATCCGGTACAAAAAAGAAGGAATTCATCGCCACCAAACCTGCGACCAACCGAATTTCCGATATGCTCGGAGAGGAGAGCTCCAAAGTGCTTTCAGTGCACGGTCGCCGGCTTTATGACCGTAGATATCATTTATCTTTTTCAGATTATCCATATCCATAAAGATCAGACAGCCATTGTGTTCCTGCATCAGCTGTGCGATCATTTTCTGACCGGTATTTCGCATAGGGAGTCCGGTAAGAAGGTCAAAATTTTCTACTTCCTCCTGGCTCTTCATCGTATTCATAACATTGGAAATGAAGTTGCTGATTTCAAATTCCATGCCAGGAAGAGCTGGCTCGTCATCAATTTCCAGATAAGTATCTGTGATCGTCAGACGATTCTCATCCATCAGTCTGAGAAAAATATCTGCGATTTCCGGATCGAACTGAGTTCCTCTGTTTTGCGTATTTCTTCATAAATTGTTTCTTTTGGAAGAGAATTACGGTAAATACGGCGGGAATTCATTGCGTCATAGCTGTCAGCAACAGCAACGATTCGCGCATGGATCGGAATTTCTTCACCTTTTAGACCGTCCGGATAACCATGGCCATCATAACGCTCATGATGAGATCGGGCAACTTCGGTTACATGATTGATGATCGAAACATTTTTCAAAATCTCAGCACCAATAACCGTATGTTCCTTAATAACAGCGTACTCTTCGTTTGTCAGTTTGGATGGCTTGTTTAAAATAATATCAGGGATGCCGACTTTTCCGATATCATGCAGATGAGCTGCATGTCGGAGATTGACGATTTCAGAGCGATTCCAACCCATTTCCTGCGCAATCAGTGCAGAGTATTCCGCAACACGATGAGAGTGCCTTCTGGTGTATTCGTCCTTGGCCTCGATGGTTGTAGAGAGAGTCTGCATCATCTGTAAGGAAATTTTTTCCATCTGCCGTTTACGTTTCAAAAGCTCTTCTTTTGACGATGCATTTCAATGGTATGCACATTCTTTATTGTACGGATAATGTTAATGAAAAGAAGGATCAACATGCGCCACCAATAAAAAGACCGGAAATCAAAACTACAAAATATGTAGAAATGGATTCGATGGCGATGGCAAGCATTGCAATGATCAGGCCAATCAGCACCAATTTGTTTTTCCGGTATTCTTTCTTTTCGCATATCCAGACAGAAAGTCAGGAAAACCAGAAAGAAGGTGACTGCAGAGAGGAACGTATAGCAAGTGAACTTTGCGTATAATTTTCAGGAAGTGTTGTGGTAATGACCATAGTCTCTTTTGCAGGAACATTGTAATGTCCGGGGACGGCAATCTGTTCTTTGCTTCCATCGGAGTGAATCCAGGTAAAAGTACCACGATATGTGATGTCGCTGGATTGGATTTTGGCATTGTGATTGTTAATTCCTGTGAATTGTATTACCAGAAACCAGATAAGTATCAGGAACATCAGAAGATAGTAAAATCCGATCTGGATTTTGCTTATTTTATAGTTTTCTTTTTGTCAAAACAGAGACTCCTTATCTACAATTTTGGTCTATTTGAAGATATTATACGATGTGAGTGTCAAAAGTGAATTTTGCCACTTACTGATGTAACCGGATTGCTCCATTGCTACGCAATTCCCACAATCCTTAAACATCATTATACTATTTGCGGACAATATTTGCAATTAAAGAGAAGGAGGAATGGTGGAAAAAGACAGGTCATGGCAGTTGAGAAATACCAGAAGATAGATTATAATTTTCATAAAATATTGATACCAGGGTCAAAAGGTCAGAAAGCCGATGCAAGCTTGCTTGCAAGAGGATTTTTGACCTCTTGACCCGCCAAAAACATGAGTAAGTAGCCATTTTTCAAAGAAAAATGAGCGGATTACGAATGTTTTTGAGGATTGCGAGAGTGCAAAGCACGTAGCAATCTGGTATCAAAGGGGTCAAAATACCTTTTGACCCAAACATCAAAATATTTTGTGTATGAAAGGGAACGTAAAATGGTAAAATTAAGCACACTTTGTTATATTGAACAGGATGGAAAATATCTGATGCTTCACCGGACTGTCAAAGAAAAATGATATCAATAAAGACAAGTGGATCGGAGTAGGCGGTCATTTTGAAAAAGGGGAAAGCCCGGAGGAATGTCTTCTTCGTGAGGTATGGGAAGAGACGGGATACACGCTGACATCCTGGAGATATCGTGGGATTGTAACTTTGTATATGGCGAAGACGTAGTAGAATATATGTCGCTTTATACGGCAGATGGTTTTACAGGAACGCCGATTGCGTGTGATGAAGGAGAACTGGAATGGGTAGAAAAGTCTAAGATCGGAGAACTGGAATTGTGGGAAGGGATCGGATCTTTTTGAACTCCTTGAAAATGAGCAGCCGTTTTTCTCATTAAAGCTTGTATATAACACAGATGATGTTCTGGAATATGCAGCGTTAGATGGAAAAAAAGAGATGAAAGATTTCAGAAGAAGAGAATGTTAAAGTGGGATGTCGAATAGTGTGAAAAAGTTACGAAAGTAATGTTTTGGCATGGAATGTTGAGTCTGCTCATTTGGATAGTGTATGATGATAAAGATTCTCATTAAATGAAGGGGGAAAAGAGAATGTATAGTGAGTTGACAAAGATGGAAGAGAAAGATTGTAATCCGCACATTCGGTTATTTTGATATTTTTGTGGATGGGGAAACGATTCCTTTTTCATGTAAGAAAGCCAAAGAACTGTTGGCACTTCTGGTTGACAGAAGAGGAGGATTTGTGACGACGGGGGATGCAATCAGTTATTTATGGGAGGATGAATGTACAGAAAAAAAGAATAAAAGATAAATTCCGCAAAGTGGTAAAAAGAACTTCGGAGAACGTTAAATGCATACGGAATCGAAAGAGTCCTGCACCGGGTAAATCAGGAGAGCCGTATCCGCACAGAGCATGTGGAGTGTGATCTGTATGACTACCTGGAGGATGAGGAAAAACATAAAAAGCTGTTCAAAGGAGTGTATATGATGAATTACAGCTGGGCGGAAAACACTTTGGGAACGTTGTTGAATCAAAAAGAATAATGGGAAATATAGCAAAAATCGGGAGACTGTTATCAGACAGCCTCCCGATTTTTGAAGAGATTTTATTGGACTACACATTTTTGTACAGTTTTTGATTGTGAATGTCTGCTGTAAAAG
>VOFI01003387.1_pt1 | contig 40384 bp, 45 predicted proteins | sample 5384131 | NCBI WGS metagenome assembly VOFI01 (sample SAMN12384728, study PRJNA508395) | human gut metagenome | isolation source: healthy gut H | host: Homo sapiens | reverse complement strand
ATTGTTGCTACTTTTATGCTTTCATATCTATTGTACCAGTATAGCACAAAGAGATCATATTGACATTTCAAATTATATCTATGTATTAACTCTTATGCAGAATTTTCAATGACTCCACTGGCACTTCAAACTGTCGATTATGTTATCACCGTCCCTCAAGCTTACCCATTTTTGTTGGGAAATTCCGCCTTGCTGATGCGCGATGAATAAAAGAGAACTGTGGGGAGACACCTGTCGTGTTAGGAAGAAAACTATCTGGGTCCGCAGGAGACCACACCACATCGTAAAAAGCCAGCTGGGTAAATGTGACCGCCTCTCTCTACTGTTAATGACCCATATAATATGGTTCTCTTATATTCAAATCTTTATCTGGATGAGAATATACAACTAATATGCCATATCGTTCCCGAAATAAAGAAATTCATATTTATCGGTGACGCGCGGCAAATTAACCAAACCAACAATTTAGATATCCGCAATAAACTGAAAAAAACGCATCCGAATGTAGAGTATCAGTTTATAACCCCACAAGACATGACAACGAACCAACTATTGGATTCATTGTATTTCGTTGATCCAAAAACAACAGGAGTTTTATTTTCTTCCTGGTTCTATAAAACGACATTTGCAGGCAACACCTCGTTAGTCTCCAATGCCCACAAACTGATAGGGACAACAGCCGCCCCCATATTCACTCAATATGGCGGACATCACCGAAAGAACGCACAACGAAAAGAAATATGACCTTCCATGACGGATTTTAAGAATCTGATAAATAATATGCCTATTCTTTATATGCAGGAAAAATTAATCACCGATGAAGGGACTCCCCGTAGAACTGATTTACCGAAATATAAATAACCATTTTGGAAAGAACTTCTATGTAAGGAAAAGTGATGATAGGTAAGAAAACAGTGAAGGACCATGAATCCATGCCGCATTTCATCCAAATAGCAAAAAAACAAAGCAATAACATTCCCTTATTATTTCAGGAAAATAGACGTCTTTTGATAGACGTCTTTTTGCCTGGACAGTACCGAACTACACAGAGCACAACAAAAATTAAGTACGATTAACAACAAACTTGCCATGTCACTCGATGGCAGCCAATATCGTGCCGTGGAAATGGGACTTAACAAACCGAACAATTCTTTGTGATATCAATAAACCGATAGAGCTCAGTACCGGGAAAGGGTATAGCCGAGGAGCAACTGGCAGTGCCCGATATTCAATATTTCTCTAAAATATTTAAAGAAGACCGGAAGCAGGTGGAACAAACCTACAAAAAAAGATTTGATAGAGGACGTTCAGAAAAAGTAAAAGAAAGAATATCGCGTAATCAACACTCACAAAGGCTTTCACAGGATAGATGAATTTGGAAGCACAAGCTGCCTGTCGAAACCCGGGATGAAAACGGCAAACCACTGACCTTGGTGGGGTCTTCACTCATCATCACCGAACGAAAGAAAATGGAACAGGGTGATCAACGCCAAAAACCGTGCTGAAATCCAACCGCCTGAAATCCGCTTTTCTTGCAAATATGAGCCACGAAATCCGTACTCCTCTGAAAGATGCCATAGTCGGCTTCTCCGGAATATTGGCCTCGACCGAAGAGAAGAAGAAAAAACAGAATATGTGAGTATCATTGAAAACAATAATACTTTATTACTGCAACTCATTAGCGACATCCTTGATTTGTCAAAAATAGAAGCAGGCACATTGATTTACATTACTCCAATGTCGAAATCAATGACTTAATGAGAGAGTTTTGGAAAAACAGTTGCCAGTTGAAATTAAAGCCTCAGACAACGTAAACTGAAACCTGTAGCCCTGAAGAAACTCTTTGTTTTGCAAACATAGAGAAGGAACAGGTTATCGCAGTTAATTATCAACTTCGTCACAAATGTTATTAAGTTCACTAGCCAAGGCAGTATCCGATTTGGCTATGAACGGCAAAACAATGAACTTTATTTCTATGTGACCGACACCGGCTGTGGTATTCCCAAGATAAGCTGGATAGCATCTTCGGACGTTTTGTCAAACTAAATTTTTGCACAAGGCACAGGATTAGACTTTCAATCTGCCGTACACTCATCAACCACATGGGTGGAAAAATCGGTGTAGAATCCGAAGAAGGAAAGGGGTCTACATTTTTGGTTCACATTACCCTATAAAGCAGATAGAAGCCATAGAAAAAGCTCCTCAAAAAAAATTCAAAGTATTACAATCGCAAAAGATAAACTAATAATTCTAATTGCAGAAGACAATGAAAAAGTAATTACAAACTGTTAGAGTTTCGGAAAAAATATGATTACCATAATACATGCCTGGGACGGGCAAAGCCATGTAAATATGTTCAAGGAATACGATCCGCAAATTGTGATAATAGGATATCAATATATGCCTGTCATGGACGGCTACGAAACAACCAAGAAATACGTAAATATTCGGCTAAGGTACCGATTATTGCCATTACAGCCTTTAGCCAATAGCTGGACGAACAACGGGTAATGGCAAGCAGTTGACAGCTATATGCCCGGAAGCCCTATCAGCCGCACGGTTGCCAAACACATGGATATCATGCGAAGAAACGCATTGTCTTGTTGTAAAGAAGCGAGGCTTGTGAATTCAGCCACACCTTGAAAGCCGCTATCTTGTCTTTGCTGATAGCAGTTTTTTATCTTTAAGTGGTGGCGGGACGACCTTGCAACCGCGCCCACACAAAAAGTAAGTTCGATACGCTGAATGGCATCTACCGAAACAAGTGTCTGACGATTGGTCCGAAAGAAGACATCAGGAGTTCAATTGTTCGCAGAGTTTGTCGAAGCAAAGTCCAGCATATTCTCTATTATTCTTGGTAACTACAAAAAGTGAGCTTGTTCTCCGAATAGGAAATAAACAACATCACTTACCGCCAAAAGTAAAAAGATTTATTACCGGAAGAAATGAAATCGGGTGCGATATTTTTTTCTCTACCACCAGGCTTCTGCGTATCCAGACAAACTTTCCAACACCTCCGGTATCCGGCTCCGATTAAAATCACGGATATATTTCTCTGTGAGACTCTCGAAACGTTCGATGAGTCTGCAATAAACGTTCCTGATCGGTTTCAGCAAATAGTCAATGCTATTCACCACAAAGCACGGACAGCGTACTCGTCATAAGCGGGGTGGTAAAACAATCATACTATCAGCCGAGCTTGTTCAATCAACATAAATGAATTGCCATCCGTCAACTGAATATCCAAAAAATAAAAGTTCCGGATGAGGATTCCATGAAACCATTCAACGGATTCTTCGATAGTACCGGGCAGAATCATCACCTCCCAATCCGGGCGAAGCGACTGTATCATCTCATGCAAGCAAACGTGCCGCCGGCACTTCATCTTCTATTATTGCAGCTTTTATCTTATTCATGAAAGCAAGGGAATTTTTACGGTAAATTTATCAGACTCATTTTCTATCACAATATCCTTGATTATAAAGGAGCTTATAACGGGCGGAAAAGATTTTTCAGCCCCATTCCCGAAACGACTCCGCATTTTTTTGGCCGAATCGGATTACAGATTATCAGAGTCGGGAGGTTCTTCTACATTACACAGCTCGATAACCATTGGTTTCCCCGAATGGATCACATTATGCTTGATTACATTTTTCGACCAATAGCTGAAGCGTCAAAGGCGGCATCTTCATCTCTTTCCACTCATCCGGCACATTGTTGTGGACATAAATGCAATCACCCAAACGAACTTGATGAAGAAAAAATATATGAATCAAGAAAACCAAGCTCATCCTGCAACGTCACCAATCGCTGATTCTGACACTGGAGAGTATAACGATATACGTCGGAAAGATGTTGTGTGAAGAGTTCTGCATTTTTTAGGATTATATCTGTTTGAAATCAACGTATTCAAACTATTAAACAGAAAATGGGGGGTTTAGCTGGTTTGTGTTTCTGCAATTTGAGGGTATGCTGCATAGAACGGTTGGCAAGCAGCAAACCTAAAATCACCAGTTCCACCAAGCCAAACTAATATCAAGATACGCCACCCGCCATTAGGAAAACAAAGGATGTGAAGCACCGACCAAGATTTGGCAGTTACCAACAATCCATAATTGAGCAGAAAAAACATCCAACATCACCATTGTATAAATAAAAATCGGTTTCCAACGACGATGAATATTCACCGATACTTTGATTATCTACCCACGTAGTCCAGCCGAATAGTAGAATATCCGAGCAAATTGAACGCAAGAATAAAAACAGAAACATTCCACTACCGAATATAACGCATCCGATACTCTATCGGAAAGTTCCCGCATAGTTGGCTAGCAGGAAAAAAGAAAACGCCTAGCCCTGAAAACAACACTATATGATATACGGTTCAATTTTATATTCATACGATTCTTTTCACACAAAGTTACTGCTTTTTAGCGATAATCATAACTGCACTTCCACCACCGAAACTTTTTCCTTCATTGTAGCGTTCTACTGCTTTTTGCCTCATATTTTCTTCCTTGCTTTAGCCAGCGAATCTTTCACTCAAACGAACACGTTCAATAGCCTGTGACAATGCCTTACGCGCTACACTCACTTCTAATTCCACCCGGTCTACGACTTTATTTAGATTATCTTCCGCCATTCCATACGAAAGGAAGAAACACGCTTCTCGCTTCTCCGTTTTCCCCATTCAAAAATAGGAACGGACACTTTAGCATAAACAGCGTAGTTTGGGTCTAAATCTTTCTTGAAATTGTATCCGGGAGATGAATAGCTACCTTCTACTCCCACATAGAATTGAGGTTTGAATTGCGAATCATTCAGTTTTTGTGCTCTCAGCAATACGAATTTTGTCATATGACAACTACTATCGGTATCTGCGCATCAACTCCGTAGGCTGTTCCAGCCGGACACCAATCATTGAGTTTAATGCCATTCTGCCTGTTTCAAAATTACTTTTGCGCCTGAAGTAATTGATATTCCGCTTCATTTAACTTCACTTCTGCCATTAACAGGTCCTGGGGTCCAACGAGTCCTACTTCTACCCTTTCTTTTATTGTTTTAACCAAGGCTGCTATCGAATTACGAAAGTCTTCGGCGACATCAACAATTTCCTGCCGAGCAACGGCACTCCAATACTGAATATCCGTTTGGTAACAAACAGCATCATTCAGTGCTTTCGCCCTAATATAAGGCAGGGGTGACAAAAAGCGTTAATCCTGTAGCAAATGTCAATCCGAAAATTATAGTAACAGCCATTCCCCCCGAAAGCAACATCAAACAACAATGGCACCATACCGAAAATCGTTGTTGTAGCAGCCATTAATACAGGACGGGTTCGGGAAACAGTAGCCTCAACAATGGATGTATATAAATCAATTCCACTCCGATGTTGAACATTTATCTCATCAATCAGCACAATTACATTTTTGATTATCATCCCAAGCAAACCTAACCAGCCGGCTATCGGAAAGAATCCAAAATCAAACCCTGTCAGCAACATACCAACAGCAATTCCTATCAAAGACAAAGGCAGAATGCAAAAGAATGATAACCGGCTCGCGGAAATTGCCGAACAAGGCCACCAAAATGACTATCAATGCAAGAAATGCCAACGGAAAATATTTCGCAATAGCCTGCATCGCCTCCCTTGATCTTTATATTGAGAATCCCAAAGAAGGTATATCCTTCCGGTAGAAAGTGGATTTTCTCTATTTCTTTCCGTATTTCTCCATGTACCTCGGACATGGTGTAGCCCGGTTTCACCCCACACATGGCAGCCATTGAAAGTTGCCGGTTATATGTCCGTACCTGAGGAAATTCCCAACTTCTTTCTATTCGTTCCGTGACCTGCGAAAGCGGAGCCGATCTTTCTCCATTCCAAATTGAGAAATCTCCCAATGCATTGACATCAGTAATATCCACATCACCTGATTTCAACAAAACGGGAACCTTTTTTCATCATCCCGGTAGATACCAACAGGCAGACCGTCATTGATTGATTTCACTGATTGCATCATCGAAGCCTTGGTGATACCTAATGCACCCGCCTTCACAGGATCGGGCGAATTACCAACGACATATTTCCCCATTCATTACGTGCATCCGCTACTTTGGGATTTCGTCGCATCACTTCAATAGCTTGTCCCACCAATGAATCAAGTACAGCAGGGTCCGGGCCAAGAAAACGGGCTTCAATGACGGCCTCCGTCAAAGGACTCAATTCAAACTTATTCACTTTAATCAGAGGTTCGGGATATTTCAGCGAAATCGAATCTTGTAACCGGGTATGCAACTGACGGGAAAGTTCTGACGTTTTACATTTTACCAATATTTGTGCATAATTGGACTGAGGTCCAAAAGATACATTAGACAAGTAATAACGTGGCGGAGTTCTTCCTATATAAGTAGATACTATTTCCGTTTCCTCCTGCCCACGGATATATTCCGACATTTCCATTACCTGACGGTCCGTTTCTTCTATTTTTGTCCCTTCGGGTAACCATACATCCAATGTGAAGTACTGTTTATCCAACGCCGGCATAAACACCTTGGGAATAAACTTGAAACTCCAAGCCGCTAGCAACATCATCACAACCATGCATCCTATTGTTGCATACCGATGACAAATCACCCACCTCAATGCTGTACGAAACTTATCATAATATTTACCTGCAAAAAGAGCATCCTTTAGTTCGTCGGGTCTTGGCCGACGAACAAACTCCTGAATGAAGAAAGGAGTCTGCGTCAGCGCAAAGACCCAACTGAACATCAGCGAAACGCCGATAACTACAACTAAGGATGACAACAACTCACCGGTTATATGCGGTGAATAATATATAGGTAAAAAAGTTAAAATTGCGATAATTGTTGCCGCTAATAACGGTAATGCAGTTGAGGAACAAGCTCGCATTATGGCCACTCGCTTGCGCATCCCCCGTTGCATATTGACTAATGCCGAATCGGATACTACAATAGCATTATCCACCAGCATTCCCATTGCAATAATAATTGCAGCCAGTGACATACGCTGCAAAGCTATCCCTTGAGCCAACATCACAATCAGCGTTGCAAAAATGGAAAAGACCAGACCACTACCTATCAGGATACCATTTTTTGAATCCGATAAAAAACAACAGAATGGCAACTACCGTCACAACGGAAATTATCAAATTCCAGATAAAACCTTGATTTGCCACAGCCGACTCGTAACCTTGGTCGTAAATTGTCTGTAACTCAAAGCCTTCGGGCATTGTCTCCGAAAATTGCTCAATTTTACCTTTTACAGCTTCCGCCATATTTACGACATTCCCAGTCGGTACGGTAGATATGGCAATACCCACCGCGGGACTCCCATTAATCCGCATTTTATTGCTCGGAGGCGTCTGATAACTTTCCTTAATCTCTGCAATATCCGCCAATCGAAAATGCTCTCCCGTACGTGATACGATAGTCAGATTCCGGATATCATCCAAAGAATAAAAATTTCCGGTAGATTCAATCCGTATTCTGTTTACACCCGCATCAATACCTCCTGCATCTACTACTCTGTTTTGGGCCTCGAAAGCACGGGAAATATCCGAAGGAGTAATACCGCTTCGCGCCATGACGGAAGGGGTGAGAATAACATCAATCGTCGGAGGTTGTACACCATAAATTTCGACCTTGGCTACGTCCTTTACTTTCAACAGTTCGTTTTTTAATGAGTTTTGCCTGATCTTCCAGTTCCCGATACGAATATCCTTCACCAGTCAGCCCATAAAAGACACCCAACACATCGCCAAAGTCATCGTTTACTACGGACGGACCTGCCGTCAGCCGGTAGCTTAGATTGTACATCATTGACCTTCCGACGAAGTTTATCCCACAACTGCTGCATCTCATCCGCCCGGATTTCTTTCTTTACATACACCGTGATCTTGGAAAGTCCTGCCCGATTTTCAGTTTTCAGATAATATAATTCGCCCTAATGACTGTATGGATTCTTCCAATACATCAGTCACTTGTGATTGTACTTCGGAGGGAGAAGCACCCGGATATGGAGTCAATACCAATGCCTGTTTTATAGTGAACGGAGCATCTTCCAGCTTGCCCATTTTGACATAGGAAAGTAGTCCTCCTCCTAAGACTAATAGTAAGAGCAGAATAGTCACCGACCTTTTCTGCAAGAAATATTTCACAAACTTCATACTTCCAAATTTACTTTTGAGCAGTGACCGGCATTCCTTGTTTTTCTGAGCCATGATTTCTACAGATGTTCCTTCTGAAAGGAAACGCAATTTACTGACAGCTACCGTTTCTCCAGCCTGTAATCCACCTTTCACTTCCACTTTCCCATTCGGAAGTAATTCACCTAAAACAATCTTTCTTTTCGAGACTTTTCCGGCAGCATTATCTACCGTCCAGACATAATCTCCTTCAGTAGGACGATGATTGAGAGCAGTTTGCGGTATGGTTATCATGGATGTCGTTGAAGAAGAAGGAAGATCAAGCAAAACCTTTCCGGAAACGCCCGCCGGCCATTCACCCTGTTTATTGGGTAATAATGCCGTCATCAGGAAAGACAGGTTATTCCGGGTAGTACTTTTGGAAATTTCTACCACTTTCGCCGGATATACAACATCAGAACCTATATCAAAGCGCACACTTACTTCTTTGATTTCTCCGGCCTGAAGTGCAATATCCTGTGTGACATAAGCTTCTATCTTTAATTGAGTAATATCAATAAAGGAGATGACAGGTTGAGTCGCTTTCACATCCTGATATTTCTCGATATACACTTCCCCGACATATCCGTCAAAAGGTGCAATCAACTGCGTATCATGTAACTCATTTGTCGCTGTCTCAAAAGCAGTCTTAGCAGAAGTATAATCCGCACGTGCTTTTTTCATAAGCGCTGGCAGATAAATTATTTTTCTCATACAACACTCTTATCCGTTCAAATTCCGCTTTTGCCTGATTATAGATAGCCTCTGCACGTTCTTTACGGATACGGAAATCACGAGAGTCTATTTCAGCAATGATATCCCCACGCTGATAATAGTTACCGGCATATACCTCAAAACGGTCAATAGGACCGCCTACCCGAAAAGATAGTTCCGTCTCCTTGAATGGTTTCGAAATAAACGAAAACTCACGTTCCGAGGAAGGAACCGACATTTCTACTTCTGCCACTTTTATCCGTATTGATTCATCAGTCCTCTTTTCTCCTGTTCCGCACGATGCAAACAGGCAGATAAAAAGCATACACATTGAATAATTAGTCGTTGTCATTCTATTCTACATTAGTTATATTATCAACGGTACGAAAATAGAGGAAACAAAGAAAAGCGCCCAACTTTAAATTTCCGAAACCGAAAAAGGAAAGGCTCAAACGGAAAAAGAAAAGATGAAAATCTGAGCCTTTTATACTACTTATGTGTTTCCTTACTATCTTTGCAGCTCAAACAAATATTACTAATCTCATTTATGACCGAAGAAAAAATACATAACGACCGTTCCGGTAGCTGGTGGGCATTAAGTCCATTGTTCGTGTTCCTCTGCCTCTATCTGGTAACTTCCATTCTCGTCAACGACTTCTACAAGGTACCTATCACTGTCGCTTTTCTTGTTTCTTCCTGCTACGCGATTGCTATCACGCGCGGCTTGAAACTGGACCAGCGGATTTACCAATTCTCCGTAGGAGCTGCCAATAAGAATATCCTCCTGATGATATGGATATTCATTCTCGCCGGTGCCTTTGCGCAAAGTGCCAAACAAATGGGTGCTATTGATGCCACCGTCAACCTGACTCTGCATATTCTTCCCGACAATCTGCTGCTAGCAGGAATATTTATAGCCGCCTGCTTCATCTCCCTATCCATAGGAACCAGTGTAGGAACAATCGTTGCCCTCACTCCTGTTGCCGTAGGACTAGCCGAAAAGACAGAGATTGCTCTCCCATTCATGGTGGCAGTTGTTGTCGGAGGGTCTTTTTTCGGAGATAATTTATCGTTTATCTCCGACACTACAATCGCCTCAACAAAAACTCAGGAATGTGTGATGCGTGATAAGTTCAGGGTAAATTCCCTGATTGTCGTCCCGGCAGCTATTATCGTGCTGGGTATTTATATTTTCCAGGGATTGTCCATCACTGCTCCCACCCAAGTACAGACTATCGAATGGATAAAAGTTATACCTTATATAATAGTATTGGGAACAGCCGTTGCCGGAATGAACGTTATGCTCGTATTAATCATAGGTATCCTGACAAGTGGTATTATCGGTATTACTACCGGAAGTTTTGATGTGTTCGACTGGTTCGGAGCTATGGGAACAGGCATTACGGGCATGGGCGAACTGATAATCATTACTTTACTGGCCGGAGGAATGCTTGAAACAATCCGCTACAATGGTGGTATTAACTTTATTATCCGGAAACTAACCCTCCACGTCAACGGAAAGCGGGGAGCGGAACTAAGTATTGCCGCTTTAGTAAGTATCGCCAACTTATGTACCGCCAACAACACAATAGCCATCATTACAACAGGACCGATAGCCAAAGACATTGCGCAGAAATTCCACCTTGACCGGCGAAAGACTGCAAGTATCCTCGACACTTTCTCCTGTCTGATACAAGGAATTATCCCATACGGGGCACAAATGCTGATTGCTGCCGGATTAGCCAATATCTCTCCTATCAGTATCATCGGCAATCTTTATTATCCGTTTACAATGGGAGCTTGCGCCCTGCTCGCTATCTTATTCCGTTATCCGAAACGGTATTCATAAAGAAAAAGAACAGAAATATTTGTCAATCAAAAGAAAACTCGTATCTTTGCACCCGCTATTACGAGATAGTAGCATTAATTCAAATCATTAACTAAAAACATTTATTTAAATGGCAACAAAAATCAGATTGCAAAGACATGGACGTAAAAGCTACGCTTTCTATTCAATCGTAATTGCAGACGTAAGAGCACCACGTGATGGTAAATTTATTGAGAAGATTGGTACTTACAACCCTAACACCAATCCTGCCACAGTAGATTTGAATTTCGACGCTGCACTTGGCTTGGGTACTGAAAGGTGCACAACCAACCGACACTGTTCGCAACATCCTCTCTCGCGAAGGCGTTTACATGAAGAAACACCTTCTTGGCGGTGTAGCAAAAGGCGCATTCGGCGAAGCAGAAGCAGAAGCTAAATTCGAAGCTTGGAAAAGCAACAAACAGTCAGGTCTGGCTACTTTGAAAGCTAAACAAGACGAAGCTAAGAAAGCTGAAGCCAAAGCACGCCTGGAAGCAGAAAAGAAAATCAACGAAGTGAAAGCAAAAGCACTCGCTGAAAAGAAAGCTGCTGAAGCTGCTGAAAAAGCTGCCGCTGAAGCACCTGCAGAAGAAGCAACTGCTGCTCCGGCAGAAGAAGCTCCTGCAACAGAAGCTGCTGCTGAATAAATTCGGCAGATTCCGAACAAGAAACAAGGAAAAGCTATAAATCCTCTCCGGTTCGCCGGAGGGGATTTTTTTGTTTCAACACGAGAGAAACTGAGGTTTTATACAGAGACCTGATAATCTACAAATAGCAGATTCTATGTTACGTCATGTGAAATTATCCTCTTTATGCTATAAAACATAGTAAATTATTTCTCCTATTTAGAATAAAATTCCTTTCTTTGCATCAGCATAGTTCAGCACAGTTATCAATAATAAATAAGGATGAGACGAACTGATAAGAAAGCAACATTCGGCCAACACTCGAGCAAAGTCACACAATTGGCAGACACGCTCAGCCAGGCAATCTCCATGAAAGAATTTCGTGAGGGAGATTCCTTGCCTTCTATCAATCAGTTAAGTGCACAATATGGAGTATCACGGGATACTGTTTTTAAAGCCTTTCTGGATTTACGCGAACGGGGTCTGATAGACTCTACACCGGGAAAAGGATACTATGTGACCAGTCAGGTAACCAATATCCTATTATTACTTGACGAATATACTCCTTTCAAAGAGGCCTTATACAATAGTTTCATAAAACATTTGCCTATCAACTATAAAGTAGATTTGTTATTCCACCAATACAATGAACGGCTTTTCAATACTATCATCCGTGAATCCATAGGAAAGTATAAAAAATATATAGTGATGAACTTCGATAACGAAAAGTTCAGCACAGCTCTGAATAAAATCAATCCTTCCAGGTTATTACTCCTTGATTTCGGAAAATTTGAGAAAGATAAATACTCGTATATCTGTCAGGATTTCGATGATTCATTCTATCTAGCATTATTTACACTAAAAGAAAGAATGCAGAAATATCTTCAAATCGTTTTCCTGTTTTCTAAAGGTTTGAAACACCCTCAGAGTAGTAAGGAGTATTTCACACGTTTCTGTGAAAAAGAAGGCTTCTTGCATGAAATACAGGAAGATATCGAGAACCTGACGGTCCGCAAAGGGACTGTATACATTGCTATCAAACAGCAAGATGTAGTAAAGGTAGTAAAACAAGGAAGATTGGCAGGACTGAAATGCGGAAAAGATTTCGGTCTGTTAGCATATAATGATATTCCTTCATACGAGGTCATCGACGAAGGAATTACTTCATTAAGTATTGACTGGGAAATGGTGGGAAATGAAGCGGCAAACTTCGTACTCAACAATGTCCCGATACAAAAGTACATGCCTACTGAAGTGCGACTTCGAAAGTCACTCTGATTTTTTTTGCCGCACAATCAGCACAGCTCAGCACAGATGTTATTTACTAAATAAAAAAATTAAGAAACCATGAAAAAGTATCCGAAAATCGGGATTCGTCCCACTATCGACGGTCGCCAGGGTGGCGTTCGTGAAAGCCTTGAAGAAAAGACAATGAACCTTGCCAAAGCAGTAGCTGAGTTAATTAGCAGTAATCTGAAAAACGGTGACGGAAGCCCTGTGGAATGCGTGATTGCCGATAGCACTATCGGCCGTGTTGCTGAAAGCGCAGCCTGTGCTGAAAAGTTCGAAAGAGAAGGTGTAGGTTCTACTATTACCGTAACTTCTTGCTGGTGCTACGGTGCGGAAACTATGGATATGAACCCTCATTACCCGAAAGCTGTATGGGGATTCAATGGAACAGAGCGTCCGGGAGCAGTATATCTTGCAGCAGTATTGGCAGGACACGCACAAAAAGGACTTCCTGCATTCGGCATTTATGGACATGACGTACAGGATTTGGACGATAACAGCATTCCCGAAGATGTAGCGGAAAAAATTCTTCGTTTTGCACGCGCCGCACAGGCAGTAGCTACAATGAGAGGAAAATCTTACCTGTCAATGGGTAGCGTATCTATGGGTATTGCCGGTTCTATCGTTAATCCTGATTTCTTCCAGGAATACCTGGGAATGCGTAATGAGTCTGTCGACCTGACAGAAATCATCCGCCGCATGGAAGAAGGTATCTATGACCACGAAGAATATGAAAAAGCAATGGCATGGACAGAAAAGCATTGCAAAGTAAACGAAGGCGATGACTTCAAAAATCGTCCCGAAAAACGTAAAAACCGCGAAGAGAAAGATAAAGACTGGGAATTTATCGTGAAGATGATGATTATCATGCGCGACCTGATGACCGGTAATCCTAAACTGAAAGAAATGGGCTTCAAAGAAGAAGCATTAGGCCACAATGCTATTGCAGCCGGTTTCCAAGGACAACGCCAATGGACTGACTTCTATCCTAATGGCGACTATCCCGAAGCTCTGCTGAATACTTCCTTCGACTGGAACGGTATCCGCGAAGCATTCGTGGTAGCTACCGAGAACGATGCCTGCAACGGTGTGGCAATGCTGTTCGGACACTTACTGACCAACCGTGCTCAAATATTCTCTGATGTACGTACTTACTGGAGCCCCGAAGCTGTGAAACGTGTAACCGGCAAAGAACTGACAAGGCTGGCCGCCAACGGTATTATCCACCTTATCAACTCCGGAGCAACAACCCTAGACGGTTCGGGACAATCATTGGATGCAGAAGGAAATCCGGTAATGAAAGAACCTTGGAACCTGACTGACGCAGATGTAGAAAACTGCCTTAAAGCAACGACCTGGTATCCGGCAGACCGTGATTACTTCCGTGGCGGCGGTTTTTCATCTAATTTCTTGTCAAAAGGTGGTATGCCTGTAACTATGATGCGTCTGAACCTAATTAAAGGCCTCGGTCCCGTTCTTCAAATTGCAGAAGGTTGGACTGTCGAGATCGACCCGGAAATCCACCAAAAACTGAATATGCGTACAGATCCTACATGGCCTACTACTTGGTTTGTTCCCCGTTTATGCGACAAACCGGCTTTCAAGGATGTGTATTCTGTAATGAATAACTGGGGAGCCAACCATGGAGCAATCAGCTACGGTCACATTGGTCAAGACCTGATTACTCTTGCTTCGATGCTTCGTATTCCGGTATGCATGCACAATGTAGAAGAAGACCAGATTTTCCGTCCGGCAGCTTGGAATGCCTTCGGTATGGATAAAGAAGGAGCAGACTACAGAGCTTGTGCAACTTACGGTCCTATCTACAAATAATTTTCAGGCACGGATTACGCTGTTGCTTTCATATTTCTAAAAGCCGTGTAATCCGTGCCTGCAATGACAATCCCCTGCAAGGAAACCTTACCGGGGGAGTATGTCCCTAAATGCCTATTTTTCTAACCTATTTTGAGTTACTATTATTATAAATAATTTATCTTTGCAATCATGATAACTAACGAACATATCGAACAGTTCATTGAACAAGCACATCGCTACGGTGATGCAAAACTTATGCTTTGCAGTAGCGGAAACCTTTCCTGGCGGATTGGTGAAGAAGCATTAATTTCCGGTACAGGTTCTTGGGTTCCTACCCTTGGCAAGGAAAAAAGTCTCTATCTGCAATATAGCAAGCGGAACACCGACTAATGGTGTAAAACCTTCTATGGAAAGTACTTTCCATTTGGGTATTCTCCGCGAACGCCCGGATGTAAATGTGGTACTTCACTTCCAGTCGGAGTATGCCACGGCTATCTCCTGCATGAAAAACAAGCCGACTAATTTTAATGTAACAGCAGAAATTCCCTGCCATGTAGGTTCAGAAATACCTGTGATTCCATATTATCGTCCCGGCTCACCCGAACTGGCCAAAGCAGTAGTTGAAGCCATGTTGGAACACAACTCCGTCTTATTGACCAACCACGGACAAGTTGTCTGCGGAAAAGACTTTAATCAAGTGTACGAACGAGCTACCTTCTTCGAAATGGCTTGCCGTATTATTGTTCAGTCCGGAGGCGATTATTCAGTATTGACACCGGCAGAAATAGAAGATTTGGAAATCTATGTATTAGGAAAGAAAACAAAATAGTATCCGTACATACCATACCATGAAAGACAACATTAAAAACACATACTTAGCAGCAGACTTTGGAGGAGGTAGCGGACGAATTATCGCCGGCTCCCTTCTCCATGGAAAGCTGGAACTGGAAGAAGTTCACCGCTTCTCCAACCGTCAGGTAAAATTAGGAAATCATGTCTACTGGGATTTTCCTGCCCTATTCGAAGACATGAAAACCGGACTGAAGCTGGCTGCCCAAAAAGGATATACCGTCAAGGGAATTGGTATCGACACGTGGGGCGTAGATTTCGGATTGATTGATAAAAATGGAAATTTGCTAAGTAACCCTATCTGTTACCGGGATGCAAGAACAGACGGAATGCCGGCAAAGGTATTCAAGGTTCTGGATGAACAGCAACACTATACTACTACCGGAATACAGGTCATGGCTATCAACACGCTATTCCAACTTTATAGTATGAAACAGAACCGGGATCCCCAATTAGAGATTGCCCACCAACTTCTGTTCATGCCCGACCTTTTCAGTTACTTCCTGACCGGAATAGCCAATAATGAATATTGCATCGCTTCCACTTCGGAATTACTTGACGCAAAACGACGAAACTGGTCACAAGAAACAATTCGTGCATTAGAACTTCCCGAGCATCTGTTTGGTGAAATTATCCAACCGGGAACTATCAGAGGTACTTTAAAAGAGGATATTGCACGGGAAACCGGACTGGGTGCAGTAGATGTAATAGCCGTAGGTTCTCATGACACAGCCAGTGCCGTTGCAGCCGTTCCGGCGACAGAAACTCCTATCGCTTTTCTAAGTTCCGGTACGTGGTCGCTTTTGGGCGTTGAAGTCAATGAACCGATATTGACAGAAGAAGCACGGAAAGCCGAATTCACCAATGAAGGAGGTGTTGGAGGCCGCATCCGCTTCCTGCAAAATATCACAGGACTATGGATTCTACAACGCTTGATGAGTGAATGGAAAGCACGTGGAGAAGAACAACATTATGATACAATCATACCACAAGCTGCCGAAGTGGAAACTGATACAATCATCCCTGTTGACGCTCCGGAATTCATGAATCCGGAAAATATGGAGACTGCTCTTATGAATTATTGCCGGGATCACTCTCTGCACATACCTCAAAGCAAAGCGGAAACCGTTAAATGTGTACTCCAATCATTAGCATTCAAATACCAACAGGCAGTAGAAAAGCTTAACCATTGTCTCCCCTCCCCGATCCGCCAATTAAACATCATTGGAGGAGGTTCGCAGAATAAATTACTCAACCAGCTTACAGCCGATGCACTCAATATCCCTGTTTACGCTGGTCCTGTCGAGGCCACTGCCATAGGTAATATTCTGACACAGGCAATGGCTAAGGGAGAAATTTCCGACCTCCGGGAATTAAGAGAGATTGTAAGCCGAAGTGTCACACCTCAAGTATATTATCCTAAAAAATAAAAAGTATATGGAAACACCTAAAACCGGTTATCAGGTCCAATCTTACAGCGTCCCAGTCAAAAGATATTGTCAGACTCTTGACTTACGCGATTCTCCGGAATTGATTGCCGAATATCGTAAAAGACATAGTCAAGCGGAGGCATGGCCTGAAATCCTTGCAGGTATCCGGGAAGTAGGCATCCTCGAAATGGAAATCTATATTCTTGGCACACGCTTGTTTATGATTGTCGAAACTCCCGTTGACTTCGACTGGGACACAGCAATGGCACGCCTGAATACTCTTCCCCGCCAACAGGAATGGGAGGAATACATGGCTATCTTCCAACAAGCCGCTCCCGGAATGAGTTCCGCGGAAAAATGGAAACCAATGGAGAGAATGTTCCATTTATATAATACCTAAAATATCCCAAAAGAACCATGAAACACATCAAACAGTCCATCCTGTCAAAAGATGGCATCAATTATCTTATCCCTTTTATTCTCATCACTTCTTGTTTTGCGTTATGGGGATTTGCAAACGATATCACCAACCCAATGGTAAAGGCATTTTCCAAAATCTTCCGGATGAGTGCTACCGACGGAGCGTTAGTACAAGTCGCTTTTTATGGAGGCTACTTTGCCATGGCTTTTCCAGCTGCCATGTTCATCCGCAAATATTCTTATAAAGCAGGTGTTCTACTAGGTCTTGGTCTGTATGCTTTTTGGAGCATTCCTATTCTTCCCTGCTAAAATGACAGGAGAATATTACCCGTTTCTGATAGCTTACTTTATCTTGACTTGCGGACTCTCATTTCTGGAGACAAGCTGTAATCCATACATTCTTTCTATGGGAACAGAAGATACTGCCACAAGACGTTTGAATCTTGCCCAATCTTTCAACCCAATGGGTTCATTGCTCGGAATGTATGTAGCCATGCAATTCATTCAAGCCAAATTACATCCAATGGGTACTGAAGAACGTGCTTTACTCAATGAGAGTGAATTTCAGGCAATCAAAGAGAGCGATCTTGCAGTGCTAATCGCCCCTTATCTTATCATCGGTCTGATTATCGTAGCTATGCTTCTCTTGATACGATTCGTAAAAATGCCAAAGAACGGAGATCAGAACCATAAAATAGACTTCTTCCCGACATTAAAACGCATTTTCACCCAAACACGTTATCGCGAAGGTGTGATTGCTCAGTTTTTTTATGTAGGTGCACAAATCATGTGCTGGACTTTTATAATCCAATATGGTACCCGCCTGTTTATGTCACCGGAATTCGGCATGGACGAAAAGAGTGCGGAAGTGCTTTCGCAGCAATACAATATCATAGCAATGATTATTTTCTGTATCAGCCGTTTCATTTGTACTTTCATTCTGCGTTATCTGAATGCAGGAAAATTATTAATGATTCTGGCTATTTTCGGAGGAATTTTCACCTTAGGTACTATCTTCCTTCAAGATATTTATGGACTCTATTGCCTGGTAGCCGTATCCGCCTGCATGTCTCTAATGTTCCCCACTATTTACGGTATTGCCTTAAAAGGTCTTGGAGATGACGCAAAATTCGGAGCAGCCGGACTTATTATGGCTATTCTCGGAGGTTCTATTCTTCCTCCATTGCAAGCAAGCATTATTGATATGAAAGAAATCGGTTGGTTGCCGGCAGTCAACGTTTCATTCATTCTACCTTTAATCTGTTTCCTTGTGATTATCGGTTACGGCTATCGTACAGTGAAAAAGAAACTGGTAGAAAACATACTCGACAATAGTGAGGCTACCTCAAAAGAGTGAACTGCCCCCAATAGTTTTGTGTCTAACTATTGGGGGCAGTTCACTTACACATTCACCTACCACCTCCCCCTACGGGGACTCCTCCTTCCCGAAGGAGGAGAATGGAGGATACTATCGACTATAAGTTAGCAAATCATTATTTTACTAATTCACCTTACCAACAAATTCGAAGAAGAACCTTTAAGAAGGAGATTATCTCTCCTTCTTGTAATTTTCCAATCCAGTTTGCAGAAACTCGATATACTTGGAAATATCTTCATCATAAGCATACGACTTGTTCAACGGTTTTCCCTGATTATCCAGCAATACGTAGAAAGGCTGTGCATTGGCACCGAACTTCACACGTTGCAGATAACTCCATTTGTCACCGACAGTACGCAAGGTACGTTCTGTTCCGTTCTCGACAATCTTCACAGGTTCGGTCAGCGGAGTTTTATTATCTACATAGAGAGTTATCAATACATAATCGTTATTAATTAAGTCGCTCACCTTCGGGTCAGTCCAAACAGCAGCCTCCATTTTACGACAATTGACACAACCGTATCCGGTAAAGTCGAGCATTACAGGCTTACCATTCAAACGTGCATACTCCATTCCTAAATCATAATCGTCAAATTTGGCATGTACTTCATTCTTATACAAATTGAAATCCTGCGTCTGCATAGGCGGAGCAAACGCACTGACAGCTTTCAACGGTGCTCCCCATAGACCAGGAACCATATATACCGCAAATGCCAAAGAAACAAGTGCCATGAAGAAGCGGGTAACACCTACCTTATTATCATCATCATCATGCGGGAACTTGATCTTACCCAACAGATAAAATCCAAGTAAAGCAAAAATAACAATCCATAAAGCAAGGAAAGTTTCACGATCAAGCAGTCTCCAGCCATAAGCCAGATCGGCAACCGACAGGAATTTAAGTGCAAATGCCAGTTCCAGGAAACCGAGGGTTACCTTGATCACATTCATCCAACCTCCCGATTTCGGCATAGATTTCAGCCACGATGGAAATAAAGCGAAAAGAGTAAACGGCAACGCCAAAGCAATGGCGAATCCCAGCATTCCAATTGCCGGAGCTACTATACTTCCCGTTGTGGAAACCTGTACCAACAAAAATCCGATAATCGGACCTGTACAAGAGAAAGACACCAACGAAAGTGTAAATGCCATTAGGAAAATACTCAGTAATCCCGTAGTCGATTCCGCTTTACTATCTACCGCATTACTCCACTTCGAAGGCAATGTAATCTCAAATGCTCCGAAGAACGAAGCGGCAAACACTACCAACATCAGGAAGAAGAGAATATTGAAAATTGCATTAGTAGATAAGGCATTCAACGCACTGGCACCGAAGATCAATGTAATAGCCAAGCCTAATGCCACATAAATCACAACAATAGACGCACCGTATGTCCAGGCATCGCGGATACCTTTCTTCTTATCTTTACTACGTTTCAGGAAGAAGCTGACAGTCATAGGGATAATTGGCCATACGCAAGGCGTAAACAAAGCTAATAGTCCGCCTAAGAAACCTGTCACAAAAATATAAATCCAGGACATATCTCCCTGCGTATGTTCTTCACCTAACGCTTGCAGTTCACTAATGACCGGTTTCCAGAGTTCACCGGATGCAACGGCAGGTTGAATCCCCGTAGATGCATCTGTTGTAGTGGCAGGAACCAGTTCCATCATAGCTACAGTATCCTTAGAAACAACAGGAGCCGCCTCTTCTTTTTTCTCAACTTCCTTTTTTTCCGGTTGTTCCGCTTTAGCTGCAGCAGCATTAGCTGTCTTCGCTACTCCGGAAAACTTAAACGGCACTTCAGTAGGAGGAAGACAACTTTCATCGTCACAAGCTCCATACTCCAGATAACCTTCTATTTCATAAGCTCCACCTGTGAGCTTCACCTTCTGAATGAATTTAGCCGTATTCTCAAAATAACGCACCTTCATTTCAAACAACTTGTCGAAAGTGGCGACCTCTTTGCCAACCGGTTTCAGCTTTCCCAGTAGCTCTATGCCAGACGTTTTATCAACATTAAACGTTGCAGAAATAGGTCCGCCATCTCCAAGTTCGGTAGAATACACATGCCACCCTTTATCAATGGCAGCGGTAAATACAATCTCCGCTTCCGTGTCAGAAAGAGTATTGAACTCAGTCTTGAACTTTACCGGATCTTTGATCTGCGCTTGCAAAACACATACAACAAAGCTTAAAAAGCAGTGAAGAAATTAACTTTTTCTTTTCAATAATTAGGGGGATTATAATTCATAATCTACACACGCACGGCTTTCCTTTGTCTCAGCCAAAATCCTTCCGGCTGCCACATGGTCGGGATGCGTCGCATAGTATTTCACATCTTCCAGCGTATCAAATTCACTATACAGCGCTATGTTCCACGTTTCTCCGGGATTCATATTCAATCCGACTTCGACCTTACGGATCACCGCAATTTTAGCCGGAAGCGCTTCTATTGCCTCCTTAAATTTATTCATGACTACAAGTTTCTCCTCTGCTGAAACTTCGTCTTTTAACTTAAATAATACAATGTGTTTTACCATTACGTTGTTATTTTAATGAATTGTTTCTATATTTGCCTGGTCAATGCACTGCATAAACAATGCAAATTTACTCTATTTGGTTTAAATATACACTTAAAGAGATGTTAATTATAGGAATAGCAGGCGGAACAGGCTCCGGAAAAACCACCGTCGTACGAAAAATTGTAGAAAGCCTTCCCGCTGGAGAAGTAGTACTATTACCTCAGGATTCATACTACAAAGACAGTAGTCACGTCCCGGTGGAAGAACGCCAGAACATTAACTTCGATCATCCGGATGCCTTTGAGTGGAGTTTGCTCTCCAAACATGTCATGATGCTGAAAGAAGGGAAAAGCATCGAACAACCAACCTATTCCTATCTGACTTGTACCCGCCAGCCCGAAACAATTCATATTGAACCTCGCGAAGTAGTTATCATTGAAGGGATTCTTGCTTTATGCGATAAGAAACTACGCAACATAATGGATCTCAAAATATTTGTAGATGCCGACCCGGATGAACGCCTGATACGTGTTATTCAAAGAGACGTTATCGAACGGGGACGTACGGCAGAAGCTGTAATGGAACGTTACACACGCGTTCTCAAGCCCATGCACCTGCAATTTATCGAACCTTGCAAGCGCTATGCCGATCTTATCGTACCCGAAGGCGGAAGCAATAAAGTAGCCATTGATATACTGACAATGTACATCAAGAAGCACTTAAGGGGTTGAGAATGGTAAGTTGAAAATGAAAAGTAAAACGTCAAATATGAATGCCAAAAACCTGATTATCCCTCTACTCCTTGTGTTGTTCTGCTGCATGTTAGGTTGCCGAAATAAACAACATAACAAGGTGAATGAAAATGTACGCGATCTTTCGCAGATAAAAGATAGCGGAGAATTGGTTGTATTGACGCTTTACAGTTCAACTTCATATTTCAACTATCGTGGACAGGAAATGGGTTTTCAATATGAACTTAGTGAGCAATTCGCCAAAAGTATGGGATTGAAGCTCAGGATTGAAGTTGCCAACAGTGTGGATGAATTAATCCGCAAGTTATTGGCTGGCGAAGGAGATATGATTGCCTACAACCTGCCTATCACAAAAGAATGGAAAGACAGTATCCTCTATTGCGGGGAAGATATCATTACTCATCAAGTGATTGTGCAACAGGGAAAAAGCAAGTCTCTGAAAGATGTAACCGAGCTGGTAGGAAAAGACATATATGTTAAGCCGGGGAAATATTACGACCGGCTTGTCAATCTGAATAATGAACTGGGAGGAGGTATTCATATCCACGAAGTTACCAGTGACAGTATTACTGTGGAAGACCTGATCACGCAAGTAGCACAAGGTAAAATTCCCTATACGGTAGCCGACAATGACTTAGCGAAACTGAACAAGACCTACTATCCTAATCTGAATATCGATTTGTCCGTCAGTTTCGACCAACGTTCTTCATGGGCTGTACGAAAAGACAGTCCCGAACTGGCAGCCGCAGCTACAAAATGGCATCAGGAGAACATGACTTCTCCGGCTTATACAGCAAGTATGAAACGTTATTTTGAAAACAGTAAAATGATGCCCCACTCTCCTATCCTTTCATTAAAAGAAGGAAAAATATCCCATTATGACGATTTGTTCAGAAAATACTCCAAAGAAATCGGCTGGGATTGGCGTATGCTTGCATCATTAGCTTATACGGAATCCAATTTTGACACAACAGCTGTTTCATGGGCAGGAGCCAAAGGCTTAATGCAACTAATGCCTGCCACCGCCCGGGCTATGGGAGTACCTCCGGGAAAGGAACAGAATCCGGAAGAAAGCGTAAAGGCAGCTATCAAGTATATTGCCGCTACCGACCGCAGTTTCAGCATGATTCCCGATAAAGAAGAACGCCTCAATTTTATCCTCGCTTCTTACAATGCCGGTTTAGGACATATCTATGATGCCATGGCATTGGCAGAGAAATACGGAAAGAACAAACTGGTGTGGAAAGATAATGTAGAAAATTTCATCCTGCTTAAAAGCAATGAAGAATACTTCACTGATCCTGTCTGTAAAAACGGGTATTTCCGTGGTATAGAAACTTATAACTTCGTTCGTGACATTGTGTCACGGTACGAATCTTATAAGAAGAAAATTAAAGCCTAATACTTTTTGTAAGTCAACAGACTGATTCCGACAATAGCCAGGACTGATAAAGGTAATGCAAACAATATCGGGTCAATCACCGGGAACGGATATGTTTCTATCAGTACATCCCGTCCGAACAACGCCTTGCAGATACCCAATGCAGCCGATTCTTTCTGATGTAGAAATACCAGAGCAAAAAGACTTCCAAGAGTTCCTACCCAAAGACTCGCTATTACCCCTTGTTTCGTCGCCCGCTTCCAATAAAGCGCACAGAAATAGGCAGGGAGGAAAGCTGCCGCACAGATTCCCATAAAAATAGAAGTTCCACGGGCAATAATATCATGGGGCAACATATAGCAAATAATATAGCTGACCAAGATAGAGAATAACACTCCCAAACGAATCACATTCGTGAGTTTGCCACGGGAGCGAGGCTTATACGTACCATAAATATCCGAGCCGACCGACGCACCCATTGTATGAAACTGTGAACTCAACGACGACATACTTGCCGAAAGGATGCACAGCATAAATAGTGCGGCAAACCAATCGGGCATTGCCTTATTAATAAAATATGGAATAATCTTATCAATATCCTGTACGACTTCCGTAGCAATCGCCCCTTCTGTTTTCAGAAAGAAAAAGATTACTCAATGCTCCGGCATGATAAATAGCACCTACGGTTATAATCAAAAAGAAACAACCGATAAACACACCACGGTTCAACTGCTTGCTACTTTCCACCGTCATGAAACGGACTACTAGCTGCGGTTGCGCCAGACATCCGATTCCAACACCCAGAATAAGAGAAGTAACCAACGAATACCATTGTGGAGAACCCGTGACAGGCATCGCAGTCCACCCCTGATGTCCCAATGCCTTAAACTTTTCCGGAACCAGAGGAGCAATAGCAGTCAGTTCCTTATTAGCCTCCGTAAAGTTCATATCAAGCACCTGATACAAAGAGAAAAGCAGGAACAGCATACAAGCAAACATAATGACTGCCTGCAAAGCGTCCGTATACATCACTCCCTTCATTCCTCCGGCAATCACATAAGCGGCAATCACCAGCGTGAAGATCAATAAAGAGATATTGAAGTCAATCTGAAAGATCTGTTCGATAAATACGGCTCCGCCCTTCATCACAACTGCGGCATAAAGCGGCATCCCTATAAAAATCACAGCAGCAATAAAGACTTGGATATTACGTGAGCGAAAATGACGTCCTAACAATTGCGGGAAAGTACTGACATTCAGTTTAGCCCCCATACGCCGGGTGCGCAAACCAAAAAAGATAAAAGCAATAACAACCCCGATAAACATATTGAGGAAACAGAGCCACTGGATACCCATACCGAAAGCGGCAGCCACTCCCCCGAAGCCCACAATAGCAGATGCGGAAATAAACGTGGCACCATAAGAAAGTGCCATAACGATAGGATTCATCTGACGCCCGCCTACCAGATAGTCACTGGTACTCGTTGTCTTTTTATACCCTAAAAAACCAAGATAAGCAAGTGATAGCAGATAGCCTATCACAATCAAACTGAGTGTAAATGTATTCATCGTGTTTCGTCTTTTTCGTCGTCCTTATTCCAGTATTTCAGCCCGAACCAGGCAGCAAAAATCACACATACTACCGAAAGCAGGTAGGGCAGAATTATAAAAGGGTCGTCTATTCCAAACATTTGCGTATCAGATTTTAATTAATTCAGACGCAAATGTAAGGAAATTATTGAAAAGACAAAACTTTTGTTTACTAATACTGATTATAATGTATCTTTTTCTCGTCAAATTTCTGTTTCGGATTCTCTTTGGTAGCGGGATAACCGAACGGAATGACACAAAGCGGAAGGATATTCTCAGGCAGACCGGTATATTTACGCACCACCTGCATACGGTCTTCATAAGGATAAGCGGCTGTCCATACAGCACCAAGTCCCAGACTTTCGGCAGCCAAAAGGATGTTTTGGGCAGCAGCAGAGCAGTCTAGATACCAATAGGAAGATTTCACGGAATCACCGCAAACAATAATTGCATTACGAGCCTGCGTCAACATCTTGGCATACGGAAGTGCGGCAGCCATTGAATCCAGTTTGGCACGGTCGGACACAACGACAAATTCCCACGGACGGACGTCTTTACCCGAAGGGGCAGCCATTCCGGCACGAAGCAACAAATCAATCTTCTCTTTCTCCACTCCCTTATTCAGATAAGTGCGTACACTTTTACGTGCGAAGATATTATCCAAAGCAGCATTTCCGGTTTCGGACGTTCCTTTTTCTTCTTTGGTAGAAGAACATGCGCTCATAGCAACTATTGCCATGAAGAGGCATAAGAAAGAGAAAATCTTTTTCATTGTGACACTGTTTTAAAATAGGTTTAACTTATTTTTCTGTGCTTCTTCCAGTGAAACGGTTTCACGGCGCAGTAATCCGCTCTTTTCACGAAGTGCCTCATATTCCGCCTCCAGTTCATTTACCAATTCAGCCTTTAATTGCGGATTCAATAAACGGGAAGCGATACTTGCATTCTGAGAAGCATCTTTAAGGTGCACCACCGGAGCGTGATAGACCGGAGCAATTTTCAGCGCCGTGTGCATCTTAGACGTAGTAGCTCCGCCAATCAACAGAGGAATATCCAGTCCGGCTTTCTCCAGTTCGATAGCTACATGGGCCATTTCTTCCAGAGACGGAGTAATCAGGCCACTAAGACCTATCATGTCTACTTTTTCCTCAATAGCGCGCTGAACGATAGTCTCTGCGGGAACCATTACTCCCAAGTCGACAATCTCATATCCATTGCAAGCCATTACCACGGCAACAATATTCTTACCGATATCGTGTACATCACCTTTCACTGTGGCAAGCAATACCTTTCCGGCAGAAGTCGTTCCTTCTACTTTTTCCGACTCGATAATCGGTTGCAGAATAGCAACAGCCTTCTTCATTGTACGGGCAGTCTTCACCACTTGAGGCAGGAACATCTTTCCTGCACCGAAAAGCTCGCCTACATAATTCATTCCGTCCATCAACGGACCTTCAATCACATTGACTGCTTTATCATAGAGTGGCAATGCTTCTGCCAAGTCTTGTTCGAGATAATCTCCGATACCTTTCATCAAAGCATATTTCAGACGTTCCTGAACGGATTCATCCCTCCATGCATCATGCTTCACAGCCTGTTGTCCGGCAGCTTCGCCAGAAGTTGCCTTTAAAGCTTCCGCCAGTTCAATCAGGCGTTCGGCAGCGTCGGGGCGACGATTCAAGACAACATCCTCTATCTTTTCAAGAATATCTACCGGTATATCACTATAAAGTACAGAAGTTCCCGGATTCACAATCCCCATATCCATTCCTTGCTGTATGGCATGGTAAAGGAACACAGCGTGCATGGCTTCACGGATATAATTGTTACCACGGAAAGAGAAAGAAAGGTTACTTACTCCCCCGCTGACATGCGCTCCGGGAAGGTTTTTCTTAATCCAACCGGTAGCTTCGATGAAGTCCACCGCATAGTTGTTATGCTCTTCGATACCCGTAGCTACGGCAAGCACATTCGGATCGAAAATAATATCGTGAGGGTTAAAACCTATTTCATCAACCAAAAGACGATAAGCACGCTCGCAAACTTCTATTTTACGCGCAGCAGTGTCAGCCTGTCCTTTTTCATCAAAAGCCATTACTACGGCCGCAGCTCCGTATTGCTTGATAATCCGGGCGTGTTCAAGGAATTTGTCTTCGCCTTCTTTCAGAGAAATAGAGTTAACGATCGATTTCCCCTGAAGGCATTTTAATCCGGCTTCGATAACTTCCCATTTAGAGGAATCGATCATCACAGGTACACGTGCAATCTCCGGCTCGGACATGATAAGATTGAGGAACGTTGTCATCTCTGCCTTAGCGTCCAGCAATCCATCATCCATATTGACATCAATCACCAAAGCTCCGTCTTCTACCTGTTGACGGGCAATAGACAACGCTTCATCATATTTCTTTTCATTTATCAGACGAAGGAATTTACGCGAACCGGCCACATTACAGCGTTCTCCGACATTTACAAAGTTTATTTCCGGTTTCACTTCCAACAGCTCAAGGCCGGAAAGCCACATACAATCAGGTTTAGGAGCCGGTATATGCGGTCGGGCACCTTCTACCAGAGCCGGATATTCGGCAATATACGCATCCGTTGTTCCACAACAACCACCGATAATATTGATTAATCCTTCCTGGATATATTCTTTCACCTCATGGGCCATATCCGCAGGAGTTTGATCATACTTGCCGAGACTGTTCGGCAAACCCGCATTCGGATAAGCACTTATATAATAAGGTGCGCGGACAGCCAACTGTTCGAGGAAAGGCTTTAACTGTCGGGCCCCGAACGAGCAGTTCAAACCGACAGAAAAGATATTGGCGTGTTGCACAGAAGCAAGAAATGCATCCAGCGTCTGACCGGACAATGTTCTTCCGCCTACATCAGACACGGTAACAGATAACATGACCGGCACCTCAACACCTGTTACTTTCATTGCTTGTTCTGCAGCAAAAATAGCGGTCTTAGCATTCAACGTATCAAATATCGTCTCAATCAGAATGGCATCCACTCCACCTTCAAGCATAGCTTCCATTTGCTGTTGGTAAGCTGCCGCCAGTTCATCATAAGTCAATGCACGAAAAGCCGGATTGTTAACATCCGGACTCATGGAGCAAGTCTTATTGGTAGGTCCAACGGAACCGGCTACAAAACGCGGTTTATCAGGATTCTTTGCAGTATATTCATCAGCCAGTTCACGCGCCAGTTTTACAGCGGCAAAATTTATTTCACGCACATATTCTTCCACGTGATAATCTGCCATAGAAACCGTAGTCGAACTGAATGTATTGGTTTCAATAATATCCGCACCTGCTTCCAGATACTTACGGTGAATATCTTGTATTACATCCGGACGCGTCAGACAAAGTATATCATTATTACCTTTTAACTGTCCGGGAATTTGCGCAAAACGCTCGCCACGAAAATCTTCTTCTGTGAGATTATATTGTTGGATCATTGTACCCATTGCCCCGTCCAAAATAAGAATGCGGTCGGATACAATCTGAGAAATTGTCTTTTTCATTACCCTATCATCATCTTTTAAACATACGAGCCATATCTCTACGGTCGTCTTTTTCTTTTATGGATTCCCGCTTATCATACTCCTTCTTACCTTTCGCCAAAGCAACGACCAGTTTCGCCAAACCTTTTTCGTTGATAAAAAGACGCACGGGCACAATTGTAAACCCGGGATTCTTCATTTCCCGTTGAAGTTTCTCCAGTTCTTTCCTACTAAGCAACAGCTTCCTGTCCCTGCGTGCCGTATGATTATTGTACGATCCGTAAAAGTACTCGGCGATATGCATATTCTTTACCCATAATTCGCCTTTCACAAAATAGCAAAACGTATCTACCAGACTCGCTTTTCCCAAACGAATGGATTTGATTTCCGTACCGGTCAATACGATACCTGCCGTATAGGTATCTATCAGTTCATAGTCGAACGTAGCACGTTTATTCTTAATATTTACAGGAGGTTGTTTCATTTTCACTTATTAATTAAGTATGGCCGTCAACTTATTAAACACAAATTGAATCACCGTCGGACATAGTATTAACAAAACGGACGATAAAAGGGTGTATTTCAACCGTTGTTTTTCTTCTACCTTCATCATTATAGGAGCACCTTCCCATACTACATAGACAATGTAGAACTGCAACAGCCAAGCAATAATTCTAAAATCAGGTAATAGTCCGGTGACAATCTGAAGCAGAAACGGTACAACAAGTGCATATCCTGCAAATTGTTGCACTAACGGCATATTAGCATGCATGCCAAACATCTTGGTTCCCATTTCATTTATGGCATAAGCTGCCAAAAAGTATCCTCCGAACAGGGCCACAGCTACGGCACAACAATTGGTCATAGCTATCTGAAAACTTTGCGGACCGCCCCAACCATTGGTCAATAGTGACCCGATAAAGACGGACAAGCCGCATAAACCAATCATAGGATAGACAAAAGCCATAAAAACTTTTCGCCTATCCTCTTCCATAGAAATTTCCTCCCAGGCCTTGGCCGGAGAGGAAATCAATTTCATTGCTATGTTAAATAGTTCCTTGTAGTTCAATGTTATTCTCTAAAAGTATAAGTCACAGGAGTTGTAGTTGTTGTCTTGGGGACATCATTATTGCTTGAATTCGCTTCTGATACAATCGTAATATTACTTGGATATCTTCCTTCATTTGCATTCTTATAAGCCTCTATAGCACTTCTTATATCAAAGACTCTATACGAAAAAGCTCTATAAGTTTCTTTAGCCTTTTCTTCTGTAGAAGTATGACGTAAAAACAGTTTTAAATCTGTTTTACCTTTAAGCTCGTTTTCATCACTATAATATACCATAAAAAAAAGTATGACTGGCTATTTTCTCAAAAAGCAAAATATTGAATAGGAACAAGCAAGTTATAGTTATCAATCATAGCCGGAGTCAAATCCGTAATACTTATGACACCTCTATCTGAAACATAAGAAGGATGCTCTCCTTCATCTTCTGCTTTTGTCGTACTATATACAGCATTACCCGAGATTTTTTCAGTAGATCCGATTGTTGCATTGATAGTGTTTGTTGTATAATCTATATCCACCTCTGTATCATAGCTACACGTTGCAACAATAAAATCACCTGGCATAAAGTTAGTTGTACCTTCAACCGTATTCTTTGATTTAAAAGTAAATCCATCAATGAAGTGAAAGTTAACCCCAAAAAGCTATCTTTTACTTTACCTAGAACAGGAAGGTCATTTACCTGTGTATTATCATCCCCATTCATACAAAGTAACCGACATTCCCATTACTACAGCCATCAAAGCCACCAAGAAAAATTTCATTTGTTTCATAAACATATTTTTTAGATTTTGCAAAGATATAAATTCTAATTCACAATTGATAAATGCAGATACTTAAAAAATACTGCATCCCTTACTTTATTATTTTCGCAAAAAGTTCCAAATGTTCGTCTACATAGCTTGCAATCAAAGCCGTAACCTGTTCTTCCATTTCCAAATAAACCTCTTCCAGCTCATCAAAAGCCTCATACTGCTCGTACATTGCCATAAATTCGTCATCAGTACGCTCCTTCTCCAAGTCCTTACGATTGGCATCAAATATTTTTTTGGCCTTATAGATCAATTTCGAGAATTCATCCGCCCCCCACAAACGCATCACCTTCGCAAACGGATTATCAAAAATATATCCTCCATATCCATTCTGGATCAATTGACAGAATCCGCCAACCATAATTTCATCACGGAAAATCTGGTAAGCCAACAAAGAATGCTGCTCACCTGTCAGTAATGGCATCGTATCAGCAGTCAATTCACCACCAATCACTTCCTTATATTTATCGGTAAACACTTGGATAAATTCATCCATTCCTTCGCCCGCAGCCTTTTGTAAAGCAGATTCTATAACTTCAATCATAATTCTTTCTTAATAAATTATGCAGCAAAGCTACGAATTTTTTCTACATCTCAATAACTCATACTACAAATAAGGATGCAAATCATTATCTTCTACACAAGGAAAAAATGCAATTTTCTCTTTCACCTATCACCGCAGAGCGTCAAAGTGGTTATTCATCGTGGTTTCACATACGGTGACAGGTTAATTGCAACCTATCACCAACCTATCAACCTATCACCGTCTTTCCCCTTGATTAATACCCTAAAGAAGCAGGTATACTTCTTCTATCCCCCTTTCATAGTTCATATTTAGCGCTGATATTGTTAGGTCACCACGGCCGTGAAGAGAAGTTACCACAGCTGTGGCAGGATATCTCCACGTCCATGACAAGATCTTACCACGGCCGTGGTGACCTAACAATACCGGTATCCTTTTCCTATTTTAGCTACTACTTTTGAGTACTTTCCCTATGGGATATACTATTATTCTCTATTTGTCCGGAGACTAATTCTATGGATGTAAGCGCATTCCCATATACACACCTATTAAATAAGGTATAAGCCAAATACACCAAACGACAATGCTGAAACGGTTAAAATGCTTTTTAGCTTTTGCCGAACCTTTCACATAAGTCCATATCGCCCACAAAGCATGCACAAACATTAAAAGAATGGCAATAGTCCCCGTCACCGTATGAATCTCATCATGCAGGTGAGTCAGTTCGGCGATATGTTCCATTAAACTGGTACCAACCGTATCAGCTATCAATCCGATCAAAAAGAAAGCTATATGCCAGAACTTCAGTTTCTTTTGGAGTCGCTCGCCCCAAACACCGATCGAATAAAAAACGAGTGCAGAGGAAATGACACAAATTGCCGCAATTAAATAATGTATATCTATTTGATCCAGTTCCATACTTTTTTGTTTTTCAATAACAACAAAGATATGAATAGATAGTTCTACAACCTTCAAACTTTCACAAATGCAATCCCGACTTTACAAACGACGGAGAAAGGCAAACCGATTTGTCTCTTTTCACAAAAAAGTAATAAAAGGCGATTTGCAGAAACAAATAAATCGACTACCTTTGTGGGCGATTTAGAGAATCGTGACTACGTATTTTTAATTATATCACTTAAAAAAAGAGCTAATTATGACTGAAGGTTACATCAAAAACATCTTCTTGGATAAGAATGACGAGATCTGCGGATACGAATTCGTTCACATGGGTAAATTCATGGATGAAATCAAGAAGGGTACAGATGCTAACGAAGCATTGAAGAAGGTTACCGGTACTTACGGACGTGTAACAGCAGAACAGGGAGCAGTTAAACATATTGATCCACGTCACGAATAATATAAGGAGGAAAGAAATTATGATTAGAGAAGTAAAATTTGAAAGTCAAGACCGTCGTATCAAAGGTATCATTGCTGCCTTGAACGCTAACGGCATCAAAGACATCGAAGAAGCTAACGCTATCTGCGAAGCTGCCGGACTTGATCCTTATAAAACGTGTGAAGAAACTCAGCCTATCTGTTTTGAAAACGCAAAATGGGCTTATGTGGTAGGTACTGCAATCGCTCTTAAGAAGAACTGCACAAACGCTGCTGAAGCTGCAGAAGCTATCGGTATCGGTTTGCAGGCATTCTGTATTCCGGGTTCTGTTGCTGACGACCGTAAGGTTGGTATCGGCCACGGTAACCTCGCTGCTATGTTGCTGCGCGAAGAAACTAAATGTTTCGCTTTCCTTGCAGGTCACGAATCTTTCGCTGCTGCTGAAGGTGCTATCAAAATCGCTGCAAAAGCAGACAAAGTACGTAAAGAACCGTTGCGTTGCATCCTGAACGGTCTTGGAAAAGACGCTGCTCAGATCATCTCTCGTATCAACGGCTTTACTTACGTTCAGACTCAATTCGATTACTTTACCGGTGAACTGAAAGTTGTTCGCGAAATCGCTTACTCTGACGGTCCTCGTGCAAAAGTAAAATGCTACGGTGCTGACGACGTTCGTGAAGGTGTAGCTATCATGTGGAAAGAAGGCGTAGACGTTTCTATCACAGGTAACTCTACTAACCCGACTCGTTTCCAACATCCGGTTGCAGGTACTTACAAGAAAGAACGTGTTCTTGCCGGTAAACCCTATTTCTCAGTAGCTTCAGGTGGTGGTACAGGTCGTACTCTTCACCCGGACAACATGGCTGCCGGTCCTGCTTCATACGGTATGACAGACACAATGGGTCGTATGCACTCAGATGCTCAGTTCGCTGGTTCTTCATCAGTTCCTGCTCACGTAGAAATGATGGGATTCCTGGGAATTGGTAACAACCCGATGGTAGGTTGTACAGTAGCTTGTGCTGTTGACGTAGCTCAGGCTTTGAGCAAGTAATTATAACAATTACAACATATTAAATCCCTGTAACTGACAAGGTTATGGGGATTTTTATTCTCTATACCAGAAGAAAAAGCAAAATAAGAAGGTTCTTCTTCAAATTTAGTAGTAATTTACAAGTCGGTGGTATCTCGAGGAGTACCCGTAGGGGGAGGTGGTAGGTAGATGCACAAGCATAATATATGCACAGATAGGCACACCTACCACCCCGACTTTTAGCCCCCTCCTTATTCATATAATTATGAGTTTATGCAAATATTGCCAATCTATTTGAATCCGACAATAACAACATTCCATCCTTATTGATCATTTACAGGAGTTTAGGGCGAAGGTAGAAGTAAAAGCCTATGGTAACTGTAACAAAATTTGTTATAATCACTAAATTAGTTATCTTTACCGTACAAACCCATTTGGGGAAATAAAAAAATATTACCATTAAATTCTAATAAGAGATATTGGAATTTTGATACAGTTGATCTAATCGTGAACTCACATAAACTATATTTACGATATGAATAAACTCTATTTAATTGCAACCGGAGCATTGCTTTCCGGTATTATTACGATCCAGGCTCAAGAATGGAAGCCGCAACAATGGCCTGTATTAAAGAAATATGACAAGGAACATCTTTACCAAATTGCGTTACCTTTTAGGAGGTATCGGAACTGGTACAGTATCGCTCGGAGGGCGTGGAGAACTACGCGACTGGGAAATAATGAATGTCCCGGCAAAGAAATACAGCACAGTAACCACAGGAACAATGCCCTTTGCTTTGCAATCTATGCCAAACCGCAAAACCAGAAAGCGACTACCACATTGCTGGCAGGACCTTTATATTCGCATGAATATTTGCTTATGAAGGACGTCCCTGTCAATCATCATGGTCTTCCGCGTTTTGAACAAAGCTTCATTCGAGGCGGCATACCCTTTCGGACAAGTTTCTTTATCGGACAGCAATCTGCCTGTAAAAGGGTAAAGGGTTTTAACCCGTTTATTCCTGGCGATGCCGATGCCAGCGGATTGCCTGTGGCCGTACTCTCGTATGAAGTTACAAACACTACCGACCAACCGATGAATGTATCAATCTGTGGTTCGATACGCAACTTTATAGGTAAGGACGGAAGTAAATTCCGTACAGACTGGAAAGGTGGATTACATTCCTACAGGAGCAAAGAACAACAAGAACAAGTATGTTGAAAGCAACAATATAAAAGGAATATACCTTTATTCCGGATGGTGTAGATAAAGTGATGATTCGGCATGGGGAACATATGCGCCATTCAGTGGAACAGAATTTGATCTGGCTGAAGGCGAATTTCTGTACGAGGCAGAGGGCGTTAAGATACGAAGCCTGCTGCGTTACAAAAAGCATCTAAGGCCGCAAAGGTATACGAAAAGCGTTTGCGCTTTGATACAGAACTTCGCTTTCCGTCATGCACGCAAAAACGAGGGCTGTGCAAACAAAGATCTGGAGAAGTTTTCAAGGGATGTCCAATCTTTATGTGATAAATGGGACAGAACTGATGGGTAAGTGTTACAGTCTGAAAGAAATCCCAGGACAAAAATCCTGGGGAAGTAATTATGAAATCGCTTCTTTTAAAAGCAGTGGCAAGCTGGTTTGGGAGCATGAAGTAATCTGCGTCCACACTGGATTCCCTCCAGGCGTGCAATTTTCTTTCGCTTAAAGGCATACCTTCTACAAGTTTGGCAACTCCCTGTGTATTTCCAAGAACATCCACCAATAAATTTCACCTTTTGTTTTATATTCCATTGAACAAACACCTTTTTTTATATTCCTCCAATCGTTATGTAAAATCAGGAGCTCTCGTGAACGCTGGTCAGGTTATGAACAGCAATAGCTTTGCACCTTCTCTCATTATAGCAGAAGATATTATAAGTTTCCATGCCAAATTTAAGTTGGATATAGCAAGAAGTTTTGGTATAATGTCAGATGAAGAAGCAGTTAACTTTCAAAAACAGAGGAGAATGCTAAATGAAAACAATTGGTATTATTGGCTGCAATGGAAGTTGAAGTTGCGATTTTAAAGAAAAATGGAAGATGTACGAATTATAAAAAAAAGCTTCCATGGATTTTTATGAGGGAATACTTGCTGGAAAAAAAGGTTGTTGTAGTGCGTTCCGGAATTGGCAAGGTAAATGCTGGTATCTGTGCTCAGATTCTGGCAGATGTATTTTCAGTAGATGCGATCATTAATACAGGAATTGCAGGGAAGCTTAAATAAAAAATATTAATATTGGTGATATTGTTCTTTCCACAGATGTTGTACAGCATGATATGGATGCTACCGGATTTGGATACCGCAAAGGACAGATTCCGCAAATGCCTGTTTTTTCTTTTAATGCAGATGATAATCTCCGCAGACTTGCTGCAGAAGTATGTAAGGAAGTAAATCGGATATTCAGGTATTTGAAGGAAGAATTGCTTCTGGAGACCAGTTTGTCTGCGATCGGGATGTTAAGAATCGGGGTATCAGAGTTTTCAGCATATGCGACTGAAATGGAAAGGTGCAGCCATTGGACAGGCAGCATACTTAAATGAAATTCCGTTTCTGGTTGTCCGTGCTATTTCTGATAAGGCTGATGGAAGTGCGCAGATGGATTACAGCGAATTTGAGAAAGCAGCTGTTGACCATAGTGTGAGGCTTACTTTAAATATGCTGGCGCGTATTTGAAAAATCATTCCCTGCAATCTGCACGCCCACTTTGCGGTATATTTTTCCCGAATTCAGTTGCCGTAGCCCGCTACGGCGCCATCATCCGGGCAAAATCTTCCACAAATTGTGACGTACATCTTACCCAGAAAGCCTTTTTCAAACACGCTTTGGCGCGTATTTGAAAAATGGTGCAATTGACCGAAAAACGGAAGCTTGCATATAATGAGAGTGAAATGGAAAAGGAATCGAAATTGCTGATATGATATATAAAAAGATTTTTATCCATTTTACACAAGCTATGCAAATCCCTTGCTCTACCGGGGAGAAAAGGAACAAGAAGAGGAATTTTTCTGATGAAATCCTACTATCCGGACACTGCCAGAAAGATACAGGAAAAGTGGAAGAAGAATGTGATCTTCAGGATTATGAAGGCAGTAAACTTTACGATGAATATCCCGACAGGTTTATGTTGTATCACCTTGGAAGGAAGATCGTGGATGAAGTAAGATCAGGAGGCTGATATGGAAGCAATGTCTGATGGACTTCTTGGTGATCTGGTGAAGTGCTTCTTTTTTCATGAAATATCACAGAAGAAGATGCCGACAGGAGATTTTTTACAGATAAGACGCATCAAAAATGACAATTAGAGGTTGCTGTGAGCGGAGTGAACAGTAACGATTCAGAATATAAAAGAAAATAATTATAATAAAAATGGAAACAATAGATGAATATTTAGAGGAACAGATAAATGAACAGCTGTGTCAAGCTATCCTAAGCAGCAGCAGGGGACGGACCATAAAGTAAAAATACACGCCCGGTAGAAACTGGGGAAGGTGGTTTATCAGGCTTCTGAAACTGTAGGGACGAAGGTGTCCATAAAAATTATTCCAGAGAGAACTGATCTCATATTTAAAAAGCGGGGCTGCAACATGATTTTCTCAGCTTCAGGCAAGTGGGATGGCGCTGGATGGAACTATTCTGGTAAGCAAAAAAAGGAAAGATGACCATAAAGACCAGACGTCATCCCGAAAATGGAAAAGGTCTGGCTTTCGGAAAGGACAAGACCTTCAGCAAAGGGCACGCAGATATTGGCCCACAATCGTGTAAAGCAGTACATACTTAAGGAAAATATTCCAGTCCCCTTTCTTGTTGATCTTGGTGTTATGAATAAGGAAGGCAGGATTATTACCCAAAATACGATAAGTTCCGACAGATCAATCGATTTCTGAATTTATTCAGGATATTCTTCCAAGACTGGATCAACAGCGGGAAGTGACCATTCTTGATTTTGGATGCGGAAAGTCCTATCTTACATTTGCCATGTATTACTATCTGAGAGAACTGAAAGGTTATGATGTAAATATTATTGGTCTGGATCTGAAAACAGATGTAATAGAAAAAATGTAATCATCTTGCAGTAAAAGTATGGATATGAAAAACTGCATTTTTATCAGGGGAGATATTGCTGATTATGAAGGTGTTTCTTCTGTTGATATGGTAGTAACCTTGCATGCCTGTGACACAGCTACAGATTATGCTCTTGCGAAGGCTGTGGAATGGGGAGCGAAAGTTATTTTGTCTGTACCCTGCTGTCAGCATGAGGTAAATAGACAGATAAAAAAATGAAGTGTTGGAGCCTGTACTGAAATATGGAATTCTTAAGGAGAGAATGGCTGCTTTGATGACAGATGGAATTCGAGCCAATCTGCTGGAAAGTATGGGATACGAAACTCAGATTCTGGAATTTATTGATATGGAGCATACACCCAAGAATTTGCTGATCCGTGCTGTAAAGACAGGCAAACCAAAAGATATGAAGAGTGTCAGTGCAGCTTATGAAGGAACTGCATATAAATCCTACACTGGAAAGACTTCTGTACCGTGAAGGGAGGTACAATCAGAGAGTTAAGAGGGAGAAAGAATGATTAAATTTTTACGCAGAGCAGTGATTCTCCTGTTTGTTTTTGTTCTCGGCGTGGCAGGAAGTTCGTTCCTGCTGAATAGTGAGACTACGGATGACCGCTCTGATATGAATGATCCGGTTTTTCCGGAGGTAATGGTTGATTTTGATGGAAATTATGCAAAACAGGATGTATGGATATGCACAGCCTATGCAGTCTGATTTTACCAGGGACAGTGTGTGACGCCTATTGATACATCCAAGGAACTGTCCTTTGTCATAAATGCCTATGATACCAAGGTGAAAAGCCTTTCCTATGAGATACGTACATCAGATGGCAGTAAGGTACTGGAAAACCGTAAGATTAAAAGTCTGGATAAACAGGACAGCTATCTGACAACAACAATTAAATCAGCAGTGATCTTTTGATGAATCAGGAATATTCTTTGCAATTATCTCTTGAGACAAAAAATGGTTCAGCTTATTATTATACAAGGATAGTTTCCAGATCCAATGTGAATGCAGCTCAGTACGTGAAATTTGTTGCGAGCTTTTATGAAAAATGTCTGGATAAAGCGTCCGCCGAGGATCTGACTGCTTATCTGAATCAGACATCCAGTACATCTACCAACTATACAGACATTAATATCAATTCTACATTTGCCCAGATCAGCTGGGGCAATCTGAACCCCAGATTTACAGAAAGGGAATTCCTGTAGTGAAGGATATTAATGAAACCACAGCCAGTCTTTCTGTTGAATATCAGATTGCGTTCACTGGATGATAATAAAAACCAGGAAATATATGGACGTGACAGAATTTTACAGAATGCGTTAAGGTACAGAAACCAGAGTGATGCTTTTGATTTTAAAGAGAAGTGCGACTCAGGTGTTCAATGGAAGATACGGCATTATTTCAGATAAAGGTTTGTTGCTGGGAGTACGGGATAAGAACGTGGAGTGCTGAACGAGGATGCCAATTGTGGCATTTGTTCAGAGGGTGATCTGTGGTCTTACTCTCGGGGAGAGATGGAAAAATAGCTCGGATCTTCAGTTTCGCAAGGGCGCAGATGGAGATTTCAGAGATATCCGCTGGAATCATGATATCAAGATCATACGGGTAGAGGACAACGTGGGGATGTGGATTTTGTGCTATAGCGGATATATGAATCGTGGAACTGGGAGGGTTACTGCGGGGGTATGTGTCTATCATTACAGCAATGACCAGAATGTGGTAGAAGAAAGAGTATTTATTCCATTCACAGAATCCTATGAGTTCTTAAAAAAGAAGATCTGGGAAATCTGTTCATGTCAGTACTGATAACTATCTGTTTTTTATTTGCAGAGAAGTTGTATCGGATCAATATCATGGAAGGAACCAGTGAGTGTCCTTGAAGAGGGAATCAAAAGTGATGAATTTTCTTGTTTCGGATACTAATGCCCATGCCTGGGTAATTCAGGATGGAGAAAGTGTGGGAAATATAAAAGAAATTGATTTGAGACTTGAAACAAGGACTTTGGCAAAATTTTCCGGCCAATCATTAAGTCTGGTGGGATTTATGAATGAGGATCTTGTTTATGGAATAGTAGTATGATGAATATAATACCTATCTTTATGATCCGGCAACAGGGCAGATCAGCCCGTATGGAATGAATGACAGTACAGCGCTGTTTGAGAGTGCCGGAAATGTATTTCACCTATATAGAAAACGTCATAGAGTGATGCTTACAGAGCAGGCCGGATGAAGGCCATGGGTTACAGCAGGATGGCAAGACGGGCGTTCCCGTTTGGCATAAATCGGAAAAACAGGAAAAAGTTCCTGTTTTTCCGGGAAAAGCGCGACAGGAAAGGGGAAAAATCAATGTTAAGTGAAAGTATTAAAAACTGGTACAGTATGGGGTGGAGAGTGGTATTACTCCGAATGCGAAAGAATTTATGCAACCAATCTTCTTCTGGATGCCTTTGGGAAAGCGAATATACAGAACCGGAGACAGAGTATGCTAAAATCAATCTTGAGGAGACTTTGAACGAACTTCTTGATGAGGCTGTAAAGAGGGGCATCATCGAGGACAGTATTGTGTACAGAGATCTCTTTGATACAAAACTGATGAACTGTCTGATGCCGCGTCCTGCCCAGGTGCAGAGAGAATTCTGGGATGCTTATAAAGAAAATCCGGAAAAAGCCACAGATTATTTTTTATAAGCTGAGTCAGGACAGTAACTATATCAGACGTTATCGCGTAAAAAAGATCAGAAATGGACAGTAGACAGCGAATATGGCAAGATCGATATCACGATCAACCTGTCCGCCGGAAAAAGATCCAAAGGCTATCGCAGCTGCCAAGCTGGTAAAATCCAGCAGCTATCCAAAATGTCTCCTTTGTCCGGAAAATGAAGGATATGCAGGAAGTGTCAATCATCCGGCAAGGCAGAATCACAGGATCATCCGATTACGATCAACGATACACCATGGGGCTTCCAGTATTCTCCATATGTATATTACAATGAACATTGTATCGTGTTCAACAGCAAGCATACTCCGATGAAGATTGAGAGAAACACCTTTATCAAACTGTTTGATTTCGTAAAAGCTGTTTCCTCATTATTTCCTGGGATCCAATGCAGATCTTCCAATCGTAGGAGGTTCTATCCTCAGCCA
>VOFI01003454.1_pt1 | contig 40532 bp, 41 predicted proteins | sample 5384131 | NCBI WGS metagenome assembly VOFI01 (sample SAMN12384728, study PRJNA508395) | human gut metagenome | isolation source: healthy gut H | host: Homo sapiens | reverse complement strand
ATAAAGATCGTGAACCTCGTTTTATATCACTGTTTTCTTTGGAGGTAACTATTGGTTGCATGGTGCTGGCAGCACAATGATCTCTTTTGCCAAAGGAGGTAATGGTAACAAGAGCCACGACTATCCTAAGAGTGGTTACCTGTGCAATCGTTTTTATGACCATACACTGAACTCCGGTGATGGACAATGGGGTAATCTGACATTCCCGGTATTCCGTCTCGGAGAGATGTATCTGAACTTCATCGAATCTGTTCTGGAATGTAAGAAGAGGAATGTTGCTTTGCCGGCAGGATATGAAGAACTGGCAATGGAAAAATGGGCGGATTTGCGCGACCGTGCGGGATTGACTCCGATTACAAGTGTATATCCCAATGCTTCCGTGGACGAACTGATTGAACTTTGTCGTAAAGAACGTCGTGTGGAACTGGCATTTGAAAGACATCGCTATTTCGACACACGTACTTGGATGATTGCGGAGCAAACGGACAACGGTCCAATGTATGGTATGGATGCAACCTGTCCGCTGGAAGGCAGTGATACGAAAGTGACTCCTGACGGATTTTGGAAAAGAACCGTATTTGAAACACGCGTGTTTAAATCCAACCACTATCTCTATCCGTTCTCTCAGCGTGAATTGGATCGTAATAAATTACTGACCAGAAACTATGGATGGTAGTGAGAAATACACATAAAACCACTTTATTAATAAAAAGAAAATATTTATGAGAAAAAATATATTATTAGTGTCGTTCGTATCTGCCTTCCTTTTAACGCAGACTGCGTGCGAAGATGGCAAGGATGAATTTCTGGATGATTTCAGTACTATACTTTATTTCAGAAATAGTGGCGAAATACCTGTAAGTGTATATAACACAGGGGAAGATGCCAACTATCAGGTTGTGATAAATAAGGGAGGCTCAGAACTCAACGCAGTGACGGAAGTAAGTATAGGAACGATGGATGATGCTGCATTGGCTATATATAATGCAGAACAGGGAGTAAAATACAAAGCCATTCCCACCACTTGCTATGAATTGAATGGAGATAGAAAATTTACTTTTGCTGCAAATGAACTGTATAAAACTATGGATATCACTCTGAAAACGGAACTGATTGACGGGCTTCCCGCCTTGAATACCGGTGAAGAGTATGTGCTACCATTGCAACTGGAAAATTCACAGGACTCTATCAATTCAAAATTAGGAAAGGTTTTTATTAAGCCAAATGTACAAACTCCGACAGTTTTCTTTTCAAAGAGCGGCTATACTCAAAACTTTTTCTCGGACAACGGCCCTATTAAAATGAATTTCACTTTGCCATTGGAAATTCCTATTCCAAGCAAATGGGACTTCTCTTGTGAATTAACGATCGATTCGAAATTGTTAGACGAATATAATGCAGCAAACGAATGTGATTATGCAATGTTACCTTCTACTGCTTACACGCTGGAGAAAACTGTCAACTTTACCAACGATATGGAAAGTGTAAAAGAGGCAAATATTGAAGTAGACCGTACCGGTTTGAGTTATGGTAATTATGTGCTTCCGATTTGTTTGTCTTCATGCACTAAACCACAATTTGTTATCGACACAGAAAGAAATACATCGTTATATGCTATCTCTTATGTACCTGATGCAAGCAAACTAACCAAAGTCAACCTGAAAGAAAATATGATTGGTATTTTCCCGGATCCGACAAATGAAGGTTCTATTGCTGAAATGCTCGACGGAAAAGAAGATACGTATTACCATAGTAACTGGAGCGGAGTAGCACCAATGCCTCACTGGATTCAAATTACTCTGCCGAAAGAATCCACAGCAGTATCAATAGGATATCAAGTACGTCATAACAACAATAATGGCGCTCCTCTGCAGTATACTCTTCTCGGCAGTCTGAACGGTACTGACTTCAGTAAAATCACTACGGTTACAGAAAATCTACCAACGGCAACAAAAGCAAAATATACATCGCCGGTATTCGTCGGCAAACCATTTAAATATTTGCGGGTACAAGTAGATAAAACGTCAGTAGGAAACAGTTTTGCATTTGCAGAGTTCTGGATGAGCACAGACTGATTTTTCTCCTAAGTAATATTTTAATGAGAGAGAGAATGTTTTCTCTCTCTCATTAACTTTTATGGTTAACTTTGAATAATCTTTTGATGATACAATACTTTATGAAGCAATATCTGTTCTTACTATGGGGGATTACTTCTCTCATCTTTTCTTCTTTTTGTTCCTGGCTTGCAGCGATGATGAACCGGGTGATAAAACTCCTGTATTCACAATAAAAGAGGAGTATTTACAACAGGATTTCGATCAAAAACAATCATCGCTTGTAATACCTGTGGAAACTAATCTGGCCGCAGACGCATGGGTAGTCTCATCAAATCAGGACTGGTGTGTCGCAGCAAAAGACATGTCGGGTTCTTCGCCCGCGGTAAAAGTATTGGTACATGCCAATGAAGAACCGGACGTACGCTCTGCAGAAATCACATTAAAGAGTTCTGTGCAAAACTATACTATTCAAGTACGTCAATTAGGGTACGGTCCTGCTATCCTTGTCAAGAATCCCAATCCGATAATCGATGCGGCTGGAGGTCCTCTTTCCATTATTGTCACTTCGAATATAGAATACACAATAGAGCAATCGGAAAACAGTGACTGGATCAAAACTGTTCCTGCCACCCGTGCGCTGACAGATAAAGAATACCAATATACGGTAGATGCCAACCCATATTATGAAACACGTACTGTCACATTCACTTACATATATACTAAAGACGACAAAATAAGAGCATTATGCTCAGTTACACAAAATGCTAAAGATTCCGGTGTTTCGGATGTAGAGATAGAAGGTGATTTGAAAATATCTCCCAATGGAGGAAAAGATAGTGAGCACCAGCCGGGACAAGGAATCGAGAACTCTTTTGATGGCAAGTTTGGTGGAACCCCCTATCATTCAATTTGGAATCAAAAGGCTAATTTTCCTGTTACTCTCGAATATTTTTTTGATGGCACAAAAGACATAGATTACTTGATTTATCACACCCGTAGTGGAAATGGTAATTTTGGCAAATTGGATATTTACACGGCAACAGAAGATGCTCCCGAATATACGAAGTACGGTTCATTCGATTTTAAGATGCAGAATGCTTCAAGCCGTGTGGTGTTTGCTCAGAGTTTGAAGAAAGCTACTAAAATAAAATTTGAGGTTCACTCCGGCTTGGGAGACTTTGTAAGTTGTGATGAAATGGAGTTCTATCAAAAGAATCCGGATAAGAAACTTGACGCACAATTGCTGGGCGTTTTTACAGATATAACTTGTACGGAGGTGAGAGATGAAGCTACCGATGCACAGATAAATGCACTTCCCGGCTATTTTGCCAATATAGCCATTCAATTAAAGAGAAACACATATGACGAATGGGAAAAGTCTTTCCGTATACAAGATTATCACCCTTACAGTAATGTAGAGGAATGGGCAGAAACACTGATGACCAAACGATACAGTAACTTAGACAATCCTACGGGTATTTATGTGGAAGCCGGAGATTCGGTCATTGTGTTGGTAGGTGACACCCATGGACAGAGTTTGTCTATTCAATGCATCGGTGAAGAAAAGTCCGGCGACTATGTGCAAACAGCAGCAAGCGGAGAAACCCGTTTCCTTGAAGAAGGAGTCAATAAACTTGGATTTACACAGCGAGGGATGTTGTTCCTTATGTATAACACTAACTTGCAGGATGTCAATGCAAAACCTGTGAAGATACATATTCCTTTAGGTAGCGGATATGTCAGTGGATTCTTTGATGTAAAAACGGATAAGACTAATGATAAATATAAAGAGCTTATAAATAAAGCTACTTATAAGTATTTCTGCATACGTGGTGAAAGAATTATGTTCTACTTCCATCGAGATAAGATGATGCAGGCTGTTCCCTACGATATACTGTCTGCCATTAATCTTTGGGATGATATCATTAGTTGGCAACAGGAACTGATGGGTATTGATGACGTCCGCCCGTCACAGGTCAACAATCATTTGTTTGCCATCTCTCCGGAAGGTAGCTATATGTGGGCATCAGATTATAGGATTGGATTCGTATATACTTATCTCAATAATATTTTGCTTTATGATAACGTGATGGCTGCTAAAGACAATGCCTGGGGACCGGCTCACGAAATAGGACATATTCACCAGCGTGCCATCAACTGGCCCGGTTCAACAGAGTCATCCAATAATCTTTTCTCAAATTACATACTGTTTAAACTGGGAAAATATTGTTCGAGAGGATCGGAATTAAGCGCGTTGGCAAAAGCCCGTTTTGTTGATAAACAAGCTTGGTGGAATATGGGTAGCGCCACTCATCAGAATGAGGATACGGAAATACATATGCGTATGAACTGGCAACTTTGGAATTATTATCATCGTTGTGGCTATAAAACAGATTTCTGGCAGAAACTCTTCAAACTCTTGCGGGAAGATCGTATTGTTGAATCTAATCCGGGAGCAGGTCAGTTACATTTTGCTAAGATGGCAAGTAAGGCTGCCAATGAGAATCTGACTGAATTCTTCAGGATGTGGGGATTCCTCGAACCGGTAAATAATGTGGAGATTGAACAGTATGGTAAATGGAACTACAATGTGACACCAACCATGATTGCCGAAGCAGTGAGCTACATGAGCCAGTTTCCTGCACCTAAACATGCATTTTATTATCTTGAAGACAGAAAGAATAATGATGTGGGTATTGAACAATATCAGGTAGGTGATGTAGGCTATTATACACAGTTCAAGAATGACCAGAAGATTACAAAGAATGTAACATATACCCGTTCCGGGCAACATATTACAATAAGTTCGGGTGATGAAGCTGTCGCATTTGAAGTAAAAAAAGGTAGTGAGATAATGTATTTCTCTAATTTCTTCTCATTTGATATTCCGGCATCCATTCCTTGGAATGATAGCATGAAGATATATGCAGTACAGGCGAATGGAGAGAGAAAAGAAGTGAAATCCAATTAAATGAGTTCCCCCAATCTTACAATATCCAAATGTATGATTGGGGGAAATTCATAGATTATTCTTTATATATTGATTCTTTTACATTATCATTCAAAATCACTTTGTTGTTTTTCCACCTCTTTTAACTTCGAGCGGCTGACTTTCTGCTGTCGCTTCAAGTTGTTTCCGTTCTGTCCCTTAAAATCAGTGCTCATTGCTTTCTGTCCGGAAACAGAATTCAATTGTTCCAGTTCCTTTTTATCTGCCAGCAAAATATGCTCCGCCTGATAAGTCGGAATAATCAACTCTGCCGAAACCGGAGTATGTTTGCCTTGCCATACCACGGATGCACGCACCTTGATTTCTCCCGGAACAGTAGAAGATCTTACCAATACAGGCGCAGTTCCCCAACGAACCGGAGCCGGATTTGTAAACGTCTTACTGTCAGCAATCAGTTGTCCGGGACCTTCTATTTCAAAGGTTATTTCATAATTATTCAATCGTTTGATGTTCCCATTATCATCTGCAATAGCAGCTATTACAGTCATGATATCCGAACCGTTCGCTTTCATACTCACCTTCTCGTCATCCGCCCAAAGTAGTATTTTAGAGGGGCGGCGGGTCGGCATCACCTTATGTGTTGCAACCACCTTTCCGGCTATCAGACCTTCTGCCAGAAGATACGAATCGGTCTGTTTCCTTCCTCGCGACAATTGCTTATCATACATAAAATCAAAAACATCGCTAAAGGTTATAACAGGCGATGGCATTCCGGCCTTATCGATTGGTTTATGATAAATATGCTGCTTGCCATTCTTGCAGAAAGTCAGACGAACTTCTTCACAGTTACTATACACCGTAACATCTTTACTTCGGTTGCCGGAACGCATCCATAATTCCTCCATAAAACGGATCGGGATGATATCCCCTCTGATGATCGAAGGAATGCCACAAACAACCTCCCATGTGCTGTCTGGAAGTTCTATACAGTACATCATAGCACGTATATTTATAATCGGGGTTTGCATATCCCTGCGCTTGTATCAACATCGGCACTTCTCCCCAGACACGGTTCACACGACTCGGAGAATTATGCGAATACCAGTCATCCACATTATCTCCCCATTCCCGGGTAAAGTAACAAACATCGGGATTCAAAGTCTCCGTATTAAAGGCCCCTCCTCCCCCCATTACCGGATGAGTGAAATGGATCGGAAAATGTTCGTGTCCACGTGCCGTAACATCACAGCCGGCATAACAATATGGATAAGGATATTCCTCATTCAGTACATCTACCACATTTTTAGCAAACTCTGCCGGATACCAGGTTTCATTTAAAATCGGCTCCCACATCCACACACAAGGATGGTTACGGTCACGACGAACCATATTACGTATATCACTATAAACCCTTTGGGCAAAGATGGGTTCATCATTCCAGAATTGCCATCCCGGAGTATTGACAATAACAAACAGTCCCAACTCATCACACGCATCCATAAAAGCAGGATCTTGCGGATAATGTGCGTTACGGATAACACGCAACCCTGCATCGCGTAATTTCTTTGCATCGCGCCAGTGCAGGTTATTAGACAAGGCATTGCCTATCACAGCATAATCCTGATGTCTATTAGCCCCAATCAACGGATAGGGATACGGTTCACCGTTCAGCCAAAAACCGTCTTTTCCTTTAAACTCCACACTCCGGATACCAATGCGACGACGATATCCGTCAACAATGCTGCCGGCTTTATCCTTCACATAGACGTGCAACTGATAGAGATAAGGACTGTCGGGCGACCAAAGATGAGGACTGTCAACCTTCATACGAGAGGCCACTTTTGCCGCATGCTCATTGCCCACGGACAATCGTTTCTCTGTTGAAAGCACAAGACGGTTATCACGGTCATACAGTTCATAGCTGACTTTTCCACTGAAGAACTTTCCCTGAAGTATTACGTATATGCACATCCAGATTTACCAAAGCCGATTGCCGCGACACTTTATCATAAGAAACAAACAGCCCGCCGCCTGCTACTTCATCTTCATAATTGGGGTCGGTAATAAATACGCGGTTGTGAGCTATCATCCAACAGTCACGATAGATCCCGCCAAAGTAAGCAAAATCCAGTGTTTCCTGCGTCTTACCGGGAGGATAGGAAGGATCGTCACTATTATCAGCCCACACCGTGACCACATTATCTTCACCAAAGTTCAGGGCAGAAGATACATCAACAATAACAGGCAGAAAGCCTCCGAAATGCTCTTTCAGCAGTTTACCGTTAACCCATATTTTTGATTTCCCCATTATAGCTTCAAAATGAAGAAACAATTGTTTGTTCTTCCAGGCTTCATCAGGTGTGAAATGTTTCCGGTACCATATTTCGCCTTGGTAATTAATACACCCGCTAGCCTCAACCGGAAGATATTCTATCCCATTAGGTAAGGATACGATATCCCATTTCTTATCATCGAAGTTTTTCTGTTCGGCACCTTCTATCTTCCCTTTGTAGAAACGCCAGGCGGGATTCATATCATACACCGTGCGACCGGTATTGGGCAGCGAATAAAAACCTGCCGTTGAATAAGAAGGTTGAAAATCAGCATAAGACGCTAACGGATTTGCTAACAACAGGCAAACCATTAGTACTTTCCATAGTATAAAAATATGTTTCATAAATTTAATGAATTAAATAATTTATTATAGAACTTCATCCGGCCAAGGAACGATTTTCCCCCGTCTCTTTAAAAGAAAGACGTTGAGCATAATTTTTCCGTAAATATACACCTAATTCTTCAGATAACTTCTTTACTACATCAGGTATTCTTCTACAAGATTATTTTTCCGAAATATCTTCTACAATATTAAACCATTCATTAAATCATCCAGCCTTTTATCCATTTCCTCAAGAAGTGCCGCATAAGCAATGCCGATGTTTGACAAGCCTTTTTTATTATTCCCGATTCATCAAACGATGTTCTGCCATTTGTTCGAACTTCGTTCCCGGACGACCATAATTGGCATACGGATAGATAGAGATGCCTCCACGCGGAGTAAAGATTCCCGTGACTTCGATATATTTGGGGTTCATCAGTTTAATAAGGTCTTTCATGATGATATTTACGCAGTCCTCATGAAAAGCACCATGACTGCGGAAACTGAAAAGATATAGTTTCAAACTCTTGCTTTCTACCATTTTTATATCAGGAATGTAGCTGATACGTATTTCTGCAAAGTCCGGTTGTCCGGTAATGGGACACAGACTTGTGAACTCCGGGCAGTTGAAACGTACCCAGTAATCATTTTCAGGATGCTTATTATCAAAAGCTTCCAATACTTCAGGAGCATAATCTTGCTTATACTCGGTTTTTCTTCCCAATAAGGAAAGTTGGTCTTTTAATTCAGTCATTACTCTTGTTAAACTACAACCTCTACCCGGATAAAAAATGCATTTCCTCTTTCACCTATCACCGGACAGGCCCAAACATCTTATTAACAGACATTTAAGTGGTGATAGATTCATTTTTCAACCTATCACCGTATCTATCACCTATCACCTTCAACTCTTAACCAACGGCTACTGTATCCGTTCCCCACGGGTTTCAGAATGTTTCTTGGCTTGAAACAAAGTGTTTCCTTATAGGAAACTTTTAGTTTCAAGCCTTTGGAACTACAGTTTCAAGGCGGTGAAACTGTAGTTTCTCACTGATGAAACTATTGTTTCAAGCTGCTGAAACTAATTTAACCCAGCGTGTTCCAAACGAAACTTACGGCTGTTTTATAAATGAGAACTTTCTTGTGACAGCAGGATGTGACAGCAAAAAATGCATTTTAATCTCTATGTAGAGATATTATTGATTCTTACTTTTTAAATACTTCTCCAATCCTTCCCGGCGCAACGTGCAAGCCGGACAATGTCCGCAACCATCCCCCGGGATACCATTATAACATGTCAATGTCTCATGACGTATCACATCCAGCACTCCCAGTTCATCCGCCAAAGCCCATGTCTCGGCCTTATCAATCCACATCAACGGAGTGTGAATTACAAATTGCTCGTCCATAGCCAAGTTCAACGTCACATTGAGAGACTTGATAAACGCATCGCGACAATCGGGATAGCCACTGAAATCTGTTTGGGAAACTCCCGTTATCAGATGATTAATACCACGTTCACGGGCATATACAGCCGCAATGCTCAGGAAAAACAGGTTGCGTCCCGGCACAAATGTATTCGGAACACTATCTGCCGGTTTTTCCTGATCCATCACCATGGTGGTATCGGTCAATGAGTTATGTCCCAGCTGTCCGATGAAGGAAACATCCATCACATCAAATTCCACTTCAGCTTTCCGGGCAATCTCTCGCGCAAGCTCTACTTCTTTCTCATGTTTCTGACCATACAGAAAACTCAAAGCATATACTTTCTTAAAGTTGCGTTTTGCCCAAAACAGACAAGTAGTAGAATCCTGCCCACCGCTAAACACAACCAATGCGCTGCTTCTTTATTCATATTCATAAAGTTATAAAAGGGTAAGGTTATGTTCTCTATTTCAATTATATATCTTTCACTTTCAGCACGTTGTAAGAAATATCGGTGTCGTAGACATCGCTACCGTCTATCTTCTTAATGGCTTTCACTACACGGATAGTCACCGGAAGGATAATAACTTCATACATGGATTTCAGTATGATCTGAATACACATCATGATAAGCAATTCCCGCCACGCAATGATACCTCCGAAAGCAACCGGGAAGAAAATCAACGAGTCTGCCGTCTCACCTGCAAGAGTCGACAGAATGGCACGTGCCGAGAAATGCCGTCCCCGGCTGGCCACTTTCATCTTACTCATCACATACGCATTGAGAAATGAGCCTACCAGAAAAGCCATCAGACTGGCAGCCACAATACGGGGAGCCATACCGAACACAAAATTGAAATGCTCCTCCCCTTCCCAAAAAGGAGCAGCAGGAATCGCAACAGCTATCAACCCAAGAGCAACCACAAAGAAGTTCATAGCAAAGCCGCTCCAAATGATAAGGCGCGCTTTCTTGAATCCCCAAACCTCGGCGATACAATCATTAATAATATAAGAAATAGGAAAAACCAATAATCCGGCTGTTACGGTCAGACTACCGATCTGGATTACTTTCGTTTCAAGAAGATTGGCTGCAATCAGGCAAACATTGAACAGAATGCCGAGCAACATGAAGGGTACGGATACTTTCTCTTTCATAATTCCTGTTTTTTACGTGGTGTTCTAGAATACACGACCGTTATTCACGGCATCATACGTCTCTTTTTAATTCTTTCGGGGTGCAAAGATAGAAAATAAAACTGAAAGTATCGCTTTCTTCTTATCAGATTCTATACGCCGGGGAAACACGGAAATAAAAAACAAGCCTCCCCATCAGTTTCGCATTCAGACAGGAAGGCTCATTCACTTTGACCTTAAAACACATCACTCAATTAAAAAGAACTGTATCAGGAGAAGTCCTTCAGTTCTTCCTTCAACCGCTTGCGGATAAAGAACAAACGGCTTTTCACTGTCCCCATCGGCAATCCTAATTTCTCGGCAATTTCTCTATACTTAAATCCGGCTACAAACATCTGAAAAGGAACTTTCATATCTTCCGGTATGGAATGTATCACGCGATACAGTTGCTTCATGTCATAAGCAAATTCAAATCTGTCGCTGTCTTCATCTTCTATCAGACTTTGCTGATTGATAGAATATGTATCATCTATAATATTCATCTCGCGGACGGTACGGCGATAGTTGTTGACGAAAATATTGCGCATAATTGTAAACATCCAGCCTTTCAAGTTCTTGGCATGCGCAAATTTCTCGTGGTTATCCAAAGCCTGCAATACGCAATCCTGAACTAAATCGTTGGCAGAGTCACGGTCCGACGTTAATTTATATGCAAAGCGATGCAGATCAGATTCCATCGCCAGTATTCCTTGAGTAAATTCTACTTTTTCCATCGTCGTATTTCTTTTATCTAATTGGTACGGTACAAAGATCCGCCTTTTTAGAATCATTATAAATAGCAATTCTTCCGATTAGTTTGGCAATTTTTCCTTTGGCCTTTCAACCATTTCTTTTTTTAGTTGTTCATTGGGCATTCACCTAAAACTTAACTTATAATGAAAACAAGCTTTAAAATGGTAGCTATGCTACTGGGGATAGGAATTTTCCCCCTCTGTGCCCAGGCACAAAAGAAAATAGTCATCGAAGATGAAGAACCGAATTCTATCATGTTTGTCTCACGGGATAAAGCGGGCGATGAAATCATCCGTATCATGAACGACCGTTCGCAGATGCGTTTCCATGACCCGAACGCGCCTCGCTTCCTGCTTACCGACCAAAAAGGAAAATTCGCCCTCGGTATCGGTGGCTACGTTCGTGCTACGGGAGAGTATGACTTTAACGGAATCGTTGACGATGTGGATTTCTATCCGGCATTGATCGGCCGACCGGGAAAGGGTAATTTTGCCAAAAACCAGTTCCAAATGGATATCACTACTTCTACCCTGTTTCTCAAACTGGTAGGACGCACCAAACATCTTGGTGATTTCGTGGTTTATACCGCCGGTAACTTCCGTGGCGACGGAAAGACGTTTGAACTTCAAAATGCTTATGCGCAGTTCCTCGGTTTCACAATCGGATACAGCTACGGTTCATTCATGGACCTTTCGGCTCTGCCTCCTACAATCGACTTTGCCGGTCCGAACGGTTCAGCTTTCTATCGTACCACGCAACTAAGTTATATGTGCGATAAACTGAAAAACTGGAAATTCGGTGTTTCTATGGAAATGCCTTCGGTAGACGGTACGACCAACAATGACGTAGCAATCAATACTCAACGAATGCCGGACTTCGCCGCTTCCGCACAGTTCAACTGGAACAGCAGCAGCCATATTAAATTAGGTGCGATTGTCCGCAATATGACTTATTCGAGCAATGTGCACGATAAGGCTTACTCAAAGACCGGATTCGGCCTGCAAGCCTCTACAACGTTTAATATCACAAAGAAATTGCAGGCATACGGACAATTCAATTATGGTAAAGGGATCGGTTCTTATCTGAATGATTTAAGCAATCTGAATGTTGACCTTGTTCCCGACCCTGACAATGAAGGCAAGATGCAGGTTCTTCCAATGTTGGGTTGGTATGCAGGATTGCAGTACAACATTACGCCGAATGTATTTGTCTCCGGAACGTACAGTTTATCCAGACTTTACTCTGAAAACGGCTATCCTAGTGCAAACCCCGATTCGTATCGCAAAGGGCAATATCTTGTAGCCAATGCTTTCTGGAATGTAAGCAGTAATTTGCAAGTGGGCGTAGAATATTTAAGAGGATGGCGTACTGATTTCAGTTCCGCAACCCGTCATGCCAACCGGTTGAATATGCTGGTGCAGTATTCTTTCTAAGACAAAAAAATAAAGAAAGCCGCCTCAAGACAATGTCCGAGACGGCTTCTTTATATATAAAGGTCGGATTATGAAATCTTAGAACTTGTAGTCTACACCAAGACCGAACACCTTATTAGTACGGCTGTATGTAGTTGATGAAGCTCCAAGAGCTGTTTCTGTCATTTTATTATAGTCCTTGTAGTTTGTCCAGAAATAAGCAACATTCATCGTCAAATGCTTCGTCATTTTGATTGCGGCACCAAAACCAAGTGAATAAGAATCGCATGAGAAACTAATATCGCTCTGGAAATCATCTGCCAATCCATAATCTGTATTTTGATAACCACCGCTAATCGTCAGTTGTTTAGTCACATCCCACTCTGCACCAAGTAGAATTTCGTGTGTACCATGTTTCAAAGCTTTCTGCTTGTCATTGGCCATACCGGCAGCCTTATCGAAGAAATGATGATATTCTACTGTTGCACGAAGTGTAGGAAGGATTTCATAACCAACGGCGGCAGTCAATAAAGCAGGAATATCACTCGGCGTATTTACACCGTCCTTATAATCAGCCAACGGATTTCCTTCATCCCCCATTACATTCCCCATCTGACGAACTTCCGCTTTCTTGGTCTTATTCTCAAGATTCAAGCTTGTCATGAACTCATATTTCAAACCGATATTCCATTTACCCAGTTTCACATCGGCTCCAAGAATAGGCGTAATTCCCCAACCTGTCTGGTCACAATCCAATTCGATACCTGCTAATTCCGTACCTGCCGGCATACCCGGCAAATCTGCTTTCACTTTCGCAGTCAGAAAGCCTTCATAACCACCACTGAAATAGTTCATACGTCCACCGGCAAAAACACCCAGCCAATCGTTAACCTTATATGACAAGCCTAATTGAACGCCATAAATGAACTGGCTTCCGTCCATTGCACTATTGATTGTGTACATATCAGGAGTAACTTTGCCACTTGCAGCTTGATAAATCTGTCCCATTACCATTGAATCGAACATTCCCAAACCGTCATCGAAAGAAGCCTTTCCTCCTCCACCGCCAACGGCGAAGCTACCGGATATAGTCCAGTCTCCTTTTTTATAAGCACCTTGGAAACTAGGAATAAAAGGAGCAGAAGCTTTACCCTTATAATAACGTCTGTGCCCGTCTTCCGGGAACAGTGGAAACGTCATATCTATATTACGCGTTTGATAAGCACTTTGTCCGTTCAAAGAAAGATAAAGACCGTCGCCCGGCAAGAAAGCCAGACCGGCAGGATTGGAATAAACACCGTCAATATCAATGGAAGCACCACGTGCTAACATTCTAAGGAAAGCCACATGTTGATTAGTATTTGTCAGAAGACCTCCGGCAAAAGTTGGAATTGAAACGATTAACATCACAAATCCAATCAAGGAAATTTTTCTCATCTAAATCTTTTTTAAATTATTTCGGGCGCAAAGATACGATATAATTGCACATAGAAGGTATGATTGTGCATTTATTTTCATTAATCCCCCTATTTTAATTGAAAAAACAAACAGTTTCTAATGAAACGATTTATATTCAAGACATAGGAAAGGATAAACAATTCACCCTATTTCAGTGTTTATTAGTAAGAATAAAAACAGAAAATATTATGGCCTATACAATTGCATTTTTCGGCACAAAGCCTTATGACGAATCTTCTTTCAATGATAAAAACAAAGAGTTCGGATTTGAGATACGCTACTACAAAGGACATCTGAATAAAAACAATGTATTACTGACACAAGGGGTAGATGCAGTTTGTATTTTCGTCAATGATATTGCCGATGCGGAAGTACTCCGCATCATGGCTTCCAACGGAGTAAAGCTACTGGCATTGCGGTGTGCAGGATTTAATAATGTAGATTTAAACGCTGCCGCCGCTGCCGGAATCACCGTAGTACGGGTTCCTGCCTATTCTCCTTATGCCGTTGCCGAATATACCGTAGCTCTTATGCTATCGCTAAACCGGAAAATTCCCCGTGCCTCCTGGCGTACCAAGGATGGAAACTTCTCCCTGCACGGTCTGATGGGATTCGATATGCACGGAAAAACAGCAGGTATCATCGGCACGGGAAAGATTGCAAAAATCCTGATCCATATCCTGAAAGGGTTCGGAATGAACATATTGGCTTACGACCTCTATCCGGACTATAACTTCGCCCGCGAAGAAAAAATCGTATATACTTCATTAGACGAATTATACCATAGTTCCGACATCATCTCCCTCCATTGCCCGCTCACCGAAGCGACCAAATATCTGATTAACGACTACTCTATCAGCAAAATGAAAGACGGAGTTATGATTATCAATACCGGTCGCGGACAGTTGATTCATACCAATGCCCTGATTGAAGGGTTGAAAAACAAGAAAATCGGTTCTGCCGGACTGGATGTGTACGAGGAAGAAAGCGAATATTTCTACGAAGACCAGTCCGACCGCATCATCGACGACGATGTGCTTGCCCGGCTGCTTTCATTCAACAATGTCATTGTGACTTCCCACCAAGCCTTTTTCACACACGAAGCAATGGAGAATATCGCAATGACGACATTACAAAATATCAGAGATTTTATCAACCATAAGCCTTTGCTAAATGAAGTGAAGAAATAAAACCTTTCCCCCACCCTCTTTGTTCATAAGACATATAAACAACAAGAAAAAGGAGAACATTATGAAGAAAGTAATACATAAAGCAGATACAAGAGGACATTCCCAATATGATTGGCTGGATAGTTACCACACTTTCAGTTTCGACGAATACTTCGATTCCAACCGTATCAATTTCGGTGCCCTTCGCGTATTGAATGACGACAAAGTGGCACCCGGAGAAGGATTCCAGACGCATCCGCACAAGAATATGGAAATTGTCTCCATCCCTCTGAAAGGACATCTGCAACATGGAGACAGTAAAAAGAACAGCCGCATCATCACTGTGGGAGAAATTCAGACAATGAGTGCCGGAACAGGTATCTTCCACAGCGAAATGAATGCAAGTCCCGTAGAACCGGTAGAATTTCTCCAGATCTGGATTATGCCGAGAGAACGGAACACACGCCCTGTCTATCAGGACTTCAATATCAGTGAACTGGAACGCCCGAACGAATTGGCAGTTATCGTTTCGCCCGACGGAAGCACTCCCGCTTCCCTTCTGCAAGATGCCTGGTTCTCTATCGGCAAAGTAGAAGCCGGAAAGAAACTTGGATACCATACACACCAAAGTCATGCGGGCGTCTACATCTTTCTCATTGAAGGAGAAATAGTAGTAGACGGTGAAGTCATGAAACGCCGTGACGGAATGGGGATTTATGATACTAACAACTTCGAACTGGAGACATTAAAAGATTCACATATTCTGTTGATCGAAGTTCCTATGTAATGAACGAACAATTTAAATGCCAGATAATCTTATGGTAAAAATAAACATTGCAGATATCCGGCAAGAATACACGAAAGGCGGGTTGAGGGAAAATGAACTTCCCGGCGACCCGCTTTCGCTTTTCAACCGGTGGCTACAAGAGGCGATTGACGCGGAAATAGACGAGCCTACCGCCGTCATTGTAGGTACGGTGTCTCCCGAAGGGAAACCTTCTACGCGTACCGTACTGTTAAAAGGTCTTCATGACGGGAAGTTTATCTTCTACACTAATTATGAAAGCCGTAAGGGAAAACAGTTGGAACAGAATCCACATATCTCGCTCTCTTTTGTCTGGCACGCTCTCGAAAGACAGGTACACATAGAAGGAATTGCAACGAAAGTCCCGCCGGAGGAATCAGATGAATATTTCCGTAAACGCCCCTATAAAAGCCGGATTGGTGCACGCATTTCTCCACAGAGCCGGCCTATCAAGAGCCGGATGCAGCTGATACGCGCTTTCGTGAAAGAAGCCGCCCATTGGATAGGGAAAGAAGTGGAAAGGCCCGGCAACTGGGGCGGATATGCCGTCACCCCCAACCGGATTGAGTTTTGGCAAGGAAGACCGAACCGGCTGCACGACCGTTTTCTGTATATCCTGAAAGAGAATGGAGAATGGCAAATCAGTCGCCTTGCCCCTTGATTTCGTCGATTTTTCTTGGCAACTTCAACTAGAATACGTAATATTGCAACTACAAAAATATTCAGCTTATGATACTGGATTACATTTATCATAGCGGTTTCGCCCTCGAAGCAGAAGGCGTCACCGTTATTATCGACTATTACAAAGACTCCTCGGAAGCCGAACATAGCCGGGGAATCGTGCATGATTACCTCTTGCAAAAGCCGGGTAAGCTCTATGTATTAGCCACTCACTTCCACCCCGACCATTTCAACCGTGAAATATTGACCTGGAAAGAACAACGCCCCGACATTCATTATATTTTCTCCAAAGATATTCTGAAATCTCACCGTGCCCAGGCCGAAGATGCCATCTATATAAAGAAAGGAGAAACATATGAGGACGAGACGCTCCGCATCGATGCTTTCGGTTCGACGGATGTGGGCAGTTCATTCTTGATTCACCTGCAAGATTGGAGTGTTTTCCATGCCGGCGATTTAAACAACTGGCACTGGAGTGAAGAATCTACCGAAGAAGAGATCCGAAAAGCCAATGGTGATTTCCTTGCAGAAGTTAAATATTTAAAAGAAAAAGCGCCAAACATCGATTTAGTGCTATTCCCGGTGGATCGGAGAATGGGAAAAGATTATATGAAAGGGGCAAAACAGTTCATCGAACAAATAAAAACTACTATATTTGTGCCCATGCACTTCAGTGAAGATTATGAAGGCGGAAATGCGCTTCGTAATTTCGCCGAAAATGCAGGATGCCGTTTTATCAGCATCACCCATCGGGGCGAAAGTTTTGAAATTACCAAATAAACACATAATAATTATGAATAAATTTACGATCCTGTTTCTTACCCTGTTCCTTGCATTGCCGATAGCGATGAAGGCAGATTCTGCAAAAGAGAAGAAAGATGACACCAGGTACCTTGTAGGAGCTGTCCCCGAAGTAGACGGCAAAGTTATATTCTCTAAGGAATTCCAGATTCCCGGAATGAGTCAGGCACAAATCTATGACACGGTCATGAAGTGGATGACCGAACGTCTGAAAGAAAACCAAAATGTTGATAGCCGCGTTGTCTATGCGACGAAGAAAAAGGAACAATTGCCGGTGTTGGAGAAGAGTGGATCGTTTTCAGTTCCAGCGCTCTTTCATTAGACCGTACGCTAGTCAACTATCAGATCACCGTTACCTGCAAACCCGGCAACTGTCTGGTGGAACTGGAAAAAATCCGTTTCACATACCGTGATACAGAAAAGTACAAAGCGGAAGAATGGATTACCGACAAATACGCACTTAATAAAACAAAGACTAAGTTAGTCCGCGGATTGGCAAAATGGCGTAGAAAAACGGTAGACTTTGCCGATGATATATTTATGGATGTAGCTGTAGCCTTCGGAGCTCCGGATACCCGTCCGAAAATAGAGAAAAAGAAGAAAGAAGAAGAACAAAAGGCTCCGTCGATCGTTACAGCCACAGGGCCGATTGTTATTGGCGGTGCAGATAAGAAAACTGACATCAAAGTGACAACCGGCGAACCTGCCCAAAATGCAGTTCCTGCCGCCGATCTGACTCCTGCAACTCCTGTCGGCAAAGCTTCGGCAGATATGCCGGGTTATGTAGAAATCGACTTGAAACAGATTCCGGGTGAAGTATATGCTTTAATGGGAAGCGGCAAGTTAGTGATTTCTATCGGAAAAGACGAATTCAATATGACAAATATGACTGCCAACGCCGGTGGTGCACTGGGCTATCAGTCCGGTAAAGCCGTTGCTTACTGCACGCTTTCCCCCGACCAGTCTTACGAAGCAATGGAGAAGGCAGACAGTTATGCACTGAAACTCTACGCTCCGAACCAAACAACGCCTTCGGCTGTTATTGAATGTAAGAAACTGGCCTCACAGACTACTCCGCAAGCTGGTCAACCCCGTACTTATGTCGGTGAGATCGTGAAGCTCTTAATGAAAAAAATAAAGTAGATCACAACAATGGAAATAAAAAGTAGATTTGACCATTTTAATATCAACGTCACCGATCTGGAACGAAGTATTGCCTTCTACGGGAAAGCACTCGGATTGAAAGAACATCATCGGAAAGAAGCTTCCGACGGCTCATTCATCCTCGTCTACCTGACAGATAACGAGACGGGATTTCTTCTGGAATTAACATGGTTGAAAGATCATACGGCTCCTTATGAGTTGGGTGAGAACGAGAGTCATCTCTGCTTTCGTGTAGCAGGTGATTATGATGCAGTCCGTGCCTATCACAAAGAAATGGGTTGCGTGTGTTTCGAGAATACCGCCATGGGACTGTATTTCATTAATGACCCGGACGATTATTGGATTGAGATACTTCCGCAGAAATAATTCATATGATAAAAAAGCGGGGCAGGATGATTATCCTGCCCCGCTTTTTTATCATTGTCTATGAAAATCAAATAGCATATTCCTAAAATAACTGTTCCTATATAAAAGCAAACAAAAAATAATACAAATATGATTCTTATTTTTTATGTCGATTTGCTCTTTTTTTCCTGATATCAGCTTTCATCTTCGCTGCACCCGAACCATGCTGTCCACGAATATACGTCGCTTTTTAGCTTTCGTCTTCACTTTTTCCTCTTCTTTGGGCTTATCTTTCTTACCTTTAAAAACGATTCCACCCATGATTGCTTCTTCTATACTCATATATTCATTTATTAGTATCATATTTCCGGCAGCAAAGATAACCCTTTTCTACGGATTTATTTATCTTTGCAAAGTTAACAATCGTAACCACCAATGGCAACAACAATTCTCATCCCGGAAAAAGACCCAATGGGGGCTGCTATCTCCGATTTCAACCTCCACAGAGCTGACCGCTTGCGAGTTTTTTCTTCTCAATTCGAAGAAGATGAAATTCCTGTCAAGGAGTTGTTCCGTTCCATGCCCTCCATGCCCATGCTGGAACGTACTGCCCTACAAATGGCCACAGGACAAATACTGGATGTAGGTGCCGGAAGCGGATGTCATGCACTGGCACTTCAGGAAATGGGAAAAGAAGTGTGTGCCATTGATATTTCTCCGCTATCTGTCGAAGTAATGAAGCAACGAGGAGTTAAGGATTCCCGTCTTATCAACCTCTTTGATGAAACATTCACCGAAACATTCGACACCATTCTTATGCTTATGAACGGCTCGGGAATCATCGGCAGACTGAAGCAATATGCCCGATTTTTTCCAACGAATGAAACGTATTCTCCGCCCCGGCGGATGCATATTTATGGATTCCAGCGATTTGCGTTATCTTTTTGAAGAGGAAGACGGTAGCATAGTCATCGATCTGGCCGGAGATTATTACGGAGAGATTGACTTCCAAATGCAATACAAGATGTAAAAGGAGACACATTCGACTGGTTATATCTAGATTTCCAGACTCTTAGTTTATACGCTTCCGAATGTGGTTTTAAGGCAGAACTTGTGAAAGAAGGAAAGCATTATGATTATCTGGCTAAGCTTAGCATTGTTTAGAATGCTCTTTATAAAATAGTGACGGGATGCTCTTTCGATAGTATCGCCATATCCTAAAAATAGTAACGCTATCCTGTTGTGATAGCGTTACTATTTTTATTGTACACGAAAGTTTTACGATTCTTCCTGAGATACCACCTGATGAAATGTTCTTTATCCTATTTCAGCATTTCATTAATCGCCTGCACCAGTGAAGCAAATTCTTCCTCATTGTACAAACGGGTTAGCTTTACTATTTTTCCTTCTTTATCTATCAAAACATTCCGCGTTATGCCGGACTCACGCAATGCATATTTTGCAAAAATATCTGCACCGGGATCCAGTCCCAACGGATAAGTGACTCCGGTAGACTTTGCAAAGGCAAGCACTTTATCAAGCGGCTCGTCACGGTCAATACCAATCAGGGCAAAGTCTGCATTATCTTTATGCTTCAACCAAATGTCTTTCTCTATAAACGGCATTTCCTTCCGACAAACTCCACACCAGCTTGCAGTGAACTGCAACATGACCACTTTACCACGGAGAGAAGATAAAGTCACCTGCTTACCGTCAGTCAGAGTTATGGTAAAGTCTGGTGCTGCCTCACCTACCTTCACGATATATCCCGTGCTATCTGCTTGAGTAGTTATCACGTCTCCAACTACTTTCGTACTATCCGATGCCATTTCAGTGGCAGCCATTCCTTTCTTCTGACCAGAACAAGCTAATATACTTACAGCTACAAACGCCACACCACACACATTCATAATTTTCTTTTTCATTGTCTTATAATTATTAGTGAGAATGCAAATATAAAAAAAGTATACGATGTATTTGCATTTTTAAAATAAATTCATACCTTTGCACCCGCAAAAGAAAATAACGCCTCTTTAGCTCAGTTGGCCAGAGCACGTGATTTGTAATCTCGGGGTCGTTGGTTCGAATCCGACAAGAGGCTCACCAATAAAAAGCTGTTTATCCGTATGGTAAACAGCTTTTTTATTGATTATATCATTCAGGATTTTTGCCTGCGAAACACTACTAGTTCTGCTAGAATAGAACAACATTTTTCTGGAAGTATTGACTCTTAGTGAATATCTAATAACTTCCAATTATAATAATATCCGTTGATATTAAGAGAACATTTATTGATTATAAGTCGATTTTTTAAATGGCATTATGATCAATAGTAAAAAAAGTGATTAAAATATTTTTTATATTGAATAAGTTTATTACCTTTATTATATGTTTAAAAATTACACAAACAATCTCTTTTAAAAAAAATATAGACCTCTAATACATAATGACTTATGACAATTGACTATACATAATAATATATTTCACATAAATAAATGTTTAACTATTAAATTACACAACTATGAAAATGAACACAAAGCTAGTGCTAGTCTTAACATTTATGTTGGTGGTATCATCGTGTAATGACTCTGATATCATAGTAGAAAATGCCAATAGTGGCATTTCAATTGACAAATCTACACAATTAAATCTTACTCCTGACGAAAAGCTACATAAGGAGCAATCTAGTTTGGAAAACATGCTGATGGATCAGATTATTTATCGTGACTCTGCTTATATACTTAATATGAGTAAAGAAGAAGCCATTGATCTTACTATCCCGGATAGCTTGTATGTCCATTATCTAAAAAATAGTTGATGATCTAAACACTTTACAATGAAAAGTACAAAGTTAATGCTAATCACAATACTATGTTTAATATTATCGTCACTCAGTGGCTGTAAAAAAGATATAGTAGAATCATTATTAAAAAATAACAGCTATGTTGAATGTATTATAAATGGTAAATGTGCTAGGGGAGAAGGACTAAGAACAATGTTTGAAGCTCCGACAAGTTTTCATATGAACTATTCATATTATGACGATGGCTCTTTTACTTTCAATATAGCTAAAGGCATTAATGATAAGGAAGGTGGAAATTATAGGATATATATTTCTGTCACTCAAAAGGGACTACCGCAATTGGGAGAGAAATATTATTTCAAGGAACATATTGATAACAACGGTCCATTTGATTTTGAGGATGAATGTTATATAGCGTCCATTGAAGTAACTCCGTACCTTTATCAATGTTCAGATACAACTCTTATCCCTAAAAGTATCAGAAAAAAGAAGATTATTCTAAAGACTGACATTGTAAACAAAGGGTATATTGAGTTTACTAATATTAATGTAGATAAAGGTGAAATCTTTGGTCTATTTAATTTTGAAACTGAGGTTACGAGTAAACGTGTTCCACAGGCTTCATATAAGGCATCAGTAACAGAAGGAAAGTTTGAGGGATATAACATTGAAAGGAATAGAACTTTCTATACATCAGGATTATTTGATTATATTTTGTAAAAAGTCTACTCATTATGAAAAATATAATTTTTCTGTTGTGCTGCATATTCTACATGTCGGCACTAGGGCAATCACATTTTGTTGAAGATACCCCTGAAGTCAGGAACTGGCTTGACAACATGTTCCAGCACCTTGACAAGAGTAAGATTCCTCATGGTCTTCTTCGTGACTATGCCTTTGAATTGGCTGATCTGGATATTTATAATGGCAAGGAATTGAATGATAGCAATTATGTGGATCGTGTCGCCTTCGAGAATCTTCTTCGTACCGTTCGCTCCTCCTCTGTGGGTGCCAAGCCTTTCAATGCAGAAGAGGTTCTTGCCACTCAACACTCCCTTTCTAGAAGAGGTAAGGGGATTATAGGGGTCGTGTTGTACCAGTATTCATATATTCGTGAAGACGCATTGAGCAGTCATCTTATACGTTACGAGAATGAGCAGGTTTTCGACAACGAGGTGAACGGTGTTTGGCAGAACAGATATCTCCTGTGCTTTATAGCAACGCTGCCCGTCAGATGCTTATCAACTATGTTGATGACAATGGGAACGTAGACAACTCCTATCATACTGTTTGGCAGCGTGAACTCACCAAGATGGGCTATCCAGAGGGTGATAACGGATACAAGATGCGTGTCGTCAGTATAAGTAACGGCCAGACACCGGTTATTGATTGCCGCAAACCTTATATATATGTCGATGGCAGGGCTTCGACCAAAATCCTTTCGGATATCTTGATGGAGTTTGTGGCACCCAACTTCTTTGCTTCGGTTCTTGGTATCGCTCTTCAGGACTGGCAAGTGTTCCTACTTGGTTTTCTTCCCGGCAGCTCAACATTACTTCTACATTTTGAGGCAAACCCAATAGGTTACGACGGTCGTTCAGTATGCAACATGTATCTTCGTTATGTGAAGAAGTTCCTTTGGATGATCAAGATTCGCCGGACTGTTTTTTCTTATCAGCGGGATTACCCTTTATCAATGATTAACTATGACAAGATGCCCGGTTCCTATTATGAACTGTCCAATGCCAATGGTGCTGCCATAAGCAGTGACCAGGCCGAAAGATGGGTCCAGCTCTTTACCCGGTATAATCTTACAACTAATTTTGAGAATAAACTGATGTTTATCCCTACAGTCAGCTCTCTGGATATCGGTGAGGGTAAGGTTGAACTGACTCAAAGTGATTATGAGAAGAAGTATTTGATGAATTTTCCACCTGCTAGCCCCAAACATACCCCGTTCGACGCATTCTATATAACCGACGGGTCTACCTACCATACTTCTTTCGAGCCTACTATGCTTGACTGGATGCTGGAGCAGATGAAGGTTACTGTGGACGGTCCAGAAGTTGCCACTGACGGTAGCCGTTACACCATACGTAATAATACGATGAATTACAATATTACATGGAATACATCTGATGAGTCTGTAGCTACTGTAGACAATACCGGTACGCTGTCGATGAAGAAGTACGGTGTTATCACTATTACCGCCAGTTGTGTTATTAATAATGTTACAACGAAGTTCCATAAGAAGATAATGGTTGGGTTTCCCCCATTCGTCCTTGAATGGCGTATGGAAGTTAGCGCTTATATGGTGTCTGCCAGATGTATAGACTCAAAAGCAGAAACTTTTTTGAAAAATATTCAATATGAATGGAAACTTAAAAGGGATAGTGAAAGCTCGACTTCGGATTGGTCACAAACTATTGATCCTTGGTGGGGAGTTATGCCTACACAAAAAACTAATAAAGTGACAGTCTATATGAGAGTATTTAATGCTGAGGGTATTAGGTCAAATCCAGTTTTTCTGAATATGGATGCCACAGCCCCTTTCGAGTTTGAACCACATACTCCAAATTTTGAAGTAAGTCAATATACTAACCCATTTACTGCTAGCCTTGATTTCTTTCCTAATCCGCAGTATGAAGATCAAGAAGCGTTAGTTAATAATGACGAATTTAAGATACGGAGGGTAGAATCAAGTGGTGGAAACTATTTGTATATTGATTTTAATCTTGTCACAAGTGGAACAATATTTCTTGAAGATTGCTGGTCGAGAGGTGGCTTTCTTACTTGGTTTAATATGGTAAAGGGAGGAGGAGTAGGTTCAACTCGTGAAATTATGGCAATATTATTATTTAAAAATAATTATGGTAGAATAGTATATAGAAAAGTGTTACGAGTCAGATATTTTAGACTATAATAGATATCCTTGATATAATGCTGTAAGGATTTTCGGATAACTGATAATAGAGGAAGGTAGGCGAAGAACAGCACTTTCAAAAAGCATGCGAGAATAATAAGCAGGACAACAACCACCTTTATAAGTGGATAACAACAGACTGATGTCAAACTCATCAACGAGCTGGTTGGCAAGCCTGACCGGAGCATCCGAAGAAATATTTTCATCAAGACGGGAAGGAAATAAGGAATCCATGCCTTGAGAATACTCCTTAAATTGTATATTTGTGCTATCGATTAACATGCTCTAAGATAAACATTTTAGAGCAAATAAAAAGAGGTTGTCTCAAATTTGAGACAGCCTCTTTTATTGATTATATCATTCAGGATTTTTGTCTGCGAAACACTACTATGCTTACTGCCAACAAGATTAGTATAATTCCAACAGCGCTATTCACAGTAAAAAGCTCTTTGAATACAAAAACTCCGATTACAACAGCCGTTAATGGTTCCATTGCACCCAAGATGGAAGTCAGTGTAGGTCCGGCATATTTAATAGCTTGTACTAAAGTTATATTGGAAATAGCCGTAGCCGGTAATGCCAGCCCAAGAATAATCAGCCAGGTATATCCATCCGACACAAGTTGAAGTCCGGAAGTACAATAGGCGCCTATGAGGTAAAAAATAGTTCCCAACCCCATAACATAACAAGTCAATGCCGTAGAGTTTATTTGTACGGCTCGCGTTGTCCGCACTCCAACAATATACCCTGCGTATGAAAAAACAGAAACACAGGCAGCAACCAAACCAACCATTGTATTTCCACTTTTCGCCTCCAACTCTCCCAATGAAAGTAAAGCTGCTCCCAGCAAAGACATCAATACTGCAAGTATCACCAAGAGAGACTTCTTCTCCCGGAAGAAAAACATCATTGCCAAAGCAACAGCCAACGGATACATAAAATGTATGGTAGAAGCCACTCCGCTAGCTATATTCTGATAAGCAATAATCAAACTAAATGAAGTAACGGCTCTCAACAAACTCAACAGAAAAACAACTCCCCAATCTTTTCCAGCCAATCGAAAATTGCAACCGGATAACCAACCAAACACAATCAATACAATCGACGCCACTCCCCAACGATAAGAAAGTACCTCGAAAGCCGAAAAACCGGCTAATAGCAAAGTGATAGAAAAAAACGGAGCCAGCCCAAAAGTGGAGGAGGATACCGCCGCATAAAGTATACCTTTTATACGATTCATAGATTCAACCAATTTTCGCTACACAAATGAAAAAAACGATGCCCATTTGTTTCGTTGCTTTATAAGATGTAAGTTCGGGATAGATGATAGCATAACACAGTATTGTTGAGGTAATTTTGGAAAGGCTGAAACGAGCAAGCGAATAACTATTCTATCTCCTTGATTCGCTCTATCTGGCGATTCAGAACTTCATTAGAGATTAATCCTCTTTTTAATCCTAAAAGCAAAATCCTTGCAACTTTTACTGAATTTCAGTTAGTTGCAAGGATTTCTTGAGGTTCCTGGCGGATTCGAACCGCCGTACACGGTTTTGCAGACCGCTGACTAAGCCACTCATCCAAGGAACCATTTTTCTCGTTTGCGGTTGCAAAGGTAGTACAAATTTTGAAACTACCAACTATCCGCAGCAATTTTTCTTTGTACTTTTTTTCTTTACACCACACTCTTTACGTTTCTTCTCCATCATATCCTTTAGTTCACAGCCACTTACACAACTGTCACAAGGATTTTTATTTTCTCGCGTATGACGAAAAAAAAGAAAGATTCCATATATAATACGAGCAATACAGAGCACAACGAGTACTCCGACTACCCATTCCTGCCAATTAATCATACAAATAATCCTCCAATCTGATAAACGGCAAAGGATACAAGCCAAGCCAATACCGTAGTATAACAAGCTGCAAACAATGCCCATTTCCAACTACCGGACTCCTGTTTTATAGCAGCCAATGCCGCAATACACGGGAAGTAAATCAGTACAAAAAGCATATAACAGAATGCGACCAACGGAGTGATCGGAATCCTTTCTGCCAAACTTACCGAATCTGCATCCGGATCATCGACATACAACACTCCCAATGTACTTACCACCAGCTCCTTTGCCCCCACTCCTGAAATCAAGCCAATTCCAAGTTTCCAGTCAAACCCCATAGGTTCTATCACCGGCTCTATCGCACGTCCTAACTGACCGATATAAGAATTTTCCTGTTGCTCGGCAACTGTCTCATATGCATCATGATTCGGATAATATCCCAGAAACCAAATTATAACAGAAGCAATCATAATAATTCCGCCCATCTTTTTCAAATACTGCGCTCCCTTTTCCCATGTATGGCGAAAGATCGATTTCGCAGTCGGCATACGATACGGCGGGAGTTCCATAACGAACGGAGTATCGTCACCCTTCACCAAGAACTTGCTAAACAACCGTGCTAACAGTACAGCCAGAAAAATACCAATTGCATAGATGCTTAACAATACCAAGCTCGCATTGTTCGGAAAGAAAGCTCCTACCAACAACAAGTAAATAGGTAAGCGCGCACTACATGACATAAGTGGATTAATCAACATCGTAATGAGACGACTTTTCCGGTTCTCAATAGTACGGGACGCTATAATCGCAGGCACATTACATCCGAATCCCATAATCAGAGGTATAAACGACTTTCCGTGCAACCCCATTTTATGCATGATCTTATCCATAATAAAAGCCGCACGAGCCATATAACCGGAATCCTCCATTAAAGAAATACAGAAATACAAAATCAGAATATTTGGTAAAAAGACAATAACGGCTCCTACCCCACCAACAATTCCATCAACCAACATATCTTTCAACGGGCCATCCGTCATATTGTTACGAATCAAATCGCCTATTTGTTCCACCAACCATTCAATCCCCATCATCGGATATTCGCCGATGACAAACGTACCTTCAAACATCAGATACATAAAAGGAAGAAAATAGGAAATCCCCAGACACGATGAGTTACAATCGAATCCAGCACTTTTGTAGTCTGCGCCTGTTCCAAATGGTTATCTGTAAAAGTTTCTTTCAACGCACCACTGATAAAACCATATTTCGCATCCGTAATAGCCGACTCGCAATCTTCATTCATCGTATCCTGTACGCGTTTGGCCATTTTATCACGAATACGCAGGATTTCCTCCGCATTCGGCAAAGTACGTACAAAACGCTCTATGTCAGGATCATTCTCCAACAATTTAATGGATAGGAAACGGGTAGAGTACTTATGCCGGATAAACTCGTTCTTGGAAACTTCTTCTTTTACAGCTTCAATCGCTTTCTCCATATCAGGACCATGATTGATATGAATATGCCGGAAGACACGCCCCGTCTTTTATGTTCACGTACATAATCTTCCAAATGCTCCTCTTCGTGGTTCTTACGATCTTCCAGAGAATCATGCCATTCGGTCAAATCCTTAAGAACTTCCGGATTCATATTCCCTGTTTATCAAAGAAGTCTACTCCTTCATACAGATTGATAACAACATGAAACAAGGTATCCAATCCACGATTTTTCTTACTGACAGTAGGCAACATCGGTACTCCAAACAGTTTGCTCAGCAAATGATAGTCTAATGTATTCCCACTGGATTCCAATTCGTCATAAATATTCAAAGCCACCACCATACGCACATTCATGTCAATCAATTGGGTGGTAAGATAGAAATTACGTTCGAGGTTGGAGGAGTCTACCACATTGATGATTACATCCGGAGTTTCTTCTATGATATGACGACGGACATAAATTTCTTCGGCGTGTATGCAGATAACGAATAAGTCCCCGGCAAATCTACAATACGAAAATGATACCCTTGGAAGTCGAAAAGCCCTTCTTTGGCATCTACTGTCACACCGCTGTAGTTTCCTACATGTTCATGAGCGCCGGAAGCCAGATTGAAAAGAGAAGTTTTGCCCGAGTTCGGATTCCCGACCAAAGCAACATTGATGGTACGGCGTTTACCTAACGCCAACCGCTTCATATCTTCTTCTTTTACAGAAACATCTTCAGGCAAACCTTCTGTGATAAATCCAGTTTCTCTGCCGGTTTTTTGCTTCTTCTTCACTGACTACCTCAATCATTTCCGCTTCCTGACGACGCAAAGATATTTCATAACCTAAGACTTTATATTTAATCGGATCTTTTAGTGGAGCATTCAACAACACTTCAACGGTTTTACCTTTAATAAAACCCATCTCCACAATACGTTTACGAAAACCACCGTGTCCCAGCACCTTTACGATGACACCTTTTTCGCCTGTTGTTAATTCGGACAAACGCATAACTCTCTAAATTTTCGGCAAAGATAATTCATAACTTCGGAGCACGCAAATTATTTAGATTGTTTTTAAATAAGAGTCATTTCTAATCGAAAAACCTCCTCACTAAAAAAGATCTGGTAATCAGAAAAAGAGGAAACAGAAGGAGAAGTTCCTGAAAAATTCAAAAGACTAAGCAAGAAACTATTATCTTTGCAAACATGATACAGCAACGGATTACACAATATATAGAAAAGAATCATCTGTTTTCATCAGACAGCAAAATTCTGGTAGCATTGAGCGGCGGCGCCGACTCTGTGGCACTGCTACGTATTCTCCACACAGCAGGTTATCACTGCGAAGCCGCACATTGTAACTTTCATTTACGCGGCGAGGAATCAAACCGCGATGAATCATTTGTCCGCCAACTCTGCCTGAAATACAACATCCGATTGCATACCACTGATTTCAACACAACCCAATACGCAGCCGAAAAGCATATTTCGATAGAAATGGCAGCGCGGGAACTCCGTTATAACTGGTTTGAAGAAATTAAAAATAAATACCGGGCCGATGTCATTGCCGTTGCTCATCACCAGGACGACAGTATAGAAACAATGTTGCTCAATCTAATCCGTGGCACAGGAATCACCGGATTACTCGGAATCCGTCCTCGCAACGGAGCTATTGTACGTCCACTCCTTTGTGTCAACCGCAAAGAGATCATTCAATATTTACAAAACATTGAACAAGATTATGTAACCGATAGTACAAATCTGGAAGATGAATACACCCGCAACAAGATCCGGCTCAACCTCCTTCCACTTATGGAGGAGATTAATCCATCCGTCAAGAATAGTCTGGTGGAGACGAGTAATTATCTGAATGATGTAGCTACTATATATAATAAATGTATAGCAAAAACAAAAGCAAGAATAGTCACACCAGAAGGAATCCGGATCAGCAGTTTATTAAAAGAAGCTGTACCCGAAACTATTTTATTCGAGACTCTGCATCCACTCGGCTTTAACTCCACACAAATCAAAGATATTGCAAACTCACTTCATGGACAATCGGGAAAACAGTTTGCCAGCAAAGAATGGAGAGTGATTAAAGACAGGGAATTTTTGCTACTGGAAGAAATCCGGTCTGAAGAAAAAGACATCCCCCTTTTCAATTAATTAAAGAAGAGAAAGAATACACGTCAAATTTTCAGATTCCACGGGAAAAAGGAACAGCATGTTTTGACGCTGACAAGTTGAATGAAGAAATCTATCACCGTAAATGGCAAATCGGTGATACTTTTATTCCTTTCGGAATGAAAGGCAAGAAAAAAATAAGCGATTACCTGACCGACCGCAAATTTTCTATCAGTCAGAAAGAGCGTCAATGGGTGCTCTGTTGCGGAGAACGCATTGCATGGCTGATAGGCGAACGAATAGATAACCGCTTCCGTATTGATGAAACAACGAAACGCGTTGTTATTTACAAAATAGTCTGAGGCTGTTTCTGCTTCTTGAAACAATCCGATAATAAAGCCGCAAAAGGAGTATCATACACTTTTGCATTCCTAGGACAGACTTTCACGCAAGCACAGCATTTGATGCATTTGGTTTCATCTACATTTAGTTCATCGCCTTTTGTAATAGCACCCGCCGGACAATGAACCACACACAACCCACAATGTGTACACAGACTCTCATCTTTTACCCACGGAGTACGAGGAAGCGGTGTGCCACTTTTTTACGTAACTTGATAACCTTCCTCAAAAAACGAAATAAGGGGAAGAAAGGCTGCCTCGGGCGTTTGATAGCACGGACATCTATCGGATAAAGAGTATCCGGGCCGGTAGCCGTTTTTATTTTTTTCTATGATCTTTTTCCCGAACTCCGTAGCCAGAGCCAGGTCCGAATCATTCGGACGTCCGGCAGCAATCGGATGTTCATCCGTACTATATGAATGCTCACCGATAAAAGTTGCGCCGGCAATCACTTTCAATCCGTGGGGAAGGGCGAAAGCGTCCAATTCCATTAAGGCTTTTTCATAAGCACGATTGCCATAAACCACAACCAACACAGTAGGTGTATCCAAACCACGAATATTCTGCAAACGTTCCATTGCCAAAGGAGCTACACGGCCTCCATATACGGGAACTACGATAATAGCCAATGCAGATGCAGGAATTACAGTTTCCCCGGTAGTCTGCAAAGTGACATTAACAGGAAGAATATTTTTTATTCCTGTTCCGTGAACAATCGCCTCGGCAACTTGTTTTGATGTGTGTGTAGGCGAAAAATAAATTAAATGAGCTTCATTTACTGTCATACTATTTTCTTTTATGTAGCAAAGATACACTTTTACGTTGAAAAAAAGGTTTGATTGTTTATGAAACCAAAAAAATTTATTATCTTTGCCCCGTTGAAACATTCTACGATTCAACATATACATCCCTAATTCATAATAAAAACAAAACGTATGCTCGCATATCTGTGACCGGAGAGTCATAGTAATGCTGTCCATAATTCAGCAAAAAAGAAATATTAATAACTTACCATACTATATGTATAACATTATCCAATTAAACGACAAAGATCTGTCGGAACTTCAAGTTATTGCCAAAGAGTTAGGCATAAAAAAAACAGACTCATTAAAAAAGGAAGACCTTGTTTACAAAATACTCGATGAACAAGCAATCGCCGGAGCCACAAAGAAAGTTGCCGCAGACAAGCTTAAAGAAGAACGCAAAGAAGAACAAAAGAAAAAGCGTTCACGCGTAGCGCCTGCCAAGAAAGATAACAAAGTAGTTTCCGCAACCAAGGAAGGAGAAGCTGAGAAAGCCAAAGAAGCTGCTCCTGCCAAGCCACAACAGCCTTCTAAAAAAGAGGAAAGTGCAAATAAAGAAAAAGAGACTCCTGCTGTTGAAGTTAAAGCAGAAAATACCGCAGCTCCTAAACGTAAAGTAGGCCGTCCGCGTAAAAATGCCGATGCAGCAGAGCAAAAAGAAGTTGAAAGCGTGAAAACTGCAACTCCGGCAACTCCTAAAGTAACGGAAGATAAAGTAGTTACTGAGAAAGCTCCTGAAGTAATAGAAAAAGCAGTCCCGGCACAAGCTCCCGAAAAGAAAACAAAAGCCAACAAACCTGCTGAAGAGAAGAAAGTAGTAGTGAAACCGCAACCGCAAAAGAAAGCCGAACCCGTTATAGACGAAGAAAGCAATATCTTATCCGGTGCCGACGACGATGATTTTATTCCTATCGAAGATCTGCCTTCAGAAAAGATAGAACTTCCCACCGAACTTTTTGGAAAATTCGAAGCCACCAAAACTGAACCGGCACAAACTGCTACCGAACAACAAGCACCACAGCCACAACAACAGGCTCATCAGCAACAACAGCAACAACGTCCACGCATTGTCCGTCCGCGTGACAACAATAATGGCAATAATAATGCTAGCAATAGTAACAATAACGCCAATAATAATAACAATAATAACTTCCAACGTAACAATAACCAAAATCAGAACCAGCAGCGTGTACCGATGCCGCGTCCTGCCCAGCCAAACAACGCGAACGAAAATCTTCCGGTACCACAACAGCAGCAGGAACGTAAAGTTATTGAGCGTGAAAAGCCTTACGAATTCGATGACATCCTTAATGGAGTAGGCGTACTGGAAATTATGCAGGATGGATACGGATTCCTCCGTTCTTCCGATTATAATTACCTTTCTTCTCCTGACGATATCTATGTATCACAGTCGCAAATCAAGTTATTTGGCCTGAAAACCGGTGACGTGGTAGAAGGAGTTATCCGCCCGCCCAAAGAAGGAGAGAAATATTTCCCGTTAGTAAAGGTATCGAAGATTAACGGACGTGACGCCGCTTTCGTTCGCGACCGTGTTCCTTTCGAACACCTGACGCCGCTCTTCCCGGATGAAAAGTTCAAACTCTGCAAAGGCGGTTATTCGGATTCCATGTCTGCCCGCGTAGTAGATCTTTTCGCTCCAATCGGTAAAGGTCAACGTGCTTTAATCGTTGCTCAGCCTAAGACCGGTAAGACAATTTTAATGAAAGACATTGCAAATGCTATTGCAGCCAATCATCCGGAAGTATACATGATTATGTTGCTTATCGACGAACGTCCGGAAGAAGTAACAGATATGGCGCGCAGCGTCAATGCCGAAGTTATCGCTTCTACCTTTGATGAACCGGCAGAGCGCCACGTGAAAATCGCAGGTATCGTATTGGAAAAAGCAAAAAGACTGGTAGAATGCGGCCACGACGTAGTTATATTCCTTGATTCTATTACTCGTCTGGCACGTGCATACAACACAGTATCTCCTGCATCGGGCAAAGTACTTTCCGGTGGTGTGGATGCCAACGCATTGCATAAGCCGAAACGCTTCTTTGGTGCAGCCCGTAACATCGAGAATGGTGGTTCACTGACAATCATCGCAACTGCATTGATTGATACCGGTTCTAAAATGGACGAAGTTATCTTCGAAGAATTCAAAGGTACAGGTAACATGGAGTTGCAACTCGACCGCAACCTGTCCAACAAACGTATCTTCCCGGCAGTCAACATTACCGCATCCAGTACTCGTCGTGACGATCTGTTACTTGATAAGACAACTCTCGACCGTATGTGGATTCTCCGTAAATATCTTGCCGACATGAATCCGATCGAAGCAATGGACTTCGTAAAAGACCGTCTGGAAAAAACCAGAGACAACGATGAATTCCTGATGAGCATGAACAGCTAATTAGCAGTAAACCATAAATAATGAACGGTGAACAGAATGCGTTATAATCGCAGTTTGTTCACCGTTTATAGTTTTATCACCCGTCATTTATTCCAATTTTGTACAAAAAACTTTCACTTGCGTCCAAAACAAGTATTCCCCCCTTTTTTGCTTTCCCTTTTTTCCTACTTTTGCTTCAAAATCAAGTATCACTTAATTCTAACCAAGAATGAAAACAATTAATCCTTTCATGGGATTGGCTCTTTGCGGCATAGCAGCCCAAGCACAAGAAAAGCCCAATTTTCTGATTATCCAATGCGACCATCTTACACAACGCGTCGTTGGCGCCTACGGTCATACACAAGGTTGCACCCTTCCTATCGACGAAGTAGCTTCAAGAGGAGTTATCTTTTCCAATGCTTATGTAGGCTGCCCCCTCAGCCAACCGTCACGCGCCGCTTTATGGAGTGGCATGATGCCTCATCAAACTAACGTGCGCTCCAACTCCAGCGAACCGATCAATACACCTATACCGGAAAACGTTCCGACATTAGGAAGCCTTTTTTCGGAAAACGGTTACGAAGCTGTACACTTCGGAAAAACGCACGATATGGGTTCATTAAGAGGATTCAAACATAAAGAACCGGTAGCAAAGCCATTTACCGACCCGGAATTTCCGGTCAATAATGATAGTTTTCTGGACGTAGGAACCTGCGAGGACGTTGTTTCCTATTTAAGCAATCCTTCGGAAAAACCTTTCATATGCATTGCCGATTTTCAGAATCCCCATAATATCTGCGGATTCGTAGGAGAAAATGAAGGAGTACATACTGACCGACCTGTCAGCGGCACACTTCCGGAACTGCCCGACAATTTCGATGTAGAAGACTGGAACAACATACCTACCCCGGTGCAATACATCTGTTGCAGCCACCGGCGTATGACGCAAGCCTCCCATTGGAGTGAGGAAAATTACCGCCATTACATCGCCGCTTTCCAGCACTATACAAAAATGGTATCCAAACAAGTAGACAGTGTTTTGAAAGCATTATACTCCACCCCCGCAGGAAAGAACACAATCGTTGTTATCCTTGCCGACCATGGTGACGGAATGACTTCACACCGTATGGTGACCAAGCACATCAGTTTCTATGATGAAATGACAAACGTACCATTTATCTTTGCAGGTCCCGGTATCAAGCATCAGAAAAAACCGGTAGACCACTTGCTCACGCAGCCTACACTAGACTTATTGCCAACCCTCTGTGACCTGGCCGGCATTCCTGTTCCCGCAGAAAAGGCAGGAATCAGCCTCGCACCGACATTAAAAGGAGAAAAACAAAAGAAGACTCATCCATATGTTGTATCCGAATGGCATAGTGAATATGAATACACAGTTACTCCCGGACGTATGGTACGTGGCCCCAGATACAAGTACACCCATTATTTGGAAGGCAACGGAGAAGAACTCTATGACATGAAGAACGACCCGGGTGAACGTAAGAACCTCGCCAAGAATCCCAAATATGCCAAGGTTCTTGCAGAACACCGTGCCATGCTCGACGACTACATCACCCGGTCAAAAGATAATTACCGCAGTCTGAAAGTAGACGCCGACCCGAGATGCAGAAATCATACTCCCGGCTACCCCAGCCACGAAGGCCCTAGCGCACGTGATATTATCAAAAGAAAATAAATTAGAAAAAAAGAGCGAAGATTCTTGTCAGTCTTCGCTCTTTTTGTTTCTTTTGCATAAAACCTTGCAAACAAACATCCGGTGAATAGAAACTTACACCACATAATTACTACAATTATAACGGTATTCATATCGGTAACATTGTACGCTGCACATACTAATGCAGAACGTCTGTCTTTATTACAGCCGCTTATTCAGTATGACCTTGCTTTTAACACCGGCGTCACCACAGACAGTATTATCTTATGGGAGAAGTTGTTAACACCTGAACTTGAAAAGCAGCAACGATACGACATCTTATTCCAGCTCAAAGCAATGGCGGTTCAGTCATCAATAACAGAAGGAAATATCAGCCTGGCTATTGACAACGCCAATTCAATGTATAAGAAAGCTAAAGAGATAGACTACCCGCTAGGAACAGCTCTTGCACTACGTGCAATCGGAAATACATATTTAAGCTCATCAACACCACAAGTTGCCATAGGTTCTTATGAAGAAGCAATAGAGATTATGCAACAGATACCCGAAGCCGACATCTATTTAAAAAACGCATTATCTCAAATGATACTTATTAAGCTCAATAACCGGCAAATGGCAGGAATTGAGAAAGATATCAACTACTTGGAAGCTCTTTGCGACAAAAGGCCCGATTCACCTTGCTATTTTTATCTTCCCTGTTGCCGTGCGTTTTATGAGATACAGTCAGACAAACTCCCTTCGGCATTGGAACATCTGCAAAAAATGGAGCGAATCTATGCCAAACATCCGTATCCATATTTTCTTCTGTTAATCAAATACTTATATGCTTCCTACCATATCGCCGCAAAAGAATATACCCAAGCATTGCAATCGTATGATGAATTACTGCCATACGTCAAAGAATCCGGTTCGTACAAAGACATACAGATATCACAAGAACGGGCAAAAGTTCTTTCATTAATGGGACGTATCGAAGAAGCATGTGAGGAATATGAAGTGATTAACGCACGCAAAGACTCACTTGACGCCAATAGCTATCTGCGCCAGATCAATGAATTGCATACTCTCTATCAGATTGACAAGAATGAATTAAACAACATAAACAGGCAAAAGAAAATCTTATACTGGAGCTGGTTTATTATCCTGTCTGTCCTCTCCTTAATTATATTCTTCATCTTCCGCATCAAAAGGAACAACAAACGTCTGATCCAATCGCAACAAGAACAAGAAAAAGTAAAGAAACAGGCAGAAAATTCGATTCGCACTAAAAAGCCTTTTCCTCTCTAACATGAGTCATGAGATTCGTACTCCACTCAACGCCTTATCCGGCTTTTCCACCATTCTGACGGAAGAATCCATTGATGAAGAAACGAGAAAACAGTGCAATGATATTATCCAGCAAAATTCGGAACTGTTGCTAAAGTTGATTAATGACGTGATTGACTTATCCAGCCTTGAAATTGGAAAGATGACATTCAAGTTCAAAATATGCGATGCAGTAGGACTATGCAGAAACGTCATTGATATGGTGGAAAAGATAAAGCAGACCCATGCAGACGTCCGCTTCTCCACTCCTCTCGATTCCTTGGAACTACTGACAGATAGTGCCCGCCTGCAACAAGTACTGATCAACCTGCTTATCAATGCAACTAAATTCACCTCACAAGGCTCTATCACTCTGCAACTTGAGCAACAAACGGAAGATACGGCACTTTTCTCTGTCACCGATACCGGCACAGGAATCCCTAAAGAAAAACAGAAAAAGATATTCAACCGTTTCGAGAAGCTCAATGAAAATGCCCAAGGTACGGGGCTCGGACTATCGATTTGCCAACTCATCATCGAACAACTGGGAGGTAGTATCTGGATCGACCCCGATTACGAAGAAGGTTCACGTTTCTTGTTTACACATCCTATTGACAAAAGCGACCAAGGAAAGGAGGAAACAAGATGAAACGATTAATACTACTGCACATAGTCTGTTGCTGCTTTCTTGTCGGAAAAGCCGATTATGAAATGAACACGGACAGTTTGATACAGGTGTTTCAAAACCTGCCTCATGACTCAACCCGTCTTGTAGCTTTAAACAACATTATAAGAATAGAACAGAATAATCCTAAATGCATCCTGTTCTCGGACACTTTAATGAAAGAAGCATTGTTTCAGAAGGATGATAAATACGCAGGACTGGCAGCCTATTATCACCTATTGTACTATTATAACCACAACAAAACAGACAGCGTAGCGAAATGGATTACACAAATGGAACCACACGTCCACAAATCCGGTATATGGGATTATTTCTTCGACGCCAAACGTTTCCAGATCGACTTGTACACTTACAACGAAGAATACGAGCGTGCCATTAGCGAGGCAAACAAGATGAAGCAACAAGCTTTCGAAAAAAACAATCATCGGGGACTGGTAGCCGCTCATCAGTGTCTGAGCAATGCCTACATCGGCAGTCAACGTTGGGAGGAAGGCATCAAAGCACTGGAAGAAGCCTACAAGCTACTTGCTCCGGACGCTAATCCGGTAGTTCGCATCTCGGTACTGTCGCAATTGGTATCTGTCACCAAAGAAATGAAGAATAACAGCAAGCTGTTTAAATACCTGCAAGAACTCGAAAGCACACTCTATAAACATATCAAGGAAAATCCTTCTCTTAAAGACGGTTTCTCTGACGTATTTCTGTTCAACGAATTGTTCTATGCTTATTATTACCTGAATACCCAACAGCCGCAAAGAGCCTATGAACATCTGGTGAAAGCTAAGGAATATCAGAACGAAAACAACTATTTCATGTATCAGGTACTTTATTTCGACACCTACGCCAGATATTACAAATATATCGGTGAATATCAAAAAGCCTCAGATTATATCGACACCACATTAGTCATGCTGAAAGACAACTATGCCAGCGACTATGCCGAACAGTTATTGGTGAAAGCTAAAATATGGGTAAAGGCCGGCGATAGCGAAAAGGCCGTTCCACTATATCAGAAGGCACTTGCCATTAAAGATTCCGCCTCCATGTCGCTTGCAAACAATCAAATGGAACAAATAAAGAGCAGTTATCAACTGGATAAAATCAATATGGAACAACAACGGCACAACAACCGGATTCGCCTCATCTTTCTGGCTGTGATTATCGTTGTTTTATTTGTATTATTCATTTTCATGTTCCGTCTGGCTATGGTACGAAAGGCATTGAAACGTTCGGAAAACGAAATCCGCAAAGCCGCCGCAACCGTTCGGGAAACGAATGAAATAAAGAACCGCTTTCTTTCGAACATGAGTTATAACATCCGCACTCCGCTCAATAACGTAGTAGGATTCTCGCAACTCATAGCGTGCGAACCGAATATTGACGAAGGAACAAGGAAGGAATATTCAAACATAATCCACCAAAGCTCTGAAAAGTTAATGAGACTTGTCAACGATGTGCTCGACTTATCACGCCTGGAAGCTCAAATGATGAAATTCCAGATACAAGTTTACGATGCTGTCGAACTATGCAACGAAGCATGTTATATGGCACGTATGAAGAATGAAACGACAGGCATCCAAGTCCGATTCTACACAGAAACGAAATCACAGCCCGTCCGCACAGATACCGCCCGCCTGACACAGATGATACTTAGCACACTGGTTTACCCGTATGAATACCAGCAAGACCAAAAACAGGAACGCGTCATCCGTTTCATACTCAGCCGGAAAGATGAAATGCTTCATTTCCAAATCATTAATTCACCGTTGGCGGATACTACCTTTGTCTCACAGGAAACTGTCATCCGGCACGAAATCAATCAATTATTGCTGACACATTTCGGAGGAACCTATCAAATCAATACCCAAACCCCGGAGGGTCCGGAAATTGTTTTCACCTACCCGATCGCTTCCGATTCGGAATAAAGCGCTATCTTTGCAAAATGTAAACTTAAACGCTTAATATGTATACCAACAAACAGATTTGGAGTGTCAGTTACCCGATACTACTCAGCTTGCTGGCACAAAATGTCATCAATGTCACCGATACGGCGTTCCTGGGTCACGTAAGTGAAGTTGCCTTGGGAGCTTCTGCTATGGGCGGACTATTCTATATATGTGTATTCACCATCGCATTCGGATTCAGTACCGGTTCGCAAATCGTCATTGCGAGACGTAACGGCGAGGGACGCTACACAGATGTAGGTCCGGTGATGATTCAGGGAGTTATGTTCCTATTTGTAATGGCATTACTACTCTTCGGTTTCACCAAGGCTTTCGGCGGCAACATCATGCGGTTGCTGGTTTCCTCGGAATCAATCTACAAAGGGACAATGGAGTTTCTGGACTGGCGTATCTACGGATTCTTCTTCTCATTCATCAATGTTATGTTCCGGGCACTGTATATCGGAATCACACGTACTAAAGTGCTGACCATTAACGCAGTCGTCATGGCATTGACCAATGTCGTGCTGGACTACGCACTGATCTTCGGGAAATTCGGTCTGCCCGAAATGGGTATCAAGGGAGCCGCCATTGCTTCCGTACTGGCCGAAGCCTCCTCTATCCTATTCTTCCTCATCTACACATATGTCACTATCGACTTGAAGAAATACGGACTGAACCGTCTGCGTTCGTTCGACCCTGCACTGTTGATGCGGATTCTCAGCATTTCCTGCTTCACCATGCTCCAATACTTCCTGTCAATGGCTACATGGTTCGTATTCTTTGTTTCACGCTTCCGGTGATGTCTTTTTCCCTTTTTCGTGGTTCCTTTTTACGGATTTTCTCCTGAAGTTTTTTCTATCAATCTGCCTCCACTTCCGTTTACCTCCATTTTCAGTGAGCCGCATCAGGCAGTCATTTCCGTTCTGGGCGCAAAGGTAATTCCGGGATTGGACGGAAATGCAAGGTCAAGCCTCCTGTTTTCGGTAAAAGAACTATGTGCAGAAAAGCGGTTGCAACGGTTTCACGGACGGAGAGATATTCGGGCAAGCCATCCACTACTATGAGGAAAAACGAGATAGAGGTGGAAAACCCTAAAAACAAAAGATATGATAGCCAAGACGATATTACAGCAGATAGGCGGAAAACGCTTCACCGCCATGACAGGTAGCCGTGATTTCATAGATATGGGCAACGGCTTACGGATGAGCCTTGCAAAGAACAAAACAAGTGCCAACCGCCTTGACATCATCTATGACGAAGGGGCAGACCTCTACAATATGCGCTTCTACCGCAGGA
>VOFI01003609.1_pt1 | contig 40631 bp, 67 predicted proteins | sample 5384131 | NCBI WGS metagenome assembly VOFI01 (sample SAMN12384728, study PRJNA508395) | human gut metagenome | isolation source: healthy gut H | host: Homo sapiens | reverse complement strand
ATGGAACCGCCGCCTGCGGACCTCGCCCCCGTTATATACGAAAGAATAGCGATTACATCTTTATTTCCATCACCGTCAATGTCACGAAAGGATACCATATCCACCGATTCAAAGGTCCATGGTGCACAGCCCCTCATCCCATGCCTGAGGAAATTTATATAATATCTCATCATTTTTCGTCAAATAGAACGCGGCATCATCATGAACACGACCGGCAGGCGGCGCATAGGAAAAACGAAACGGACATCTCCCCAGTTCTTCCAGGTGACATCAAAGCTCTGTCCGGCAATAAATTGGCTGCTATCCAGCGTATGTTCTCCGCGCCCTTTCCAAGTCTACCGGCACCGGTAGCAGCGGCCTCCTAGACGCAGAGACCGTCAACGGCTCCCGTGGTCTGCGTTTCCTCTGCGGCCGATCGTCTCCGCTGCAGTGATATCTGCCGTTTGGCCATGGGAGCAGGCCGACAGAACCGTTGCCGACACTGCGCCTGCCAAAATCACGTATTTTATCTTATTTTTTCCTGTTTCATCCTTATCAAAATTCCCTTCCAGTCCTGCATCCTGTCATTCGATCCCCGCCAAAACGGGCTTTCTTTTTTATCCCATGTAGTATAACACAGCCAAACCATGTCAGCAATCCTGTTGTGAAATTTCCCCGGCCTCCGTACCGGAACGCGGCTGCTTCAGCAGCAAAGCTTTCTCAGCAAAAAACGGCGGAGGCCAGCACGCCTCCGCCATTTCACACGTTTCATTTTACGCAATATATAAAATCTCCGCATCGCCCAGCGTTCTCTTTATCTCCCTCCTGCAGGAATTTCTCCGCATCCGCCCTCACCTCCGGCCGGTAGCAGTACTTTCCCCGGCCGCGTCCCGTCATGAGTTCCTTGTCGTAAAGCTCCGGCGCAGCCGGAAATGCCTCTCCGTTGATCGCCCGATGCACAAAGCTGTATGTCATCAGGATAACCTCCAGAGACATCTCCCGCTTCATTTTCGGCGAGAGGTGGTCTCTCAGCGTCTCAAGCAGCGTCCGGTACTCCTCTTCCAGCCTTCCATGATGATGACCGGAGCGATCAGCAGGCCGCAGGGATAACCGGCGTCACACATCCGGTTTACCGCGTCGATCCGCTGCATCAGAGATGATGTCCCCAGCTCAATTCTGCTGATGATGGGCTGCGGATTCACTCATGCGGAAAATTGATTTTCCCCGGTGATCCAGGTTCAGCAGCGGATCCACCATGTGAAATTTCGTCGGAAATGTAATATGGCCGCGTCCTCTTTCAGCAAACTGTGTGATCGTCCACCCAGATTCCCCCGTAATGGTATTTTCCAGCACAAGGTCGCTGTTGCTGCCGATCTCGAAGGTTTCTCGGTATCGCTGCTGAAAGACACCTTGATCAGCCGGTCCATCATCTGCTCCCGGTTCACAAACAGCCTGAGATAGGCGCATTTATTATAATTGCACACCAGATAGCAGTACAGGCACATGGCCGTACAGCCGGATGAGGTGTATGGGACCAGATAATCGGATACCTTGTGGTTTTCCACATACTTATGCGTCTTCCTGATTCCAATGATCAGGTTCCGCTTCATCCGCCCGAATTCCTTATTGGACTTCTCCTGCATCTCGGGAATTCGGTTGTGGCTCTCTATGGGAATCCACGGCAGTTCTTTTTAAGCTGTTCCTTTAACTCCCCTTTCCCAACTGGTAATTCAAGATCTCCGGCTCATAATAAACTTCATTAAAATGCTGCATACCGTCTCCGTTTCCTCCGGCTCACTTCCCACCGGAACGTTTTTCTAACAGTATGCAGCAATGGCAAAAATTATTCTTTTTGGGCATCCGGCCTCTATCATCTTGCTCTTATAAAGATCGGCCGTATAATTCTCCATCGGATTCCAGTTTTTGAATTCAAAGTCATCGGCGGACACATCGGCGCCCTTCGCCTTAGCGGCATCGATGGCTCTCAGCCACTCTTCCTGTGTCTTGTCGGAAAGTGTCTTTAACTCCGTCTTATAATCGATGTTCTGCGCCAGAATACCCTGGGCGATTTCCCGAGTCCCGGAGTGATCGCGGAAACTTCTGCATAAACGTCAGCTGTGGCCGGATTTCCCACGATCGGATCTGGTGCCAGCGCCGCTTCCTCGTTGTTTAAATTGTAATACTGAAGCATAACGTCGTCGGTCATATGAGCCTTGTTGGCCGCGTCGATTACCGATAAAATCCACCATCTTCCACAAGGCCCGCCTGATAATCCTCAGAATAGAGCGCGGTTAAATACTTGGCCGCCACATCCGGATGCTTGCAGTTTGCGGAAATTCCCATCCGTGGCTGCGCTCCGATATAAGGAAGCTTGCCCTTCATTCCATCGTCCGGTGCCGGAAGCGCCATAACACCAAAAAAAATCCAGATCCGGGTTATCCTTGCGCCATGTGGAGATACACCATGCACCCTGAATGATAAATGCCGCCTGATTCTGTGCAAACAGCGCACGTGCTTCCGGAGCCTTGATGGAAACAGTGTCCGGATGGAAGCAGCCTCTTTTACCAGCGTATCATAGAAATCAAAGGCACTCTGCATCGCCTCGGAATTCAGCGTATTCTGCCCATCCACCAGAATCATCTGGGAAATATCGCTGCACTTTGCCGCCATCTAAGCTGGCCAGAGAACGGAGAGCCAGTTCCAGACGGTTGCGCCTGCGCACCGCTGTCGATGATTCCAAAATACTTGCCATTTCCGGCGTCGCTTATCTTCCTGCACACGTCGATAAACTCGCTGCGGGTTTTCGGGAGCTGGCTCTCATCGATGCCCGCCTCTTTTAACACATTCTTATTGTAAAAATACAAGGGTATTGATGATATTTGCTGATTCCGGAAGCACATACGTCTTGCCGTCAATGGTCGTGATTCCTTCATTCAGAGCGCCATCCGCAAACGTATTCAGGAAATCATCGGATACGTAATCATTCATTGGCATAAACCAGTTTTCCTTCAGGGCCGCGCTCAGCTTCATGCCGGAGGGAAGCGGGAATAAATCCGGTGCGTTCCCCGCCTTGATGGCGGAAATGACGGTCTCCTTGAACTGATCCGCAGTCAGAACCGTGTACTCGATCGTGACGTTGGGATTCTCCTCCATAAATTTCTTGTGGAAAACCTCCCTGCGCTCCCCTTCGTACTGTCACCCAGTCGATGATCTTTAGTGTCACCTTTTCATCTGTCGGCGTATCCACGGCTTCGGTCTCTTCCTTTGCTTTGCTCTGTCACGGCCCGTCGTATTCGCGTCATCCTTTGTCTGCACCTTGACTCCGCAGGCGCTTAAGATCCGGCCATAAGCACAGCCAGCACCGCCGCAAGGGCTCTCTTCACTTTTCTCTCATAAATATATCCTCCTTTATTTGATTTTCTTAACTCTTTACAGCTCCGGCGATACCATCTACAAAAATACTTCTGCAGTGCGATGAACACGCAGATAACCGGCACGATTGCAATGCTGGCGCCGGCGGCGATACCGGTCCAGTCAACGACATTTTCGCCTCGTAAGGCGTAGAGTCCCACAGCGAGTGTCCGCAGGGACGGATTGTTGCTGTAATGATAAGGGGCAGCAAAAAAAGGAGTTCCATGTCCAGATAAACTGCATGATCACTACGGTTACCATGATCGGCTTGGCAAGCGGGAACATGACGCTGCCATACGTCTGAACGAAATTAGCGCCATCAATGGTGGCCGCCTCTTCCATCTCTCCCGAATCGAAGCATAGAAGCTGGAAAACAGCATCAGGAAGATGACATGGCCGCCGCCCGACTCCGCCAGAATCAGACCCACCAGACTCTGTGACAGGCCGATGTTTTTAACAGCTCATAGATCGGGGATCACGGTAAATACCAGGGGATCGTGATGCTGGCCATGAATATCTTCATGATTAAGCCCTTTCCCACAAAGGAGTAGCGGCCCATGACGTATCCGGCCAGGGAGGTGCTTAAGAGTACGATCACCACAACCGATACCGTTACGATGATAGAATTTTTAAAGTAGATGCCGAAATTCGCATTATTCCATGCGCGGATAAATTGTCCAGGTTAAAGGACTGGGGAATCAGATTTAGCCCGCTAGCGAAAAATTCATTCTGCGTCTTGAAGGAAGCCGAAATCATCCAGAGAAACGGGTAGACCCACAGAAACGAAGCCACCGCCATGACTGCGTAGAGGACCGTCTTCCCCACCTTGTTTAAAATCGATGTTTTTTCCATATGCCCCTCCTATATCGCGTTTTTCTTCTGAAACGCCGTCTTCACCACATTGCCCACCGTTCCGATCACCACGACAATGATTCCAAAGGTCATGGCTGCGGCACTGGCGTAACCCAGCCGAGGCATTCCGCTGCTGCTGGCATAGGCCGTCCGGTATACGAAGGTAGCCGCCACATCCGTGGAGTAAAACGGTCCGCCATTGGTCATGGTCTGAATCAGGTCGAATACCTTTAATGAGCTGATGATACAGAGTACGGTAATCACGCCGCCGATCGGAATGATCAGAGGAAATACCACATGGAGAAATGTCTGCCACTTGTTCGCACCGTCGATGGTCGCCGCCTCATATACGTCCTGGGATACGCTCTGCAGCGCCGCCAGCCAGTAGATCATAAAAGGTACCGGAATCCTTCCAGACACCGATGAGCACTACCACGATCAGCGCCGTGTTGGCATTGCCCAGCCAGTTTAATCCCCTCACTCCAAAGAGAGACAGAAACTGGTTGATGGAGCCTGTTCCGCCGAAGATGAACATCATGATAATTCCCACGATGGAAGCCGTCGTAATAACTGGCAGGAAGAACACAGTTCTGAAAAATGTGGCGCCCTTCTTTAATATACTGTTAAAGATATAGGCCAGGGCCAGAGAAATCACCAGCTGCAGCGGAACGGCCATGAGCATGTACTTGAAGCTGTTAGCCACCGCATTAAAAAGTATTTGTCCTGTAACAGCTCTTAAAGTTGTCCAGTCCGACGAACAGGGCGCTTGATGTCATTCCCGACCAGTCCAGAGTCGAATAAAAAATACTGGAGAGTATCGGATACCCCTGAAACAATATGTAGAGTATCAGTGTGGGAATCATAAAGATCCAGCACCACATGTTTATGCGCCTTCTCTGCTTCTTTCTGCGGTCCACTGTTCTGGCCGGCGAAGCGGCTGAAAACTGTCCTTTCATGGAAAGACCTCTTTTCTTCCTGTTTAATTATTTTTATAATCAATTAGGCATTGCTTTTGCTGGTTACAATATAACACTTTTTCCGCATGACACGCAATATAAAATCAAAAAATAAAAAGTGTTTTTGTTTATTATATCACTTTTAAAGAAATTTTATTGTGCACTTTACACATATATTTTTATTCTTTCTTTTTGTTATAATAGTTATAAAATATAATCAATCAACCAGATACATTACAGGAGGATTTCCATGACGATCAACATTTTATATCCCCTCACATTCCGGTTCGCCTGTCGCCTTTGCCGCACAGGAGCTGTCCCGGTGCCTGGCGGAAATAGTTGCGGATTCAATAATTATACTTAATAACCAGAATTGCGGGCCGGATGACGTCACGCTGCGGCTCGATTCGCTGGGAAACCCGAAAAACAGCGAGGACGCTTACTCCATCGACGTCGCCTCAGCCGGAGGAAGCATCTCGGGAAGCAATGACCGCAGCGTCCTTCTCGGCGTCTACAAATACTTATGGCTCCTTGGCTGCCGTTTTCCCGCTCCCGGTCAGAAGCATGAATACATACCTTCCTTATATAAGAAAGAACAGCTCGCCGCCTGCTGCCGGAAGAAAGCCGCGCTGCGCCACCGGGGCGTCTGTATCGAGGGAGCCAACTCACTGGAAAATATCCTGGATTTTATCGACTGGCTGCCAAAGATGGGATACAACAGCTTCTTTCTCCAGTTTCAGCTTCCATACACCTTTATGGCCCGCTGGTATCGCCACGAAATGAATCCCCTCTTAAAACCGGAGGAATTTACGAGAGCGGCTGCCGCATCCTTCACGGAAAAAGATCGAGGAGGCGCTTCAAACGCGTGGTCTTCTGCTCCATCAGGCGGGCCACGGCTGGACCGGGATGTGCTCGGCTTCCCCTGTGCAGAACTGGAAAGCCATTACCGAACCACTGCCGCCGGAGACCAGCTCCCTCGCCGCCTGTGTTAATGGGAAGCGGGAATTATTTCACGGAGTGCCCATGAACACAAACCTCTGCTACTCCAACGAAACCGTAATCGAAAGGTTTTCTGACCGGGTTGCGGAATACTGTGTACAGCATCCAGCAGTTTCCTACCTCCATGTGTGGCTGGCGGATGAATTTAACAATATCTGTGAATGTGAGGCCTGCCGTGCCCAGCTGCCCGCAGACCAGTATATACGGCTGCTGAACCGGATCGACGAGAAGCTGACCAGTCTGCACCTCGACGCAAAAATTGTCTTTCTGCTCTATCAGGAGCTCCTGTGGCCGCCAGTAGAGGAAGCCTTCCGCAATCCGGACCGTTTTCTCCTGATGTTTGCCCCTATCAGCCGTACCTTCGAGCATTCCTATCAGCTGAGAGACAGCTACGGGCCCATTCCGGCCTATGAGCGGAACCGGATCACCCTTCCAGTGGGACTCGATGAGAACATGGTGTTCTTAAGATCGTGGCAGAACTATTTCCACGGGGAAAGCTTCGTATACGATTATCCGCTGGGCCGGGGCACACTACGGTGATTTCGGCTATATCCACATCGCCGAAATCATCGGCCAGGACATCCGGAAGCTGAAACAGATGGGCATGGACGGTTATATCAGCTGCCAGGAGAGCTTCGGGAATGTCTCCCCCTAACGCATTTCCGGGCTACGTCATGGGCCGTATGCTCTTTGATGAGGCTGTGACGTTTGAAGAGCTGAAGGAAGAATACTTCAGCGCCGCCTACGGGCCGGGCTGGGAACGGGTTCTTTCCTATTTAACAAAACTGTCTTCCCTGTGCAGCTGCGACTACTTCAACGGAAAAGAAAACCGAAAGGATCCGAAAGAGGCGGCAGCCATGAGGGAATTGATCAAATACGTGGATTGTACTCCCGTGTCCGGGACAGACGGTGCAAAGGGCCGCACGGCCGCGCAAAATTTATTTTTTGAAATATCTTGACTACCACCGAGAATATAGTTTACGATTAGGGAAAGCGCTGATGAAGCTGGCCGAGGGAAACGAATCGGAAGCACAGGAATGCTGGCGGCAGTTCCAGAATATGGTCTGCGAACGGGAAACGGAATTCCAGGATTGCCTCGATGTTTACCGTGTCACCGAGGTTTCCACCAAATACACCGGTTTCCGGCTGGAAGAACCGCTCGTCAGCACACTTTAGAGCTTGTTTGAAACTTGTTTTCCACATGCTCTGGTAAAATTATAACGATGGAAGAATGAGGTTGCTGCAGCCATGTATAAGGGAAAAAGAAGAAAGCCTCAACCGGAGCCGGATATTGGAGTGTATTTACCGGAACGCGCCCATTGCCCGAACCGATATCGCAGAAGAGACCGAGATCACGCCCGCAACGGTAACCATGAACGTTACCACGCTGATTTCGGAAGGATTTGTAAAGGAGCTGGGAGAAGTCTCCACAGACGAGGGCTCCTCGGGCCGCAAGCGGGTTCTGATCGATATTATACCCGGCCGGGCTTACAGCATCGGTTTGGAGTTTACCCCAGAAGGCCCTGGTCATCTGCATCACCGACTTAAAAGGCCGCATCTGTTTCCAGCACGCGGAACCGTTTAACGAGGAGCTGGCCGGCAGAATCACCGACGCCATTATCGATGGTGTAAAGGGCCTGGTCGCAGAGTCCGGAATTTCATGGGACGAGATCGTCGGTATCGGGCAGCGGTTCCAGGCCACATGAACGGGAGCGCTTCCAGCCTGATTACCAACCGGAAGACCTGGCAGAATTTCGACCCGAAACGGATTGAGAAGGAGCTTCCGCTTCCCATCGTCTATGAAAAACAACGCACGCTGTATGGCTCTTGGCGAATATCTCTTTTTCCCCGCAGGAAAGCCCGGACAGCTTCGCATTTTTTCCACGTAGGCATGGGAATGTTCTGCGCCAGCGTCGTAGACGGCGAGATGTTCCTGGGCGAAAATTATGTGGCAGGAGAGATCGGCCACACCATTGTAAGCGAGGGCGGCCGCCGCTGTGAGTGCGGCAAATACGGCTGTCTCCAGACGTACGCCAGCGAAAACCACCTGATCCGCAACGCAAGACTGCTGTACAAAAACACGCCGAATACCATATTGAGAAGCCTCGTCCCCGACGATTCCCTGATCACCATCGAGACGATCACCACCGCCTATTCCATGGGTGATCCTGTAATCGGAATGTATATCGCGGAGGCGTTAAAATACCTTGGCATCACCATTTCCAATATCGCCATCATCACCAACCCGGGCAAGATCTTTCTGCACGGTCAACTCTTTTGACAACCAGGATATTCAGAACGAACTGATGGACTACATCGAACGCCAGCTGATCTTCGTGGACCGCACCTACGCAGGGAACGTGGAAATCCTGCCGTATGCGGCCGCGGATGGAGCCGTGGGCGCCAGCGCGCTGGCCATTCTGCGGTTCTTCATCCGACCAGCTATGGGGGAATAAATGTGGACCTTTCCCTTGCGTTTTATCTATAAGGAGGCGCCATGCTGATAAAATCTGAACCCTGTCCCTGGTGTGGACAGGAAATAGAGAGTCCTCATTTAACCCGCGGAACCTGCGAACACTGCGGCAAGCCGTACCGCCCGGTCATTTTGCTCTATAACCGGTACCGTACCCGGCGAAGCGAGGTTCCTCTGCTGCAGGCATATGCCTTTTATATCATCACGTTCCTAATGTTTTTGTACATTGCGGTCAGAAACAGTCTTCGCAGATCCGGTATTGATTTTATCAGCATCGTATTTGTCGTCCTTTACGGAACGTTTTTCCTGTTTCGACGGCCGAAGGTCTATCTGGCTAAGGTCTCACTTAAGGAGGCCGAATCCAAAAAAAAGTACGGAGTATCAGAAAATGAAGCGAACCTGGGAAATGGAGAAGCGGAGAGCTTTGGGGCAGTTCAGAAGGGGACTTATATATTTCTGGAAGGCCGGGGCACCCCTCCTTCTATCACAGCAGAATGAAGATACAGCTTCTAAACCAGAAGGACTTTTCTCCCTCTGACTTCCTGGAAGTCACTATTCATATGAGGGGAAGACGTCACCGAGGTCTTTATTGAGACCGATGAGAACACACCGGAGTGCATTAAAAATCCGGCACCGAATTTCGGCTGTTTGCCGGGGATTACGAGACAAATGGAGTCACCATGCGGCCGTTGGACCAGAGGGCCGGTCTCTTTCAGGCAGAGTTTACTTTTACAAACGCAGATTTCACACCGGACAAACACGAGTATTACAGGGCCGTTATGATGCTTCCCGAGGGAGATGTACCATTTCACCTGATCCCAAACGCCTCAGACATTCTGGAAAACATGATATCCGGAAAAATGGTTTATGAGGTCATGCTCTTCAGCCCTTCCATGAAAGCAAAGGGACCTTCCCATTCCGGCTTATTTTAACCTCTGCCGGAAGGATGGGACGTATCTTGGCGGAGGCACTGTAACGTATCACTTCGCAAACCGTCTTCTCTTCGAGGAGACAGGGACGGGAAGTAAATACAGGATTATGAATCTCGGAACCGGTGGTTGTAGAATGACAGAGATTGAAAACAGAAGGCAAAAGCCGGGAGTTTAAGATAACGTCTTAAACTCCCGGCTTTTCTGTTTGATTTATGCGTTTTGCTTCTGCTCTCTCTGTTCTCACTGCAATATCACACCAGATGCTTATCCAGCGTAAATCCCCGCCCTCTCACCTCGCGCACGCCGTTGATAATGATAAATGCCTTCGGATCGATCTCCTGGACACAGTGGTTCAAGTGGCTCATTTCCCGGTTCGGGAGCACGCAGAGAACTGCCTTCTGGTCCAGCTTCTCGAATCCGGTCTGGATTGGCAGGAAGGTGGACCCCCGGTCCAAATCCTTCTGGATTATCTCATTGATCCGTTCATACTCCCGGCTGATGATCAGCACCTGCACATCACCTGCGCCGAATACCAGCACCTGGTTTAATACGATAGAGGTCAGCAGTACGGACATGATGCCGTAAAGAATCTCTTCCGTATTGGAAAATATCATCTGAGACAGCAAAATGAAAATGTCAAAAGAAGTACATGGACACCGCCACCGGAATCCGGAACTTCTTGTTGAGAATCAGCGGAGGAATATCCATACCTCCGGTGGAGCCGCCCAGACGCATGACGATCCCCAGGCCCAGTCCGGTCAGCATACCGCCGAACAGGGCCGCCAGTAGGCGGTCATTCGTCAGATGGCTGAATGCCTCGATCTTCAGAAACTGATTCAGAAACACGGGAAATACAAGTGTGCTGACAATGGTGGTCAGCGCAAACCGCTCTCCCAGAATGTAGAATCCCAGCAAAAACATGACCACATTGAGGGCTGCCACCGTCACTGATACGTCCAGATGTGCAAAATGCTGCACGCTTCTGGCGATTCCCGTGGCGCCTCCCACCAGGAAATGATTGGGCATGGAAAACGCCGAGAGCCCCAGCGCAAAAATCCCATTTCCCACCACAATTCCAAGTATCTTTCCTATTTTCTTACTCATTGTCAGCTCACATCCCCTTTGTAATTATAGTACGCTGTTTCGTCCACCTATCGTGATTGTGGAATTTTCAGTCCGGTCTCATACTTGACGTCGTCGATAATCACGCGCACATCAAATGTGCCGTTTAGTCCCTTCCTTGTCCACATTTAAGGTCACTTCCCTGTCGTCCTTTGGCAGGAAGGTACCGGAACACATGGCCAGGAATTTCTGTGCGCTGGTTGAGATGAAGTAACGGTGGATTTCCGCCGGATCATCTTCTTGTTCCAGCTGGAGCATGACAAGCTGCCCCTTCTTAAACTTGGCCTTGAAAATGATGCGGTGGTCGTCTTCCGTGAGCACCGCCTCACAGGATTCCGGAAGCAGTACTCCGGTGCTTTCTGCCGGAACCTGCGTATCAAATTCGCCCGTGACGCGCAGTTTTCCTACGACTCTTCCCTTTCCCAGATCGAGACTCTTTTCCCTCCCGGTAAAGGCTCATCTTCTCGGCACGGTAATAATTGGATGGCAGATGCATTTCATATATTAGATCTCCGTCCATGATCTCCACAGTAATGCTCTTTAATACGCATTCCGGATCCTCCAGATTCATATAAACCGGAAGTTCCTCGCATGTAACACCATGATTATACCCCATTCCGCCGGAATGTACCAGATAGTAACCATCACGGTAGTATTCTACATTGGAAATGTAGGAGGAGAAAGAAATCATTTTTCCGTTCCTTTCCAAACTGCCATACCTGCTCGATCGTCATCTTCTCGGTATCGATGTGGTAGCGGACTCCCCGGAAAAATTGTCCCGGTTGAGTCTGTAATGCTCCTTATTTTTGGATCTCCAGTGGCCATTATCAAACATCATGATATCGCCGTTTGGAAGCACCATGCAGGCGTGCTGCTCATACTGCCAGTCGAAATCTCCTTCGCCTGCCGGTGTAAAGAAATAGCGGCTCACCATGTCTTCCGGCCATCCTTCCGGATCGCCGATGATCCAGTTGAGCTCTCCCGTCTCGAAGTCAATATTGATAACCGCGTCCTGGTGTCTGCCGGACAGTGTCAGAGAGTTGGTTCGTTTGTCATACCACACCGCATTGTTGTGGAACCAGTCGTGTTCGGACCAGCTTCCTGATTTCGCTGCTTCCTGCGGAAGTACTTTTTGTAATCCCAGGACTTGATGATTTCTCCGCTTCCGCGGTCTACCAGCACGCACATATCTTCCGCTGTGGCGGCATTTTTCTCCTGAGTCAGAATCAGGAGATTTCCATCCTCCATCTCGAACTGGTCGTGGTGGTAGCCGCCGGGAATGCGGTACTCCGTGTATATTTTACCGACCAGGTCCATTTCGCAGACTCCCGCCGTGTAGTAAGGCATGTTCAGGAGCCGGTTGGAGCCTATGAGAATGCGGCCGTTTGCCGCGGGCTTCATATCGAAGATAAACGGCTCCACCAGATGCCAGCGGCAGTCGCCGCGGTAGTCGTAGCCGCCCGCCAGCGAATCCCCCGCCGGTGTCACAAACATGAGCTGCCCATTCATGTAGTCACTCGTCGTATTGATGTAATCCGCCTGATACGGCATATTTTCAATTTTTTCCGTTGTCACGGTCACGTCATAAGCAGTTCCGTCTTCCAGCATGATCACAACCGTATTGTCATACTCGGGATAAAGCCCCAGCACAGGGGAGAATCTGTTCCTTTGCCTTTGGAAATGTGTGGGTGATATCGCCCGCAGCTTCCTTTCCCTTAACGGTCAGTGTTACCGCCTCTTCCTTCTCTGTATTGAATAAAAAGCAGGGCTGTCAGCGGATTGACAAAATAAGGATTTACCACCACATACGGATGCTCTGCGGTATAATTTCCTCCCTCGAGTTCTTTTCTCATAGCCATTTCCTGCTCGTACTGACGCTCCACTAAGTGGCTGATTCGCTCATAGCCGATTGTTTTCGTTCCATAGTAATTCCCCTCCTGTTATTTTGTTAAAATTATAACACTGTCTTTACGGTCAAAAAAATATCAGTTGCTATGATTTTTTCTTTTTATTTGCCTGGTGCTGTGGTATAATAGGAACACTTAGTGAAGTTTTTCACGAACTAGTACAGCATTGCATAAATAACTAAGTAATAGCGCCTGATATCTGCGTCAGGTGTGCGTCTGCGAAGCGACGGCGTAGTGGACCCTACGGCTAGCTTCGCAGGCGTGCTCCTGGCGTAGATAGCGGGTGCTATGCATGGCGTATTTACGCCGGGAGGCACTAGTAGTCCTTATGAAAGGTACCCCTTATGATGGAATCCAATATGAATTACATGAACGCCCTGCGCGGCCTTGGTACTCTGACCCATAAAAAAAAAGCACGACTGTCTCTACAATCGTGCCCATTTGGACAAATACGTATACTGCCTCGAAGAGGGGCTTTGTGCACTCCACAGCGTTTCTCCCGGCGGCAGGGAACGGATCTATCAGTATTTTCTCCCCGGTGACTTCGTCGGCTTCATACCGGCCTATGCGCGTACCTATCCCGACGATACCTTTACGCATTTTTCCATCACGGCCAAATCCGCCTGCACACTCTATCAGATCCCCTATTCTACCTTCCGGGAATTTGTAGAGGCGCATCCTGATTTCTACCGCTGGCTCTTTGAGACAGCGATCGCCCATTATGATAATGCGTTAAAGCACTGCTATGCGCTCCAGGATGGCGATAATTTCGTCAGCCTCTGCTGTGCCCTGACCGAACTGGCCATCTACGAGGACACGCATTACGTCATACATAAGGATTTTCCCTACAGCGAGCTGGCGGGCTACCTGGGAATCCATACGATCACGGTGACACGGCTCATGGGAAAGCTAAAGGACATGGGGATCGTAAGCAAACGAGGGCATCAGACGGTAATCAGAACATGGAACAGCTGACGGCGATGGCACAGGCGCGGTGCTGAGACTGCCGGGATTAAGTCTGCTGAGGGTAGAGGCCGCTGGGGGCGAGGTTGCTGGGGGCAGGCCGCTGGCACCAGGGGCCCGCTGCCAAAACAGCAGCGGGCCCTCCACCTTACAGATTCCTCAACAACAGATCTTCCTCATTACCGTCCTATCGCATTTTCCATCAGAGCGATCTGCCCAAATTCGCGCGCCTCTTCCAGTGCGGGATTCCCCTTGATTTCCCCCTTCTCTCTCACTTTCCTTACCAGAACCATCCGCGTTCTCCAGTTTATTTCAATCCACATTCTGAGTTCAGAATACAAAACCCAGATTGGCATAGTAGCTATGCTGCCATTTTATCCGGTTGCCCGGATTGTTTTGACCTCATGTCAGTAGGGGATATCTGCCCGCCACTGCCGCTAAGTTTGTTTTTGTGATTCATCTCCCACCTATAGAGGCTGGGAGAATTCCCGTTAATTTTGTTAAAGAAGTCAAGGATCAGCTGATACTGTACTTTTTATCGAGTCAAAAACGAAGGGCAAAGCAGCACCTGCGACCAAAAGCAGTACCATCTTCTTTATTTTAAACTTATTTCTCATCGGTGTATGTAAGGCTCAACGACTGCCTTCAGCTGCGCACTGATTCCGTAAAAATAGACCAGCGATGCAGTTACCAGAATCTCTGCATCTGTCAATTTCTCGTAAATCAGTTGCATATCGTCTTCCTGAAAGTATTGATTCCCTCCCCTCGTTTTTGCTTCCTGTCAATATTACGATCTTACTCACTGCACATACTCAATTCTATTTTATAATTGTTGATTCGATTGTAGCACGCAGAGTATCATTCAGCAGCTCCTTTGAGAAATATCCGTCAACTGTTCACAGTCATTTCTGCCTGCGTTCTATTTTTTTCATCGTTCACATGCTTGATGGAAATTCCCGTAAATCCATACAGAATCGAGAATAGCGGCGTCAGCCACAACAGCGGAACGAATCCGATATACTGCGCCCACGTAACCCCCAGGGTTCCCGCCATGTAAATACCATAGCCATGCCATGGAATCATAGGTCCTGCCAGTGTGCCGCTGTCCTCCAGACACCGGGAAAGAATTCTCGGCGCAACACCGCGCTCTTTAAGAGAGGGGCTGCATCAGACGTCCGGTCAGTACATGGGACATCGGGCTGGAACAGCTGACAATACTGGTTACATATCCGGTTAAAAGCGTTGCCAGCACCAGGGAACCGTCGCTGTTGATCCGCTTGATAAAGACGGAAAGAATATTGTTAAGAACACCCAGGCGGTCCAGCATTCCGCCCATTCCTACTGCAAAAGTGATAATAGCCACATACTGAAGCATGCTCGCCATACCGCCTCTGTTTAAGATGGATTTCAGCACAGCAATGTCTGTATCGCTGGTAAATCCGTCATAACAGACCTTAAGGATCGACCGCACATCAACACCCTGGACGAAGATTGCCACAAGCGCTCCCGCAATCGCACCGATTCCCCAGCGCTTCAAACGCGCCTACCCGGAACATCAGGGAGTGCAATAATCAAAATAGCCGGGATCAGAGTGGTCCATCCGATGTGGAACGCGCCCTGTAAGTAATCAATATAAATATTCAAATCCCCGGATCATAGCCGCCGTTGTCTGCTGTATCCCCACTACAGTAAAAGAAAATAATGCTGATAATCATCGGAGGAAGCGTCGTCCACAGCATACTCTTGATGTGGTCTCCCCAGCTTCGCCCCCCGCAACGGCAGGAGCCAGATTGGTCGTGTCGGAAAACGGGCTTAACTTATCACCGAACATGGCGCCGCAGATTACCGCTCCAGCGACCATTCCCGGACTGATCCCCATGGCATTGCCGATTGCCATCATCGCCACACCGGCACTGCCCGCGGAACCGTATGAGGTTCCCGTCACCAGGCTGAGCACCGCCGTAAAAATCAGAGTAAAGGTCAGTAAAAATGCCGGATTAATCGATTTCAAACCGTACACAATGATGGTAGGAATCGTTCCTGACGCCATCCAGGTGCCGATCAGAACGCCGATCGCCATCAAAATGGTCATCGTAGGCAGAACCACCTTCAGCGCGTCGAAGGCTCCTTCTTTTTACATGCTCATAGTCAATCTTCAATACAATACAGAATACATAGATAATCAGCCAGCTGAAAAACAGCCCGATCATCGGTCCGCCAACCTTAAAACGAATACAGACCGCTACTGCCGCCACAATTAACAGCAGAAGCACCGCCGACTGAATCCCGTTAAGCGTCTTTTGCTCCTTCTCTTTTGTTCCCATACAGTGTTACCCTCCAATAGTTATTTTTTAACACAGCTCGTATCCTATCATAGCTCAAACACTGTGTTAAAAAAAAAAATAACTCACGCTAGGATTTTGTTGAAAAAGATATATTTTTACTGATACTGGAAGAAAGTCTGATTTCAGGACAAATTCTGATCTCAGGATAAGTTCTGATCCCCAGCCAGAAGCCATGTTACGATTCCGCGCTGAGCCTTCTCCGTATAGTACAGGACCTCATATTCATTTCCTTTTTCACTGAGCCGTTTCTCCGCTTCAATTCCGAAGTTACCGCCCTCTTCCGTCAGCTTTTTTCTGCCCATTCCGTTGAAAAACTGTATCTCCCAGCACTTCTCCTCCATCAGCTTCTGCTCCACGGATTTTATAGTCAGACGCTTCATGGCCTCATCGTCCCTTAAATCGTTAATCTGTCCCACAAAATCACTTAGCGTTACCCGGTCGAATAGTGAATCTGGTCTGCCAGCTCCTCTGTCATTACAAATTCTGTTTTCGTTTTCGATGACCTTTTTCTTAGTTCCCTTTCCCTCGGCTGAAGCCGCCTTCTCCGGTAATGTATCTCCCGGCAGATCCTCTTTTCCGGACTTCCGTTTTCCCACGCCGTAAGAGCCGCCTCCAGCGAGTAGTCCGGCAAATCCTCTTCCTCGCTGAAAAAGTACAGATCATCACTGTCGTCGTATCCGCTGTAATCGGGAACCGCTGCCGCTGTCCCGGCCGCTGCACCAGCCTCTAGACCAGTCGCTGCCCCAGCCTCTGAACCAGTCACTGCCCCAGCCTCTGTCTGAGTCTCCTTCTTCACACATGCAAGGAACCGCTCTCCGTATTTCGTATACTTAAATTCCCCTACCCCGGTCACCTTAAGCATCTCTTCCTTCGTCACCGGCTTCACCACGCACATGTGAGTCAGTGTCTTATCAGAGAATACGATATACGGCGGAACCTTTTCCTCCTTCGCAATCTCCGCGCGCAGAGTCCGCAGCTTCTCAAACAGCGCTTCCTCGCGCTCTGTAAACTGATCGCCGCCGAGGCCGGCCGCCAGCCCCTTCCGGCTCTTCTTTCCTTTTTCGCTCTTCACCTTTGCCGGATGTTCCTGCTCCTTTGCCATCTTCATGACAACCGGCTCTTCCTCTTCCAGTACCGCCTTCGACTTCTCCGTCAGCTTAACGATGGCGTATTCGTCATGGTCACGCCCAGATACTCCTTGAGCTGAAGGTAATTCATCACCTGGCGGAGTTTATAGGTCGGCAATTTAGAGAGCTTTGCATAATGGGGATTTTCGTCCATACGGTACTGACGGATCTTGGCCGTATTGGCACCGTGGACCGTATCAATCATCACATTGGTCCCGATACCGCTGCCTGCTGCTCCCCACGCATCCGATGAGTTCACGGCAATCTCCGTCACGTCCACCGTCTCGAACTGGCTCAGACAGTTGGAACAGTTTCCGCAGTAATTCTCACCATACTCACCAAAATACCGAAGGATATAATCTCTCAGGCACTCATTGGTAAAGACAGTAAAATGTCATCTTCCGCAGCCGTTCCCGGTCTCTCTCCTGGACGATGGCACGGGTCACGGCATCCAGTTCCTGATTATCCCGGTTATTATCGATAAACAGCTGGTTTGTAATCACATCCTGGCCGCCGTACAGCAAGATACATTCTGCCGGTTCTCCGTCTCGCCCGGCTCTGCCTGCCTCCTGATAATAGCTCTCCATATTCTTCGGCATATTATAATGGATGACAAAGCGGACATTGGATTTATCAATTCCCATTCCGAACGCGTTGGTCGCAACAACGATAGCCGCCCTGTCGTAAATGAAGTCCTCCTGATTTTTCTGCCGCTCCGCATCGCTCAATCCCGCGTGATACCTGGTAACAGAGAATCCATCTGCCCTCAGCTTCTCGCAGACCTCCTCCACGTTTTTCCTGGTCAGGCAGTAGATCACTCCGCTCTGCCCCGGATGAAGCTCCAGAAAATTCTTCATCGTCTCATACTTGTCTTTCGGCGCCTGGACGCCGAAATAGAGATTAGGCCGGTCAAATCCGTGGTCAGAACTGTCGGCTCCCTGCAGCATCAGGATATCGATGATATCATCCCTTACCTCCTTTGTGGCCGTAGCCGTAAAGGCACTGACCACTGGGCGTACCCCCATCCGTTCGATAAATTCCACGATTTTTAAATAGCTGGGCCGAAAATCCTGTCCCCACTGTGAAACACAGTGCGCCTCATCCACCGCCACCATGGAAATCTTCGTATTTCGCGCAAAATCCAGGAATTCCTCCGTCACCAGCCGCTCCGGAGCGACGTAAATGATGGGATAACGCCCCTCCCTGGCATAGGCCAGCGCCCTGTAATACTGGGAAGCGGTCAGGGGAACTGTTTAAATAGGCGGCGTGAACCCCGCCTGGTTTAACGCCTCCACCTGATCCTTCATCAGTGAGATCAATGGAGAGATGACCAGTGTAATTCCATCCATCATAAGCGCCGGGATTTGAAAACATAGCGATTTACCTGCCCCCGGTAGGCATAATCCCCAATGTGTCCCTGCCGCTTAAAATGCTGTCGATCAGCGTCTCCTGTCCGTCACGGAACTCGTCGTAACCAAAGTATTGTTTTAACACCTGATGTTTATTCATATGTCCCTCTTCTCGTGCTCCCTCTTCCCTGCAGTTCTCAGCCATATCAGCCAATTTAACTGCTTTTATCCTCTTTTTTGTTCTCTGCTTTTCTCTGCCGTTCCGCATACATTTCACAAATCCAGACTTTTACAGGCGCCTTCCACTGTTGTTTTTGGGCTTGGGATGTTTTTTTTATCAGGCTTTTCGGATTCAGGCCCATTTCTTTCGCCATGCGAATTTCTTCTTCTCCCAGTCTGCATTTCTTTTTTTGCTTCTGCCCATAATTCTGCTCTATATGCCATATTAATTTATACTTCCCCTTTTGTAAATTTTGTCTCTCATTCAGCACATGCCCCTGCATGACATGCGCCTACAAACCGCCCTCAATGTTTTTGTTTTTGTCATAACACAATTTTGAAGCCAATGTCGCCTGTCACTATGGGATGTATGAAAGAAATTTCTGAATTGCCTGCTCTATAGAAATTAGAAACAGAATATCATAAAAACCTGAGATAATTTTTTACCACAAAGGATTGGAAAACGCAATTGAAACTATCGGCAAACTTGTCTTGATTTTTTTGCTAATTTTCCCTCCAGAGCACCTTCTTTCTATAATTTGTCTGGTCAATATAATTGTACATTAAGAGGCGTCCGGTTTGAATCGTTATACAAAAAAAACAGCCGTACATCCACCAAAACAGAAGTACAGCTGTCTAATCCATCTTTTCACATCTAAAACCTGCGCACAAACTAAAGCAATATCCCCCAACAGACTCTCCTTTAGAATCATTACCAGTATCTCTACCAGTTCAAAACAATCCCCTCATAAGCCCCCCGCTCCAGATCGAATACGATCACATTTCCGCAGCCCATGCGGTCCTCTATCTGATACAGGGTAACCGGCCCTTTCATTTCCGTATGGCCGATTATGACCAGATACTTCTTTTCATGATGACTGATCTTAAAATCCCTCCGCAATAGCCTCCGGCTGTATCTCCTGATTCACATAGGATTTGACCGGGACTCTTTGGCTTTTGGAATCCTCACCGGCGCCGTCCTTGATGCACACCGTTACCATGGAATGAAAACCGTCTCCCGCCGATTTACAGCAGATACTCTGATTCCCCGGCCAAATTATTATAGTGGAGAGACTGATGCGTCCTGTACAGCTCCGGCCTGCACTTTTCATCAAAGAAAAATGCCGCATTTGCATCTCCACCGTGAAACTCCGCCCGTTTTCCTTCTAACGCACCGTTCCACGGTAGTCAAAATGAAAATACTGCTGGTAGCTATGAGCTCCGCTGGTATAACATTCATCTGCCAGAATATAGATATCCGGCGATATATGGATTACCTTTCGGTTTACCCATACCGGATTTTCAGAGTCATATACCCGGTATGCCCGGCGCACACAAACTGACATCCGTCCCTTTTTCTTCCATCCGCTGCCTGCTCTGAGGCGGACACCGTGCGCGAAACCCAGGGAATTCTCCCATTCATCAAATTCCCGGTCATCCACAACAACCGTATTATGGGCCTTAGTCCCTTTTAATTCAAACCGCTCCGCCTTATTTACATACGTATACAACGGCCGGGTCCACCAGCACATCCGTTCCGTTTAAAGATCAGATCCACATGCAGCGTGTCGGAATGGCCGTGGCTGGTTCCCAAAGCAGCCCTCCATCAAAATGCATATCCGCATTTCTCTGCCAGGGAAGACCGCATAACCGAATGGCCGGAATCATACAGCTGCTTTGACAGAAAACCCAGTTCTCGGATGTCAGCTCCCGGTACCGGCCATGCCTCCGCTCCAAACAGCCACAGTTATCAAACCCTGGATTTTTCACTGCCTGCCCATTTTAAGACGCGGTCTTCGAACACATACGCTGCAAGCGCAAAAAGGCGAAAATGTACTCATATCGTCGCTGTCTCCCATCGTAAGCTGGCAGCCATCGGTTTCCGCAGCGCCAAACCAGCCATCGCCATATCATGAACACGTTCTGACAGCGTTTTCGGCAGCTTGTGACCGCAGAGCTTTGCGAAAAGCAGAACCTCCAGCACACATCTCATCACTTCAAAGTGGTACATCGGCGACTGTTCTAACTGACACCGTCCGGCAGAATCTGCATGCGCAGAGCAAGATCAAGGACTTCTGCTGCCTGTTCCCTGCAGGCACGGCCAAATTCATCCGGCAATAGCGCGCCCAGCAGATAAAGGCCATGATTTTCCAATACGCCCCAGTTACCCGCATAACAATACGGGTTATGCTCATCCATGATGATTCTGCCGTGCTGCTTCAGACTCTCATAAAAAAGGTCCAGCAGCTCTCCTGTCAGCTGGGGACTATTCTGAATCAGGTACAGAGCTTTGATCCAGTTCGCGCCCGGATGCCGACCTCCAGAATTCTCCAGGTAGTCTGCCTTTTTTCCTGTACATCACTCTGGCTCCGGATAAACTGCTGCATCAGGTCCAGCATACACGCCGCATACGTTTCATCCCCTGTCATTAAGTACGCTTGGCCCAGGCAAATGAGAAAACGATGCCGGTTGAACTGCCATGTAAATTCCGGATCATCTCCCGGCCGATACTCCCAGTCCACGCAGTCACCAAACTCCAATGGTTCATACGTCCGTTCCATGTCCCATTCCATATCGAAGGGAGGCTGTGCCTCCTTACCGCGTCGGCGGTTCGAAAGCACATGCTCCGCCTCCTCCTGATTCAGCTTCCTGGCAAGCTCTGCCGTTTCCATAGAAGCCGGGCAGTAATAAGTCCGGAAAAATTCTTTTTTTCATCCTGTACCCCTTCTACCCCTTAACACCCGAGGTTGCGATTCCTTCCACAAAAGTATTTTTGCAGCAGCAGGAACATGATCAGTACCGGAATCAGGGATATGACAGAACCCCGCCATGATCAGTCCATATTCGCTGGAATACTGCCCGATAAAACGCTGAAGCCCAATCTGGATTGTTTTTTTCGACTCGCTTCTTTAAATAAATCGTCCACGGTCCCAGGTAATCGTTCCAGGTTGCGACAAACGTAAAGAGAGGGTAGCCAGCGCCGGTTTGGACAGCGGCAGCATGATTCTGCTGTAGATGTTGAACTCGCTCATGCCGTCGATCCGGGCCGCCTCGCACAGGGAATCCGGGATTCCATATAAACTGCCGCATCAAAATACGCCAAATGCCGAAAATGCCTGTAATACGACCATGGCCAGCAGCGTATCGTTCAATCCCCATCTTACGCATCATGAGAAACTGCGGCACCATATACACCTGCCACGGCATGGCGATCGTTGAGATATAGGCCAGAAACAGCTGCTTTTTTTTCCTGCAAAATCAAGCTTTTTTGCAAACGCATACGCGGCAAAGGAACTGGAAAACAGCTGCAAAATGGTCACCGCGGCGGTCAATACTATCGTATTCCGGATAAATTACAGCAAACGGAATCTTCGTCCATATTTTTACGTAATTGCTCCACCGGATTTTCCGGAACCAGGACAAATGGAGTCAGTTGAAATACTTCACGGTCTGATTTGATCGACGGGATATCATCCATATAAACGGCAGTATCGTTACCAATACAACGAGCGCCAGAAATGCGTAGAGCAGCACTTTATTTACATTTCGTCTGAAAGAAATTGTTTTCATTGCACGACCTCCTGCTAGTCATTGGTGTACTTGGACTCATTTTTAAACTGGAACAGGGTCACAAGAAGGACAATCAGGAACAGAATGATCGCCGCGGCGCTTGCATAGCCCATATTCCATTTGGTAAATGCCTCCTGATAAATGAAGGACACAAGCACCATGGAGGAGGTAGACATATTTCCGCCGCCGGCAAGCAGTACCGCTGTATCGTAGATTTTGAAGCAGGCAATTGTCATGATGATAATAACAAAAAATGTAGTCGGACGCAGCTGGGGCCACGTAATATATCGAAACTTCTGCCAGCTGTTCGCTCCCTGTCCAGATTGCCGGCCTGTACAGTTCCCCGAGATTCCCCAGTCCCGCCAGATAGATTACCATGTAATATCCCATGGACTTCCACAGAGAAAAACAGGATATAGGACATAATGATTAAATGTCCGGTAAACCACTGCGGCAAATCTCCCTTCGGCACCTGAAATGCGTAATATAAGAGCGGGGCGTTGACCGGCCCCTTCGCCGGGTGAAAGATCATACGCCACACAGTCGTCACCGCAATTATAGAGCTGACATAGGGGATACAGGATACCACCCGGAATACGGACCTTCCTCTTATTTTCTGGTTCAGGAGTACTGCCAGGGTCAGGGCGACTATCAACGTCAGGGGCACCGTGCCGATGCAGTATAAAAGGTATTGAACAGGGAATTCACAAAAATGTATCCCGGAAAAGGCTGATAAAATTATCCAGCCCGATGAATTCCAGCAGATTGCTCCCATCCATTTGCAAAGACATCAACAGCAACCACGATGGGGATCATCGTGAATACCGCAAATCCCACAAAATTTGGTGCAATGAACAGATAGGCGGTTAAATTACGCCTTCTGTTTCCGTTTCTTAACTGATGCGGACATCTCCACTGCTTTTCTGTCTTGCCATAGCAAACCTCCATTACTCGATTTTTAGAAGTTTCTTCATTCATCATTTTGATGCCTTCCTCCACCGTGCACTCACGCTGCATAATCATCTCATGATAAGTACCAAGGATCGGGTTGATTGCGGATAAATCTTTTTCCATAAGGAGCTTCCAGATACACGGTTACCGTGCCGAGCGCTTCACGGCTCTGTTCATCCTGGGGAAACCGTCAATGGAAGCGATCGCCGCCGTTATCTCATCGTTCGAGATAGCCGGGAAATTCCCCGCTGGCTGCCAGGATGAGCGCGCCCTCTTCACTGCTTACCCATTTTATAAAATCCCAGGCCGCGTCCTTTTTCTGCGATTCGGACACCACAGAGAGACCGGTAACTGCACCCAACGTAGTCCCCATCGATGCCTTCCGCGTGAGGATACTTAGCGATTCCCCAGTTTCCGCATAAAGAGGCGTCAAACTCACCGGATTTTAAGTTATTAATCATCGTGGTCACAAACCAGCTTCCCCATATTCATCATCGCTATATTACCGCCGGTAAATGCAGCGGAATAATGAAGGCCTTCCGTCTTAATATCCGGATATTTCATACAGATTCCATCGTCTTCCTGTGCCAGAACCATGTTATAATAGGGAATCATGAAATCGTAATTTTTGTCCAGTACGCTGTGCTTCCCCATCCAGAATTCCAAATAACTGCACCGCGAATTCCGTATGGTGGTAATGGGAACCGTATACCTCGGATCCAAACGAATCATCTGGTGATCGCACGGGCTAACGCATCGTACTCTTCAAAGGTCATATCATTAGACGGATAGTCCAGGCCCTTTGCATCAAAAAACGTCTTTATTATAGAAGATAACCCATATATCGCTTCGAATGGAAGCATATACAGACTGTCATTTACCAGGATCTGATCGGTGACGCCATTGAATTTTGCCAGCTCGACGCCATCCTTTTCTATGTAACTGTCCAGGGAGTCCAACACATTTTTTTCCACAAGCGTCGCATAACTGGGCGTATCCTTGATGGTAACAATGTCAAAATCAGTGCCGCTTCCCGAGAGTTCTGTTGCCAGCACATTCGAATAGTCAGTAGATCCAAAATCGACAAGTTCTATTTCCACGTCGGGATTCTTTTCCATATAAGCGTCAGCCAGGTCGTTCCAGTAGGTAATCAGGCTGATATCCCACACCGCCCACTTTAAATGGGTGGCTGTTCCGCTGTTTTCTGTGTTTTGTACCGTTCCATCCGTCTGTTTTTCCGCAGAAGCCGCAGTCTGCTGTTCCGAGATTCTTTCGTTCCACTGCCCCCGCAACCGGTCAGTACCGAAGAAAGGATCATGACCAGTCCTAATGCCGCACTTAAAATTTTCTTTTTCATATTTTTCCTCCTTGTGGTTTACCATATTTGTAAGGCTTGCTGCCTTAGCTTCAACAATGCTTCCAGATAAAAATAATCAGCGTAGATCAAAGTATGGGGGGCTGTCTTCCCGTTCCCGGTACGATACCGCGCACTGCAGTACCAGCCTCATCCCTGCCGCAGTCCAGGCAGCAACGTTTCATACACTCTGCGGAGCAGTCTCCAGGTTGTGTCCGCGTACTGCTGCTGTCTGGCAGGCTCGCCGTCCATCAACGAGGCAAGTTTCAAAAAGCCGCTGGCCGCGATACAGGCCGCGCTGTTATCTCGTACTGCTCCTCTGCCGGCTGGCAGAAATCAATCGGGGCTGCATCTCCCGTCCGCAGATTTCTGAAAGTAATCGGCTGTCTTACACGCCAGCTCCAGGTATGAATCCTGTTTCGTGTGGCGGTACGCATTGGTAAATCCGTACAGCGCCCAGGCCTGTCCCCTCGACCACGCAGAACCGTGCCTCCCCTGGCCGCCCAGGGACCCTTCCGCCTCCCCGGTCTCCGGATTGAATTTTTACAATATGTTTTACGATCCGTCTTCTCTCACAAAAATAGTTTGCGATCGTATCCGTATGGGAGACTGCAATCGCTCGGAATCGGGGATCCCCCGTCTCTTCATACGCCCAGTGAAGCAGGGACATATTCATCAGGCTGTCTATAATGACGCTTCCGTAATCCCTTCCGCCGGGACCGTTCCACGCCCTGATGTATTTTCCATTCACATTATAACGGCCGGCCAGAATCGTGGCCGCGTGAAGCCCTCTGATCCTCGCTTCCTTCCATCCGGTCAGTTTGTAGTCGGCGACCGCGGTCAGCAGCCACATGAAACCGGCGTCATGGTGTATTCCCTCAAACAGCCCAGGCACTGATCCAGCTTTTTTTCCTGTACCCTTGCCATTTCCAGATAGCTTTGATCCCTGGTTTTCACATACATTCTGCCATAAAATACCGCCGAAGAATCCGTTTGTCCACCAGTTGATCCCGAGATCCGATTCTCATCCATGTAATCCAGGTTATTATAAAACCGTCATCCTTACGGTATAGGAATCCCGTTTTTATTTCTTTTCACACATATAGGCTGCTTTTTACAGTCACATTCTGTAACATTTGTGCTGCCTCTTCCTGCAGGTATTGCGTCTTCTCTGTCATAATTACCACCTTTTTATTGACTTTTTATGGTTTTCATATTACATTATATACAGGTTGATTTTAATAGCGTATTGCGCTCAAAAAACTAACATTTTCTGCAAACAGGAAAGTAAAGGACAAGAAATGTACCAGATTATCAAAGGCGGCTGCAACACCCGCCATCCCAGTTCATTTTTCATGTCACATCCGGATGGCCTCAACACTTATCTGCTGCTGATCGTGAAAACACCGCCGTATTTCAGATCGCCGGACAGGATTACACCCTTTCGCCCAACCAGGCGATTATCCTCGCCCGCATACGCCGTGTTCCTACAGCAATCCCTATGGGGAATATATGGATGACTGGCTCCACATCGCCGCCGAAGAAGACATTTTTCCGCTGCGGGGAATCTTAGCGACAAACACATTTTTCCGAGTCGATGATGCCGAGTTATTTTCCGTCTACATCCGGCAGCTCTTATGGGAAAACGCCTACACGACCTCTCAGTACCGCACGGAGAATATCGACTGTCTGGTCAACGTGCTGCTGAATCACCTTCTCATCGCCTATCAGCAGAAAGATTTAGCCGCGTATTATAACCGTACTTTCCAAAGCTGCAGGAAATACGAATTTCCATGAAAAGCACGCTCATGGATCCACTGTCCATCGACGATGTTTCAAAGCGGCTGGGAATCAGCAAGTCCCATTTCCAGCATCTCTATACGGAGTTATTCGGGATTTCTTTTCAAAAGGATTACATTCAGATGAGAATCGATTATGCGAAAGATTTGATTGAGACTACAGACCTGCCAATGGAACAGATTGCCGAGTTGTGCGGCTACTCCACCGAGGTCCATTTTTACCGGCAGTTTAAGGCGTATACCGATCTGACGCCGGCTGTGTACCGCAGAAAATTCCGAAATCAGTTGTTCTAGAGCATGCAGATGGCAGGAATGCATTTTTCAAACACGCCCTGACACGTCAGGTTGAAAAAAACCAGGTATTTGATGTCCCTGGCTTTTTTCTCTGTATGATTCACTTTCATGCTTATGATTCAAAAACAACTTCATATCATCTTCCACCGTACCAATTCCCTGCAATTCCGAACTGCTGAACCAGAACCTTCGCCACATTCGGCGATAAGAAGGCTGGCAGCGTCGGTCCCAGGTGGATATTCTTCACGCCGAGGGAAAGCAGGGCCAGAAGAACAATAACCGCTTTCTGCTCATACCATGCGATATTGTAGATGATAGGCAGGTCGTTGATATCCTCCAGGCCGAATACTTCCTTTAACTTCAGAGCGATCACGGCCAGGGAGTAGCTGTCGTTGCACTGTCCGGCATCCAAAACACGGGAATTCCTCCGATGTCGCCGAGATTCAGCTTGTTATACTTATACTTCGCACTATCCGGCGGTTAAAATCGACCGCGTCCTTTGGAAGCGCTTTGGCAAAATCCGTATAATAATCTCGATGGTGCGCGGCCGTCGCAGCCTGCCATCACAACGAATTTTTTATGGCTCCGCTTTTTACGGCTTTTCAACAATCGGATCTGCCAGTGCCAGAACCTGATTATGTGCGAATCCGCCCACAATACTGCCTGTTTCCAGCTCAACCGGCGCCGGACATTGTTTTGCCTGATTGATAATCTGCGAGAAATCTTTTCTTTCCATCCTCGCCCGCTTCTATATGCCTGCATCCCGGATATCCAACCGCCCGGTCGTAGAGCCGTTCCTTATAGCTGTCTCGGCGGAACCAGGCAGTTGGTTGTCAGCAGAATCGGCCCGCCGAACGCCTCAAACTCTTCCTTCTGTTTCCACCATGCATTCCCATAATTTCCCACAAAATGAGAGTATTTCTAAAGGCCGGATAATAGTGCGCCGGAAGCATCTCTGAATGAGTGTACACATCGATGCCGGTTCCGTCCGTCTGCTCCAGAAGCTGTTCCAGATCGTATAAATCATGGCCGGATACGAGAATTCCCGGATTCTTTTCTGACCCCGATGCTGACCTCCGTAATCTCCGGATGGCCATATGAGGAGGTATTTGCCTCATCGAGAAGCGCCATGGCTGTCACTCCGTACTCTCCGGTCTCAAGGGCGAGCGCTGTCAGTTCCTCCGCGGTCAGCGCCGATTCAGAGTCGCCGCCAGCGCCTCTCTAAAAATGCCGCCGTGTCTCTTTTGCCGTCTGCCGTGTTCCTGTTTTCCGACTTTGCCTCCAGAGCCGCGGCATGCTTTAAGTAGGCTGCCATTCCTTTAAGACCATAGGGTAATCAGTTCCCGGAGACTGCGGGATATCCTCATCTTCCGTGGATAACACACCGACGCTTTTTCGCCTTCTTCCATATGCTCCGCGTCATCCCAGAGAGCCGCTGGAGACATGGGTTCCGTTCCTGACAGGCTTTTTGCGAGCTCTTTTTCATTTCCAGCGTTTCCTTTATCTTCCGGATTATCGCCTCATCGTCAAAATTGGCATTGGTAATCGTGATAAAGAGGTTTTCCACCACCTGGCTGTTTACCCCATCCGAACGTTCTGATTCTCCTCCCGCATGCGTACCGCCACTTCTGAAAGTCCTTTTGTCACCCACACCAGCATATCCTGTAAAGCGGCCGTACGGGGCCCCTTTTCCGCAGACACCTGATTTTGTACATCCGGCGCATCCCGCCGTCTCCTGGCACTGATAGCAAAACATCTTGTTCTCCATATTGTACTTCCTCCATTCTATATTTCCTGCTTTTTAAGATCTACAATCGTTTCTCTTGAATTCGTAATCAGCTTATCATAAAGCGGCCGCAGTATGTTGCAATTGCAACGGACTGCGGCCTTTTTTTTTTTTATTTATGAAATTGAAATGAAACTTCACAGCTTTTTGCAGCCTTTTCTCCGTCACCATAAGCCCCTTTTCGTAGCGGTCGATCTTGTCGTTCAACCGGTCTAACGAGACCTGCATGGCGTTCATCCGCTCAACCAGCTGTTCTCTGTTCAATCAGAAGATTCTTCCTGGCATCAATCGTTAAGTCTCCCTGATGAAACAGGGCTACATACTCGATCAGTGCCTCAATCTGAACTCCTGCCTTCCTCATGCAGATCATTAGCTCAATCCATCCGCAAGAAACGTCGTCATAATCACGAATTCCGCTTTTCGTCCGCGGAACGGGCGGAATCAGACCAATCCGCTCGTAATAGCGCAGTGTATCCGCAGTGATATCATATTTTTGCTCACCTCTGCTATGGTCATTTTATCTCTCCTTCTGTTTCACCTATCCAGTGTATACAAGACATAGTTCCTCGTTCCGACCCGATTGCTTCCCGCGTGCTCCACGGTATGGATTCCGTGGCGTGACTCGATTCGCTCAATGAGTGCCGATCCGTCGGGAGCATCATAGACCTGGTCCACGCAGGCCTGGTCTAAGGCCACCGGGTCTAAGGAAGCAAAGATTCCGATATCGTTCATTTTCGGCGGAGCCGGGTGAGAATCACAGTCGCAGTCCACCGGAGAGATGGTTCATCACATTGATATAGAGGATGGAACCGTTCCTGTAATCGGCCACCGCCTTGGCCGCTTCCGCCATGGACTCCAGGAAATCATCCTGAGGTGTGTCGATTCCAAACCCGGTCGTTTCCTTTCCCGCACTGTGAATCAGACTCTTTCCCATAGCTGATGCAATACCAATGGACATATTTTTAAGCACACCGCCGAAGCCGCCCATGGCATGCCCCTTTAAAATGAGCCAGATTTACGATAAAATTATAGTTTGCCAGATGCGAGCCCACCATGTCCTTCTTTTTAAATGAACACCGCCCGCCACTGGAATAGCAATGGAACCATCTGCATCCATAATATCATATGGAGCGATGGTTGAAAAGCCATGCTCCTCCATTACCTTGCAATGAGATTTGGTATCGGCCCTTCTTCCGCCGTATGCCGTTGCATTCCACAATCGTGCCGTTTACCTCTTTTTACCAGTGGCTCTATCAGCTTGAATGAAAGGGAAATGATGGCCTCCCCCGGCTCTCCGCTGGAAATCTTCACAGCCGTTTTTCCCGCTGCCTTCATGCCTAATGCCCGGTAAGTACGCATCAGGCCTTCCGGGCTGATATTCTTTGTCATGTATACGGTACCCGTCTCTTTTATTGGTGCTGTGTACCTGATTCATTACTATTTTCATCTGCTGTACCTCTCACACTTTCTTTTATCCATTCCAAAAATCCTTTTTTCCGAGTTACAAGCCGCGCGCCGTCGAAACGGACATTTAAAAATCTCCCAATCTCAGAATCCGGGCAGGCACCTTTTATGTCCTTTGCGGTATGGCCAATCCAGCCGCCGTTTGTGGCAATGGCAGAATCGTCTTTCCGGCCAGCTTATACTGTGCCAAAATGTCTTTACCGCCGGGGCATACGTATACCACCATACCGGCGTTCCCAAAAATACGGTGTCATACTCCTCAGGATTCACTTCCAGCGGCAGGATCTCCGGCATAAATCCCCGTTTCACTTCGTCCTGCCCCCCTGATCCACCACCACATCGTAGTTCTCTGAATAGGGCACCACGGTCCTCAGCTCCGCCGCCCTAAATCCCGTCTCGCGCTGTACCATTTCCGCAATTTTTTCGTATTTCCACTGTAGAATAATAGATAATGACTGCTTTCATCGTGTTCTCCTTCCTTTTGTATTACCACTGTACTACCTGGAGTTAACTCTAAGTCAAGAGGTTTTTGAAGATTTTGAAGATTTTTTGCAGCTTTTGTAAATCAAATGAGCAGTTACCTCAAATCCCCCCAAAGATTAAAAAGGCAGCCAGAATTAATCTGACTGCCTCCTCACTTCACAATAACAAAACACCTTACCGCACATACATTATTTCAATCCACATTCTGAGTTCAGTATACAAACCCAGAATGACATAATAGCTATACTGCCATTTTATCCGGTTGTTCGGATTGTTTTGACCTCGTGTCAGTGGGGAATATCTGCCCGCCACTGCCGCTAAGTTTGTTTTTGCGATTCATCTCCCACCTATAGAGGGTCGGGAGAATTCCTCGTTGATTTTGTTAAATTGCTGCAAACAGTACTCTTATTTCAAATACTTTCTCAGCACCTCTGACCGCCCCTTACCCGCGATCTCTTCCGCACCATCTCCGTAATATCGTCTCCGATTCCCCGCCTCATACAGGTCGATACCGAAAATATTCGCGTTTCCCAGAATCGGCCGGAGCTGATCCTTTTAAGCTGTCCGATCGCCCATGCGATTCCGGCCATCTGCCCCTGCAGCTTAAGGATCATGGGATCCGGGAAAGCGCAAACGGTTTGCCGTCGTCATCGACAGCAAGCAGATACGAAGCCAGCCGGCAATGGCCAGCTGAATCCCTTTCAGCTTTTCGCATCACCGTATTTGTGAACGCAGGCCTTGATATTTTTTCCCCAAAGCGGATTCAAACCATCTGCGAAGTATCCACTGCGATACGCTGCGGGTGTATCCCCAAGATATGGATTGAAAACGCATTGATGCACTCGTCAATAAACGCTTTCGGTGAAATGATACCGGGGTCCTCCACAAATTCCATGCCCTCCCGGAGCCCTACCTTTTTAGCAAGCTTAACCATCTCCGGATCACGCATCTGATCGGAAAAGAGTTTGAAGCCCAGCATACACCCGTAAGGCGCCAGAGCGGTATGGATGGGGTTTAAACAGACCGTAACCTTCCATCCGCTCCGCCTTGTTCACGGTTTCACGGCTTGTCATATAATTTGGCCTTCTCGAGACCGGACGTCCATTGGGGAAATGGTCCTCCACCACCAGATACTGCGGTTCTTCGGCATTTACAAAAGGGCGCTATGTACGTCTGCTTATCGGTGATCACAATATCCATATCCTCTACACCGGCGTCCTGAAGCATCGCCTTCACCGGCCTCACTCGGCCTCAGTGATTATCTATCATGGACCATGGAAATGCAATCTTCTCCTCGTCACTGATATAGCTTAAAATTCCTCATCGACAAAGCCCTTCTTGTTCCATTCCTGTCCGATTTCCAGCACTGCGCTGCGAAGCTTCTCCCATTATGGGGAGCAGTTATCCATGGAGACAAGCGCCAGCGGCTTCGCCCCCCCCCGATACCGCTCAAGGAGCATGGCGGCTATGATCGCAACAGCCCCTGCTGCCCGGTCCGGACCATAGTCAATATCGTCCAGAATAAAGCGGTAATACTGTCCGTCCGCACCACGCAGCGCATATCCCTTTTCCGTGATCGTAAAGGGAAACCATCTGCCAGACTCGGATTGGCAAAGATCTCTTAAGCGCTGTCTGTCTTCCGTCCCGTCCAGGCAGCCCCTTCCGTGCTTCCGTGTGAAACAGCCGAATACTCTTTTTTCCGTCGAACCGTCGTTATGTAAGATCACGGACAGGGAAAGATTGTCGTAGGCTTATAGATCCGGTCGATGGTTTCATAGTCAAATGTCTCCACACAGACAATCCCGCGGTCCATCAATCCGTCTTGTGATCAGACGATCCGCAATGCTGCCAATAAAAATACGAAAATATTCCCAATACCAAAATGAACCCATACCGGTGCTTCCTTGTCCGCTGTGCCAGTGTTTCCAAATCATAAGATGGCAGTCCGATTCCTGCCTGACTCCATAGTTGTTTGTCCTTTATTCCTTCTAAAGTAAGTTTCATCAGCATCTCCTCTGGTCTGCATATCCTGTCAGTATTCAATCATATGCATAGACCGGTCCATATTTTTCATAACGGCACTGTCAAAATTCTTTTTGATCAACTCAGCTTTTTTCAAGGCGCCGGCTTATCCCCACAGATTGCAGAACTCCTCCGGATCCGTTTCATGGTCGTGAAAGTTCTCCATACTCCATTCCATGGTAATTTACAATTTTGTATCTCCCATCGTAATACATGGTTGCATAAATATTATCATGCGATCCAAGGAGGCAGTGATAGAATTCTGAATAAACCGAGTATCTTATGATGATGGGGATCCACCTGCCCGGTCAGAATAGGAAGAAGACTCTTCCCCTGCATATAGTACAGGTACTTCCTGACCGGTAAGCTCCATCAGGGTCGGAGCCAGATCCACAAGTTCAACCAGCGCATCACTTTTTAAGCCGCTTTTAAACAGGGACGGACACGACATAATAAGCGGAATATGAACCAGCGCCTCATAGAAATAGGCGCCTTTCCAATAAAGGGGCCATGGCCCCATTCATCTCGCCGTGATCACTCATAAAAATCACGAGCGTCTGCTCCCCCTTTGCCCCCGTCTCCTCCAGGTAATTCATCAGACGGCCAAACTGATCGTCAATCAGCTCTATCTCCGCATAATAATCACGAAAAACGTTCTCTCCTGTCATCCTCCGTCAGCGTCGGGTACGGTTCCGCCTGCCCATCCTGGCCGCCCCTGCATATAATCCTTCTGCTGGTGCGGAGGTTTGCTGTCCAGCTCCCCTCCTTCCATCAAAGGCAGCGGCATATCCTCAATGTTTAATCTGTCCTTGTAGGCCTGCGGCGGATCCAGGGCGGATGCGGATCGTAAGGGGTTCATGCTGATCAGCCACGGTTTCCCGCTGCTGCGGTTCTGTTCGATAAACTCAATCGCTTTTTGGACACACCAGGTTGTTTTGATGGTACTCGGCCGGCACGCCAACCGTTTTACCTGTAAAATGAGGATTCGGTTTCGGCGGCCACGTTGCCATACTGGCATATTTTCCCCGTAGATATCTTCCCAGCGAGGCCTTTCTCTTTCAGCCAGTTTTGATAATCATTTCGCCGCCCGGCCAGTCGTCGTTAGGATGTTTCACTCCATTGGACATAGCTGTAGCCATCGTCTGTGCGCTTTTCCATCCGCCCCTGTGCAGAAGTCAAATGAAGCTTTCCGGATAAGCCGCAAACGTATCCGGAATCGGCCAGAAGCTTTTGTCACCAGCTTTTCATCTTTTGAATAATTGTCATTGCCATTATAAAATGCTTTCGTTGTTCGGGGATATCTTCCGGTTAAAAAACAGGAACGGCTGGGTGTACAAAACCGGCGCCTGTGTGTATAGGCCCGGTAAATGCAACCCCTTCTTCTATCAATCGATCGATGTTCGGTGTATGGATATATGGATTTCCCAGCGCATGAATCGTATCATAGCGCTGCTGATCCGTACAAAAACCAAACAATATTTACCGGTTTCTGACTCATCTCTCCATCTCCTTTATCAGAAACCATAGACTCGGTGCATGGAATTATCCATATTGCAGAGTATAGTATGATCGAAACTCTTCCTCACCAGTTCTGTTTTAAACGTCTCATATTCCGGTTTATCCCACAGATTATGGAATTCATTCGGATCCGTCTCATGGTCATACAACTCCTCCGAACTCTTTCCATGGTAAATTACCAGCTTATATCTCCCATTATAATACATTGTCGCATCAATGTCTTCATGAGTTCCTCTCAGGCAGTGATAAAACTCACTGTAAACTGCGTCTTTGAAATGATGGGGATCCGCCTCTCCTGTCAGTATACCATAAAAACTCTTTCCCTGCATAAAATTAAAGGGACTTCCAGTCCGGCAGCTTCCATCAGTGTCGGGGCGATATCTACGAGTTCCACCAGCGTCGCACCGTAATCCCTGTTTGAAAACGGACGGGCAGGAAATGATTAAGGGTACGTGCACGAGGCCCTCATAGAAATAGGCGCCCTTCCAATACAACCCATGATCGCCGCTCATTTCACCCGTGATCACTCATGAAAATAACAATCGTATCCCCCTCACGCTGCCCGGTTCGGTCAAGGTACTCAAAGCAGTCTCCCCAAACTGGTCATCGATCAGCTCTATCTCCGCATAGTAATCTCTGAAATGCTCCTGTTTTTCTTTCATCTGTAAGCGAGCCTATGGGCTCCGCCTGGCCATCCTGTCCACCTTGAATCACATCCTTCTGCTGATGGGGGGGGCTTCCCCTCCATCTCACCGTCTTCCCAGAGAGAGGCAGCGGCATATCTTCTATGCTCAGCCGGTCTTTGTATTCCTGCGGCGGATCCAGGGGCGGATGGGGGATCGAAGGATTCACGCTGATCAGCCACGGTTCTCCGGTATTTCTCCTGCTCTCAATAAAATCGATCGTCTTCTCCACACCATGTAGTCTGGTGATACTGTGCGGAACGCCCACCTGCTTCCCGAAAACGAGGGATTGGCCTGAGGCGGCCACGTAGCCATTGTCATAAACTTACCGCCGTAGATTTCTTCCAGTGAACGCCTTTTTTCATTCAGCCAGTTTTGATAATCATTTCCTCCATCCTTCCAGTCATTATGAGGGTGGTGACTGTACTGGAAATAGGAATACCCCGTCATCGCACCGCTTCTCCACTCTGCCTTCCCGCAGATGTCAGATGAAGCTTGCCCGCCAGGCCGCACGTATACCCTTCATCAGCCAGCAGCTTTGTCACCAGTTTTTCATCTTTCGAGAAGTTTTCATTTCCATTAAAGATCGTCTTCGTCGTTCTGGGATAACGTCCCGTTAAAAAGCAGGCGCGGGCTGGGCGTACAGATCGGCGCCTGTGTATAAGCCCGGTAAATGCAACCCCTTCACCTTCACCAGCCGGTCAATGATTCGGGTATGTATATAGGGATTGCCAAGGCTGTGAATGGTCATCCCACCTCTGCTGGTCCGTACAGAACCAGACAATATTCTTTTCTCTTCTTTTCCATATTTTTACCACCATTTAATAAGTTCCAGTCACTTTATTCCGAAGCTCAATAAACTGCGGATCAGCAATATCGCGGACGCGGAAGCTCATTGATCAATGTTGTTTTAACTGTTGTCGGCTTGTTCGTCAGAATCATAATTTTATTGCCCAGGTAGACCGCCTTTCGATATTATGTGTGTGATAAATAATACCGTCGTTTCGTCATCTGCCACAAGCTTCACCACAGCTCATCCTCAGCCGGAAGCGAAGCTCAATATCCAGCTGTCCATACGCTCATCCATCAGCAGCAGTTCCGGCTCCGTGGCGAATGCTCGGGCGATGCTCACCCCTCTGCAGCATGCTGGCAGAGAGCTGTTTGGGATAGTATTTTCTGTATTTGGTTAATCCCACGATTTCCAGATACTTCTCTGTCCCGCTCCCTTCTTTTTCTGCATCGGAAAGCGGCTTATACATGCAGTCCAAAGCCCACATTTTTCTACAGTCAGCCAGGGCATGGTTGAATTTCCCTGAAAAGATATACGCTATATTCTGCTTTTCGTATCCACCTTCTGTCCATCCAACAGGATTTCGCCGGAGGTAGTATCGTAAATATTTACCAGGCTGTTGAAAAGGTTGTTTTTCCGCAGCCCGTGGGACCTACAACGCAAAGTAAATCGCCATCCATTACGTCAAAAAGACACATCGCTCAGAACCAGCAGATCCCCAAATTTCTTCGTCAGGTGTCTGACCTGTACTTTATCTGATCACTCATACCCAATCCTCCCATCTGTCCAGGATGTTGGTTATTTCCTTACGAAGCGCCAGGAATTGTTCCGAAACCAAATTTCTGGGTCTGGGAAGATCGATGACATATTCCTTCTTTACTGTTGCAGGGCAATTGGTAAGAACAATAATTCGATCTGCAAGATACAGTGCTTCTTCAATATTATTGGTTACGAAAATAACCGTACGTTTCTCTGCGCTCCATATTCTCTGCAGTTCCTCCTGCATTAAATATCTGGTTTGCGCATCCAGCGCGCCAAACGGCTCATCCATCAGCATTACATCAGGCTCGTTGCAGTATCCCCTCGCGATGCCGACACGCTGCCTCATACCTCCGGAGAGCTGAACGGGATAGGAATTTTCAAAGCCCTGAAGTCCTACCAGGTCGATATTTCTGCGCCCGTTTTTTCCGTTCTTCCTTATTTACTCCGGCTATTTTAGGTCCATATTCGACATTGCCCATGGTTGTCATCCAGGGAAAGAGGAAATGGACTGAAATACTACGCCTCTGGAGACATCCGCCGTTCAACCTTCTTGCCGGAAAGCGGTTATATTTCCTCTGTGGCCGGTTCAAAGCCGGCAATCATATTGATAATGGTTGTTTTTCCGCACTGGCCGGGGCCAAAAAGGACCAGGGAATTCATTTTCTCTGGCGGCAAAATTCAGCCCGCGCACGACTTCGTGTTTCCCTCCGGCGTATCAAATGTCTTACAGACGCCTTTGCATTCTATTACTGTATTTATCTTCCGCTCTTGTTCCATCGACACATCACCTCTTCAGCTTTACGCATAATATAAGCCAGCAAAAACCAACAACGCCAATCATAATGATTCCGGCCAGAATCTGGGTCATATTGTTGTTATCCATACCGGCCTGAATAATCCATCCCGGCCGTTCTCTGCCTTGATCATCTCGGCTGCCACCACACTTGCCCACGCAGACGATATTCCGACCTGGAGTCCTGCAAAAATAGCCGGAACCGATGCGGGAATTACAACAGTGGTAAAAATCTGACGTTCCTTTGCCCCAAGCATCCTGGCTGCATGAATCACTTCGGGATCGACATTCATGGCCCCGGTCATCGCATTCAATGTGGTATTGGCAAATGCCGCCAAGAAAATCAGGAATATTTTCGCTTCCTCTCCAAGGCCAAACCATATAATAGAAATCGGAATCCAGGCAATCGGAGGAATCGGACGTATAAATCTGAAAATCGGATTAAAAATTGCCCTGGCAAGGAGATATCTTCCCATCAGCAAGCCAAGTATAACACCGGCCAGGGATCCCAGGCAGAAGCCGATCAGTACTCGCCTCAGACTGCTCAGCATGTGAATGATAAGACTGTATTTGCCCACTACGCCGATACAGTACTCGAAGGTCGCCTTCAGCACCACAACGGGGTCCGGCAAAAGCTTCGACAAGTATGTGTAATGCGTCACGAACCACCAGAGAAGCAAAAATGCTCCAATCGAAATAACCGCACATATGACTGACAATAATTTTTCTTTTTTGTATTTTCATTCATTCTGCATTCATTCCTTTCGCAACTTTTACTTCAAGCCAGTGCAGAATTGTATCGAATAGCAATCCGACAATTCCGATCATGATCATACCGACAAATACAAGCGCCGGTTTTGAAGCGTACCTGCCCTGCTGAATCATATCCGAGGCCTACGGAGGAGGCAAGGAGTTCAGCCGCAACGAGAGCCATCAGGCCGCTCCCATCGCCACTCTCAGCCCGGTAAAGATCATCGGCAGTGCAGTGGGAATCGCTATTTTAAATAGTTTTTGCAAATTTGAAAATCCGAAGACATCTCCAACCCAGAGATGTTCCTGTTTCGTCTGTTTAATTCCGGTGTAGCTGTTTACGATGCATGCGACCGAGGTGCTGAGAAAAATAACAGCGGCCTTTGGTAAAATGCCGATACCGAAAAGTAGAATAAACATCGGAATCCAGGCAAGGCCCGGAACCGGCGGATTAAGTCAAACAGCGGTCTTGCAAGACGGTCTACCCACTTAAACCAGGCCATCGCCGGAGTCCCCCATCGGAACCCCGAACAGCACTCCCAGAGAGTATCCGAACAGCGCTACTTTCAGGCTTCCCATCAGGTGGGTCGGAAGCGTCGCCCCCCATCCGGTACTTTTCGAAGTCATTTTCTGCACAAATGTTTTGGCAACAGTGAGCGGTCCTGGAAAGACGGTTTCCTGTTTTAAATGCAGAACATTAATGCAGACATACCAGGCTGCCAGCACGAACAGAACCGTGCAGCAGGAAATAATTATATGTTGCTGATTTTCTTCTTCGTTTTCATTGAACTTTCTCCATTTTAAATCAATCGTATTACTCCTCAAGTTTCTGCGGTTTTATCCCGTCGAAATTTCCATCGGCTCTGCCGATATTACAAAAGGAATCGGCCTCTTCCTGTAAATTTGGTTATCGCAAAAATATTACAAAATAAAAGGACCGGGATTCTCAAAAGTATTTCCACTAGTACAGCATTGCGTAAGTTTCGGTGAATTGTGTGGTTGATATTTGCGTCAGGGGTGCGTCAGCGAAGCGACGGCGTAGTGGACCCCTACGTCTAGCTTCGTGGGAGTGGTCCTGGCGTGAATAGCGAGTGCAGAATTCACCGGAACTTATGCAACGCTGTACTAGCGCCTGACTATCACTCAGCTGAGCGCCCACTTTTTTATGGAAGTAATGAAGCTGTTATCAATTTCGCCTTCACATTGGTCATCATCTTCGTTACCTTTTCACAGGCGGTAGCGAATTCTGCAGCGTATTCATAAAGCTTCCCAGCAGATATAGTCAAGCCGCTGTCCACCGTATCCAGAGTAAAATAGCGCTCTTAAGATTGCACTCGTCGATGACATCCTGCTCTTATAATCAACAAGTCCCTCATCTTACATACCATTTATAGGCTACCGCAATCCCTGTTATCCTGATTAGCACGCGGAAAAAGCTCCAATATCCTCCGGGCGTTTCTGGCCACCTCATTCTGGCAATAGACCGCGTCAATAATATCAGGCGACACCTCCGTAAAATCAGAAACCTTGTACATAACCATTGCTGCTGGATAGCGGCAAAGTGGGATTCACTGCTGTTAAAATTGGCTGACCGGATTCAAATGCAGCCAGCGCAGAGGATAATCCGGGTTCGTAAGTAAAGAGAATTTGCATCAATGCCAGAATACTGCTGTAATGCAATGGCGTTCATCTGAGCAGTTGTATTCATCGGCAAGGATAACCGCATCTTTTAATGCATCTGCACTGCCATAGACACCGTTCGCATCTGCGCCGACGCTTGTGAATCCTCATCGGACGACAGGTAAGCGTCACCGCTGATCGTCGAACATCCGTCCCCCGATATGCCAGCGCTTACCGGTAGAAAGAGCATATACAAACCATACCGGATACGGCAATATCACATTCATCAACTGCCATCGCTTCATTGACGAGGGTTTCGCGAAAGAACCAAAGTTTACGATTCAACATCAAGTCCTACTCTTCATAATACCACGCTTCCGCATAGAGCATGCCATGCCACCATTGCCAGGTGCCGATCACCAGCTTCTCGCCTGACGCTTTCACGGCGCTGACCGCCCCCGGTCTCTCCCCGGTCTCTTCGCTACGCCAGCCTCTGCTGTGATTTTCCCTTTGCACTCTCGGCTGCGGCTGTGGTCTCCCCTTCTCTGTGGTCTTACTTGAACTGCCGAACCTGGCTGTCATCGCCAGAACCATAAAGCCGATATTTTGCTGCCAATACTTTCTTTCGAATCTGGCCATTTAGCAATCCTCCACTCCGCTTTGGGTTTGTGTGAGTTTACGCATACGTATGCGTTCGTTGGTTTAAGTATAGCTCCCGGTAAAGTCATTGTCAACACCTTTATTCAATTTTGTCATGAGATTTTTATTTTATCGTGATTTTTTCGCGAATAGCACAAAAGAATTACCGAAGTCGTTCCCACTCCAGTACGAGGGGTTCCGGCCTGATCGGTATGAATCGGCTCCTGGGCACCATGAACAATCGCAGAGCGAAGCATCTCGCATCCCATGGAGGCGATTCTCTCATGGAACACATTCACAGTGGTAGATCCGGCGCAATTTCAGCGATGATCGGCAGACCTCAACGCCTGATATCTGCACGTCTTCCGGCACTTTTAGCCCCAGATCCCTGCATGCATTTAAAAACGCCGAGGGCAACCGTATCATTGAATGCCAGGATCGCACATTTTCTCGCTTTAATCGTCTCCTGATTATTGGTGATGCATTCGTATGCCCGAGTTTTTACTGACAACTCGCTCTGCCATACGGCATCCTTATCCATAACAACGCCGCGTTCTTTCAGACCGCGTCTAAATCAGCCAGTCTCGTTTTCGATTCCGCGGAGGTTTTTACATTGATGTAAAAAGCTTTTTATATTCCTTATATTTTCCGAACAGTTTTCCGATCAGATATCCGCTGTATTCACAGTCTGAAGGCAGCTGCCATAGAACCGGCCTTTT
>VOFI01002588.1_pt1 | contig 40671 bp, 38 predicted proteins | sample 5384131 | NCBI WGS metagenome assembly VOFI01 (sample SAMN12384728, study PRJNA508395) | human gut metagenome | isolation source: healthy gut H | host: Homo sapiens | reverse complement strand
TTTTCACGTATTAAGCTTGCACACAGCTATCACTGGAGAATGGCATTTTCCTCATAACCGGATAACCGGCGGCAGCAGCCAGTTACCCGCGGTGTGGAAATGTAGAAAATTAGTAATACATAAAAGGAGCGGCGTCAGGATTTTTTGTCCTGGCGCCCTTTTTCTGTAACAGGTAACGGAGCCGTTACGGAATAATAACCGTTCATGCAAAAATCAATGAAAAAACAATTGACTTTCTCAGCCGTCATGGTCAAAATAATAGTATACCGTACATAGCAGAGGGAAATGACTTCGTATGCAAATACTATTTATCTGCAGAAAGGAAAGCAGCTTATGACAATGGAGGAAATGGCCCGTATTATCGGGGTTTCTCGCATTACCTTATCAAAGGTGATGAATGACAAGGAAGGCGTTTCGGAAAAGACAAGAGAACGGGTAAAAGAATACATAAAGAAGTATAATTTTGAACCGAACAGCCAGGCGCGGAGCCTGGTGGGAAAAAGGAGCCGATTATCGGTTTCTTTTTACCACCTACTCCGAGGAATCCAGCGGAAGTACACATATTACATCCCATTTTGCTACGGAACTGGTTAATCTTGTGGTCAATGCGGCGCAGAAACGGGGATATAAGACCCTGGTGGATATAACCGGCGGGGATGATGATTTTTCCGATATTGAGAGATATCTCAGTTCAGGCCTGGTTCGCGGGGCTATTCTCCTGGGCTATGCCACCGGGAACAAAAAGCTGGAAAGATTATCTCAGAAAGGGATTCCCCTCGTACTGATTAATCAGGAAGAGGAAACCGATCTGCCGAATATCATGACCGTTAATATGAACGATGAAGTGTGGGCCTTTGAGGCCATCGAGAGACTGGTGAAGCTGCAGCATAAAAGAATTCTCTATATCGGCTGTTCGCGGAACCGGCTTCCGGCCATGCGCCGTGCCCATGGCGTACACCGGGCCTGTGACATGTATAAGGATCAGATTCTTTCTTATCAGGAGCGCAACGGAGATTTTAATGAGGATCTGGCTTATGATATCACCAAGGAGATCTTCTCGGCAGGGGGAGAGACTCCCACCGGGATTTTTGCAGCCAATGATCTGATGGCTATCGGGGCAGTCAACGCTTTGAAGGATATGGGAATCAGGATACCGGAGGAGGTTTCTGTCATAGGGTTTGACGATATTACTTTTTCAAGATACCTGACACCTTCCTTATCAACGGTTCACTGTGATTTCAGGATGATTGCGGAAAAAAGCGTGAAAACGCTGATTGACAGTATAGAAGGGAAAAAAGTACAGCGCCATCAGGAGCTTGATCTGGAATTCATTGAGAGGGAAAGCCTGGGCAGATGCAGATGAGCCCTGTATATGCATGTCGTACATACGGCACAAAGCAGGGGGCTGTAAATGCGCCCAGGGGAATGAAAATATTCGGAATTATGGCAGGAAAAATTGTAACGCCCGGATAAATGTGGTAAAATATGGATATTAAAAAATAGAAAGGGGTAAATTTAGTTATGGGTAAAGAAGTGTTAGAGTATGTAATTGAAAAAACAAACGATCTGATAAATGCAGCTTCATGCAGCAGCGAGGCGAAGGAGGCTGCGCAGGCATGGCTGGATGCGGTCGGAACATCAGAGGAAGCGGAGGAAACCAGGAAATATCTGGCGGAACTGGAAGCGGATATCATACCGATTGACGGTTTGATTGCATTTGCGGAATCGGAACACGGAGCCGAAGTCTTCGGAGCGGAATCAGCTAAAGATGTTGCGGCCCACGCAAGGGAGATCAAGGCGGCCGGAGCGGTATATTGTGACTGTCCGGCCTGTGCGGCGGCGGAAGCGATTCTGGAGAAGAAGGACATGCTGCTTGCTGAGTAAGGGATGGCATTTGTGTGCCGCCGATAATGGAAAGACTACACGATTGAAACAGGAATCTATTATGACGACAAAAACAGGAACCTTTGAGATCAGGGACAAATTTTATTTGAACGGGGAACCGTTCCAAATCATTTCAGGAGGGATCCACTATTTCCGGATCCTTCCTGAATACTGGGAGGACCGGCTGCAGAAGCTCAAAGAGCTGGGCTGCAATACAGTGGAAACGTACATTCCCTGGAACATGCATGAGCCGGTAAAAGGAAAATTTGATTTTTATGGGGAACACGTTCATGGAATGCTGGACGTGGTTTCCTTTGTCAGGACGGCACAAAGGCTGGGGCTGTGGGTAATACTGCGCCCTTCGCCTTATATTTGTGCGGAATGGGATTTCGGAGGCCTGCCTTTCTGGCTTCTGGCCGGGGAAGAAATGGATCTGAGGACCAGCGACGAGCGGTATCTGCGCCATGTAAGGGACTATTATGACCGCCTGATGCCTCTGCTGGCGCCGCTTCAGATCGATCAGGGCGGACCGGTGCTCATGCTCCAGGTGGAAAATGAATACGGTTCTTTCGGTAATGATAAGAAATATCTGGAAAGTCTCAGGGACATGATGCGTGAGAGAGGAATCACTGTGCCGCTTTTCGCTTCGGACGGCCCGGATCACAACATGCTTTCCAATACAAAAACAGAAGGTATCTTTCCAACAGCCAATTTCGGATCCGGAGCCTCAAAAGCATTTTCCATTCTGGAGGAATATACGGATGGCGGCCCATGCATGTGCACGGAATTTTGGATAGGATGGTTCGATGCCTGGCACGATGCGGCTCACCATGAGGGCAATACGGAAACTGCCGTGAAGGAACTGGAAAACATACTTGAAATGGGCAATGTAAACATTTATATGTTTGAAGGCGGCACCAATTTTGGTTTTATGAACGGATCAAATTACAGCGATCATCTGACGGCAGACGTCACCTCTTATGATTACGACGCACTGCTTACGGAAGACGGGCAGATTACGGACAAATACAGACGTTTCCAGAAAGTGATATCCCAATTCAGTAAAGAAGAAACGCTTATCCGTGAGAAAGAACCTTCCTCCGAAAGGGTCGCTTATGGTTCCTGTACCGTTGCCCAGAAGGTGGATTTATTCCATGCGCTGGATTGTCTGTCTGAACCAGTAAAAACGGTCAGCCCCAAATCAATGGAGCAGCTGGGGCAGGGCTATGGCTATATGCTGTATTCTTCCGTGCTTCATACGGAGAGGGAGCTGCGGAGTCTGCGGCTTTACAAAGCGGCGGATCGTGCGATTGCTTTTGCGGATGGGAAGCGGGTTCTCACCGCGATGGACAGGGAACTGCTGGAACGCCATGAGATAGAACCGCCGGCCGCCGGAAATATCAGGCTGGATATTCTTATGGAAAATATGGGAAGAGTAAATTATGGCCCCATGATAAACTGGCAGCGTAAGGGTGTTGACGGCTGTGTGATGATAAATGACCGGTTTGCCAAACATGGCTGGCTGCAGTACAGCCTTCCTTTGGATAATCTGGATAAGCTTGATTATACAAGAGGATATGAAAAGGGAATGCCCGCCTTTTACCGGTTTGTATTTACTGTGAAAAAAATCGGAGATACTTTTCTGTACTGCGAAGGCTGGGGAAAAGGCTGTGCTTTTGTTAATGGTTTTCATCTGGGAAGATTCTGGGAAGTTGGCCCGCAGAAGCGGCTGTATCTGCCGGGAGTGCTTCTGAAAGAAGGGGAGAACGAGATTATTCTGTTTGAAACAGAAGGAAAATGTAGGGAAAGTATTTCCCTTCAGGCGGAGCCGGATCTGGGTTGAAGACCCCTATGAAAATGTGTAAAAAAATAAGAAAGGCATGGCCTGGACAGCCATGTTTTTTTTATGGAAATAATACAGAATTTGTGATACACTAAAAAACGGCACATGGCGCTGTAAGCAGTCAAATACCCCGCCGTAAGCATCGGGACATTTGAACCTCGCGCTGTGGAATGAATAAACATAAAGGATATAAACATAAACGATATGAAAACAAGTACACTGCTTAAAAGATTTGTCCCCTATTACCGGAACTACATAGGAATCATGATAATGGATCTGTTCTGCGCCGCCCTCACAACGGTCTGCGAACTGGTACTGCCGCTGATACTGCGCTACATTACCAACATAGGCATGAATGATCTGGCATCCCTGACCATACGAACCATCGTCATAATCGGCGGCGTATACTTTGCGCTCCGCATCATAGACGGAATGGCAAGCTTTTACATGGCCTATACCGGCCATGTAATGGGAGCCTCCATAGAGACAGACATGCGGGAGGCCTTCGCACACGCAGGAAACTGTCCGATAACTATTTCAACAACACCAAAGTCGGACAGATTATGTCACGCATTACCAGCGATTTATTTGATGTCACAGAATTTGCCCACCACTGCCCCGAAGAATTCTTCATTGCATTCTTAAAAGCCGTGGTATCCTTTGTCATCCTTGCAGGAATCAACCCCTTACTGACTGTCATCATTTTTGTACTCATTCCCGTAATGGCTGTATCCTGCTCCTATTTCAACCTCCAGGTGAGAAAAGCCTTCAAACGCCAGAGAAACCACATCGGCGAACTGAATGCCAGAATCGAAGACAGCCTTCTGGGCAACAAAGTAGTCAGAGCCTTCGCCAACGAAGACGTGGAACTCGGAAAATTCAATAAGGACAATCAGGAATTCCTGAAAATAAAACGTGAAACCTACAAATATATGGCCGCCTTCCAGAACACCATCCGCATCTTCGACGGCCTCATGTACGTGGTAGTGATTGTAGCAGGCGGCATATTCATGATAAAAGGCCTGATTTCCCCCGCGGATCTCGTGGCATATACCATGTACGTAACCACCCTCCTGGCAACCATCCGCCGCATTATCGAATTCGCCGAACAATTCCAGCGCGGAATGACAGGAATCGAACGCTTCACCGAACTCATGGACGCAAACATAGATATCTTTGACGAAGAAGGAGCCGTGCCCCTTCACAACGTAGAAGGAAAAATCACCTTTAAACACGTATCCTTTGAATATCCGGATGACCACACCCCCGTTCTTGCGGATATCGACCTCACCATTAAACCCGGAGAAAAAGTAGCCCTGGTTGGTCCCTCCGGAGGCGGAAAGACAACACTCTGCAACCTGCTCCCCCGTTTTTACGATCCCACCGAGGGTGAAATCCTCCTCGACGACCAGAACATCAAAAAAGTAACGCTCCAAAGCCTGAGAAGCAACGTAGGCGTAGTCCAGCAGGACGTTTACCTCTTCTCCGGCAGTGTCTACGAAAATATTGCATACGGCAAACCCGGCGCATCCAAAGAAGAAGTCATCAAAGCCGCCAAACTGGCAGGCGCCCATGATTTTATCCAGGAACTCAAAGACGGCTACGAAACCTACGTAGGAGAACGAGGAGTCAAACTGTCAGGCGGACAAAAACAAAGAATCAGCATCGCCCGCGTCTTCCTCAAATCCCCCAAAGTCCTCCTCCTTGACGAAGCCACCGCCGCCCTGGACAACGAAAGCGAACACCTGGTATCAGAATCCCTAGATAAACTGGCCGCCGGCAGAACCACCCTCACAATAGCCCACCGCCTGACCACAATCCACGGCGCCGACCGCATCCTTGTCCTCTCCGGAAGCCGCATCGTAGAAGAAGGAAACCACGAAACCCTAATGAAAAAGAAGGGAATCTACTACCAACTCTACACCTCAGCCAACATAGTAGATCACCCTATTGCAGATCAACCATAAACATCCCTCCTACATTCTGCCAAAGAACTACCCGGCCCAAACAGTCTCTCCCTCGCGCCCTGCTATCTGCCCTGAGGAGCCCGGCTGTGTGTCTTGTGTCTCTTCAGGGACATCTCAAAAAAAGGGAGCTGTTTCTTACCGTTTTGCTTCTCTAATCCACTGCCCGCCCTTAGCGGCGCTGTCTGACGACCAGCGGGAGGAGTTTAAGCCGCGTTGGCAGCGGATTAGAGAAGCAAAATGGTTAGAAACAGCCCCTTTTTTTGTCTGACACTGAAGAGACACAAGACACACAGCCGGGCTCCTCAGGGCAGATAGCAGGGCGTGAGGGAGAGACTGTTTGGGCCCCCACTCCACCACCAGAAATAAAATTGCCCGGGACTGCATATCATGTTATACTAAAGATCAGCAGGCCGGTGATAAAAAAGGCCTGACAGGACACACCTCTGTCGGGCCTTTTCCGGCGTCCGGTTTTCAAACAGGCTAACGTGCCGAAGGCACAGAACAGGAGTATGCATGAAATTAATGTTTATCGGAGCAGACCATGAAGTGACCGGCAGCTGCCATTATCTGGAGGCTGCAGGAAAGCACATACTGGTTGACAGAGGTATGGAACAGGGTATCAATCCCTTTGAAAATGCAGAACTTCCGGTACAGGAAGCGATGATTGATTATGTGTTTCTGACACATGCCCATGTGGATCATTCGGGCATGCTTCCCCAGCTGTTCGCCAGGGGATTCCGGGGGAAGATATATGCTACAAGGGCAACCGCAGAGCTTTGCGACATCATGCTGCGTGACTGCGCGCATATCCAGCAGCAGGAAGCGGAGTGGAAAAACCGTAAGGCCAGGAGACATTCCGGTACGGAAAAGCATGAGCCGCCCTATACGATGGAGGATGCGCAGGGAACAATCGGCCTTTTAGTACCCTGTGAGTATGGGGAGCTTATAGAGGTCTGCGATGGAATACAGATCCGTTTTACGGATATCGGGCACCTTCTGGGTTCCTCCAGCATTGAAGTGTGGGCGGAGGAAAAGGGCTTTAAGCGGAAACTGTGTTTTTCGGGAGATATCGGAAATAAGCATCAGCCGTTGATAAGGGATCCCCAGCCGACGGCGCAGGCAGATTATGTTATTATGGAATCCACCTACGGCGACAGGCTGCACAGCACGGAACGGCCGGATTATATCGCCGGTCTTGCGGAGGTGATCCAGGAGACCTTTGACAAAGGCGGGAATGTGGTAATCCCTTCTTTTGCGGTGGGCAGAACCCAGGAAATTCTTTATTTTCTGCGTAAAATAAAGGAAGACGGCCTGGTGGTAAATCATGGAAGATTCCCGGTTTATGTGGATAGCCCTCTGGCAGTGGAGGCTACGGGAATCTTTGAGAAGAATATTTATGAATGCTTTGATGCGGAAGCTCTGGAACTGGTGCACAGGGGCATCAATCCCATATCCTTTCCCGGACTGCATCTGTCCATTACGAGTGATGAATCCAAGGCAATCAACTTTGATGATACGCCGAAGGTTATCATTTCCGCTTCCGGTATGTGTGATGCGGGGCGTATTAAACACCATCTGAAGCATAATCTGTGGCGGGAAGAATGTACGATTCTGTTTGTGGGCTATCAGTCGGTGGGCACATTGGGCAGGACGATACTGGAAGGAGCCTCGGAGGTGAAGCTTTTCGGGGAAACTGTGGATGTGCGGGCCCGGATCATGGCGTTCCAGGGGCTGAGCGGACACGCGGATAAGAATGGGCTGATTGAATGGCTGAAGGGCTTTCAGGAAAAGCCCCGCAAGGTTTTTATTGTACACGGGGAAGATACGGTCTGCACCTCCTTTGCGGAATGCCTGAAATATGAGCATGGTTATGATACCTATGCACCCTTCAGCGGCACCCAGTTTGACCTGATTAACAATGTCTTTGAATTGGAAGCGGCGCCGAAGGCAAAGGAAAAGAAGGCGAAGGCGGCCGTGGTTAACAGTGTTTATGCCCGTCTGGAGGCAGCGGGACAGAGACTGCTGGCAATTATCCGCAACGGAAAAGGTATGGCCAATAAGGATATGGGCAAGTTTGCGGATCAGATAAACGCTTTGTGTGATAAGTGGCAGTAGGGAACGGTCTGTGACAGTAAGAAACAGTCGGTGACAGTAATAAACTGTCGGTGACAGTTCCTGAGAAAAAGAACAGGAGAGAAAAAGCAATATGAGTTTGGCTGATATGACATTTATTCAGATGTGTAAGGATATTTTGGAAAATGGAACGAGTACGGAAGGGGAGAAGGTGCGCCCGAAATGGCCGGACGGAACCCCTGCCTATACGGTAAAGAAATTCGGTGTGGTTAACAGATATGATCTTTCCAAAGAGTTTCCCCTGTTAACCCTGCGCCGTACGGCCCTGAAATCCGCTACGGACGAGATTCTCTGGATATGGCAGCAAAAATCCAATAATATCCATGACCTGCACAGCCATATCTGGGATGAATGGGCGGACGAGGACGGTTCCATAGGAAAAGCCTATGGCTATCAGCTGGGAGTCAAGCATCAGTATAAAGAAGGCATGATGGATCAGGTGGACAGAGTTATCTACGATCTGAAAAATAATCCCTTCAGCAGGCGGATTATGACGAATATTTATGTTCATCAGGATCTGCATGAAATGAACCTGTATCCCTGTGCCTACAGCATGACCTTTAATGTGACCCAGAAAAAGGGAGAAGAGAAGCTGACACTGAATGCGGTGCTCAATCAGCGTTCCCAGGACGTGCTGGCGGCGAATAACTGGAATGTGGTACAGTATTCGGTTCTGGTTCATATGCTGGCCCAGGTGTGCGATATGCAGGTGGGCGAACTGGTGCATGTGATTGCGGATGCCCATATTTATGACAGGCATATTCCCATCATTCAGGAGCTGATTGCAAGACAGCCGTATCCGGCGCCCAAATTCAGCCTGAATCCGGAGGTGAAGGATTTCTATCAGTTTACCAGAAATGATGTTTCGGTGGAGGATTACATTACCGGAGAACAGATAAAGGATATTCCCATTGCTATCTGACGGAAGAAGGATACCTTTAGAAGAGATGGAAATGAGGATATGGAGAGGAGCGGTATTATGAATATTATTGTTGCTGTGGATGAAAACTGGGGAAGACTATGGATACCTTTCCCGGCGGACTGCCTCTTCAGGGCAGGACAAACATTGTCCTCACAAGGAATCCGGAGTACCAGGTGAAGGATGCAGTGGCAGTGCATTCCGTGGAAGAGCTTCTTGAGGAAGTAAAAAAGTATGATTCCCGGGATGTCTATGTTATCGGAGGGGACAGCGTTTACCGTCTGCTGCTTCCTTACTGCGATACGGCCCATGTGACCAAAATAGACAGGGCCTACGAGGCGGATGCGTATTTCCCCAACCTTGATGAAGACGGGGAATGGGAAATAACGGCCGACAGCGAGGAGCAGACCTATTTTGATACCACCTATCATTTTGTTAAATATGAAAGAAAAAGATAAGAATATAGCAGGCCTGCGCATTTACTGCGCAGGCCGTAAGAAAAAGTATGATTGTCCCCATCTTTTACTCATCAATTTCAATAATCACTTTCTCTGCGATGAACTCATTCCCATCAAAACAGCCCAGTGCCTCCAGAACGGTTCCTTCCTGAATCTCTGAAAAAGCGGCTTCCTCTTGTACTATATCTGCACCGCCGCCCTTGATTGTCCAGCGTTCAAACATTGTCGAATCCGTATACCGGACAGTTACCAGCTCTTTTTCAGGGCTTTCAGACTCCGGCATCACAACAATACCTCCATGTCCAATTGAAGATTCTTCCAACAGCGTGCGGCTGATTACAAATGAATTCTGCGAAGTGCTTTTTACTGTTCCGCCTATAAAAATCATTTCCTGGCTTCCCGTCTCCTTATTTTCTGTTTCCTCATTCGCTATATCCTCCTCTTTTTCAGATACATCGCCATCCTGATCTTGCAGAGGTGAATACCCGGACTCAGCTTCGGTTGTCTGTTCCGTCGGTAAAATGGCAGGGCTGCCGCTCTCTGCCTCCGGTTTGCTGCCGCATCCTGCGGCTGCCATGGTTAATGACAGTACCACTGCTGCCAACATGTATTTTTTGTTCATTTCCAATTACCTCTCTTTACTGTTTTTCCCCCCGAAGGACTGCCTCCTGCAGGCCTGTCCTGGCGTAGTAGTAATTATACGAAAGCAGTCTCTAATCTATCTCTAAGAAGGGCGGCATAACTGCGTCGGGTATCGGCGGCAGCCGTAAAAGTATATTAAATATCCAAATTATCCAAAAAGGAAAATTAACGCTTCCCTAACCGCTTTCTTTATATTATAATATTTTTGTGCGTCTGCACAAAGAGTACAGGCCGGGACGAGGCAGGTGGAATGCCCCTTCCGGACAAGAGAAAAAAGTGGAAACAGCAAAAGAGGGATATGTATGGAAAGAAAAGTAGGTACCGTATCAAGAGGAATCCGTTGTCCTATCATCCGCGAAGGAGATAATCTGGCTGACATTGTGGTGGCAAGTGTGCTGGAGGCGGCGGAAAGTGAAGGCTTTGAACTGAGAGACCGGGATGTGATTTCCGTAACGGAATCCATTGTTGCAAGAGCGCAGGGAAATTATGCGCCTGTTGCCGCAATCGCTGAGGACGTGAAAGAAAAGCTGGGCGGAGAAACGGTTGGCGTGATATTCCCCATTCTTTCCAGAAACCGTTTTGCCATCTGCCTGCGCGGTATAGCCATGGGGGCGAAGAAGGTGGTTCTGATGCTGAGCTATCCCAGCGATGAAGTGGGAAATGAACTGGTTTCCCTGGATCAGCTGGACGAAGCGGGAGTGAATCCTTACAGTGATGTACTGACACTGGAAAAATACAGGGAGCTGTTCGGAGAGAATAAGCATCCTTTTACCGGAGTGGATTATGTGGCTTATTACAGTGAAATAATCCGGGGTCCGGAGCTGACGTGGAAGTGATTTTTGCAAACAATCCGAGAGAAATCCTGAAATATACAAAGAATGTGCTCACCTGTGATATCCACAGCAGAGCCCGCACCAAGAGGATACTGAAGGAGAGCGGGGCACAGACCGTATGTGGTCTGGACGATATTCTTAATGCACCGGTAAACGGAAGCGGCTGCAACGAGAAATATGGCCTGCTGGGTTCCAATAAATCCACGGAGGACACGATTAAGCTGTTCCCCAGGGACTGTACGGATCTGGTATTGGATATCCAGGCTAAGGTTCTGCAGAAAACAGGAAAGCACGTGGAAGTCATGGTTTATGGTGACGGTGCTTTCAAGGATCCGGTTGGAAAGATTTGGGAGCTGGCCGACCCCTGTGTCGCTGTGGCGAATACGGAAGGGCTGGAAGGAACTCCTAACGAAGTGAAGCTGAAGTATCTGGCGGACAATGATTTCAGGGATTTGTCCGGCGAAGCGTTGAAGGAAGCGATATCCTCCAGGATTAAAGGAAAGAAGGACAACCTGGTGGGAGACATGGCATCCCAGGGAACGACACCCAGAAGGCTTACCGATTTGATCGGATCCCTGTGTGATCTGACCAGCGGTTCAGGAGACAAGGGTACTCCTGTTATTCTGGTGCAGGGTTATTTTGATAACTTTACGGATTAATACATAAGGAACTGAAGATTATCTAAGGTTTCATCCGCTTTTTTAGCAGGGCGGAATAAAAAGAAAGGCGCTGACTTGCGGTTTGAAGTCAGCGCTTTTTATGCTGATGAAGATTTCATATTTCTGTTCCGGCCGTGCCGTGTATATCCGCAGGGCATGAACAGCAGCGATTTTATCGGAATAATTTACTGTTTATGTATGGCAGAATGGCCGGAATTTTATTATACTGGTAATAATGGAAGGCTATTGTGGGGAGGGTAAAATGCGGAAATCTAAAAGTACAGCGGTTTTTTGGTTATGTGCGGTTCTGATCGGATCCGTTTTCATTACCGGATGCAGTTCTGAATCTACGAATAACAGAAAAGCGGTTACGCTGAAGTGGAATCAGGAAACGGAAGAGACAGAAAGTGCGGTTGAAAGCACGGAAGAAGAAGACAACAGCGCATTTAATTGGGAAATCCTTCAGAAAATGAAAGAACTAAATGAGAACGGAGAATATCTGGACGCCGTAAAGGCAGCGCAGGATATGGACAAAATGTCAGATTACTCGCCCGAAATAGCGGCATTAAGAAACCAGATTATAAGGGAGAACAGGGAGTACTTTGAAACACAGATAGATCCCGCTTTTGAAAACGGTGATTATTATTTGATAGGAGCCTTGTCAAATTTATTTTTATTTGATAAAGAAAAAAAAATAGAATATGATTTCGTGAAAAAACTACAGGGAGAGTACGTATTATCGGCAGAACCCGATGGCGTAATCTGTGTGATTATCAGCGGGTATGAAATTCAGATAAATGGCAGGAAAAGCAAGTTTTCTTATAAAAGAATAAAACCCTTTGAGCAAATCGACTATTATGAAAACAGGCTGTTTCTGGAAGATGGGACAAAAGTGGAAGAAGTGAACGTCGGAGTAATCGCTGTCACTTATAAAAATAAAATGTGCATTAAATACACAATTGCCGGAGAAAAGGAAAATACGGACAAAACAGAGAAAGAGAGTGAAGTGGAAAAAGAAAAAGAATATTCGGAAAACGAACCCTGTATCGGTATGACCAAGGGAGAAGTTTTAAACTCAGATTGGGGAATGCCGACAGAGATAAATAAAACCACTTATGAATGGGGTGTATCCGAACAATGGGTCTATCCTGATAACAAATACATTTATATTGAAGAAGATGTGGTCGTCGCCATTACGGAGTAGAATGTTACAGATCACCTTCCTTCCGCGCCGGCCGTCTTCTCCATGCCGCGTGCCAGGCCTGCCTCATCGGCCTATCCGAACGGGTCTCTGCGCTGTAAGGTTCCTTACAGGACACGCTTTCGCTCGGATAATCACGCAGCGGTACTAAGGCTGTAAAGCGACACAGCCTTAGTACCGGCGTGCTTATAACGGTCCTACAGGAATCCTTACAGCGCAGAGACCCGTTCGGATAGGCCGATGAGGCAGGCCTGGCACGCGGCATGGAGAAGACGGCCGGCGCGGAAGGAAGGTGATCTGTCCTCAGCATATATAAAAGAAAGGAAAGGATGTATATGAAAATCTCTTTCAGAGAACGCCGTAGCAGCAAATATCAGAACCGGATATTCGTCCTTTTATTGCTGATGGCGGCGGTACCATTGCTGATAGCGGGGGCGATATCCTATAAGATATATATGGATGAGGTGACGAAGCAGACGGATCTGTCCATGGAAGCAATAGAAACCCAGATTTATAATGATGTGGAGGTAGTCCTTTCCTCTATTCGTCAGTATTATCTGGAAAATTCCTCATCAGATGAAATAGGGTGGCTGATTCAGACGGACAGCATCCCCTACAGGGAATACAGCAATCTGTTCGATGCGCAGAAGCTTTTGAAGGGGCCCACGTATATTGATGATTATGTGGGGAAATATGCTTTTATTAATCTGGAAAAAGGGTGGATACTTACCAATAACGGTATGTACCGCCTGGATTCGGTAAGAAATAAAACCCAGATGGAGGAATTCCTGGATGAGATCCGGGATAATTATTCAAGCCTGTTCTGGAGCAATAACATCGAGAAGCCGTCTCCTTACAGCAATGGGGTTTATCAGAGCAATACTCTGGACTTATCAGGATTTTTCCTGGTGATGAAGCTGCCGGGAAGTATCCAGCGTATGGATCAGGCGGTGCTTGTGGGGCTGAATCTGACAAAGCTGCAGCAGCAGCTGGATAAAAATCTGGCTGGATATGAGTTATGTGTGCTCAATTATGACGGGACGCCTCTTTTTGCTTCGGATGAAGGCCTGCAGGCTTATTGTTCCGCTAACCTGGAACAGCTGCAGAACGGAAACGATATCCGGAGTATACAGCTGGATAAAAATGTGGATTACCGTATCCGGGTGAGGGAGGCCTCACCGAACGGCCTGATTTATGTCCTGGGCTATGATTTGGGAAATGTGAGGGAAGGGGCAGGAAGGATATTATCGGTGTCCCTCATCATAACCGGAATACTGGTGGTGCTTTTTCTTATCAGCCGGATCTTCACGGCTATTTTATACAGACCTGTAAAGAACCTGAAGGATTATGTCTCCCAGGTGACGGGGAGCGGAGAGCAGGAGCAGGATGAATTCACGGCGATCCGGGAAAACGTGGTTCATCTGGTGGATACCAGGGAAAGCCTGCAGCTGATGGTCCGGCAGCAGGAAAAAATGCTTGTGGAGCAGTTTATGCTGCGGGCGATCCGGGGAGGCCTGACGCCGGAAGCGATGAACAGCCTGCAGGAACAGTTCCGTCTTCCGAAAGCGAAAGGATACCGCCTGCTGACCGTTATGTGTATGCTGGAGGGCGAAACAAATGAGGAAAGCGAGCTGGAAACAGAGGCTTTGAGCATGACGGCGGCCAGGAAAATACCGGAAAGGATAAGTGAACTGCTGATATGTTCTCCTTTCAGTATGAACGGGCAGATATTTCTGGTTATCGGGGCGGATACCGACGAGGAGCTTCAGGAGCGGACGAAGGAGATACATAGCAGCCTGACTGCTTTTTTTGAAAAGGAATTTGGCTGTTCTGTTATTTCCGGGGTCAGCCAGCCCTTCCCGAGGCTGAAATATCTGAGGACTGCTTATAACGAATGTATGGAGACCTTGAGAAATACGGGAAGGCTGCATGCGGCACACAGCGATATCACCTTTTATGAAGATATCACCCGGAATGACGGTATTATAGGCGGATATGATTTTGTGATTGAAAATTCCATGATGAAAGCGGTTAATGACGGAAATGGGGAAGAAGCCGCCCAGCTGGTGGATAAATTTGTAAACAGCCTGTATAACAGGGAAATCGCCAGCCATGACAGAAGCTTTTTCCTCCACAGGCTGGTGGTATCCGTGCTGTCGGTGCTGTCTGATGCGGGGCTTTCCGCCAATCAGATATTTAAGGAGCGTTCGGAGGATGTTTTTTCCAAGCTGAATGACTTTTTTGAACGGGATAAGTTAAAGTCTTATCTGAACCGGTGTATCATACAGCCGGCCGTGGAAGCGCTCAGGCAGTACCGTTATAATGCTTCGTCGGATATCCTGCGCAGTATTATGGAAATAGTGAGGGAGAAAAGGGGAGATATCACGCTTACGGAATGTGCGGAGCGGCTGAATTATCATCCAAGCTATATTTGGAAGGTACTGAAGGCTGAACGGAATATGACCTTTACGGATTTAGTCAATCTGGAAAAGCTGGATGCGGCGAAGGAGCTGCTGCTCAATTCCGATTGTTCCATTTCAGAAATCGCGGAGCAGCTTAACTATGCGAACACGCAGAATTTCATCCGGTTTTTCAGCAAGTATGAAAATACCACGCCCGGCCGTTACCGGAAGGAGCATAAGAAGGAGGACAGCGCCTCCGAAAGTGATAATAAGCAGGATCCGGAATAATCATTTTCTGTCTGACGGGCGGAAAGAAATGGATTATTTCGGAAAAAACCGCGTAAAGATAATGATTATTGACAGGATAAGGAGCACGGAATATCCCGGAAAAAGGGAGTTCCGGCTCTTTTTTTGTGCTCCGGGAAAAGGGAAGATATTCCTCATTGAAAACGCTTACATTTTGTTTTATGATTGCAGCAGCAGGCAGAGGCAAGCAAAAAAACGTATGGAAGCATTTCTTTGCAGCGCTGCCGAAATAAGAAAAAGGAGGACTTTTCGTGAGCGGACTAAGAGGTAAGACAGCCGTTCCCGCCGTCAGGAATAAGAAAGAATCTTTATGGCATTTTGTGATGGCGCATAAGTGGCTGTACATTTTATTGATACCAGGCGTGCTTTATATGCTGATATTTAATTATCTTCCGATGTTTGGTATTGTGATTGCATTTCAGGATTTCAGGCCCTTCAGTGCGGACAGCGCCATCGGTGCTTATCTGTCGAGTGAATGGGTGGGACTGGCGAACTTCAGGAAATTTTTTACAGGCTATGATTTCTTTATGCTTCTGAAAAATACGCTTTCCATTTCCATACTGAGTCTGCTGTTCTTTTTCCCCGCACCTATCCTGCTGGCGCTTCTTTTGAATGAAATCAGGAGCCAGGGCTACAAGCGGGCGACACAGACACTGGTATACATTCCCCACTTTATATCGCTGGTTATTGTGGCAACACTGACTCAGCAGCTGTTCAGCACTACGGACGGTATTATCTATAAGATAATGGAAAATATTATGGGACGGGGAAATGCACCGGACATCCTTGCGACGCCCAAGTATTTTTACGGACTTATCGTAGGGCAGAATGTGTGGAAGGAAACGGGATATGGTACCATCATTTTCCTGGCGGCGCTGGCCGGAGTGGATATGGAGCTGTATGAGGCGGCAAGGATTGACGGCGCCGGACGCTGGAGGCTGATGTGGCATATCACGCTGCCGGCCATACGGGGAACCATTGTCATCATGCTGATACTGAAGGTCGGTTCCATATTAAATACGGGTTATGAACAGATTTTCCTGATGCAGAACGATTTGAACTATACGGCGTCGGAGGTATTTGACACCTATATTTACAACAAGGGAATTAAGCTTGCCCAGTATTCCATGGCGACGGCCGCAGGTGTATTCAAATCCGTGGTAAGCCTGATTATGGTGCTGGCGGCTAATAAAATCGCTAAAATGTGCGGTGAATCCGGATTTTATTAAGAGGAGGTTAACATGTCTAAGGTGCGTGAAGGTTCCAAGATAAAGAGAAGTCCTGGTGATCAGGCCGTACAGGTTTTGATATACATATTCGTGGGCGTGTGCGCGGTGGTCACGGTTCTGCCTTTCCTTTATGTACTGGCCGGTTCCTTTGCTACGGAGAGGGAACTGACGGAAAGGGCTTTTTTCATTATTCCCACAGAGTTTTCGCTGAATGCCTATAAATATATAATCCGGACAGGCGATGTATTTAAGGGGCTGAAAAATTCAGTTATTGTTACGGTGATCGGTACGGCGATTAATATGCTGTTTACCACAACCCTGGCCTATCCCCTTTCCCGGTCTTATCTGAGGGGGCGTAACTTTTTCATCAATATGGTTATCATTACCATGCTTTTTTCCGGGGGTATGGTTCCCAGCTATCTGGTGGTAAGCAGCCTGAAGCTGACCAATACCTACTGGTCCCTGTGGCTGCCCGGTGCGATAAGCGCCTTTAATATGATAATCATAAAAAATTATTTCCAGGGCATTCCCAAAGAACTGGAAGAGGCGGCCAGGGTGGACGGCTGCTCGGATTTGGGGATTTTCCTGAAAATCATTCTGCCTTTGTCCAAACCCACGATAGCCTCTGTGTCTCTGTTCTACGCGGTAGGACACTGGAATTCCTATTTCAGCGCCATGCTGTATATCAGTGACAGAAGCAAGGAAGTGGTTCAGATTGCGCTGCGAAGAATCATTTTCCTCGCAGGGGGCATCAACACGGACGGAACCCCCATTGACTGGGGTGCTATGGGACAGCCGCCGGAAAAAGCGGTGAAAATGGCCACTACGGTGGTGGCTACCGTCCCCATACTGATCATTTATCCGTTTGTCCAGAAGTATTTTACCCAAGGTGTTATGGTCGGCGCTGTAAAGGGCTGATTTGACATAAACCATCTAATGTATTTTCATATAAGGGAGGAAAAAATATGAAGCGTAAAAAAATGATGTCTTTACTGCTGTCAGCCGTTGCCGCTGTCAGTATGATCGCCGGCTGCGGAAATCAGGCTGCAGGGACCAGCGGGGAAGGAAACGCGCCGACGAGTGAGAGCCGGGAGGCGGGGACGGATGCCGCTGCAGCCGAAGAAACGGGCGAAAGACCGACTATCAGCATCATGTGTATCGATATCTATGGCTCGGCGATGGGAAATGTGGGCTCAGAAGACGTGCTGAAGGCGGCCGAGGACTATACGGGTGTCAATGTGGATTTCAACTGGGTAGCCAACGATTCTTATAACGATATATTGGGCGTGACCCTGATGGATAAGGCGAATATGCCCATGGTAATTACCTACGGCAGCGACCTGCAGGCAAATCTTGTCCAGGCGGCCAAGGACGGCGCGTTCTGGGATTTGAATGATTTTGTGTGGGGATAAAGAAAAATACCCCAATCTTTCCCCAGATGAATGAAAAAAATGTTATCAAAGGGTTTACCGTGGACGGCCAGCTGGTAGGAATTTACCGTTCCAGGCCCATCGGACGTAATGGCCTTGGCTACCGGGCAGACTGGGCGGAAAAGCTCGGGCTGGATGAGCCCAAGACAATCGAAGACGTATACAATATGATGTATCAGTTCACCTATGGGGATCCGGACGGAAACGGCAAAGATGATACCTACGGCCTGTGCCTTTGCAAATATACAGGTCCGCTGGATATCATACAGGCCTGGTTCGGCGCCGGAAACCAGTGGAAGGAAGTGGACGGAAAGCTGATTCCCATCCATCAGACAGAGGAATATATGGAGGCCCTGAGATGGATGAAAAAGATGTATGACGACGGACTGGTATACCGGGATTGGGCAACAAGAGAAACCAATACCTGGACGGACGGCGTAAAGAACGGGGAATGCGGTATGTTCCTGGACGTTCTGGATAATTCCCGCAGAATCTGGGATTACCTCGTAACGGAAAATATCCCTTCCGCAACAGGAGAAGGCGTTGCCAGCATGAAGCTTATCGGCGGCATTGCTGCGGAAGAAGGAGGAGAACCTCATACTCTGGCAACCTCCGGCGCCAGTGGCTGTCTGCTTATCACAAAAGCAGGGGCCAAGACGGAGCAGGATGTGGAAAACTGTCTTACCTATCTGGATAAGATGTGCGATAATGAAATGAGGATACTTGCTGATTACGGCCTGGAAGGAAGAGATTACGAGCTTGATGAAGAAGGATATATTGTGGATTTGCTGGTAGATAAAGAAATCCAGGAGAAGCCTCAGATAGGCCTGAACCAGTCCGTGCCTTATGTGCCGGAGGTTCTTCCCAATGCGACGACAGTTAAGAAGAGCGACAGGCTTGTGGAAGAGGAAGCTATTAAAGAGGCCAATGCGGATATCGCCGTATTTAACCCGGCTATCGGTTATCTGGTGAGCTCCAAGGTGAATGCTGAGGTGGGAACCGATCTGAAGGATATCCTGGACAGGGCGAGAACACAGTACATCTGCGGGCAGATTGATGAAAAAGGGCCTGCAGGATCAGTTTAAGGTATGGGAACAGAGGGGCGGCGCCGATTTGATTGCGGAAGTGAACGAAATGTATCAGGCGGATACGTCCAAATAAGAGAATCAGCTATGCAGATAAGAGGCTGCGAAGGTACGAATGGCCTTCGCAGCCTCTTTTGAAAGGAGTGCAGGATGCGTATAACATGGGAACAGGTGACGGACAGCAGCATCGGTATTTCCTGGGAGCCGGTACAAAAAGCTGACTGTTACCGCGTATATTGGGCGGACAGTGCGGGCAGTACCGTACGGTACCGCCTCATGGCGGAGACGAAAGCCTGCCGTTATACCCTGGAAAAGGCCACGCATGTCCCCCATTATCTCCGGGTGGCGGCGGTGAGGAACGGAGAAGAAACGGAGTGCAGTGATACCCTGCGGACGCCGGTGAAAAAGGTGTTCTGGGAACAGCTGGAACGGCTGAACAGAGGGCTTGTGGCCGTGAAGACGGGAAACGGAATTTTCCTGAGCTGGCGGCTGTTTTTGGAGGAAGTGAGCGGATATTCCGACACAGGCATGACCGGGACGGATTTCGCGGTATACCGGAACGGAGAACGGATCGGGACGGTGATGGAGAGCACGAATTATCTGGATGCCCGGGGAACGGAAAAAGACAGGTATGCAGTGGCTCCCATAAAGGACGGCAGGGAAGGGGAGCCGTGCGGCGAGGTGAAGGTCTGGGAAAAGGAGTACCTGGATATCCCCCTTCATAAACCTGAGGGAGGCGTGACGCCCGCAGGAGAGGCTTATGAATATCATGCCAACGATATGAGCATCGGGGATGTGGACGGAGACGGCGAATATGAATACATCGTAAAATGGGATCCTTCCAATTCCCATGATGTTTCCATTAAGGGATATACGGGAAAATGCTATCTGGACTGTATGAAGCTGGACGGCACTCTTTTGTGGCGTCTGGATATGGGGGTGAATATCCGGGCGGGAGCCCATTATACCCAGTTTATGGTCTATGATTTCAACGGTGACGGGAAAGCGGAAATGGCGGTAAAAACAGCGCCCGGAACCAAAATGATCCGGTACGGGGTGGACGGAACGGCAAAAGAGGAACGGTATATCACGCTCCTGCCCGAGGATATTGCGGCGGGAGTGGGGCATGAGGATAACTATGTCTGTTCGGCAGAAGATTACAGGCGGCATATGGCGGAGGTATTTATGCATTGGCAGGATTGTCCGCAGGTGAAATCAGGACAGTGGCCGGAAACATTGGAGGAATGCTTTAAAATGGAGGGGATTGCTCCCCCGAGGAGCTGTTCCTATCCGCTGAAGGAACAGGATGCCCTGGATCTTGCCGATTATTTCATCCATGTATATGCGCCGGCGAGGAGTGAAAAAAATGAACTGGATAAATTCGAAGGCTTTATTTATGAAGGGCCGGAATATCTGACCATGTTCGCCGGCGACGGAAGGGAGCTGCAGACGGTACGTTTCCCGGTGGGCCGTGAGGATGACGGGCTTCTCTGGGGGGATTATGCCCTGCCGCGTATAGAGCCCTGCAACCGGGTGGATCGTTTCCTTTCCGGTGTGGCTTATCTGGACGGGGAACGTCCCTATCTGATTATGGCAAGAGGCTACTATACCAGAACGACAGTGACCGCTTATGATTTCTTTGATAATTGTTTCCGGGAGAAATTCCGGGTTGACAGCGGGCATGTGCCTATGGCTAATCCGTTTAGGGCGGAAGGGATACATGAGGTGGAAGGGCCGGATCCGGTATATGGCGCTCTTGCCGGACAGGGCAACCACAGCCTTGCCGCTGCGGATGTGGACGGCGACGGCTGTATGGAAATCATATACGGCGCCGCGGTAATTGATCATGACGGTTCCCTGCTTTACAGCAGCTATGACTACAGGCCGGACGGCGTGCGTGCCAAGCTCGGACATGGAGACGCCATGCATGTGGCTAAGATCGATCCGGATCGTCCGGGGTACCAGATTTTCAATGTGTTCGAAGGAGGGGGAAGCGGTTCCCTATGGATTTGCCCTGCGCGATGCACAGACCGGGGAGGTTCTGTTCGGTGAGTATGCCGCGGAGGATTTGGGAAGATGCATGATCGGCAAAATCGACCCCGGCACAAGAGGGTTTCAGGTATGGGTAAATGAGGTGTTTGACTGCAGGGGACGGAAGCTGGAGGTGCCTGTGCCGGGAACGAATCAGAGTATCCGCTGGGCGGGGGACATGAGCACGCAGATCATAGACAGGGCGCAGTATATCGGTACGGTTCAGACGGGAGTCATCAATGATAATACCCACGGTACGATGCTTGTGCCGGAGGATACCATGACCAACAACGGGACAAAAGGGAATCCCTGCCTGGTAGCGGATATTTTCGGGGATTTCAGGGAAGAACTCCTTCTGCGTAAAAAGGATGACAGTGCCATTCGTATTACGAATACGGAGCTTACGGGGCATAAGCTTTTTACATTGATGCATGATTCCATGTACCGCTGCGGTGTGGCCTGGCAGAACAATTGTTATAACCAGCCCTGCTATACCAAATTTTATTATGGAAATGACTGCGATTTCAGGGATGTCCTTCCCTGGCTGGCGGCGGAGGACGGAGAAGAGTAATCAGACAGAAGCTTGTAAGAAGTCAGAGGCTTGTAAGCAGGCAGATGCGTGTAAGAAAACAGATGGGGATTCCCGGAAAAAGAAAGGGAGGCTGGTTTTATGGAAGCAAAACTGATAGGAAAATTTGACATTGCAGCGGCCGGCGGGGGAAAAGGGCTGCTGGGGGATATTGACGGAGACGGGCGGATGGAGGTAGTATTTGTACAGGCGGACAGCGGCATTGACGATCGCTATGTCCCTCATCAGATTACCTGTGTGACCGCTTACCGGCTGACCGGTGAACTGCTGTGGCAGAGAGGTGACAGCTCCGGCAGGCCCGGCAGTTTCGGCTCGGATTTTCCCGCACAGATTTATGATATTGACGGGGACGGATGCCTGGAAATCCTGTGTGTGATGGACAAAAGGTTTCTCATACTCGAAGGAGCCACAGGAAGGGTGAAGGAGGAGCATGCGCTTCCGTCAGAAGAGGCCCATGACTGTATTATCATAGCAAACCTCAGCGGGAAAGACAGGCCGGAGGACATTATCCTGAAGGATCGGTATTTCCACATGTGGGCGCTGAACAGGCAGTTTGAACTGCTTTGGACCCATGAGGGGAACCTGGGACACTTCCCCTGGTGCAGTGATGTGAACGGGGACGGCTATGACGAGGTGATGGCTGGCTACGATCTGCTGGATCATAATGGACAGGTGCTTTGGTCCTGCCGGGATCTGGAGGATCATGCGGACTGCCTCTGGGTGGGGGATGTGAATGGAGACGGAAAACCGGAAATCGCCGTGGGAGGCAGTGTGACCTGCCTGTACAGCGCGGAAGGAGAAGAGCTTTGGCGTTATGACGGATCCGTGGAATCCCAGCATATTGCTCTGGGGAAATTCCTGCCCGGGCGGCCGGGGCTGCAGGTGGCGGGGCTTGACCGGATACGCAGGGGAGACGGCTACAAAGGGCAGTGGGACGGAAAGGACGGCATGTTTATGCTGGACGGTGAAGGGAAGGAGCTTTGGAAGGAAGACAGGCAGACCAAGGGCTGGCTGACGATTGTGGACGGACTTTACAACTGGAACGGCGAAGGGAAGGATTATATTCTTGCCTACCGGCGCGGGGGCGGCGTAAAACCGGCCTTGTATGACGGCTGGGGAAATACGGCGGTGTCCTTCCCGGAGGATGGCTATGTCCTCCATGGGGATTTGTTCGGACGGGATAAAGAGGATGTAATTATTTATTCCGAAGATACGGCCTGGGTATTCAGCGGGACGCCCGCAGACCTGGCGGAGAAGCCTTCCGGAAAGCCGGTTCCCCAGGTGAAAAGGCTTTACAGGTCAACGCTGTATCCCGGAGGGGAACGGTAAAAAAGGCACGGGCTTGAGAACAGTCCGGCTTAAGAAAGAAAAGGAGAGGGAACATGGCAGCAGGAAGAATTATCAGGAACAATTTTAAGGAATTTACGGATGAACTGACGGGTACGAAGGTTACGCGTCTCACGGAGCCGGATCATGTGAGCCATCATATGTATTTTTATAACCGGATGACTACGGCTGACGGATCCAGGCTTTTATACTGTGCGGAGCTTGAAGGAGAGAGGCAGCTGTATCTTATGGATCTGCATACCGGGGATGCCGTGCAGCTTACGGAGGGAGACGGGCTGGAAGATTACGGCGGTTTGATTTCCGCGGAGGATACCCATATTTTTTATCAGCAGAAGGATGGCATCTGGAAGCTTTGTCTGGAAACACTGGAAAAGGAATGCGTTTACCGCATACCGGAGGGCTGGAACGGAGGCAACTGGGGGATGAGCCAGGACAACCGTTTTATGGCGATTGTGGAAACCTTGAAGTCTTCCCTTCCGGAGAGGAAGAAAGGGGACAACTGGGACTTTTTCGCTTTGACCTGTAAGGCAAAGCCCCATTGCCGGATCGTATATGTGGATCTGCAGACGGGCAGCAGCCATACGGTGCTGGAGGATGACTGCTGGTTCGGGCATGCCCAGATCCGTCCGGGGGGATCCGGATACCATCATGTTCTGCCATGAGGGCCCCTATGATTTGATAGATGCCAGACTGTGGCTGGTACAGAGTGACGGAAGCAATTACCGCTGCTGCAGGGAGCAGCCGTCGGATTTGATACTGACACATGAATTCTGGCTTCCCGACGGTTCGAAGCTGGCCTTCGTTTATCGGGAGACGACAGGCAGCAAGGAGGAAAACATCCGTATGATCAACCCGGATACTATGGAAGAAGAGATTTTCATGCCCTGTTCTCCTTATGCTCATTTTATCTGTGACAAGAGGAACCGTTATATGGTTGGGGATTCCCAGGGAAGCGATGTCCCCATCCATCTGCTGGAGGAAACGGACGAGGAAGAAACGGCGAAATCAAGAACGATTTTATTTACCTTGTAGACGTGGAAAAGAGAGAAGAGAGGAAGCTGTGCTACCATGGAACCTCCTGGAGGGCGGTGCACGGAAATCCGCAGGATTCCCATCCCCACCCCTGCTTTACGGAAGATAACAGGTATGTTATATTTGTATCAGACAAAGAGGGAAAGCCCTGCATTTACAGAGTGGATTTGGAACAGTTTAATAAGTAGAAGGCCGTGCGGCAAAGAAAGCTGATATCCGGAAAGACAGAAGGGCGCCGCCGGCGGAAGGAGGCATTATGAAGGTTTGTGCAGTGACCGGCGGAGCCATGGGTATCGGTAAGGAAATCGTGAAGACCTTTGCCGGGGCGGGATACCGGGTGGTTTTTATCGACAAGGATGAGACTGCGGCGAGGAAGACGGAAGAGGAGCTGCAGGCGGAAAACCGGAATGTGAGTGCCATGGTGGGTGACATCGGGGACGAGGTGGCGGTAAAAGCTTTTGCGGATTATGTTATAAAAGAATGCGGAAGTGTAAATGCTTTGATTAATAATGCATGTATCAGCAGAAGAGGGCTGCTTTCCGGCTGCGGCGCAGAGGATTTTAATTACGTCCTGCGTGTCGGAGTGACGGCCCCCTACCTGCTCACCCTTTATCTGAAAGAGCATTTTGCAAAACAGGCAGCCATCGTGAATATTTCCTCTACAAGGGCGTTTATGTCCCAGCAGGATACAGAAAGCTATACGGCCGCCAAAGGCGGAATTACGGCGCTGACCCATGCGCTGGCGGTGAGCCTTTCCGGAAAAGTGCGGGTTAATTCCATCGCTCCGGGCTGGATTGATACCTGGGAATCCCATGGATTGCCGGAGCCGGTTTACTCAGCGCCGGACAGGGAACAGCATCCCTCCGGCAGAGTGGGGAATCCGGCCGATATTGCCCGGGCAGCCCTCTTTTTGTGCGATGAGAGGAATTCCTTTATCAACGGGGAAAATATCAATATTGACGGAGGAATGAGCCATTTGATGGTGTACCACGACGACTGCGGGTGGAGGTATGAAGGGGACAGCTCCGGAAATCCGTGAATGAGAAAGATATTCCCAAAGACCTGGTAAAATCAGAATAAAGTTTATTGGAAAATGAATTCTCTTATGATATGATAAATCTGCTGTTCCATTCTTCCTGTGAATATTGTGACACAGTTACTGCGACGCAGACGGGAGCAAAATTTTAAGAAGCGGAGAGCGGATTATGGTAAGAAGATATATCACGGATAGCAATATCCTTCGCGAAATTAATGACTTCAGACCGGGAATCTGGGTGAATATGGTGAACCCTACTCTGGAAGAATGCACTCTGGTCGCCAACGAATTTCAGGTGGATATCACAGATATCAGGGCGGCGCTGGATGACGAGGAAAGTTCCCGTGTGGATGTAAGCAATGATTATACGATGATTCTGTTTGATATCCCGTCTATTGAATACCGTCATAAAAGAGAAGCTTATACGACCCTCCCCCTGGGACTTATTTTTGCGGCAGATACATTGATAACCATATGCGCGGAGGAAACGCCGGTGCTGAAGTATTTTACAGAAAATGCGGTGAAGGAATTCAGCACCAAAAAGCAGATACGCTTCATTTATCAGATAATTCTGCGAACCTGTATGCTGTATCAGTCCTATCTGCGCATTGTGGATCGCAGGCGCAAGGAAATTGAAGAGCATATCGGCGGGGATACAGAGGATGTGGATCTCATTGATCTTCATGAGCTGGAATCCAACCTGGTATATTTCGACACTTCCCTTCGGGCCAATAAGATGGTTCTGGAAAGACTTGTCCGTTACAGTAAGATAAAAAAATATCCGGAGGATCAGGAGCTTCTGGAGGATGTGGTGGTAGAAAACCAGCAGGCTATCGAAATGACCCAGATATACCGGGACATTATCAAAGGTACCAGGGAGCTGCTCTCTTCCGTGATTGACAACCGTCTGAATACGGCGATGAAATATCTGGCTTCCATTACTATTGTAATGGCAATCCCCACGATTATTTCCGGTATTTATGGAATGAATGTGGATGAAAAATGGATGCCGCTGGCAAACACTCCTTTTGGGTTCGGCATTATTTGTATGCTTACCCTGCTGCTGTGCATTCTGGTGATTCGGATTCTGCGGAAACGGAAAATGCTTTAAAGAAATTTATAAAAACAGATAACTGCCAAATGGAGGGAGAGAGTGCCCTGCGTTTGGCAGTTTACTTTTATTTTTGGACCGCAGGCGAGGAATTGCCTGTTTAATGAAATCCAATCGTGTAATAAAGAGAAAAAGTGCGGCAGCCGTTTTAAAAGAAGGGGAATAGAACGGTTGACATATTTACAAAGAGAGGGTATGAACGTGATTAAGATTGATAAAGGAAATATTTCTCTGGCCAAAAAATTAGCTTTGGAATCTTCCTGTCCAAGTTTTACGAGTATTCTGGCTGGAATAGCGAAGGGTGATTTGTGGATTGATGACAGGGAGAATCCAACGCTCGCATTGGTATATTCCGCACCTGTAGGAGGATACCGAATTATGGGGGAAATTAAGAATAAAAACAAATTGGGGGAATTTACAAGATTTCTTGAGGAGGAACTTTTTCTTCAGCTAAAAGAAGCAAAGATAGATGAATTTGAGTTTGCCGCAGAAAGCATTGAAGTTGAAAAAATGATATTAATGCATTTTCGCGGATACAAAATTATTGAAGATAAAGAGTTGGCATTTATCAGGAAACCGGATCAGGAGAGACCAGTGGTATCTGGAATAAGCGGATACGATTTTCTGGAAATTAATGAAGAGTGTTTACAGAACAATTATCAAAATAAAGACTATATAGTAACGCGAATAATTGAAGCATGGGGAACCATAGAAAAATATCTGAATTACGGGATCGGATTTATTGCGGTTGAAGGCGATCGGATAGCAGGAATGATTTTAGGAACAGCGAATTATGAGAATATTTTGCCTATTGATATAGAAACGTTAAAGGATCATAGAAAAAAAGGGATTGCAACTGAACTGACCAGACGGTTTTTAGCTTACTGTTATGATAACAAATTAACTGCGTATTGGAATTGCATTATTTCTAATGCTGAATCGCGAAATATCGCAGAAAAAGCTGGTTTTCAATTTATTGGATCTAAAGATTATTATTATTTCAATATTTAATTGCCAAGAGAATCAGATTTATAACCATGGGAGTTAATTATATCATTGACATATATAGATTCCCGATATATATTATATGTAGATAATCTATATAAGGAGGAAATAAGATGTCAGTTGATAAAACACTGTTATCCGGCAGTACATCCATGCTGTTGTTAAAACTTCTGGAAGAGAAGGATCTATATGGCTATGAAATGATAGAATCTCTTCGCGCACGTTCCAATAATGTTTTTGAATTAAAGGCGGGAACTCTGTATCCTCTGCTGCACTCCCTGGAAGAAAAGGGCTTTTTGACAAGCTACGAAAAAGAGATTGGCGGCAAAACCCGAAAATACTATTCCATTACGGAGGCAGGAAAAAAACACTTAATTCAAAAAAAAAGAAAGAATGGAATGAGTATTCTCAGGCAGTTGCGGGAATTCTCACTTTTTCGGCGGAGGGTGTGTGATGGATAAAAGGCAGTTTCTTGAAGCAGTTACGGAGCAGATTCGGTTCGAAAAAGCGAGGGAAATGATTTCGGGATGAATTGGAAAATCATATTGAAGATCAAAAAGAAGCATTTATGTCTGAAGGAATCAGTGAGACGGAAAGCTATCAAAAAGCAATCGAAGACATGGGAGACCCTGTCGAGGTCGGCATTTCTTTAGATCGAATACACAGGCCTAAAATGGAATGGAAAATGATTCTGCTGGTATTGGGCTTAAGCATTTTGGGATTATTTTTCCAATATGTAATGTTTAAGGATATGGGCTCTGAAACTTATCCGTATAATATTAATTCCCAATGCGTGTATATTATGATCGGGCTGGCAGTCATGATGTTTTTCTGCTTTTTTGATTATACGAGAATAGGCTTTTGGGGAAAGACAGGGGCGGCGGTATTGCTGCTGCTTTTACTATATAGTTATTTCGGCGGTCTGTCAGTATTCGGACAGCGGGGGTATCTGCGTGTCGGAGGATTGTCTGTCAGTCTGCGTCAGTTAATATATTTGTATATTCCTTTTTATGGAGGAATTTTATACTCCTACAAAAATCAGGGCAGAAAAGGATTTACAAAAAGTATGGTGTGGAGCGTGCTCCCTGTCGTTCTTGTCTTAAAATTGCCGGACTTATCCACAGCAGGCTCATTGATGTTAATTATGCTGATTCAGGTTTGTTTCATTACCAGAAAAGGATGGTTTGGTGAATGGAAGAAAAAACTGGCATTTGTTGTTTCAGCAGTGATCGGACTGCCTGTTTTCCTGATTCTGTATTTTGTTTTCTTTGGGGCAGAATATCAAAAAGCCCGTTTGTTTTCTGTTTTTAGCACAGCAGGGGATCAGAGCTATCAGATAAATATGGCAAGAAACCTGATAAGCGGCAGCAAATGGATAGGGGAAGGCAGGCTGAATGCAAAAGGTTTTCTTCCGGCGGCAGCAAGTGATTATATTGTGACTTATGTTATGTCTTATTATGGAATACTGGCTGTAATAGTACTGCTGGCAGTTTTGGGACTTTTCGTCTTTAAAACCTTCAAGATCAGCGTTCATCAGAAAAACCAGTTGGGAACCGTGATCGGAGTCGGATGCAGTCTGGTATTTATGATACAGATTGTTTTATATGTCATGGTAAATCTTACGATTTTCCCTTCCACCGCAGTATTCCTTCCCTTATTTACCTACGGCGGGACCGGTACCATTGTTTCCTTTGCTTTAATTGGAATTCTGCTCAGCATCTATCGATATCAGAATGTGCTGCCGGTTCATATGGTGAGAAAACAGAAAGTGAAACTGGGATTGTAACTGATTAAGGACAGGGGATTCATTTATCCTTTGAGTATCAGGAGGAGCAAAAATTGGAAATCAGGGAATACCGGCCGGAGGACTGCAGTGAGATGGCCTCACTTTTTTATGATACCGTACATACGGTAAATGCGGCCGATTATACAAAGGAACAGCTGGATGCCTGGGCGGATGGGGCAGTGGATTGTGAGGCATGGGATCATTCCTTCCGGGAGCATTATACGCTGGTGGCTATAGAGGATGGTAAGCTGGCAGGGTTTGGCGACATGGATGAGAGTGGATATCTTGACCGGCTTTATATACATAAGGACTTTCAGAAAAGAGGAATAGCCGCCGCCTTGTGTGACCGGCTGGAGAAGCGGTTTGCCGTGCCTGAGATCATAACCCATGCGTCCATTACGGCAAGGCCCTTTTTTGAAAAAAGAGGGTACCGTGTGCGGAAGGCACAGCAGGTGGAGAGGAAGGGAGTCCTTCTAACCAATTATGTAATGGCGCTTTCGAAGGCCGGACAAAAATGAGCAAGGCAGTCAGGGACAGCCATATAAAAAAGCCTTACAATGGGAACACGAGGTGAGAGAAAATGGATTGTATTCAGAGCATACAGAAAGCAATAGACTATATGGAAGCCAATATGCTGGAAAACATCAGCTATGAAGATGCGGCACGGCATCTGCATATGTCAAATTATCATTTTCATCGGTTGTTCAGCATGCTGACAGGGATGACGGCGAATGAGTATATCCGCAGCCGGAGACTGTCCATGGCAGGGCAGGAACTGATTATGTCCGATGCGAAGATTATTGATATCGCTTTGAAGTACGGCTATGATTCACCGGACGGTTTTGCCAAGGCTTTTTACAGGTTTCACGGAGTGACACCTAATATGGCAAAGCAGCCGGGGGCCGGATTACAGCTGTTTAACCGCCTCGTAATAAATATTACATGGAAAGGCGGTATGGTTATGGAGTACAGGATTGTAGAAAAGAGAAAAATTTTAAGGTTCTTGCAAAGGTTGAGCAATTTCGCAACAGCTCTATTGATGAGGAAGGGAATACGGAGATTCCGGATTTCTGGAAGAAGTGCGGTGAGGAGGGCGTGTTTGACACGCTGACAGCCTGCACCGGCAAAGGGGATATTTACGGGGTCTGCGGGCCAGTCTCCAAGGAATGTGATTTCTTTAGCTATGGGATAGGTAAGGAGTATGAAGGCGGCGATGTTCCGGACGGATTTTGTGTATGGGAGATTAACCCTACCCTCTGGGCGGTCTTTTCCTGTATCGGAAAGGACGGGGACTGTATTGGTGAAACCTGGGATCGGATTTTTAAGGAGTTTTTGCCGGGTTCCGACTATAATATGAAAGATGACGATGATTTTGAACTATATTTGGAAAATCCCGCTCCGGGCTGCTTCTGTGAAATATGGATCCCGGTGGAGAAGAAATAGTCCGGATATTGTGCGCATTCGCAGCTTATTTCTTATAAACAAAAAAATCTTTGACGGATAAGGATTTAGTGATATAATAAGTTTCAATGGATTAAATCAGTAAAGTTTATAACGAAGGAGTGAGCTGCGATGGAAAAGAAAAATATTGATTGGGCCAATCTGGGATTTGGTTATCGTGTGACTGATGTACGTTACGTTTCCAATTTCAGGAATGGCGCATGGGATGAAGGAGTGCTGACAGAGGATGCCACGATCCAGCTGAATGAATGTGCGGGAATCCTGCAGTACTGCCAGGAAATATTTGAAGGACTGAAGGCATATACCACAGAGGACGGACATATTGTTACTTTCCGCCCTGACCTGAATGCAGAACGTATGATAGACAGTGCCAGACGTCTGGAAATGCCGGCTTTCCCCAAGGAAAGATTCCTGGATGCCATCGATAAGGTCGTAACAGCCAACGCAGCATGGGTTCCCCCTTATGGAAGCGGGGCCACTCTTTATATCCGTCCTTATATGTTCGCAAGCTCACCGGTTATCGGGGTTAAGCCTGCGGAGGAATATCAGTTCCGTGTATTCGTTACGCCGGTAGGCCCTTATTTTAAGGGAGGCGCAAAGCCCTTAACTCTGTGTGTCAGCGATTTTGACAGAGCGGCGCCCCATGGTACAGGCCATATCAAGGCAGGCCTGAATTATGCCATGAGCTTACATGCAGGTGTTACCGCCCATGCCAACGGATTTGATGAAAACCTGTTCCTGGATCCTGCTACGAGAACCTACGTGGAGGAAACAGGCGGGGCCAACTTCCTGTTTGTAGACAAGAACGGGACAATCATCACTCCCAAATCCGAAAGCATCCTTCCTTCCATAACAAGGCGTTCCCTTGTAACGGTAGCAAGAGATATCCTGGGGCTGGAAGTACAGGAACGTCCTGTGAAGCTGGAAGAACTGAAGGATTTTGCGGAATGCGGCCTCTGCGGTACGGCGGCGGTTATCAGCCCTGTAGGAAAAGTTGTGGATCACGGCAAAGATATCTGTTTTGCCAGCGGTATGGAGGAGATGGGGCCGGTTATCAAGAAGCTGTATGATACCCTCACCGGAATCCAGATGGGAAGAATTGAAGGGCCGGAAGGCTGGGTAAGAACGATTCTGTAAAATAAATAGTTCCGTATATTTAACACTGCCTGTCTTGTAAAAAGAAGGCAGTGTTTTTTTGCTGATGGAAAAAAAGCGGGAGTATGATATACTGAAACAGGTGAGAAATGCATCGGTAACTACAGAAAAAGGAGAATTACAATCATGTCAAAATGGACGGTAGAATCAATAAAGGAAGCCTATTCTTATTTATATGAAACACATCTTCATACCTCTCAGGGCAGCCTCTGCGGCAGGGCGGAGGGACGGGAGATGGCGGATGCCTGCAAAAAGGCGGGCTATACCGGTATCTTTGTGACGGATCACAACTGGGGAGGAAATACGGCGGCGGACAGCTCGCTTCCCTGGGAAACATGGGTGTCGGAATTTGCAAAAGGCTTCCTGGATGCAAAGGAAGAAGGGGAACGGATTGGCCTGGATGTTTTCTTTGGCTGGGAGGCCGGCTTTCAGGGAACCGAGTTCCTTATTTTCGGCCTGTCCCCGGAGTGGCTGGCCGCCCATCCGGAAATCCGGGAAGCGGGAGTTGAGGAGCAGTACCGTCTTGTGAAGGCAGACGGAGGGATGGTGATCCATGCCCATCCGTTCCGTGAGGAAGCGTATATTCCCGAAATCAGGCTTTTTCCGGAATTCGTGGACGGAGCGGAGGGAATGAATGCGACGCATACAAGCCCTCTTAGCGCATCCCACAAGAGCGGAGATTATGACAGAAAGGCCCGGACTTATGCAAAGGAACATGGGCTGGTGATGACGGCAGGATCAGACGTGCACAGCACCAATATTTTCGGGGGAGGCACCGCCTTCGCGCGAAAGCTGTCGGACGATAAAGATTTTATACAGGCAATTCAGGGCGGCGAGGATTATGTGCTGACGGACGGATTCAGCTGGTATTCCAGAGAAGGGGAGCTGCTGTGCACCGCTGCCCGGGAGGAAGGAGAGAAGGAATGAAGCTGATACACACAGGGGATCTCCATATTGGAAAAACGATGAGTGATTTTTCCCTGATACCGGATCAGCGTTTTATTCTGGATCAGCTGCTGGCGGCAGCGAGGGAAGAAAAAGCGGATGCCTTCGTCATTGCGGGCGACGTATATGACCGGGCGGTGCCCCCCGGAGAGGCGGTACAGCTTCTGGACAGCTTCCTGACCTCCCTGCTGGAGGAAGGAATTCCCGTGCTGTTAATCAGCGGCAATCATGATTCGCCGGAACGGCTTGGCTTCGGGGAGGAAATCCTGCAGAAGCAGGGGCTTTATATTGCAGGTTCCTTCCGGACTCCGTTAAAAAAAGTGACGCTGCAGGATGCCTTCGGGCCGGTAAATTTTTTCCTCTTTCCATTTGTCCGCCCTGCCGTGGCAGGAGCCAGGACGGCGGATGAAGCGGTGGGAGCGGTACTGGAAGAGGAAGGGAAAGAGGGCAGGATCGATCCCGGGGAACGCAATGTCCTGATCAGCCATTTTTTTGTGACCTTTCAGGATAAGGAACCGGAGCTTTCCGATGCGGAGACTACGATTCATGTGGGCGGAATCGACAACGTGGACGCCGGTCATTTTGCCCCCTTTGACTACGTCGCTTTGGGGCATATCCATAAGCCCCAGAAAATAGGGCAGGATAATGTCTGGTATGCGGGAGCGCCTCTGGCTTACAGCTTTTCGGAATGCGCCCATGTGAAAAGCATAAATGTGGTGGAGCTGGGGGAAAAGGGGAAGGTAACCGTGAACCAGCGTCCTTTGCTTCCCCTGCATGCCCTCAGGAAGGCGGAGGGAACGCTGGAAGAGCTGCTGAAAAAGGGCGGTGAGGAAGGCAGCCGGGCGGAGGATTATATCCAGGCGATCCTGACAAACGAAGAGGAACTGGTAGATCCAATAGGCACACTGCGCAGCGTCTATCCAAACATCTGTCAGATCATACTTGCCAAAAGGGAAAAGGAAGCGCGGCAGACGGTTAAGGAACGGCATGCCATACGCCGGAAAAGCACGGCGGAGCTGTTCGCGGATTTTTACGGGCTGGTGCGGGGAATCGAAATGGATGAAGCCAGGAAAAAGGTGACGGAAGAAACGGTGAAAAAGGTGGAGCAGGAATGAAACCAATAACGTTGACATTATGCGGCTGGGGTCCTTTCCGGGACAAGCAGACCGTTGACTTTACGAAGGTGTCGGAAAAAGGGATCTTTCTGATAACAGGCCAGACCGGTGCGGGAAAGACCACAATTTTTGACGGGATCACCTATGCCCTGTACGGCAGCATGAGCGGGGAGATCCGGGAGAAAAACAGTGTGCGGAGCGATTTTGCGGATGCGGATACTCCCACCTATGCGGAGCTTACTATGATGCATAACGGCCTCCTTTATCAGATTTACCGGAATCCGGAGTACATGCGTCCCAAGAAACGGAAAAACGGGGGACAGGCCATGACCAAGGAACGGGAAAAGGCGGTGCTGACGCTTCCGGACGGTTCCGTTATGGAAGGCAGCGGAGAGGTGACCCGTAAAATCCAGGAAATACTGCGGCTGGATTATCGTCAGTTTAAACAGATTTCCATGATTGCCCAGGGAGAATTCGCCCGCCTTCTTACCGCATCGCCGGGAGAAAAGACAAGGATTTTCCGGGAAATCTTTGACACCGCCCTTTATGACCGGTTTGCGTCGGTGCTCAGGGATGAGGCCAACACCCTGTATAAAGAGGTTATGGAATACCGTCATCGTATGGATGAGGATGTCCGCCAGTTCCATACGGAGGATGAAATATGGAAGGAACTCACCTCAGGGGAAGCTCATCCCTATGAACAGCTTATGGACAGGCTGGAGGCGCTGGAAAAGGACTGCCGCAGGGAAGAAAAAGAAGCGGCCCGAAGGCTGGAAAAGCTGGATCAGGAAATGGTGGAGCTTGAAAAAAGAATCCAGCAGGCCGAAACGGATCAGAAGGCATTTCAAAAGCTGAGGGAAACAAAAGCAAGGCTTGAGGCGCTTAAAGGCCAGTCCGGGGATATGGCACAGAAGGAAGAGCGGCTGAAAAGAGGAGAGCATGCGGCTGAAATCCGCGCGGAATACCAGCAGGTAAACGGAGTGGAAAAACAGCTTTATGCGCTGGAAAGGCAGGAAAAGGAAGAAGAAGAGGCAATCAGGCGGGAAGTCGCTCTTGTTCAGGAATGCAGCGGTATCTATGAAAAAAGGGATCTTCTTCTGGCTTATTATGATCTCAGCCAGTCCATGGAGGAACTGGAAAAAAGGAAGGCGGCAGGGCTTAACAGACAGAAGCAGCTGGAGAAGAAGCTGCTTTGCCACCAGCAGGATTATCTGGAACAGGAGAAACGGACCGCAGACAGGCAGCATGAGCGACGGGCCCAGACGTTCGCCGGGCAGTTATCGGACTTGCGGCCCGGCTGGTGGAAGAGGGAAAGCCCTGCCCGGTCTGCGGTTCGCTGGAGCATCCGCATGTGGCAGGCACCGGTGAGGATGTGCCGGATGAAGAACAGCTGAACAGGCTTCAGGAGGCGTATGATCAGAGCGCAGCCAGACTTACCGCCCTTCACGGACAGGCGGCGGCAGCCAGGGCGGAGGCGGAAGGACAGGCGGAACAGAACCGCCAACTGGCCGATGAGGAAAATGCCCTGTTGGAGAAGAGGGGATCCTTTTCCGAAGACTGGTTTCCTTGCTTCTATCCATAACAGAGAGGAAGTCCGGGGAACAGGCGGAACTCTATACCGGTCTGATAAAGGGACTTGAGGTACGCAGGCAGAACAAAGAACGCCTGTCCGCAGATAAGGCAAGGCTGGAAAAGGAGCTTGCGGCCGCCAGGGAAAGCTGGGAAAAAGCCCTTGAAAAGGGCGGTTTTGCAGGGCCGGAGGCTTATCAGGAGGCGGTCCTGGAGGAAACGGACAGAAAAAATCTTTCGGAGGCAATCGCCCGGTACCGGCTGGAACTGGGAGCGGCGGCAGAACTGTGCTCGCATATGGAAGAGGAACTGAAGGGAAAGGAAGAAACGGATACCGCCCCCTTCCTGGACAAAAGGAACAGTCTTCTGGAAGAAAAGAAAAGGGAAGAAAGCATGCGCACCCGCTGGAGTATCGGCGCGTCCGATGCCGCCCGCACCTATGGCCTTCTTAAGGAAAAGAAAAAGGACATGGAAAAGAAGGAGAAGGCCTACGGAATTATAAGGGATCTGGATAATATGGCATCCGGAAACAATGCCAAGAAACTGGTGTTTGAACAGTACGTGCTGGCCGGTTACTTTGAAGATATCCTGGAAGCGGCCAATCTGCGCCTGCGCCGTATGACGGGCGGCAGATATGAGCTGTCCAGAGTGGAAGAGGCGGGTGACGGCCGCAGCAAGGACAGCCTGGAAATACGGGTGATGGATTACTATACCGGAAAGTACCGCTCGGTGAAGACCCTTTCAGGCGGAGAGAGCTTTAAGGCATCGCTGGCCCTGGCGCTGGGAATGAGCGATGTGATCCAGGCGGAAAGCGGAGGCATCCGGGTGGAAGCGCTGTTCATTGACGAAGGTTTCGGCGCGCTGGATACGGAGTCGCTGGATCAGGCCTGCGGAGCGCTGATGGGCTTAGTGGAAAGCGACCGTATGATAGGAATCATTTCCCATGTGCCCGAGCTTCAGGAAAGGATTGCCAGCCAGATTTATATTGAAAAGAAAAATACAGGCAGCCATGTCCGGTAGGTGCCGCCATGGTCCTTCCCGGAAGCCATCCCCGAACAGTCAGTGTTCCTTGCAGGGGACGTTCTCACTCGGCTGAAAACGCAGCAGTACTAACGCTGCAAAAGACGCAGCGTAAGGACTGGCGTTTTCAGACGCCCCTTACAGGAATCACTGACTGTCCGGGGATGGCTTCCGGGAAGGACCATGGCGGCGGCAAGGAAAACGCACCCGCAGGAATGAATCCGCTGCCTCAGGCGGCAAGCACTTTTTTATTTGTATCCGGATATGTCCGGCAGAATTGACTTTAGCCTGTAAAATGGGTATAATGAACCCGGCAAAGACAGTGTGCCGGAACAGGGTTTTCCGGGACGGAACAGGGGGTTTTATGGAACAAAAATATGATGTGATTATAATCGGTGCAGGGCCGGGAGGTATTTTCTGTGCTTATGAGCTGATGGAGAAAAATAAAGATTTAAAGGTGTCCCATTGATGGCCATCACTACAGGGTTTGCAGGTGCGGGGGCATTTTCCGACGGTAAGCTTTCCCTGTCACCCGATGTGGGAGGAAATCTGCCGGAAATCCTTGGCTATGAACAGACAAAAGAACTGATTAAGGAATCCGATAACATCTATTTAAAATATGGAGCCGACACCAGGGTTTATGGTATGGATAAGGAAAAGGAAATCCGTGAAATCCGCAGAGAGGCCATTAATGCCAACCTGAAGCTGGTGGAATGTCCCATAAGGCATCTGGGGACGGAAGAAGGCTATAAGATCTATTCCCGCCTGCAGGACGCGCTTGCGGAAAAAGGCGTGGAGATGATGTTTCACACAATGGTGGAGGAAATCCTGGTGGAAGGCGGCCGCGCGGCAGGCATTGTCACGGATAAGGGTGACACCTATCTGGCGGATGAAATCGTATCTGCGGTAGGACGGGAGGGCGCCGACTGGTTTAAAGACAAATGTGCCCAGATCGGTATTGCCACCACGCCTGGTACGGTGGATATCGGCGTGCGTGTGGAAGTGCGGGATGAAGTGATGCAGTTCCTGAATGAAAATCTGTATGAGGCGAAGCTGATTTTCTATACGCCTACCTTTGATGATAAGGTGCGTACCTTCTGTACCAATCCTTCCGGGGAAGTGGCTACGGAATACTATGAGGGAGGCCTGGCGGTGGTAAACGGCCATGCATACAAATCCCAGGATTATAAAACAAGCAATACCAATTTCGCCCTTCTGGTATCCAAGAATTTTACAAAGCCCTTCAGCACGCCCATTGAATACGGACGTAAAATTGCGGAGCTTTCCAATATGCTCTGCGGAGGAAAGATCCTGGTACAGACCTTCGGTGATTTCAGGCGGGGGAGAAGGACAACGGAAGAACGGCTTTGCAGAAACAATCTGATCCCCACCCTGAAGGATGCGGTGCCGGGTGACCTTTCGCTCGTATTCCCTCACAGGATCATGGTGGATATCGCGGAAATGATAGAAGCCCTGGATAAGGTAACACCGGGCATTGCAAGTGATGAAACTCTGCTTTACGGGGTGGAGGTAAAGTTCTATTCCAATAAAGTAGTGGTGGATAAGGATTTTGAAACCAGTATAAAGGGGCTTCGTGCTATCGGCGACGGCGCGGGCGTTACAAGAGGCCTGCAGCAGGCCTCCGCCAACGGCATCAGCGTGGCAAGAAGCATTTTGCAGAGTATGGGAAATAAGGAATGAATAAAATGAAAGTAAAACTGGCTGCCTGTCTTCTGGCAGTCAGCCTGGCGCTGCCGCTGTCCGGCTGCAGTGAACAGGAACCGGTGAAGCTGGTTCTGACTACCGGTTTCCGGCATAATGAAATATTCCGGCTGGAGGACGCTTCCTGCACCCTCCCGGAGCTGATGGTCTATCTGACGACGGAGCAGAATACCTATGAAGGGGTATACGGCCCCCGGATCTGGGAAGTGAAGGAGGGAGAGGAAGGGCTTTCGGATAAGCTCAAGAACAAGGTCCTTGCGGAAATCTCTCAGATCAAGGCTATGACCCTTCTTGCGGACAGAAGAGGAATTCAGCTGACCCCTCAGGAGGAGGAGATGGTTGCAGCAGCAGCAGAGGAGTATTATGCTTCGCTGAACGACCGTGAACGGGAAGCCATGGAAGTGAACCGGCAGCTGATCGAAAGCATGTACCGGGATTATGCCCTGGCGGATAAGGTGTACCGGCAGATTATCAGTGACATCAATCCGGAGATCAGTGATGACGAAGCCAGAACGATCACCGTACAGCATATTCTCATAAAGACAGTGACCGAAAATGCGGACGGGACCATTTCTCCTTACTCGGATAAGGAAAAGACCAAATGCTATCAAAAGGCACAGGAGGTCTTAAGCGCCGCTCAGGAGGGAGAGGCGTTTGAAGCGCTGATTGAGAAATACAGCGATGATTCCCAGGGAACACTGTCCTTCGGCAAAGGCGAACAGGAGCAGGCCTTCGCCAACGCCGCCTTTAATCTGGGAAATGATGAGATCAGCGGCATTGTGGAAACCTCCAGAGGATATGAAATCATCAAATGCATCAGCACCTTTAACCGGGAAGAAACGGACCGGAACAAGCTGAAAATAGTGGAAAAGCGCAAAGATGAGGTATTCGGACAGGAATACGACAGCTTCGTGAATTCCCTGGCTAAAAACCTGAATGAACCCTTATGGGAATCCGTTGCCCTGATCCATGATGACCAGGTGACAACCAGCAGCTTTTTTGATATCTATAAAGAATATTTCGGACAGCAGTAAAGCCGTCCACGCATCCCTGCGCGGTGCCCGCTTATGCCCTTTTTCCTTCCACAGGCTCTCCGTAATGCCGGCAGCCGGATCAGGCTATGGAAACTGAGCGGGCATGCTCTCGCTCGGCTAACCACGCAGCGGTACTAACGCTGCAAAAAACGCAGCGTAAGGACCGGCGTGTTTAGAACGGCCCTTTCAGTTTTCCATAGCCTGATCCGGCTGCCGGCATTACGGAGAGCCTGCGGAAGGAAAAAGGACATAAGCGGGCACCACGCAGGGATGCATGGACATATTATCAATAAGGAGGCTATAGATGAAAACCTTTGAGTATGTGGTGGAAAGCCTGGATGGTGATTATGCTAATTTAAGGCGGACAGATGAGGAAAGTGATGAGCTCAAGCTGGTGGCCAGGGCGCTTCTGCCGCCGGAAACGGGAGAGGGAACCAGGTTGAAATATGAGCTGCTCCAGTATAGAATTATGGAGTAAATGCGAGTTGGAATAAGGCTTTGTTTCATTTTATAAAAAATTTATAATTAAGCAATCCAGCTATTTTAAGGGGTTTCAAGCCATTGTTAGCACTCAATTATATTGAGTGCTAATTTTCTATTGACTTTTCAGAAAGTTGGAAGTACACTTATTCCTAGAGTGAAAAGCGGACAAAACAAAAGAAGAAGGTCCGTAGAAAAAAGAAAGGAATGTGATGAATTATGGCAGAGAAACATGGCAGCTTGTCTATTAACAGCGAAAATATTTTCCCTATTATTAAGAAGTGGCTGTATTCTGACCACGATATTTTTTACAGGGAGCTGGTTTCCAATGGCTGCGACGCAATTACGAAGTTAAAGAAGCTGGATGTGATGGGAGAGTATTCCCTTCCGGAAGGCTATAAGCCTGAAATACGGGTTATTGTGAATCCCGAGGAAAAGACCCTGAAATTTATTGATAATGGTATCGGTATGACTGCGGATGAGGTGGAAGAATATATCAATCAGATCGCCTTCTCCGGCGCTACGGATTTTATTGAAAAATATAAGGATAAATCAGATGATAATCAGATCATCGGCCATTTCGGACTTGGTTTTTATTCCGCGTTCATGGTAGCCGATGAGGTGCATATTGATACTCTTTCCTTTAAGGAAGGCGCGGTTCCGGTACATTGGGAATGTGACGGCGGCACCGAATTTGAAATGGAGGACGGTACCTGGAATCAGGTAGGTACCCAGATCACCCTGTTCCTCAATGAGGACTGCCTGCAGTTCTGCAATGAGTACAAGGCTTCCGAAGTCATTCAGAAATATTGTTCTTTCATGCCTGTGGAAATTTTCCTGTCCAGGGAAAACACACCGGAAACCCAGACCATCGACGAGAACGTGAAGCTGGATACGGATGAGGTTCTGGAAACCATCCAGCCTGAGAAGAAGGAAGATGATAAAGAGGAGGAAGAGAAGCCTGTACGGCTGAAAATCAAAAAACGTCCTTCCCTGATGAATGACATCCATCCTCTTTGGACAAAGAACCCCAGCGAGTGCAGCAAGGAAGATTATATAGAGTTTTACCGCAAGGTTTTCCAGGATTACAAAGAGCCCCTGTTCTGGATCCACCTGAATATGGATTATCCCTTTAACCTGAAGGGAATCCTGTATTTCCCCAAGATTAATATGGAATATGAATCAATTGAGGGAACCATTAAGCTGTATAACAATCAGGTATTTATCGCCGACAATATTAAA
>VOFI01003927.1_pt1 | contig 40785 bp, 63 predicted proteins | sample 5384131 | NCBI WGS metagenome assembly VOFI01 (sample SAMN12384728, study PRJNA508395) | human gut metagenome | isolation source: healthy gut H | host: Homo sapiens | reverse complement strand
GTATAAAACGATATATTGAATAAAACGACACATCGCTTTATAATACAATAGGTTACGGGGAAAGATAGAAGGAACTCCCGCAAAACGAAACGTTTACGCAGGTTTAATTTCTGTTTACGTGGAGGGCTGTTTCGGCTGCATAGGTTTGGCGATTGCTTTAAATGAGCTTACATGAGGTTTACATGGTGTGTAAGTAGGATAGGAAGATAGCGGTTATATGCCGCTTTTTTATGCCTTGTTTTTGGATTATATGTTTCTAAAATATTCCATATAATGATTATTTGGTATATTTGCTCCGCAAAATATATTGATATGGCAAAGGTAATACATGTGCATTTGACGCACGGAATAGACGGAACAAAGCGGAAAGATTGGTATTTTAGTAGTATTTCGGCTGTTTATACGGTTTTGACGGCAGAACAGGTGGGTGCGACCAAGAATTATTTGTTACATGCCGGTCTGTCCGGTAATGGTACAGTATGCACTAAAAAGGGCTATAATCAAGCAATCTACGCTTATTTCAGGGACGTAGGAGGGGGAGTAGGTGAATAGATTAGAATGGCATTAGAACGAAAGAAAATCACCATTCGGCAGTTATTCTTGTAGAGGAGACTTATGGTCTCCTTTTTTGTGTCTCAAAGTGGCGAGTGAAGTGATGATTGTCCTAACACTTGAGTGGCAATTTTGGAGGTGGGGATAGTACTGGGGTTAGAAAGTGGGGTTAGTTTTTATAAGAACTGGGGTTAGTAAACACGGTTTTGAGAGGGGGTAGTTGGAAGTATGGTAAAATATGGTTTTTTTGAATGATAGGTGTAAAATATGCCTTGATACACCCACCCTAAAAACCATCACCTATAAAAAGTATACATTATTATATAACGGATTATCAGTCCTTTTGGGGCGATTATATGGGGTGGATGGAGGGGAATACCGAGAGAGGGGGAGTCTGAAGGTATAATCGGGGGTACCCACAGGGTAACGTTTCATGTTCTCCGGATGGTAAAAGTACGCTCTACCCTACATTTGCATTCCCAGAAGTGTACGCATCCGATGCAGGTTTCCCTTTTTTCAAGATTCATTTGGCGAATTTGTTCTTTGAGACGGCCTATTTCAGCTGCTTGTTCTGTGATACGGTTGAGAAGCTCTGTGAGCATATCTGGAGATAAATTGGCAGAAGCTACCTGGCTTTTGGTGGTAACAGAACTGTCTTGTGGGGATGTGTAAAGCATCTTTCCCCTATTCATTAATAACCAATCAGGTGAAATGTTCGCATTTGCGCATATTTTTTCAAGTACATCAAATGAAGGCTTTCCTTGACGGCTACCAACTACATTTTCAATGACAGTAGGTGTTACTCCTATCGCCATAGAAAAGGCTCTTTTATTGCCATTATATTGTTCTTCGATAATGGTCTTTAAACGTTCGTTTATACTCATCATTGAATTTATTTTTCGCAAATGCGAATAATTTAACTCTTAAAACTTTGTTTATTCGCAAATGCGTATTATATTTGCATCGAGTTAAGAAATTAACGAGCGGCCAAAGATACAAAAAAAAGGTCGAGAATAACGAATTTTAGCACTTAAAGAAAATGAACGAAGAAATAAAAGAATGGCAGACACAGAGCGTGAAGCACAAAGTAGCTTACGTGTTGATGATGGACGGTATCAGCTTCAGATATACCGAAGAGACCGGGATTGTGTTTTCCGCACCTGATTTTTATGTGAAGAACCTTATCCGCCGCCTGATGAGTTGTTACGGCGTGAGTTTGAAACCGATTATAAACGAATTTAAATAAGTGAGATTATGGAAAACAAGAAAATGAGTTGCTGGGATTTTGTATTCAGTTCTGTAAAGACCCATATAGATGATTTGGTAAGACAGGCTGACAAGTACACCAAAGACATGAATGAGGATTTTGAACATTTCTTCTGCTGGTATGCTGAAGAGATGTACAAAACACAACGAGAGCTTGCTTGTTACCGCGCTTTGAAAACGGTTTTATCCGTTGGCAGTCATGAGGAAGCAAAGTTGTTTATAGAAAACAAGATAAGCAGTTTGACTGACAGTCTTCTTTCCGGAAGCATTCGCAAGAACAGCACCAGTGCAGCTTCAAATCTGGCGCATACGTTGGAACTGGAGATGAAGCAGTCTGTACGTGAGAAGTTTATAATGCTTCTTGAAGTTATAGAGAAAGGTGAAAGTGTTGAAGGATAACGGAAAACCGAGCGTGACAACCCGGAAGGCGTTAAGAGACGGGTGGCGGTGTGGAAAGACACACGGGAGTGTATGGTTCTTGCGCCAGGGTTCGATTCCCTGGACTCCCTCTGATATAGACACTAAAATGAGTGACTTATGAAAAGAACAATCAATTCCATGGAGAAGGGTAAAGATGTCGGTATTTCTCCGGCAGAAGAAACACCCATACCGGGCTTCCCAACTGACTATGAGCAAAGAGTCCGCGAACGGCTTTCTCGAACACCTTTTGCGTCATTAGTGAATGCTTTGAGAAGTGGAACCAGACAAGATCAGCTGTCGTGTATGCTCCAAGTCGAGCGCCGGCTTCTGCAATATCGTCAGGTAGCGTTATGTTGTCGATACACACGCAGTCAATTTCTTGAAGAGATGCAATCGCTGTCAGGGCTGTTTGGATTAGAGGTCTGCTCTTCGCTGATGAGAGTATCAGCGTAAGATACCAAGAAAGGCAGTGATGTCGGATTTTGAGGCATAAGTCGGTTATTTTTTTAAAACGCAACAAATATAACGAATTAGGATATTAAAATCAAGTGAGATATGAAGAAGTATATTCATGTAACAAGTGAGGATCGCCAGTTTTTTGGCCAAGGCTTTCAACGTAAGCAGCGTGACGGTTTGGAAAGCCCTGCGTTTTGAACAGGATACGGATACCATCCGTAGGATCCAGAAGGCCGCCCGTGAGCGTGGTGGTATTGTAATGGCGGTGGCTCCGGTTATGGAGACACTACACGACCATGATAACGTGATACGCCAATGTTTTCCGAACGGCGCATTGTTAGAGATCAGTAAAAACGACAGCACGGGTGTGGTGACTTATAAAGGGGAAGAGGTGAGACATTATGATAATGTGACATTTTCCAATATAGACAGCATCCAAAATTTTGCGGCCGCATTGAAATAAGGAGGTGTGAGTATGGAATTTTTCGATAACAAACTTTGCATATCGTTTCGTGAACTTGTTGATGGCGGAATAATGACTGTTCCGAATTACAAGTATATGGCATCCAGTGGCCGGATAAAGGTAGCACGTCGTGGTGGTGGAGCGAAAGGAAATGGAGCTTTGATTGTTATTGATAGTCTGCCTACCTCTTACAAAGAAAAAGTCGAGGAGAAATATCCTGGTGGCAATGCCGTGCTTTTGCGTGGCTGGATAATATCGAATTACGAGCTTGATCAGGCTGCCGTCGCTTTTTTATGGATTGGGCTGCCCGGCAGTCCAGCGATAAGGCTTCTGACGAGCTTGCCAGAAAGTATGCGATAAATGCTTCAGTACTGAATACTTGTATCAAGTTGTACAATCGTAGTCGTGATTATCGAAAGTTAATGGGAGAGAAGTATGATTGGAGCATGATGGCTACTACCATTGAGACGCTGCGCGAAGAGTTCGGGCATGATCTGCCGGCGAGTACCTTGCGTTTCCGAAAGAAGGTGAACGAGTACAAGCAGTACGGTTATGAGTGCCTTATCAGTGGAAAGTTCGGTAACCAGTGTGCGAGGAAAGTGGATTACAAGACCGAGCGTCTCGTGCTGAGCATCACGGTGCTGCCGAACCAGCCTTATGGCAGTGACGTACACGAGATGTATATCTCCTTTGTGTGCGGTGAGTTGGAGGTATGGGATTTGGAAACCGGGGAAATATTCAACCATAACGATTTTACGGATAAGAACGGTGATCCGAAAGAACTGAGCGAAAGTACCATTCGCAACATCTTGAACAAGCCGGCCAACCAGGTACTCATAGAGAAAAAACGTCGTGGGTGGTCGGAATTCTACCACGAGCAAATGCCACATGCACCGCCACAGTGGAGAGTTCTCCTTGTCCCAGATTACGATGGATGACGTGGATCTTCCGCGTCGCATGAAGGGTGGTGAATACGTACATGCTTATTATGCCTACGATGTGGTAAGCCAGTGCCGTGTGGGGCTTGCTTACGGCCGTGATAAAGACGAAGCCCTTGTGGTTGCCTGTTTCCGGGATATGTTCCGCCTGATTGAGCGTAACGGGTGGGGGATGCCTGCCGGTATTGAGGTGGAGCAGCACTTGATGAGCAAGTATGAAGAAGGATTCCTGAAGGCAGGTGAGGTATTTAAGTTTGTGCATTTCTGTGCTCCGTAGAACTCTCAGGACAAATATGCTGAGCCGTTGAACGGTGCGTTCAAGACTACCATCGCCCATAAGAACCATGAAGGGGTGGGTCGTTGGTACGGTAAAGGGGCACGGCGTGTGGATCAGAAGAAAATCAGCGACAGTGGGAACCATACCTACGAGGATAGGAAATATTATACGTTTGAGGAACTTGTGGCAGATGACCGCAGGGATTGTGCTGAATGGAACAACACGCTGCACCCCAACCAGAAGAAATATCCGGGCATGACCCGCTGGGACGTGCTTGTGGCGAGGATCAACCCGACTCTGCGCCCGCTTGACAAACTGACCCTGAGCCGTTATATCGGCGAGAGGGTGGAAACAAGCGTGAGACGGAACAGTACGGTACGTGTGGCGTACGCTGACTGGTGGCTGAGCGGTCCGGAGGTTCTTGAGAAGTTGGAGCCTAATAACCGCAAGGTGACGGCTTTCTATTTGCCGGATGAGGAAGGCAAACCGACCGATGTGTTCCTGTATCAGAATGACCGCTATATCGACAAGGTGCGCCCGGTTGTGACTTATAGCCGTGTAATGGCGGAACAGACCGAAGAAGATAAAGGCAGCTTATACGGAACAGGCAAAGATAATGAGTCACTTTGACAAATGGGTACGTGATAACGCTATCGGTCAGGTAGGTGTGGCACCGGTCCAACGTGAGGAAGAAGATGAGGAACGGAAAGCCTTGTGGAATTACCTACGGCACCTGTTCCTGAAGAACCCGATGAAGCTTACGAATGGCAGCCGACCAATATGGCGGCAATGGCTATTGGAGATATGTAAGAATACGATTAGAATAACATTAAAACAGCGTTAGAATTATGATTACAGAAGCGCAAAAACAGAAGATTTTAGCAGCGATAGCCGCCAACCGTGCGAACTATCCCAGTGATGCCAAACACGCCGCTTCCCTTGGCATCAGCACATCGGTGTACAGTGCCATTAAGAACGGACAGACGGACAAGGCTCTTAGTGATGCCAACTGGATAAGTATAGCCCGTCGTTTGGGTGTGAGCCTCCGTGCCGATATGGAGTGGAAGGTTGCCAAGACCGCCACGTTCGAGTATATAACCGCCCAGCTGGAGTTCTCCCAGCAGTCGAGCCTGTCGGCTATCCCTATGCGACATTCCAAACATCGGAAAAACTTTTACCGCAAGGTATTATGTGCAGAGCCACAAGAATGCCGTTTATATCGACTGCTCGCAGGTAAAGACCAAATTGAAGCTGGTACGCAAGATTGCTGCAGAGTTCGGAGTGGATGCCAAAGGTAAATATAGCGATGTATACGAGGATTTGACTTATTACCTCCGTTCCATTGAGAATCCGCTTATTATTTTGGACGAGGCCGGGGATTTGCAGTATGAGGCGTTCCTTGAGCTGAAGGCCTTGTGGAATGCCACTGAACGCTGCTGCGCCTGGTACATGATGGGGGCAGACGGATTGAAAGAGAAAATCAACCGCTCCATAGAATGTAAGAAGGTGGGTTATACCGAAATGTTGAGCCGTTATGGTGACCGGTACAGCAAGGTGACACCGGATGATGGCAAGGAGCGTGAGGCGTTTTTGAATGCCCAAGCTCAGACGGTGGCTAAAGTAAATGCCCCGGCAGGTGCTGATATAGCCCAAATTGTACGCAAGACACGCGGTGGTTTGAGAAGAGTCTATACTGAGATTGAAAAACTTAAAATGGCATAGGAAATGGTTAAGATAGTTTTAGAGGACAAAGGCCAAGACCTGTTATGGCTCAAAGTAAATGAAGGTGGTCTTGTGGAGGAAGCCGGACCATTTCAAAATGAAATATGGAAAGATGCTTATGTCCCGTATTGGGGGGCTTTACGTAGGGCAATTCTGCCCGATACACCATCCTCCGCATATCATCAAAGGGTTTCTGAAATATAGGATTGAATCAATAGAAAAAAGAGTCATGAAACGAGCATATAGTCCGAAGGAAATAGCCGCCAAGAAATGGGTTACTCTGCCGTGGAATGAGAAATGGAGCAAACCTTTCGGATTTCCGGCAGAGAACGCTTCGTGGTTCATCAGCGGTGCCAGTGCCAGCGGGAAGAGCAGCTTTGTAATGCAGCAGCAAGGAACTGTGCAAATACGGCCTTGTGTTGTACTTGAGTTATGAAGAGGGCGTGAACCAGACATTCCAACGCCGTATGGAATATTTGAAGATGAACGAGGTGCAAGGTAAGTTCCGTGTGGTTGTGGACGAGACCTATGAGGAACTGATAGACCGATTAAAGAAGCCGAAATCCCCGAAGTTTATCATCGTGGATTCGTATCAGGTGTCGGAATGGGAGTATCCGGATGCGGTAGCCTTGATGAAGCGTTTTCCGAAAAAATGTTTCATCTGGATCAGCCAGGAAAAGAAAAGCCAGCCGATGGGAGGCGGTGCAGTAAGATTGAAATATATCTGTGATATGAAGATTCGGGTGGTCGGTTATAAAGCTTATTGTCAAGGCCGTGCCATCGGTGAGGCCGGCAGCTATTATGTGGTGTGGGAAGAAGGAATCATTCAAACGAGTAATAATTTGTGATATGGAAAAAGACAAGGTTTACATCAGCGGGGCAATAGCCCACTATAACATTGACGAGCGCAAGGGTGCGTTTGCCAATGCGGAACAGAATTTGAGAAATATGGGCTTTTCCCCGGTCAATCCTTTTAAGAACGGGCTGCCGGATGAGGCCCATTGGAGAGAGCACATGCGGGCGGATATCGCCCTGCTTCTGGATTGTGAGTATATCTATATGCTGAAGGACTGGGAACTGAGCAAAGGTGCTAAGCTGGAACTTGACGTGGCGAGTTCATGCGGCATTAAAGTATTGTTTGAATAACAGTTTAAAATATAGAATTATGAATGACATTGAAAAAAGCATTTCGAGGATTGGGTAGAACCAAGAAGGTGGAGTTTATCTCTGAAAAAATTGATTATGCATCGGCACATGCCGTTGCAGGGTATGTGTCAAGTTATCTTTTTGATGTGCTGAATGACCTTGGCAATGATGATTATGTGGCAACGTATCTTAAAGAAAAAGGATATGAAGTAACGAAGAAAGAAAACAATAAATGATAGGAACTATGGAAGAAAAACAGAAAGTTCAGGTCGTATTTGAGTTTGATCGTTCCGAGTATGATGCGTATCTCTTTTGATGAACCAAAAGAAGACGGAGGAGGTAGAGCAAGTATGGAATGCCATGAGCGGTGAGCCTGTGGTTGCGGATATTGATTTGCTTGAGGAGGACAGTCAGTCTGTAAAACTTATGATGATAAGTCTGGCTATCCTTTTCGGTGGAGAAAAAAGAATGAAAGGATGATATGGCACAGGAAGTAACCAATTTCGCCCGGTTTTACGCTTTGTTCAACAAGCTGCCGTTCAACGGAGACCGGGAAGAGTTCAAGAAGTCCATCGTGTTGCAGTATACATGGAACCGGACAGACAGTCTTCGTGAAATGACGAGGCTTGAATATAAGACCTGTTGTGAGGGATTGGAGAAATTGGCCGGTGTGGACGAGCGTCGTCAGAAGATGCAGGAGGAACTTAAATATTGGCGCAGCGTGTGTTTGAGACTCATGCAAAAAATGGGAATCGACACTTCGGACTGGGCGCGTGTCAATGACTTCTGCCGGAATCCCCGGATTGCGGGAAAGGCGTTCAGTCAAATCTCTTCGGACGAACTGGAACAACTGGCTGTAAAGCTGCGCTCTATCCGGCGCAAGGGCGGGCTCAAGGAAAAAAAGAAAGAGGAAGTAAAACAACCGGCGGCGGTGACCTATATGCTCATAGACACCAAAGCCCCTAAAAATTGACGGATATGGATAAGAGATTTAATGAACTGCTTGAGAATGTCAAGAACCAGATACTTGACGTGTTCCCGGAAATGGACCGGGATGATCGGGAAGAGTTTTTCAACAGGCTGAACGAGTGGTCTTATGAGAAATATGAGGAAGCCCTGTTGGAAAGCGAGTTGGAAACGCCAGATTATGGTGAGGAGTATGAGAATTGATGGATTAACAACAAAAACGATTTGAATTATGGAAGAGAAGAACCAGACCGTCGTAATGACGGAAACCGAGAAGGCGGAGTTTGATGCCTTCCGTCAGGCGAAAGCCAAGAAAGTCGCGGAAGAGAAGGCGAGAGCCGACCGCGAGATGTATAAGCAGATGGTGGACGAGGAGATCGAACGCTCTATTCCGGTGTTGCTGGGTATCAGCGAGCGCATCAAGGAGAGCAAGCGGACGGTGATGGAGAATTTCAAGACCATCCTTGAAATGAAGTCCGACCTGTTCAAGACGAAAGCAAAGGACGATCAGCGCAGTCACACATTCACCAACAGCGAGGGAAGCAAGCGTATCACGTTGGGCGTGTATGTGACAGACGGTTACCGCGATACGGTGGAGGACGGAATTGCCATTGTGAAGGAGTATATCGAAAGCCTCGCCAAGGACGAAAAGACCAAGGCGCTGGTGAGCATGGTTCTCCGCCTGTTGGCACGTGATGCCAAAGGTACGTTGAAAGCCTCGCGCATCGTTCAATTGCGCAAGGTAGCGATGGAAACCGGTGACGAGCGTTTCATGGAAGGCGTGCGCATCATCGAGGAGAGTTACCAGCCGGAGGTGAGCAAGCAGTTCATCAGAGCTGAGATAAGAGACAATAACGGGATGTGGAAGCCCATCCCGTTGGGTATGACAGAATCCTAAAAATGAAGAGTATGATACAGAATGTAGAGAAGAGCCCCAAAGTAGCCTTGTGCCGTGCTTGTCGCGGCACGGGTGTCGTACAGAGAACGACCGAACTTCCTTCCCGGATTTTCAGAAAAAAGAAAGTGAATATTACCGAGGAGGCTTGTCCCCAGTGTGGCGGCAGCGGCCGGGTGATAGTGAGCGCGAAGATGGAACTGGATATTCAACCATATAATCCAAAGAAGGAGTAAGCGATGGCAAAGCGACGCGGAGTAAGTTATGAGAAACGTGTGGAGGAGATAAACAGGATATACGACCAATATGCCAAACGCGGTGTACCGAACCGCGAGATCTGGCGGCGGTACGTATATCCTGTATATGCCGTTACCGAACGTACATTCTACAATATACTCAACGCGAGCGCGGATGCGAGCAAAAGATAGCTGACGAGGAGACCCGCCAGCTTTTACTCTTTAATGACGATGACTATGAACAAGGACGTGCAGAAGATAATCGCCCGGATCCTGCAGGATATTCGGGTGGAGATGACAGATGAGTTCGACCGTAATTTTGAGCGTCAGGCTTTTTTCTCCGAGGCATGGCAGCGGCGTAAAGCCCGACACGTCCCGGAGGTTCTATTTTGATAGATACCGGCCGGCTCAGGCGGAGCGTTTCCAGCCGGACCACGGAGAACAGCATCACGTTTTACACCGACCTTTCGTATGCGGCCATTCACAATGACGGCGGGGAGATAAGGGTGACAAAAAGATGAAGCGTTACTTTTGGCATAAATACTACGAGGCGACCGGTTCTTTCGGACGCAGGAAGAATGGAGAGAAACGCAAGGACAAACGTACCGTGCAGTTGACCGGCGAGGCGGAGTTCTGGAAGTTCATGGCCTTGAAAAAGGAGGGCAGCATGATCAAGATTCCCCGAAGGCGTTTCTTGGGGGTTTCTCCCGAAGTGGAGAAGGCTGTCCGTGAAATCATAGAGGAAAATATAACGGAATATTTCAATGTTGAATTTGACATAAGACGGAAATGAGAAAGGAACTTTATAATATGCTCTGCAAGGAGCTGAAGGAGGTGGGCGGAGGCTTGATAAAACACATCGACCTGTGGAACCACAATGTGGAGTTTATCGAGCAGGAGGAGAATTGGGAACGCCCTGCCGTGTTCGTGGAGTTCTGCCCGATACGCTGGAACGCGATTGTGGACGGGGTGGAATATCGGGCCGAACCGGAAGTGAAACTGCATATCGTGACGGACTGGGCCGGTGCAGCCAACGAGGGCAGTCCGTTCAAGGAAGAGGCGTTGGAGGTGTTTGACCTGCCGGAACTGATACATGAGCGGCTCTCGTGCATGGATGGCGATACTTTCATGGCATTTGACCTTGTGGAGAGCCAGACGAACCACAACCACGAGGAGATCGTGGAAAATATCGAGGTGTATTCGTGCGTGGCCTTCAAACGGCTTCGATAAACGGCCATGTTCGGACAGTAAAGCCTCCGGCGGACAAATTACCGCCGGAGGCTTTCTATTTCAACAGGGGGCAAAGAAACGCCGTCAGGCAGCCTCTTTTTTGAACAGCATCATGTCCGTGTAGGATGAGCTGTAGTTTATGTGGGCGTTGAACTCCATCCGGGTACATCCCTCGAACGGGTTGCCGATGTTTTTGTTTTTCCCGATCCATTCGCACAGCTCCAGAATTGAAGATTTGTTTGAGGTGAAATAGACGAACGGATGCCCGGATAGCACGTTCAGCACGTCGAGGTAATCCGACATACGCCAACTCATATTGTAAGTACCCACGTCGGTGGAAAGGTACGGCGGGTCCACCAGGAACACCACGCCCGGCGTGTTTTTGTACCGGTTGAACAGCTCCTTGTAATCGCAGGAGACGATTTCCAGCCCCTCAGATAATCCGTGCACTCCGGATAGTCCGCTTTCGGATGTTGTTATAAAGGGCTTCCTTCCGCATCTCCGGTACGTTCAGTTTATATTTCATGGAGAACATCAAAGAGGAGGACAGGGTGATGAAGTCCACGTAACCGGTCTCGTGCTCCTCTTGGAGGATACGGCTGAAGATGCGCTCACGCAGTTCTCCGGTTATGGTCTTGTGCCGTGGAACGGAATTCCCTACCATGGCACGCAGGTCGGCGATCAGCCGGTTTGTCCTGGGATGTTTTCCAACCGCTTGTGGTAATTGTCGAAATCGTTGTATATGACCGTGGCTTCCGGCTTGCATCGTTTGGTGATGTGTGATAACAGGCCGGAACCGCCGAAAAGGTCAACGAATACCGTGCTTTCCGGATATTGTTCCAATACTTTCATAAACTTGCGTGCGAACATGCGCTTTTGGCCCACGAATGGCAGCGGGGCTGACAGATACGTCTTTTTCATACGTTCAATTCGAATTTTACGTTAGGATTTCCGGCAAGCAGTTCTTGTGTGCGTGTGACGTTGTTCTCGTAAATATGCACGTTGCCGAGGTTGATTGTGATGGATTTCAGGGGTAGTTCTATTTGCCGGGATATAAGGTACAGGTGATAGATGTCCGCCGGTAATCCGAGGTTGGCGTCCGAGCTACGCTGGTAGGCCGTCAGGACCAGTTCGCCTTGTTCGATCTGGAACTGTACGAGGCTGAGGCATGGTGCCTGGTTGCTTTCCGTGCCGGTCGAACCGAGGAACAGCACGTAGTTCTTGCTGCTTCGTTTTTCCCGGTTGATTTTGCCAATCAGAGGTGGCAGCTTCTCGAAATAGGTAGGGTAGGAGTTCACGAGGATGGAGCCGCAGTAGTCCCACCAGTTTATCCCGGCTTCCCGGTATTTCTCAACCTGTCTTTCCCCGCTCATGAAGAGCGACAGTTCGCTTCTGAGCTTTTTCCGTGCGATATTGTGTCCCTCGAAAATATCGAGCAGTTCCGCAGGGGACAGCGTTACCGTCTCGTTCAGTAGGTAACGGCTTTCGCCTTTTCTGCCTTTTTGTGTCTTGCCGTCGGCAAGTACCTTTTCAGGATTTGATAATACTTGTTCATGGTGTGTCGTTTTGATACCCTGCAAAGGTACCGCGCCGTTATCCCTCTTCAATGGGGGAGGCTGTCCCATTACACTGCAAACGGGTTACAGTCGCTTTGCAGCCGTTTGATGAGCGTGTATACCTTTCGCTCGCAAACATTATAACGTTCGGCCAGTACTGCCACGATGTAGGAAACCTTTTCGCCTTCGTCCAACAGCCTGTTGTAGTCATTGTATAGTTCGATATACTGTACGTCTTCCATCCGGATTCCCACTTTCCGGCATGTTTTCAGCATTCCTTTATTCAATTTTAGTATCTCAATTACTTTCATATTCAACAAAAATTAGTACTTTTGCACTGTCTCACTTATTAAACAACAACGAAAACACCCAAATGGGGTGGCATGAGGGCATTGCCCCCGGCCGCGCTCCATTTGGGTGCGTTGTGTTTAATAGTAAGTGAGACGACTGTTTTAACAGGCCGGGGGCTTTTTTTCAGCCTTACCCCCGAAGGCTTTTTTTAATCTACCGCATATAGCGACAAATCAAATACATCTTTCTTTTTCCATCCGTCGGCCAGCGTGTTTTGGATATGCTGCATGGCTTTCGTATAGAAGTCTGTCAGGTCTTCCAGTGTAGCAAACTCGCGATAGACCGGTTCGGTGTCCGTCCCGAATTTGAACACGACCGGAAGAGTCGCCCCTGCTGTTTGCACGGCAAGGTCGTAGGCTGCCTTGTAGTTGAACTGGTTCTCGCTTGACAACCATACCGGGACATTCTCGTAGGTGAAACCTGATAGGATATCCTTGTCGGTTTTCCCGGTTGTGCCATGTTATGACCGTGGAGCGTATCTCGTCTTCGGTGGGTCGATGGTCGAACTCCTCTTCCATGTAGGAGGCAGAGCCGTTCTCTCCCCCGGCTGCACGTCCCATCGGACACGCCATTTGTTTTTAATGGGGTTTATGCATTCAAGCAACCGTACCCCGATGTTTCCTTCCACTTTTTTCATCAGCTGAATACATACTTGGTTCTACCTTTGCCGAAAGTTTCCGTCCGAATGATGGTCTCAAACGGAAATCCGTCCGGCATTTCACTCACTTGCGCGAGGATGTTCTTCATCTCTTCCGAGTTGGTGAAGAACTTCTTGGCCTCGCCATTCATCTCGATGGCTACGATACAGCGGTCCTCGCCTTGTTCGGTGCGGATGCCGGTCTCGAAGTCCTTCACGATGATGGGTAAGTTCACTAATTCCCGGATGCTTACCACGGAGCCGGGAAAACGTTTCTTGCCGTCTTCCGGCTTGTAGGAAACGTTCAAGTCTTTAAATGATCTCATTTTTTTGCCTGTTAATTTATTAAACAACGTATGACAGTCGGCGTGCTTGGCCATCCCGTAGAACGACGCTATCAGCTCACGCCTCCTTCTTCTCGATTTTACCTCGTGCATTTTTCGGGCGAATTTCTGCTTGATGCGCTTGCGCAGGCGCACATGGTCGGGGTATATGACATATCCCAAGAAGTCTATGCCCTCGTCCACCGGGAATACACGTTCATTAGGCTTTACGGTAAGCCCGATTTGTGTGACCTGGAAGTGGACGGCATCACGAATCTTCCACAATTCCGCTTTCGTTTCACCAAGTACGACGCCGTCATCGCAATATCGGTAGAAATGACGGACAGCATACCTGTCCTTCAAATAATGGTCTAAAAAACAGACAGGAGCAGGTTGCCCAACCCTTGCGACGACCTCAGCCCGATGCTGATTCCTTGCGGCATGAGCCTTACGAAGTTGTCAAGCATGGCGATGAGTTGCTTGTCCTTGAATACCCTCCGGACACAATACATTACGAAATCCTGCCCCACACTCTCATAGAACTTGGAGATGTCGAATTTGTAGCAGTAGCGTGTTCCTTCCGGGTCTTCTTTCATGTCGCGGCGTATGTACTCCATGAGGTCGTGCATGCCGCGGTTCTTGATGCTGGCTGAGGTGGTACGGATGAACCGTTTCTTCAGGTGCCTGTCCACTACGGCCATGATTGCGTGGACGGCGATGCGGTCCTTCATGGTGAGTATCTGGATACGTCGCATTTTTCCACCCTCCACGATTTCCCTCTCCGGTAATCCTTGACGGTGAATGTACCCGTCTTGATTTTTCCGGTAAGTTCCTGAAGCACCTCTTCCCTGTGCGCAAGCAGGTAACGTCCCTGGCGGCTTTTTTCGTTTGGAGCCACGGGGACCTGGTTGAACGATTCCGCCATATTGGAATAATCGGCAATCTCTTCCACTATATATCCTTGCCTGTGCATTATAGCATCGTTTTTTTTGATTGTTTTACAAACGGAAGATAAGGGCCTTCCTTTCCCCGGGTCTGACTTCTTCGAGCTGACTTGAGCCTACCAAACTCCACCCGACGCGTGATTTTTCAGCTTTCCGCACCTGTGCGCTTTTGCTGTGCTTGCTTCCCTCGGCACCACGGTAGGGGACACGTCCCCGGTGTTGTACGCCGATTGTTAGATTTCCAGACGGGAGCCGACATTCGTGTTCGAGTTCGATGCATCGTTATTCGCATTCGCATTCGACACGCCGCCATTCGCATTCGCATTGTTGTACCCGCGATAGACCACACGGACTATCAGGAAGCTCCACCGGGGTGCAAAGGTACGGATAAAAGCCAGTCCCCTTGTTAGATAACGAGGAAAATCAATGCGGCGATTGCTCCTCCGGTCACGGTGAGTGTCCAGTCCGTCCAGTCCCAACGACCGCCCCGGAGCTTGTCTTTGAGCTCCAGCGAGGAGGCTGCGATGGCGGCTGCGTATAAGGCCGCGTACGGTGTCAGGGCTGGCAGCCCCACGATAAAACCGCCTACCAGGTGTTTGTAGCGGTTACTTTGTTTCAAAAATGAAAGAATCTTGTTCATAAGCAATTGGATTAAAAAATGTTTTGTATATTTGCAAACACAGAAGCATTGAGGGAATGACGAGCAGGCGTTTTAGTCCAAAGTGTCGCCCTTGGTGCTTTTGTTTTTTTATTCTACTATTATATCATTTACTGAGTATAAAAAGTATTTTATGCGAATATAACCGTTATCCCTTCTTGTTACTTCTTTGGCAACATTAAGCCTTACCCATTTTCCATTGATTTTAACTTTGAAGTAGAAGAAGTGTTCCACATTGTCCGTCCTTGGGTGAGTCAATGCGGAATCATCCACATATTCGGCACGTTCAAGGTGTGAATCCAGGTTCTTCAAGTCCTCCTTGAAACGATGCGTGTCCGTCCGAATGTGTCGGAGAACAAGTGCTTGTTGCCCTCTTTGGTAAAGCCGATATTCAAGTCCTTGCCATTTATGTTCTTTTCCACTTTCTTTTGAAGTAGAGGCTCCATTTCATGCAGATAATGGATACGTTCGATAGCTCGTGCGGACTTTTCCCGGTCTCCGGCGCATTTTTGCAGTATTTTGCAGGCGGCGCACAGCTCGTTGTCCGGAACGAAGGCCAGTTTAAGTTTCCCTTTGGCCATATCACAATCCCTGCACCTTTGATGGTGTATGGGTTTGTAATCCGGCATGGTCTTCTGTTCTTTTCCCGGGTTGAACCGGAAGATGCCTTTGGTGTCCCTTTGAAGGGCTGACTCGCCCAATGCCATTGCCTCATCGTAGGGCGTTTCCGGATATTTGGATTTTCGTACCTGGACTACGGTGCACCTGCAGTTCCATCCATTTGGCGGGAAATACTCTTCCCAAAAGGGGTCTGCCATAGGTCGTGTTACCCCATGCAGTTCGGCATGTTCCGGGCGAACCTTGCCATCCCCCGGCCGTCCGGTACTGGAGGTTGTAGCGGTCCCCGTCTTCTGCGAACCGTTCCCACTTGGCGGCCATAGTCGCCGAAGCCTGCACAAAGTTGTACTCTGCCCGGAGGTAGCCCCGATTATAGGTTTCGTCGATCTTCCGGACATCATTCAAAAAGCGTTCGAACGTCTTTTCTATTGCCGTTTTCATCCAATAGGGAGGGGAAGGCTTCATTCAGTTCATGAAAGGTCTTTAGGCCTGAGAATATATAATCCGACCTCTGCAGGCGCCCTCGCATGGCCTCGGACATCTCCACCTGCCGGAATGAAGAGTCCAGGACGGAGGCGTGCGTCTTCTATAAAGTCCTGCGCCTCTTCTGAAGCCAGTATGTTGATTTCAAGGTTTGCCCCTGCTCCCGGAACAGGGCTTTCATCATGCGGTCGAACATCTCTGTAAGCTTGTCACGCATCAATTTTGCCTCGTCCTCTTTTGAGAGTTGGAGGGTATGATTGCCAAGCAATGAACTGTAGCGTAGATGCAGCCCCGAATAATCATCGGGGCTCAGTCGAAAAAACGGGACAGCGTTTCAGCCGGTTTGCCGTCTTTCTTTTTTTCGGTTCTGTCGGGTCCGGCTCTTCTTCGGTTCCTTCTCCTCGCACGGAATGCCGTATTTTTCCTCAAAGTACTGTGGCTTCACCTTGTAGTGTTGCAGTACCATTTCCTCGTAAGCTTTCTGCTGTTCGGGCGTGTAGTCAATGGAGTAGTCCCAATCGAAGCGCAGCCCTTTAACAGGGAACCCGTGGCGCACCATGCGCGGAATGAGTTGGTTGTTCACTATATCCCGCAGCATGTCGCAGTCGCTTTCCACGAGGTTCTGGAACACTTCAAGGTGCGTTTCAGACTGTGATAGGCTGCTTCCGTCCTCAATGGTCATCGTCTGTCCGATGATAAGCTTTGACAGTTCGGAGTTGGCCCGATCGATACGCTTGTCATAGACATTGAATGCGTCCCCCTTGCCGCTTTCCACAAATTCGATTTCGGTTTCCATTCCTGCCACCATGGAGAGAGCGGTTCCGGCTTCACGCAGCATCTTGTCAAGGCGGTCGATCTCTTTCTGGTCGCGCGAGGTGGTGCGTGCTATACGCATGGGCATTCCGAATATTTCCCCGAAGGTATCCCAAAAGGCCAGCATATTCTTTTTGGGGATAGTCTGTGAAGCTGCCTTGAGATACAGCCCGAGGTCGTCAGGTCTGCCGGCCTCAATGAGCCAGTCCGAAAAAGGCGGCTGGCGGTAGTCTATACCGGTAGTCCAGTCCTGCCCAAGGTCGGTTATGATACGCCCATACTCAGGAATGACATGCTTACGCGGAATAAGCTTCACATCCGAATAACAGATGCAGCCGTCGCCGTCAGTGCAAAGGTCGCCCAATTCGATGAGCGAGTGCCCCAGTAGATTGAATCGAGGGCATAGCGCATGAGCTGCTTGAACCAGGATTGGTCAAAGAAGTGAACCGCTTCCTCGTTCTCATCCCCTTTCATATCCACGATTTTGAAAGAACGTGCCATGACAAACCTCTGCGCTGCTCCACACACCCGGAGAGGTGAAGATCTATTTCCGCGTCCCGGTAGATGTCGTACAGGCGCTGGCGGCTGGGGCTGTCCACATTGATGGCATACTGCCAGGCATCGCGCCAGTTCTTGATGTCTTTCCGGGTGAGTGCATCGGTGGTGCGTTGCAGGTCGATGACCATTTTCTGCACCCGCTTGATGTCTTTCCCCTTGGCCAGATTAAAATTGCCGTATGGCGTTTGTAGTACGTTTTTCGGTTTATTGGAAAACATACCGCTGAAAAAGTCTTTAATATCCATAGTCCTACCAGTTATGATGAAGCTGCTTCTGACAGCTGTAAACAAATGAATTTCCGGACGGAAGCCCGTCCTCTCCGACAGCCAAGGGCAAATCAGGGACAATTTTCCGCTTGTACGCCTTCAAGCCACTTGATGGCCCGTTCATACCGTTCCTTGCGTATCTCGCTTCCCATCTTTTGTGGCATGGCTGCACTCATGTGGTAAAGTGAAATGTCGCAGGTGTACATGACAATGAGCCGGTTCCGATGTTCATCCTGTGCAGAGAAAATGGCCGTACAGTCGTATTTCGGCCGTAGATAACCGGCAATTTCTTCCCGGGCTTCCGCTTCTGCATTGGTACGGTTTTCCGGACTTACCTGCGAAATAACCTTCAATGCGTTGTCGCCGATGACAACTTTGTAATCTTCTTCTGTAATGAACATGACCTTATTATTTAGTGATGAACAATGCCATTTTTTCTATATCCCGGATAGTGGTTCCCTTGCGGAAACGGTGGCGGTGAATCAGTTCGCAGATATTCCTTTTGGGGACAACTTTCAGTTTGCCGCCCATATACAGGACGTAGTATTTTCTTCCGTAGAGCTTGGCATACTTGCAAGCACGGGCAACGGCACGTTTATAGCGCCATGCAAAAATCATTCTTTTAATCAGCTGTATCATGTTACCATATATTTTTGGCGGTCGGCCTTTTGCCGAACACCGGTTGAAAACTCTCCTGTCTTGAATTGCGCTGCAGCATCCAGATGGCTCCCTCGTCGGCATCCGGTGCATCATCGTGAATACGGCTGCCACGCTCCAGAGCCAAGGTCTGTTCGATGCCGGTCTGCATATCCGGCGATTCTTTCAACTTCTCATTGTAGAATACGAAACCGCGTTCCCATAATGGTGACACCGCTTCGATGCGCTGGAGCTTGTCCGGTTTCTTTCGTTTGTCCGGCATGATGGGCAGTTGGTATCCACGCAGATTCCCTTCTGCCTCAAACTCATCCAGAATGACATCCTGCATGAAGTTCGCTTCCATAAAGAACTGCACGGCTGCCGTATCGCGTGTACGTTCGTAGAGGTCGTACAGCCACCGCACCATTCCGGAAACGGTATCCTGCCGGACGTAACAGTCTATAAGGTGCAGTTCCTTCCCAATCTTGCCCCAAAGGCGGCAAGCCTTGTAGTCGTTGGAAGTGGTCGATTTGAAAGAGGGGTCGGTATAGCAGACCAGCATTTCATACTTGGATAGTCTGGGCAGTTTCTTGTAACGAATCCAGTCTGCCCGAAAAATAGTTCCGTCCACGATGGGGTTGTGCATCATCTCCTTTTCCCATGCCCGGTAGCCTACGAAATCCCTGTATTCCTGCGCCTCTTCTTTCGTCCATTTTTCGCGCCATACCGGTTCTCCGTTCTTGTCTATTGCCTTGATGACGGATACATGTACCCCTTTTGTCTTGGTGAGATTGGCCAGCACCGAGTTTTTAGAAATGAGGTTCCCGACCATGATAAAGCGCCCCCGGCCCACATCCAGTGCACCAAAAAGGGCTTCTTTCACCCAGTCTGTAATGTCATGCACCCGTTTCTCATTGCGGCACAGTTCGTCGTCATCCAAGTCATCGATGACGATGTAGTCCGGACGTGCTTCCCGGTCTCGCAAACCACGTGGAGATTGTCCGCGTCCGCAAGCCAGGAACTTCACCCCGTTGGCCGCCTTGAACTCCCCATCCTGCCAGGAAGCATTTCCCTGCTGCTTGCCGAAGTCGGCAATGATGCGCTGGTTATGTTCCAGTTCTGCCTGAATATCTCCCAGCAGACGTGTGGCTGAGTCTTCACTTTTTCCGACCACCACCATGAAGTTGATGAGACGTTTGGGCTGGAACATCAGCCACAGCGGACGAAAATGTCCATGTGTGTGGACTTGGCATGGCCACGCGGCCACATGAATACCGCTTTCAGGTTGGGTGTGCCCCTTACTTTAGGCCGCTGCCGCATTGTGGAAAGGCGCATTGTGTATGGTGCGTATGACCTCGCCCGTGGTTTTGTCGCGCAGGGTGAGAAAGTGCGGGAAGTAATACTCACAGAACGCGGCATAGTTACCTTGCAGACGCGTAATACGTCTGTCCTTTTGTGCCGGCGTCTCGTTGGCAAGGAGTGCCGTATCCGTGATGGACTGCACTCTCTTACAGTGTTCCTTCCACTGTTCGTATGCCTGTTTCTTTTCTGCTGCTGTTGCCATGGCCGTTTTATTTTATGCCCATCTGTTCGGTGATATACAGATCCTGGTACTTGTTGATTGCCCTGACCAGTTCCGGAGTCACTTCCGGGTCGATGGTTGAACGGTATTCAATCCATTTGGAGAATGCCATGAACACTTCAATGACATCCACTACGTTGGCCTTCTTGTCTAACTTTTCGATGACCGCCGAGAGTTTTGCCAGCTTGTCGCCCAGCCCGGCTATCAATGTGGGGTCATCCGACGAGTTCACTTGTGTGATAAGCGTGTCGATGGTGAGCAGGAGTTTGTTCACCAGTTCCGGCCGGGTGACGTTCTTTGCCGCCCTTGCCTCTTTCCATCCGTCAGCCGTGCACCATTTGGAAATGGTGACGCGTGACACGTCCACTTTCTCCGCAATTTCAGTCTGTTCCATACCGGAAAGGAACAGTGAGCGTGCAAGAGATTTCTTCTTTTCGATTTCTGCCTTTGTCATATAATAAAGAATATAGGTTTGAACGGCAGGCATTGGAATCCCTGTGCACCTGCCCGATTTATTCGCAAAGTTGTCCGCTTATCAGCTTGCAGCCAAAATAATGTGCAACGGTTTCATAGAAGTGTGCAACCATTGCACACTTTTTTGGCTTCCCGGTAAGTGCTCTGTAATATTGCAGCGCCAATGCATAAAGGCGTGGCATGAGAAAATGAGTAAACGTGTAAGAATTTCAAACGACAGCCTGAACAGCTACGGAAGCCGTGTGTTGACATCGGGCATGAGTGTGGAGCAGTATTGCCGAAACCCGGTACTGCTGTACATGCACCAACGCGGGAACGTGATTGGCTATGTGAAGGACCTTCGGGTGGAAGATGGTGAGGTAACCGGGGAACTGGTGTTTGACGAAGCAACCGACCTCAGTAAGAGATGTAAGAAACAGTTTGAATTCGGCAGTCTGAGAATGGTAAGTGCCGGCATAGACATTCTGGAACTGAGTGACCAGCCCGAACATCTACTGCCGGGACAGACTTGTCCGACCGTGACCAAGAGTAAACTGTACGAGGTCTCTCTGGTGGACGTTGGTTCTAACGATGATGCCATCGTACTGATGAAGGATGGAAAACAAATCACATTGGGAAAGGATGGTGATTGTCCCTTTGCCACTAATCAATAACCAAAAACAACAGAAGAAATGGAACTGAAACTTTTGGCCCTTCAATTGGGGCTGCCGGAAACGGCAACGGAGGCTGATGTTAATCGAGCCTTAAATGAACTGAAAGCAGCCAAGGCAGAGAATGACTCTCTGAAGCAAGAAACGGGGAGCTGACTTTGGCCCGTTTCACTGATCCTTGTGGAAAAGGCAGTAGCGGAGAAAGCGACTGGGAGGAAGACAAGAAGATACAGTTTATCGAACTTGGCAAGAAGGTTGGTGTCCGATGAACTGAAGAATGTGCTTGATGCCATGCAACCACAGGTGAAGATTTCCACTGTATTGAGCTATCAGGGCGGCAAGCAGCAGGCACAGCCGTCCACCTATGCCAAACTGAGCGATGTCCCGAGTGATGCGCTGCTTGAAATGCGCGAGCATAACCCGGAGGAGTACAAGCGCCTGTACAAGGCTGAATACGGCATGACCTGTGAAATTTGAAAACCTTTAAAAAGAAGAAAATGGGAAAAATTGTAATGCTTTTGACGGCACTTCTGTTCAATACGCTGACAGGTGTCGTGTGTGCTTCGGTATTGGGATTCTCTCCGGTGGCCGGAGCTGTGGGAATGAATGCGGTGGCAGCCTTTATGGGAATGACCCCGCAAAGTACTTCAATACTCCGTGAAGGGGTTTATACGGAAATCTGGACAGGGGAACTTGTTAAGGTGCTCCGTGCCGGACTGGAAGGAACCTGGCTGTCAGGAATCCCCGACCAAAGCAGTATCGTGAATAACGATGTGATTCACCTGGTAGAAGTTGGTGTAGATCCGGATGTCTTGATAAACAATAAAACCTATCCGATTGATGTGCAGGCTTTGGAAGACAAGGATATTGCCATCAAGCTGGACAAATTCCAGACCAAGGCTACGCCGATTACAGACGATGAGCTTTATGCCATCAGCTATGACAAGACCGCCCGTGTGAAAGAGGGACATGCCAACAGTATCAATGATGCGAAGTTTACCAAGGCGGCCCATGCGCTTTGTGCGAACAAGAAATACGGAACTACTCCGGTGCTTAAGACTACCGGCGAGAAAGATCCGGCCACAAACCGTCTGCGCCTTACCGTGAATGACCTTGTGGAAATGAAGCGTGCCCTTGACAACCTGCGCGTACCGTCAGACGGTCGAAGACTGGTGCTTTGTCCCGACCATGTGAATGACCTGCTGCTGACCAGCCAGGCATTCCGTGAACAGTACAATATTGACCGCAACAGCGGCAAGGTAGGTAACCTTTACGGCTTTGAAATCTACGAGTATGGCAACAACCCGCTTTATACTACAGCCGGAGTGAAGAAGGCATTGGGTACAACGGCAGAAGCCGGTGAATTTCCGTGTTCGTTTGCCTTCTACAAACAGCGGGTTTTCAAGGCAACAGGTTCTACCAAGATGTATTATTCCGAGTCAAAGAACGACCCGTTGAACCAGCGTAACCTGATTAACTTCCGCCATTACTTCATCTGCATGCCCAAGAAAGAGGATGCCGGAGTGGTAATGATGAGCGGCTATCAAGCATGATGATTATGGCAAAGTTGAAATATCTGGTAATACACTGTACGGCAACCCCGGAGGGGCGTGAGGTATCATCGGCGGACATCCGCAAATGGCATACTTCTCCGGTTGCCCAGGGAGGAAGAGGATGGAAGCAGGTTGGCTATACCGACCTGTTCCACCTGAACGGAGGCGTGGAACGTCTGGTAGAAAACAATGAGGATGCACAGGTGGACCCTTGGGAAGTGACCAACGGAGCCAAAGGATATAACAGTGTAAGCCGTCACATCGTGTATGCCGGAGGCGTGGAAAAAGACGGTAAGACCCCGAAAGACACCCGCACTGGCTGCCAGAAAAAGGCACTGGAGAAGTATGTGAAGGATTTTCATCGGAAATTCCCTGATGTACGCATTATAGGACACAACGAACTGGCAGCGAAAGCCTGTCCGAGCTTCGATGTGCAGGAATGGTTGAAAGAAATAGGTATTAATCAATAATAAAACCGGGTGGTATGGACTTGAGCGAATTTATGAACATTATCCTTGGCGGCGGCCTGGTTGGTACGGTGGCGACCATTGGCTCCTTGCGGGCTACTGTGAGAAAAGCGAAAGCGGAAGCGATGAAGGCCGAGGCCGGCGCAGAGGCTATGCGCATAGATAATGCCGAACATGCCACCCGCATTTTGATGGAAAATATTGTAAAACCTCTAAAAGATGAATTCTGTGAAACAAAGAAAGAACTGGCCCGCAATACGCGCGAGATGGCCCGTCTTAGAAAAGCCATTGATACAGCCGGGAAACTGTCCTCATCGTGACGATTGCCCTGTGCTTGACAGGTTGCGCGAGTCACCGAAAGAGCATGAATCGGGAAGTCCGGACGGAATCGGCAAGCGCCGACAGCGCGAGCGGAAGCCGACGGGCGGGACTGGTGATGGCGGGTATACCGGCGAGTGCGGTGAAGCTGACTATACCGGCGGACAGCCTCCGTAAACTTCCTGAAGGGGCGGTGTATCGCGGGAAGAGTGGACAGGCGAATCTGACCGTAGGCAGCGATGACAGCGGGAACATCGTGGCCGAAGCCTCGTGTGACAGTCTGCAGCAGCTGGTGCTATGGTATGAAGAAGAGCTGGCGCGCATCCGCAGCGAGACCAGGAACGGAACTTTAAATGACGTTCAAACGGAGGAAAAACGCCCTCCGAACCCGGATGCGGGTGTTTACTTGGGGAATGGTTGCCGGCTTGCTTGTCGGTATGTTATTAACAATGAAACTGAAAAAAAGATGAACAAGAATTTCATGTACGGCATAGGAGCCGTAAAGTATAAGGATTTCACAATCGGGTATATTGAAAAGAACTCGTTTGACCTGGGCGGCAAGAAACCCGAGGCCGCGAAGATCGAGGCCGAACAGGTGCAGGGTGCCCCGGTGCTGGTCATCCCACAGAGTAACGGCGGCATCGCCCCGACGTTCAATGTGATCCAGATGAACTATTCGAACCTGCACAAACTGCTTGGCGGCAGCCTGCATTATAAGAAAGAAGATTTGGAAAAGAAAACTCCGATCGGTTGGACAGCCCCGTCGGAGGTGCTTGTCATGCAGGGACCATGGGAACTCTCCCTCGTGTCCGGACAGAGCGTACTGATTCCCAACGCCACGCTACTTTCCAATCCTGCAGGCAAGCTGACCCTTACAGAAACCTCCAAGATAGAGGTTACGCTCGAAGTGGCGATGCCGGAGGACGGTTCGCAGCCTTACGGCGTGTTCGATACGGAAGCAATACCGGACGAGTGGGGGCAGTACAAGCTGCCGCCGGCGGAAGCCGCGGCTGCAGCATCGCTCCAAAGTGAGGAGGGCTAACGTATGGCTGACCGGCTGGAACAACTGATAGAGATGGAGTGTGCGGATGCGCTGCTGGACAGCGGCGTGTCCGTTCCTCTTAAAAGGTGGAAGCTTCCGTGGCTGAAACGCCCGGTGGAGGTGCGTGTGACGATGAAGCGTCCGAGGCTGTGGGGGCAGATTCTGCTGGCGAGGGAATACCTGAAGATGGGTGTCAAGCCCGACTGGCAGCCGAAGGACAAGGCGGAGGAACTGGCCTTTGTAGCGGAACATGGTCAGGCTGTGAGCCGTCTGCTGGCCTATACGGTATGCCGGGGATACGTGTCGCGGCACGTGGGCATCGGGGTGACAGCGTGGGTACTGCGGAACTTTGTGGAGTGGCGTTATCTGACGGCCATGTTCCAAACATTCGAGCGTCTGATGGGCACGAAGGATTTTATGCGTATTATCAGCTCGGCAGCGCGGGCGAACCCGATGACTCCGAGACTGAGCCAGGCAAGGAAGGGGAGTTAAGAACCCGGTATGAGGGTTCCCATAGCCCTTTCGGCTTCGTGTGGCAGATTGCATCGGCGACCGGCTGGAGCGTGGATTACATCCTTGATGGGGTGAATTACCAGACGCTGATCATGATGCTGAGCGACGCGCCGCGGTATGTGCGGAAAAAGCAAGGCGGCGGAAATGGTGCTCCCAGACCGGAACACAGCGCCGAGGATGAAGCGAACGATATAGTAGGATTTTTTCAAAGCAAACTGGAATGAGCAAACCTGTAGAAGTTGAATTTTTGATGAAGGACAAACTCACGCCCGGCATGAACAAGGCCGAGCGTGAGGCGCTGGAACTGCGTAATACCGTCAGGCTGCTGGAGGCTGAACTGGAAAGGCTGCGCCTTGCCGGGGAGACGGCTGCCCCCAATCTGGACCAGAGTGCCAATATCGCGCAGATCCATGCACTGGAGAAGCAGCTTGAGGAATTGCGCGGCAAACTGAAACTGCTGCAGGAGGAATCGGAATCCGTGCAGGTCACCCCTGCAGATGTACCCAACGCGCAGCGCCAGTTGGGCGGGCTTCACAACAGTATCCAGCAGATCGCCCGTGAAATGCCTTCTTTGGCCATGGGACCGCAGATGTTCTTCCTGGCAATCAGCAACAACCTGCCGATTTTTACGGACGAACTGGCCCGTGCCCGCAAGGAATACGATGAGCTGCAGAAGTCCGGCAAGAAAGGCACACCGGTATGGAAGCAGGTCCTGTCCTCACTTTTTTCCTGGCAGACGGCCATGACCACCGGCATCATGCTGCTGGTAATGTACGGTGATGAAATCTGGGATTGGACGAAAAACCTGTTCAGTGCCAAAAAAGGCGTGGATGAATTCAACATATCACTCAAGGAAATGACCGAGATAGAGAAGGACGGCCGTGCCCAGATGGTGCGTACCCGCTTCGAACTGAAATCGGTCATCGATGAAATAAAGAACTTCACCGGCAGCAAGGAACAGGAAAAGGCGAAGGTGGAGGAACTGAACCGCAAGTACGGGGAATCTTTCGGGTATTATAAAACACTTTCCGAATGGTATGATACCCTTATCCAAAAGAGCGAGGACTATGTACAGGTTCTGCTGCACCAGACCAATGTCCAGAACCTTGTAAAAAAAGCTGCAGAAGCCGATGAAGAGGTGAATAAAATCAAGGCGCAGAAACCGGAAGAGGCGGAAAGCGCCATGGGTTTTTTCGGGAAATGGGGACAATATATCATGCAGTCAAGCATGGCAGAATCCGGGCAGTTCTATGACGCACAGGCTGCCATCAAGAAACATGATCAGGAAGCTTATGACGTACTGTTGAAAAATGCCGAAAACAAACGTGACGGTTATCTGAAAAAAGCGGAGGAAGAGGTAAAGAAAGCCGCAGAAGCAGCCAAAAAAGGAAATATCGGTGGGCATATCGACCCCAAGCAGTCCGGGAAGAATCCGGAAGCGGAAGCCAAACAGCGGCTTGCCGCCGAGCGCAGGCTGGCGCAGGAACTTGCCGCCCTGCAGGCAGAGAACCGGAAGGCAGAGATAGACCGTATGCAAGCCGGCACCGAGAAGAAACTGGCACAAATCGAATATGACTATAACGCCCGGAAAGAAGAGATTAACCGGCAGGAAGCCGCCTGGAAGCGGGAGAACAAGGAAGCCGGTCTGTCTACCGGAGATAACGGACTTACCCGGGAGCAACAGGATGAACTTGAAAAAGCCCGTGCCTCAAATGCCGAGTCCCGGAAAAAAGCGGAATCGGACGTGTACAGGGAAGAGGCGGAAGCCATGCGTGACTATTTGAAGGAATACGGGACATTCCAGCAGCAGAAACTGGCCATCGCTGAGGAATATGCGGAGAAAATCCGCAAGGCGCAGTCTCAGGGCGAAAGGCTGACTTTGGAGAAGCAGCGTGATTCGGCTGTGCACAAAGTGGACATGGAATCCCTTACCCAGAAGATAGACTGGGGAGCAGCGTTCGGGGACTTAACCGGCTTGCTTGCAGACCAGATGAAGAATCTGCTTGGCGAGCTTAAGCAGTATGTCAAGACGGATGAGTTCAAAAAATCAGGAGCAGCGGATCAGCAGGTCGTTTACGATGCCATTGAACGTATTCAAAGCATGCTCCCCGGTGGTAACGGCACATTGGATTTTGCCCGGCTGCAAACGCAGATGCACGCTTTGGGGGATGCCGTAACACGTGTGCAAAATGCAGAACTGCTACAGGAAGCGGCATTCAGCCGGTTGAAGGCGGCGCAGACCGATTACAACAAGGCTCTTGAAAGCGGTAACCAGGCAGAAATAGAACGTACCCAAATTGCTCTTCAAATGGCCCAATCGTCCAGCGCTTCAGCTGACGAAGAGTACCAGAATGCCACTTCCGAAATGAAAACACTTGCCGGGGATGTGAAAATAGCCTCCCAGGACACGGTTGACGGATTGAACATGGTATCCGACGGGTTGCACGGTTTTGCGAGCGGAACCTTACAGGGGTCATTTGAAGGAATCCAGAACATGCTTACCGGGCTTTCAAAACTGAATATTGGGGGCAAGGTCGGTGATGCCATCAGTCAGATGTCCGAGACCCTGTCAAGTGCCGGAGTCATCGGACAGATTATATCGGCCATTCTTTCCATACTGGATTTGCTGAAAGACGGTATTGGCCCGATTATCTCATCATTGATAGACACCATTTTCAATGCGATAACCGGAATACTCGACAATATCCTCAGCGGAGACCTGTTCAAACAGATAGGCGGTTCCCTTGTGAAAGGTATCGGAGGGATTGCTGAACACGGTGTCTTTCGGAGGTTTCAACAAACTGTTCGGCATCGGCGGGAACGCCAAGGAAGTGCAGGCGGCTATAGACCGTCTTACAGACCGGAACGAGAAACTGCAGACCTCCATCGAGGATTTGACCGATACCATCAAGGCGAGCAAGGGGACTAAATCGGTGGAAGCTTACCGGGATGCTTACAAATACCAGAAAGAGACGAATGCAAACTATCTGCAGATAGCGAAGGAACAGGCACGCTACAGCGGAAGTCACCACTGTGGAACTACTACTGGGGCGGCTTCAGCCAGGCACAGATAGACAAACTGAGCGGACAGATCGGCCGCCAGTGGGACGGGAACCTGTGGAGCCTGAGCCCGGAGGAGATGAAGGCACTGCGCAGCAACGTGGATATGTGGACGCAAATCCAGAATACCGGTAAGGGAGGCTATGGCGGGCGACTGACCGAGAAACTGGATGACTACATAGACCAGGCCGGCAAGCTGGAGGAACTGACCGACCAGCTGTATGAAGGGCTGACGGGCATTTCATTCGATGGTATGTACAGCAGCTTCATCGACAACCTGATGAACATGAAGTACGGTGCCAAGGATGCGGCGGAGGATATATCCGAGTACTTTATGAAAGCCATGCTGAGTAACAAGATAGGCGAGCTGTATAGCGAGAAATTGAAAGGCTGGTGGGAGAAGTTCGGCAAGGCCATGGAGGACAACGAACTGACCGAGGCGGAACGGAACGCGCTGATGGAAGAGTACATGCAGTATATGGATGAAGCCCTTGCCCTGCGTGACAACCTGGCGGCGGCCACGGGCTACGACAAGACCGAAGCCGGCGGCACCAGTCAAAGCGCGAAAGCGGGCGGCTACACGGCCATGACGTATGACCAGGGCACGAAGCTGGAGGGGATGTTTACCGGCGGTTTGCAACATTGGTCGAGCATGGACGACCGGCTGGAGAGCGTGTCGGAGAAGATGGACACGGCCGAGGGCCACCTGGCCCGGATAGCCGAGAACACCGGTGTGAGCGCCGGCCACCTGGGCGAGATAAAGGATGAGATAAAGAAAATGATACGTGACGGACTAAAAGTGAAATGACATGGCAGATATATTGGGCGGGCTGGTGCTGGTGAACGGCACGGACATCTGGACAGAGTACGGCGTGTTCCTGGTGGAGGACCGGCGCGGTGGCATGGATAACCTCTCGGCGATCCTGACCCCGAGCAAGACGAAGAAGGAGACGGCCGTGGACATACGGGAGGAGGACGGGGGAGAAATACAGCGCGGTCCTTACCCCGAGGAACGAGGCGCGTGACGTGACGCTGCACTTTGCCCTGTATAACAAGACAAAGGAGGGATGGCTGCGGAAATACTTCGCGTTCATCAATTTCCTGAAGAAAGGGAAGGACGGGTGGCTCGACATCGCGTTTCCCCAGCTCGATCTGACCCTGCACGTGAAATACACGGACAGTCCGAAATTCACCCCACTGACCTATTTGTGGAAGGAAGGGGTCCACGCCGGGAAATTCAAGGTGAAGTTCCGCGAGCCGGTACCGATTATATAACCATTCAAAGACGATTCGAATATGCTTCTAACGATATACGATAAAGCCGGGGCCAAGCGTGCGGATGTGGCTGCAAGTGACAGTTCGACGCAGAGCAAGGAGGTGCAGGGCGACAACGTGCTGGCGCTCTCCTTCACGCATTATGCCCATATCCCCCTTGATGTAGGCGACTTCACGGACTACATGGGCGAGCGGTACTGGCTGACGGAGCGGTACACCCCGAAAGAGAAAAGCGGGAGTGAGTGGGAGTATAACCTGAAGCTGTACGGTATCGAGAGCCTGATCAGGCGTTTTCTTGTGCTGGAAACAACGGACGGCGACACCAATCCCCTGTTTACATTGACGGCCACGCCCCGTGACCATGTGGCGATGGTGGTGAAGGCCATCAACGACGGCATGGGTAACATTACCGACTGGAAAGTCGGGCAGGTGGACGGTACCGATCTTATCGTGATCGACTATGAAGGTATGTACTGCGACCAGGCTTTGAAGGAGATCGCCGGCAAGGTGGGAGGCAAGGCCGAATGGTGGGTCGAGGGCCAGACGGTGAACGTGTGCCGTTGCGAACACGGCGAGGAGATCACGTTGGGATACGGCAAGGGGCTGACCTCCCTGGAGCGGGATACGAGTAATACGGCGAAGTTTTACACGCGCCTTTTCCCGATCGGCAGCAGCCGGAACATCGATGCCGAGAAGTACGGCAGCCCCCGTCTGATGCTCCCCGGAAAAAGAAGTACGTGGAGGTGGGCGTGGACGAGTACGGTATCTATGACCACTACGAGCAGGCCGCCTTCAGCGGTATCTATCCCCGGCGGGTGGGAACGGTAAGCAGTGTCCGCAGTGAGGAGGTGACGAATGAGGAGGGTAAGACCTTTACCGTCTATTACTTCAAGGATGGCGGGATGGATTTCGATCCTAACGATTATGAACTGGCCGGTGAGACGAAACGCGTCTCCTTCCAGAGCGGTGACCTTTCCGGGCTGGGAGAGGGGGACGATCATTATTTCGAGGTAAACTTCGATAGCGCCACCCGTGAGTTTGAGATCATCACGATCTGGCCTTACGGCGACGACACGCAGCTTCCGGGCGGCAAGCTCGTTCCGAAGGCCGGGGACACCTATGTCCTTTGGAACATCCGGATGCCGGATAAGTATTACCGGCTGGCAGAGGAGGAGTTCCGGAAAGCCGTCGATGACTATAACAAGGACCACTGGCTGGATATCGCCGCTTACAAAGCTCCGACCGACCATGTGTGGATCGAGCAGCAGGAGGCCGAGCTGTTTGTCGGCCGGCGCGTAAAATTGAGAGCTCGGAGTATTTCCCGAAAGACGGTTACCGCAGGAGCCGCATTACGAAGATCACGCGTAAGGTGAACCTTCCCGGGGAGATGGACCTGGAGATCAGCGACGCCCTGCAGGTATCGAAATTCGACAGGGTAAACGACAGCATAGGGGAACTAAAAGCTATACGAAAGCCAAGGCCGAAAGTTCCGGCTCCCGGACATCATCCGGAGCTTCGACAACACTCTGCCCACGGACAACAACCTTTTCTCTGCGAAAAGAAGCCAAAGGGAGTTCCTGAGCAAACGCCATCGGGATACCGCGGCCGAGGTGATCGGTTTTTTGAAATGGGCCTATTTTGGGGATTACAAAGCCGGGGAATCCGGAGGCAATGTTGACGGTGACGGGAACGCCGAGTTTCTGACGGCGGTCATCCGGGAACTGCTCCGGAGCACCCGTTTCGTGGACGGTATGTTCGGCGAGGGCTGGCAGATATGGATAGATAAAATAACGGGGCTGAGTAATCTCACGATAGACAAGGCGACCATCCGGCAGACGTTGGTGGCTCTGGAGCTGCTCATAGAAACGGTACGCAGCGTAAGGGGGCAGCTGGTTGTCTCCGCCGCCAACGGTAAGATCAAGACCGTGGCCAAGGAGGGCAACAATTACCGCATCTCCTTTGAGCAAGAGAACACGTTCGTGGCGCACGACCTGATGCGCTGTGCCGTTTTTACGGGGGCGGAGATTCGGGGTTACTGGGTGGAAGTGTCGGAAGGCGATGCGGAAGGGATAACGGTACCCCAGAGGGAGTTTGGTGGGACGGAACCGAAGGCGGGCGATGAGTGTGTACTTATGGGTAACACGGAAAACCCGCTCCGGCAGAACCTGATCAGCATAGCAGCTACCGAGGACGGGCAGCCACGTGTTGACATACTGGATGGCGTGAATGCGAAAAACTTCAACGGCTGTTTGCGCTGCCGGGTGGGTAATCTTGACGGTATCAAGGACAGCGCTTTCCCGGCGAATAGCCAACCACACGGGAACGGTCTCTATGGCGACAACGTATATTTGAAAGGTACGTTCGTCCTCATGACCGGCGAGGATATCCTGACGAAATTTGAAATTACGGAGGGTAAGATACAATCAGCCGTGGAGGGTCTGCGTGACGAGGTGAGGGAGGAGCAGAGCTTTTTCGATAACACCACGTTTACCGAGGGGATGAGTAAAATGGATAAGTGGGTACAAGGCCGCGTTCCTGACTTTCGGCGGCAAGTGGATTCTTGCCGGTAACAAACTGTTAGCATCGAGCGAGAACGGCAACGTGGAGGTCGTAAAGACCGGCAAGGTTCCTTACGTCAGGATAACGAACAGTTATATCATGCAGAAGAACGGGGGATTTCCGCACGATTCCCGATTTCAAGGAGTTGAACGGGGACGGGCTTCGCATTCCGGGCTATGTCTACCTGTCCTTCCATTACAAGGTGATCGAGGCCGGACACCTGCGTATCGAGTTTGTCAATTCCAACAAGAACGGATACGAGAATTTCAACATGTTCGCTTACGACGGTGATTTGCCGGTCGGTGGGGAGAAGGTATTCAACCATTCCGGGCTGTGGAACGGGACCGGTGACTTCAAGCTGTCGTTCACGGGTGTTATCCAAGTGTCCTTGTTGGTGTTCTCGACAGACCGGACGGATGCCCTGGCGTACAAGTATGCCACGTTCTTCGACCAGTCGGAGAAGATGATCCGAATCGCGGCGGCGAATTTCGATAAGGACGGCAATGTGCTGGAGGCATCCTCCATTATCACGACGGCCAAATATAACAGGCTGATTTCTGTCCATTTCGATGAGAACGGGGAATTGCGGAATAAATCCGGGTTGGTGACTACCGCCAATTTTTTCCAAGCTGTTCGCTGAGGGCGTTACAAGCAACGGGCTTGTAAAGAAGGCGGAACTGAATGTCTATGTCAAGCGTGACGAGTTCGGCAATCTTGTTTCCGGTGTTACCATTAAAGCCGACCAAATCAAACTGGAGGGGCTTGTTACGGCTAACGGCTATTTCAAGGTCCTCACGGACGGGAGTATCGAGACCCGGAATGCGAACATCAGCGGTACTGTCAAGGCGAGCGGCGGTAAGATTGGCGGCTTTACCATCGATTCCGGCCGTCTGTATTGGAAGAGCCGCGATTATTTCGGAAACGATTCCCGGAGTTTGAAACTGGGAGTCTCGGAGTTCCTCGACGGAGGGATCGTGGACGTGGCCTTCAATGGCGCTACCAGTGGGCGGTTTGGCGTAAAAAATCAGTCGGGGCGACATCCGGTGGGGCCGCTATATACGCATCGATAGGCTCCTTAACCTACCCGGCCAGCGGTATGACCTATGCCGGGTTCTTTGTGGGTCCGGTAGATGTAAGGGATACCGGTAGCGGATTGACAAGTGATGTTTGTGCGTCGAAAGGGTTCCGGTACATCAAGAGCCGCAATTCCGACGGTACATACGTGTATAACGAGCGTGTGAACTGGGGGGATGGTGCCGCCCAGAATCCCGACCTTGACAAAATAAGACTTATCGTGAGGGGCGGCATCATAGTCGGCTATACAGGGGAATAAACATTTAAAACCAAAGAGATATGAAAGTTGACTTAAACAGGAGATTCAGGGGCTTTGACGGGAACGAGCTTGGCGGTGACAACATCGCCACCGCCGTGGCGGAGGCCCTGTTCAATTACGGGAAGGACAAACCGGTAGGCCGTGATGAGAAGTTCAAGGCTTACGTCCTGTGCCAGCGTATCATCCAGGGCGGTGGAATCCTGGAGATCACCACCGAGGAGGGTACGCTTTATCAAGGAGGTATGCGGCGAGAGCCTGACGGCCGGCGGTTGGCCAGGTTTATGAACTGATAGAGGGAGGGGTTTGATATGGCACTGACAGAATCGGATATCGCCCAGGTTTTGGAGGCGGTCAAGGCGGAATCGAAGGTGTCGAATCCCTTGAGACGGTCGGCTCGCTGGAGCGGGGTCAAATCCTGCCTGCGCAGAAGGTGACAAACTGGTGAACGTCCCGATCACCTTATTGAGCAAGCCTGCCGATGACGCGGCGGCCCGGGCGATCAAGGCCGCTGAAAGGGTGGAGGGATTGGCTCCCGAAATGGAAGCGGCCACCCAGGAGACAAAAAAGGCCATTCAAACGGCGGGTGAATCGGCGGCAAAGGCGGAGGCGGCCGCGAAGAAGGCCGAGGATGCGATAGCCCAAGGCTACAAACATAAGGAGATGAGTGAGGAGGAGTTTGAAAGTCTCCCGGAAAAGGACGGCAAGACCATTTACCTGATTTACGAGGAGGAATAGGTATGATAAGTGTTGGAAACAAAGAGGTGACAGCCATCCGTGTAGGCGAACGGGTGGTGGCGACGGTCTATATAGGGGCCAGGCTGGTTTGGCAAGCCATCCGGAGCTGTTTCGGCGCGGGCTTTTGGCGCGGTGACAAACCCTGGAGCCGAACGGATGGCTGGAAACGGATGAAATAACTTTTAAAGAATAACGATATGGCGAAAAAAGTGTATGACGAGGACGGTCTGGATATGCAGAAGACCGATTGGTCCGGTGACGAATCCACGGGTAATCTTCCGGTGAGCGGCCGGTTGGTGGAGAACTATATCAAAAAGTATTGATGACAAGGCCACCCCTACGGAGGAGCTGGCCGCCGGTGAGACGAAAGCCCCCACGAGCGGCGCGGTGTTCGCCTCGCTGGTGGGTACCGTGACGAATATCGACGTGACGGACAGCGAGGACGGCACTCAGTACGTGATGACAGTCACGCAGAAGGATGGCGAAGGCGGGGAAAGCGACAGGGAGGTGCGCTTTTCCAAGTATAGCGACGATGACAAGGTGGTGGTGAATATAGACCTGACCGATGCTTCGGGTTCCTCCTTGCCCGCTTCCCAGTATTTGTCGTTGGGTACCGGTTTCGTGGTGAGATATGCCGTTGGCGTGGGCACGGCCGGTGGCGGCGAGGTGAGTCGGCTACAGCGACCTGAAGGCCAAGGTGGTCGTAAAACGTGGCTCCACGGTCCTTTCGGAATTCCAGGATGCGGAGTTTGTCGGCGTTACGGCCGGTCAGAGCTATACTTTTGACGCGTCGCCTTACCTGAAGGATGCCACGACCTACACCGTGCAGGTGGAGGCGCAGGCCGGTTATGATGGCGGTACGCTGATGAAAACCGCTACCGCCAGGGTGACGATGGTGGCTATGGAACTAAGTACCACTTATTCGGTTGGGAACGGACTGGCTGACGGGGGTACCGGAACGACGTGAACATCCCATTTACAGCTAAGGGAACGAGTGGCGAGAAGAACATCTACTACCGTATCAACGGCGGGCAGCCCTATACGCTTGGCCTGTCAGCCGGTTCCGGTGTCCAGCAGAAGAACGTCACCGTTGCGCTGAGTGAAATGCGGGAGGGCATGAACGTGGTGGAAGCCTATGCGCTGCACGAGAACTCCGGCGTGGTGAGCGAGATACACTACCTGACCCTGCTGAAAGCCGGGGAAGGTGTGACGGCCTATGCCGGCATGATGTTCAACCACCGGGCGGCAGGGTTCCAGCGTGACTGGAAGCACCCCGTACTGGAGGCCGAGCAGTTCACGGCATGGAGCTTCACGTATGCCGGCTATGACAGCGATGCGTACACGGCCCGCGTGAAAGTAACGAGCCGGGGTAGTGTGGTGAAGGAAGACCTGCTGCAGCGCGGCGAGACCGGCAGCTATGGGCGTACGAACGTGAACGTGGAACCGCTGGATTACCGTGTGTCGTGCGGTGATGCCGTGCTTGAGGTGCAGGTGAACACCACATCGCACCCCGACATTGAAGCTACGCTGGCACCGGATGCGTGTGCACGTTCGATGCCTTCGGGCGAAGCAACACGGAAAACAACCCGGAAAGCTGGGTGAGCGGGGACAAACGGATGGAATTCCGTGATGTGCTGTGGAGCGTGAACGAATACGGCGCAGGAAGCGGCTGGCACAAGGACCGCCTGCTGCTGGCCGGCGGTGCGGGCATGACACTGACGGCAGACGGCGGTTATCGCCCGTTCAACGAGGCGGACAAGCCCGAGGGTTTTGCCATCCGCGACGTGGGCATGACGTTGGAGATAGAATACAGCACGGCCAACGTGACTGACACCGACGCGGAGCTGATCACCTGTCTGGGCACCCTGCAAAACGGCAACCGTTACGGGCTGGTGGTGACCCCGGAGGAGGCGAAGTTCCTTACCGGCGTGGTGACGGAGGCGATGGATGCCGGTCAGGTCCTGCGCTATGAGGACTCGGTAGGTACGAAGTTTGAACCCGGTAAGAATATCCGTATCACTTACGTGTTCTACCCGGACGTGGAGACCAACGAGCAGCGGACGCTGATCGGCTTCTATGTGAACGGGGAGGAGTCGGCCGCCTCGAAGTGGCTGGACAAGGTGAGCTTCGACATCCGGAGCCAGCTGGAGTTTAAATCGGAGGGGGCTGACCTGAACGTGAAGAGCGTGCGCATCTATAACAAGGCGCTGACCTCGGACGAGGTGCTGAACAACTACATCGTGGACCGCAACCACCTGGAAGATGCCGACGGGGAACCGGGCGTGCGCTCGCTGGATGAGGACAACCGCGTGCTCAGCGAGGGGGACACGGTGAGCATGGAGAAGCTGATGGGACTGATGAAGAAACGCCGGAACTCGATCCTGGTACTGATAGGTACGGGCAGCGTGGGCAGTGAGGTGCCAAGCGAGAGCGACACGCTGAACGTGATGGATGCGCTGGCCCAGCTGAACAACAAGAAGGCCAACAAGCTGTGCCGGGAAGTGAGATTCTACAACGGCGAGAACCGGGCGCTGGACTGGATAGCCCGTGACATATATCTGCGTATTCAGGGTACCAGCTCGGTGAACTATGCCCGCAAGAACCTGCGCTTCTACTTCCAGAAGACAGCCAGCGGATATACGGCACGGATGACCTACGGCGAGATAGACGGTAACGGGCAGCAGAGCAACCCGACAGCAACGGAGGGCAAGAAGAACCTGTTCCGGCTGCGGGGCAACTCGGTGGGTGCGAAACTCGCCTGTGCGAAGTGTGACTTTTCGGACTCCTCCATGACCACCAACACGGGCGGTGCGAAGTTCATTCATGACGGCATGAAGGAAATGGGAATCCTGACCCCGGCCCAACAGTATGCCGCCGACCATGCAGAAACGTGCAAGGAAGATATACGCTCGGCCATTGACGGCTTGCCCTGTGACCTGTTTGTGGCCAAGAGCGTGGACGAGGACCTGACCTATTACGGCCAGTACAACATGAACAACGAGAAGAGCGACAGCTACCCGATATTCGGCCAGGACAAGACTATCGGCGGCGAGCAGTGGGGGACCGGCGACACCCTGAACTACCTGCAGGCGAACGGCGACCAGCCGAAGGAATACCTTCCTATCTGCATCGAGACGCTGAACAACTCGAATGACCTGTGCCTGTTCCGCTGGCTGCCGTCCACGGAACCTGACCATACGGACTTCATGGATTTCAACTTTGACGGCGGTTTCGAATTCAACCACCCGAAAGACGTGTTCTGGAACGATGGCGGAGGGGATGCCGAAGAAGAACCGAACATCAAGGAACACTTGGGCACCGGTGACAAGTACGACAAGATGTACAAGGCGCTGGACCGCATGATGGGCTTCCTGTATAGATGCGTGAGGGAAACGCCTGCAGGCAAGGGCATGGCCTATAACAAGGAGACGCACACGTTTGACGGGGTGGACTATGAGGATGACGGCAACAGGTTCCCGACCGCGAAATGGGTGAGCCCGACCTTCAGGAAGGAAGCCGGGAAGTATTTCAACCTGCCCAACCTGGCCGCCTACTACCTGTATGTGCAGTTCAACCTGGGTGTGGACCAGCTGGCAAAAAATATGCTGGTGCGGACGTGGGACGGTGTGATGTGGTGGATAACCTATTACGACGGGGACTGCCAGCTGGGTTCGGACAACAAGTCGTTCCTGACCGGGAAGTATGACGACAACCGGCAGACGAAGCGGGACGGTGCCTACGTGATGCAGGGGCACAACAGCTGGCTGTGGAACCTGATACTGGGCAACATGGGCAATCTGCTGGAGGAAGTGATGACCAAGGGCGTGAACGGCGGTACCAGCTTCATGAGCGCCTTCAGTATCCAGAAAGCCATTGACCATTTCGATACCGAACAGATGAAGAAGTGGTGCAGCGGCTGTACAACAAATCAGGCATCTTCAAGTATGTGTATCCGTTCCTGAACGAGATGCCGGTGGGTGCGGACGGTGCCAAACAGACGTATCCGCAGATCTACGGTCTGAAGGGTTCGTTGAAAGCTCACCGTAACTATTTCATCCAGCGCAGGTATGACCTGAAGCAGGTGGAGTACGGTTATGTCTCTACGCTGGGCGCCCAGTTCTACCAGAGTACGGCATCGCTGGACAAGGCATACAAACTGAAGCCTGATGCAGTACCGGCTGACCATCCCGTACCGCGTGCAGCTTTCCACTAGCAACGGCGTTCAGGCCGACAGCGGCGTGGTGGATGCGGACGTGCTCCACTCCCCTGCAGCTGGCCCGTGCCTTCGGTGAGAACGACCCGCTGAAGATTATCGGCGCGGCCAAAATCAAAGGAGCTGGTGTGGCATGAGGACGCGTTCGCCATCGGATTCAATTTCGGCTTGCTTACCTCATTGGTTAAACTTGACATGAGCGTGGAGAAAGCCAGCGGTTATCGTAACGGTTCATTCATGGCCTCTACGAACGGCATGCTTCTTCTGGAAGAGCTTAATATGCGCAACAACCTGCTGGCACGGAATGGCGATAACGGCAACGTGACGACCTTGGACTTGAGCTGGCAGGGACGGTTGAAGAAGCTGGACGTGAGAGGCACGGGGCTTACCCGCGTGAAACTTGCCACCGGTGCGCCTGTTGTGCAGTTATGCTTGCCGGAAACGATAGAGGAACTGTTTCTGGAATATCTTCCCAGGTTGGCAGAGAGCGGATTGGTACTGGATGGCATCGGTAACGTGCGAGGCTACCGGTTCATGGGTTGTCCGGGCATTGACGGGTTTGCCATGCTGGAACGTCTTCATCAGGCCAAGTTGAACGGTAGCGGTAAACTGGAGCGTTTTGTCCTTGACATCGATATGGAGGATGACGGCAGGCTGCTGGGAAATACTACGATTACGGAACGTATACGCAGACCGGTGCCGATGGATGACCGGCATTCCGGATTGCGTGGCAGGCTCTGCCCTGACGAAGTATCTGGCTGATGAGGAACAGGAGAAGTATGCCGCCCGTTATCCGGAACTGGCCATCAAGCAGCCGCCTTATACGATGATTGAGTTTGACGACAGTGTGGCTGACGATGCCAACATTTCGAACCTGGACAACAAGACCGGGTACAAATACGGCAATACGTACAAAATGAGCGGGCATGTGAATGCTATCCTGTCCAAGCGCCACCGTGTGTTTGCCAAGGTGACGAAAAAGCCCACGAGCCGTAAAGTGGAGATGGCGGGCCAGACGGTTGACGTGAACAATCCGGACGGCGAGATGACCTATTTCCCCTGCATGACGAAACCAACTTCTATGCCGATGCGGAGGATATGAACGACTGCACGCAGGCGAAGCTGGACGGCAGCGAGGGCGACTGGATGATGTACGAACCGTTCTTTGGAGAAAGGGTATCAATGATTATTTGAACAACAAGAATTACGCCTGCTGTTACAGCTAACGGAAGACGAAATGCCCCCGTTCCGGAGGCAACGGTACTGACGCTGGATGCCATCAAAGAAACGCAGGGCGGCTGGCTGGGTGAACGCAAGATTATGAGCGGCAAACCCACGCTGAAGGAATCTTATACGACGGACAAGGCCTATTCGGTATGCAAGGTGGATGTATCCGGCTACAGAGCGTGTCCGCTTTCCGAGCGTTCCCGGTACAGGGCTTATCGGCAGTGTGTTTGTGGACGGCTCCGGCAACATCCTGAAAACCATCGTGGTCCCTACGATCGGTCTGAAGTTCGAGGCCGGCATGTACTTGATATCGGATGTTCCGGAACGTGCCACGGCCTTGCACTTCTCGATCCTGAACACGGCCGAGTTTGACAAGGTGGTTCTTTCCAACTCCGACAAGATCGAGGATATGGAGCCCGATTGGGTGGCCAACGAGGAACATCTTTGTGCGGTAGTAGGCAGTAGCGTGGTAGGTGGGCAGCAAGTTGCGTTCATGCATAACGGGTAATTCCACGACGGCCAGCATGAACTGGATCGACTTTCATTATTACTGGTTCAGCGCGGTATGCAACAGATAGACGCGTTGATGCACTCCCGTATAGCGAACTTGTTTTACGCAAGATATGGCCGTCGTGACAGCCAGGAACAGTGCGGAGGCGGTCAGCATACGAACAATCGTACAACGGGCGGTACAGCCGGTTATGGTATGCAGGATACGATCGGTTATGACGAAGCGTATAAAATAAACGACAAGATCACGAATTCCATCGTGGACGGTTCTATCCACCAGTACGCTTGGTATCGTGGGCAGGACGAGTATGGTTCTCCGACCGTGACTCAGGTAAACAATATCAGTTGTCTGGGCTATGAGGACATCTACGGTGTATCGAATGCGCATGCGTATAGCGATGCTTCGTACACGAGTGCGTATGTCGGCTCGCGTCTGGAATTGATAAATCGGCGTACAGCGCCGGGGACGTGTCCCCAATGCGGTGCCGAGGGAGATAAGCCACAGCAACAGCGCATGGCCTGTTCGGCCAGTAAGTCGGAAAGCTGAAAAAATCACGTGGCGGGTGGAGTTTGGTAGGCCCTAAATGGGTTCGAAGAAGTCAGGCCCGGAGGAAGGAAGGCCTATACCTTCCATAAAAACAAAGAAATATGCGCAGAGAAGGTTACATTGTAGAAGAGGTTGCAGATTATTCCAATATGTGTCATCCTCGTTTTGACCAGGTCCCCTACGCGGTTCCAACCGTAAAAAGAGCCGCCAGGGACGCTATCTGCTTGCGCATAGGGAGGATGTTATTAAGGAACTGTCCGGTCGGATAGCATCCGGGACCTATAAAGGACTACCGTGGAAGAGCGCACTAGATGTGA
>VOFI01003370.1_pt1 | contig 40829 bp, 87 predicted proteins | sample 5384131 | NCBI WGS metagenome assembly VOFI01 (sample SAMN12384728, study PRJNA508395) | human gut metagenome | isolation source: healthy gut H | host: Homo sapiens | reverse complement strand
CAAATACTTCGTTCAGTTACATTGCTCGGATCCCTTTGAACTGAATAATCTGGCGGGAGAGATGCCGATATGCGGTGGTCAGAGAGGATCTGGCGGCTACATCTGAAAGAAGGCAATGGTTCAGGCCTGGAGAAATGGAGACAGGTAATTTTGGAAGCCGGAGAAAACATTAAAGAAAGTTAGAACATCTAGCGAAAGGACTATTTGATACAATATGGATAAGAGAAACTTGGTGAGATTACAGTACAATGAGAGCTATAAACGGCCGGAGTCATTCGAGGCAATCAACAACACGCTTGAGGGTGCATCTATGGTGTTCTTGACAGAGGCATTCGCAGAAAGATGCGACGAGGCTGGAGTCTTTACCGAGCTGCGGCACCAGTCTAGCGGCGGCCGTTTCAAGCTACAACCATGATACCGCCTGCAAGCGGTGCTGGGAGCCCTATTATTCCTCGGAGATCTTAGAAGAACCGAAGGAAAGTGCTTTCTGTTCTTTCCTATTTTATAGAAAGAGCTATACGACAGAAGTGCATGGCCATCGATAAAGTGAGAAGTTATCCACAGGAGTAAAATCGTTGGCGATTACTTGTGATCAGGACAGCGCTTCGCCAATGACTTTATGATCCTTTCCCCGGATACGGCGGAGGGCTGTGTAATTATGACCCGTTCTTTCACCAGCATGGTGTATTTGGCAGCCGTCGCGGCAATGCATGCAGGCGGTAAGAAGGACGAGATCGCAGCCATGGCCGGTTACGGCGACAGCGCCCGACGCGTTAAAAAGATGATGATCTGGCAAAAGAGTATCATCACAGAGCATGAGGAGCTGAATCTTGTTTATCACGCTTGGCCAGGGCATCAACTACGGCGTCGCCAACGAGTGCATGCCGGAACAAGATGAAGGAGATGGGGACTCTCCACCCGGAGGCTTATCACTGAATACCGCCACGGCCTGATGAGCCTCCGCAGATTGAGAAACACCCTGATTATCTTTTTGGCCATTCTGAAACCGTAAAAGATACGAAGCCCTCGCGCAGATGAAGGCGAAATACGGAGCAGGCGTATTAAGACAGTGGCAATCGGAAATACAGCTTCCAGATCTGAAAGACTTTACTGCCTCGACTCGCCATATGGTTATTAAACGATACGCAGAATGCGGCAATTATTGGATTCATCGGTCAGTTTATAGGCTAATATATTGCAGAAAAGAAGGGATTGATGGCATACCAAGGCATTTATCCCAGGCGATTGTGATATCCGCGTAGGCAATGAGCCATGCGAAAACGGTATGCAGAAAATTGCGCCGTGCTCGCACATGCTGCAATTTGTGCCGTTTTTTTCATAGGGGCGGAAGCCTGCGACCGAATGACCGCAGGTCGCGAGGTGCATGGCGGACTTAGCCCCCAAACCCCGCCTCCTCCAGTCCCTAAATTCTATCACTTACTATGACGATATTCATTTGGTGTCCCAGCAAGTACACTTAAAGGTTCTGGATAAAAAATACTTTTCATCAGCTGGCACTGAATCGCAGCGGTATTGCTCGATCCGTATTTCATTCAAATCGGCCATGCTCACACCGTAAGCCTCCTTAAATTTTCTGCACAGGGCAATCCTTATTCATGTGAAACAGCTCTGCGTATTCCGTCTGATGATCGAAGGGCTGGTTGTAGTTGATTTCCAGATAGCTGCCGATCTGTCGGAAAAACATCGCCGGATCGACAGACGTCATGAAGATTCGCCCGTAGCTCTATCAAAATCTCCCGCACCGGCTGGCTGCATGTTCTGCCTGAAAATGGTAAGCTTCGTCGAAGAGACTGCAGGGAGCTCAGGGCTGAGGCGTTACCAGGTAAAACCGGGATAGCGTTCTGTAAAGTACCCGCACCAGTTAAGGGAATACATAGTTTCAAAATCGGTACTGATTCTTTTTATGGCACCATAAGTGACCGGCGCAGAAAGAAGATACCGAGAGCCACTGCTGTACACTGGCTGTAATCGTCTTTTCCTCATTCAGCATGATGGATGACGAAGCTGCGCCTCATTTCTGTCATCTGCAGGCGGTGTGGTGTGAAAGAATCCCGGCAGCACGGCGATGAGAGGAGTTCTGCCATTCTGATTGACTTCCATACTGGCTTAGAGGCTCTGCGGGCGGAATCGTAGGCTGACAGAATATCTTCCGGCCTGTTGCTGCCGGAACAGCATCCAAAGTGGAAGGGATAGCCGGACTGGCGCCGGAAATGAGACGGCCGTCTGAACGGAGGTTAAACCCCCTGGTCTGTCTTCGTCCATAGAGGATCACTGCGGCATCATGGGGATTCCAATGGCGCAGAATTGCAGCGCCCAGCCTGCGGCTCTCCAAATCTGTTTTCATCATATCAAAAAATGCTGTGAAGCTGCGCTGAAAGGCGGCATCCTCCTCTGAAGGATAAAATGTTAAATCACTGTAAAAGATGAGGCAGGTATCGGCTTTGGAAAAACTGTCGCTTAAGGAGGACAGCTCCTGATAAGCCGCCTGGCTGGCCGCGGAGAGAGCAGCTGGGAAAGAAGCGTGTGTCTTCGTTCGGAACTTAAGTAATTGATCTGATGAAGCAGCGACCGGGCGTCATCGTTTTCCTGCGGTCCTCCTTCCAGGTATGACTGCCTTTTTTCAACTGCCGCCAGCAGGGCGGTCCGTTCAGGGGTTTCAGCAGATAATCAACGCAGCCTAAGACCAGCATGCTTCTGACGTATTCAAAATCCTGTAACCGGATATGGCAATGACTTTTGGAGGAAATCTTCTGTTCGACGACGTAATTCATAAGATCGGTTCCGCGCTCGTCTCGATCATAATATCAAAAGAAAGCCAGCTGCGGCTGCTCACGGCTTAACAGTTCCCGGCCTCCGCGGCTGTGGTGGCAGAGAGAACCTTATCAATGTCATATTCCTGCCAGGGAACCAGAGCCTTGATCGCATGGATCAGATGAGGCTCATCGTCCACAATCAGTACCTTCATAAATCATGCCTCCTCTATATGGAGCTAAAATAAATTGTGTCGGGTGCGGAGACCTGCGGCTGGCCGGGGAGTTTGCCGGAATCTGGTGGTACCGCCATATATCAAAGAAGCGAGGATCTCGTGATGGTGCAGTCTGCCCAGTGAAAAAGCAGGCGCATAAAAACATTGTTGATGCCAATATGTTCTGAATCTGTCCGCGTAATAACCGAGCGCGCCAGGGAATCAGAAGCGCAGTCTCGTTGGGCATACTGTTCCACAAACCAGTCCTTCTGCATAGAAAGCTTTTTGTATCTCCAGCGCCCGTTCTGCCGCAATCGGCTGCCCGTTGTCGCAAATAGAGAGAACGAAAAAATCCCCTTCTCTGCTCTGGCCGTAAACTGATAAAGCCATCCGTTTTTTTCATGACGCCGCCATGGTAAATGCAGTTTTCAATCAGGCTGCAGTGTCATTCGGGAGAAGAAACAGCCTGGGATAGACGGGGCATATCTAAATTCCCGCAAAGAGCAGAACCGCATTTTCTGCAGTGTAAAATAACGGTTGGTTAGTCAAGCTTCTTCCCCCAGCGATGAGACTGTCTGGGAGATTTCATGGCATAGCGCATCATCTGGCCTAATGCTGTGATATAGTCGTACTGGGCAAGATCGTGTTAGCCAGAGCGTTATTGGCCAGGCACTTGGCGCGTGTTATGGATAAAGTGTGGATTGATCTGAGCCTGCAGCATCTAAGCTCTGTATCCTGCCGCAGTAATTCCATTTTGTACTGGCGGATGGTATAGTGCTGGATAGAGTCCATCATTTCTGCATGAATCAAACAGCATTTTAACTCATCATGGCGGTTATCCCAACAGTCCGAGAGCTGGAACTTTAAAGTCACCGGACTTCCCCTTCGCCTTTGTCAAATACCGGGTGGCCTTTTTAGGCAGTCCGGTAAGTCTGGTCAGCGTAAGTGAATTGAGCACAGTAGCAAGCAGCACGCGCCCAGCAGGAAAGGTAGTGGTCAGAAAACGCAGCTGTAAATCGGCATTTTACTACTGTAGATACTGGAATCCGGCGCAGTTTTCATCATATGCCAGTCCAAGTAGGAGGCAGGGAAACTGGATTTCAGATATAGAACTATCCTCTGTGAAAGAATGAAAACTTGCCCAATATCGGGAGCCAGAAGTTTTTACTACGGGATCGGAAAGCAGGATATCCCCGGATTGCGGTGCTCCGGAAAGTATCATTCATCGGAATTAACGATGGACCACCTCTTCTTATAGGCAAGACAGCAGTTATCGTAGATGAAACGTAGCAGGCATGTCAATGGAAAGGACGCCGAGCAGCTGTTTTCTCTGCTGAGATGTTGTAAATGGGGGGAGCCATATCGTAAAGACCTCCTCCGTAATGAGACTTCCGGATGAATAGTAGGTCCTGTGACCGTACGTCGACATGGGATGGACCGGTTCGATGGTAACGTCGGTATATTCCAGAGAATGTGGCCTCCGCTTCCGCCGCATTTAAGGATATCATGGATTTCTGCAGTGTGTTTGTGATAAGCAGAAAACTTTTATTTAAACGGAAGGAGAGGAGACGGATCTGCCTGGCGTTCGGGGCAACAGTAAAATGCCCTGCATATAGCTGAAGATCCGGCCCGGCTCCGTGAATTCCTGGGAGACAAAGTCCTGCAGTGCCTTTCAAAAAGAATATTATGCAGGTCAGGATTGGAATAAACTGTTCTGGCAGAGGAGACGCAGGTGGAGATATAGTATTCAGCCTATTTTTATGGCTACGGACATTATTGATCTCAGACTCCCCGTCTGTACTGCCCAGTGCCAGGATCTCTCGTAGGAATAGAAATAAAAGGAGAAAATCAGCATGGGGGCGATTGTGCACAGGCGAGCAGCGTAATAAACCGGGTATTGATGCTGATAAAATGTTTTTTCATACTCAGATCCTCTTTCGAAATGTTTTAAACTTATTATTATGAATAGTCTGAATCATTGCAAGACGATGTCAAAATAGTACCAAAGGTAAATATTGACAGTGCATGAAAATGTTAGCAGGAAGTATAATGCGATTAAAAGAGACCGGAAAAAATAAAAGAAAAGTTAGAGGTGAGCTTATGGAAAGAAGCAAAAATACAGCCGGCAGCGGTCACCAGCAGAAAGCTGCCAAAAGAGTTCAAAGTATTATTTATCTTTTTATGGGGCCGGCAATCCTGCTGTTTTTCATCGCTGTTCGTCATTCCGTTTTTGGAGAAATCTATTACTCCTTTACCAACTGGAATGGAATTGATCAGACGTATGGGATGAGGGTTGGGGATCAACAATTACTTCCGGACATTTTCAGGACAAGGATATTGGAAATCGCATGGTTTACTATCCGGTTCTCCGCTCTTTTCGGTATTGTTTTTCCAACCTGATTTGCATTTTTGCTGGGCCTATATTCTGTCGAAGCCCATCCCATTCAGAAATTTCTGGAGGGCTGTCATTTTCCTCCCAAAGTGTATCATCGGAGGTGTGGTATTGGGATATTTATGGAGATTCATCTTTCAGAATGCATTTGTGCAGTTCGGACAGGCCACCGGGCTTTCCTGGTTTTCCAAAACTGGTTTTACGACTTAGAGTCCTCCTTTACCGCTCTGGTCATCGTATTTACCTGGACGCTCTCCGCTATCTGGATGCTGATCTACAGTGCGGGCTTGCCTCAATACCAGGAGATTTACAGGAGGCGGCGATCGTAGACGGGCGTCACCGCTGCAGGTGCTAAAAAATGTGATCATTCCATGATTATGCCTTCCATTACCAGTGCCTGTTTATTGCCATCAACTGGACAATGCTTTGTATGATACTAATATATCGCTGACCGACGGCAATCCTTACCGTTCGTCCGAAGGCGTTACCATGAATATTTACGCGACGGCTTTGCGGTCGAACCAGATTGGCTACGGTGCGGCCAGTCCTGTATCTTTATTGTCATCATTGTTGCAGTACCATGGTCAGATTTATGCAACCTCAAAGAGGGAGGTGGAGCTGTAATGAAGCGTTCGGAAAAGATAAGAATCGGAGTATCGTTACTCATTCTGGCTGTCAGTGTGACGATCGTCATCGTCCACGCTGTACCTGGTAGTGCTGAACTCCTTTAAGCCATACTCGGAGATTGCGAAAAATATCAGCGCTCTGCCAAAGGAGATTACAGCATCAACTACCAGCAGGCATGGAAAAAGGCTGAATTTCTCCACTGTATTTAAAAAATACCATGATCATAGCAGTTTTCTCCAATATCGGCAGTATTGTGTTTGCCGGAATGATGGGATACTGGATCGTGAGGCATCCATGCAGATTCACAAAGGCATGGTATCTGATCATCATAGCGCATGTCGGTGCCGTTTCGGGGATTATGATTACGTTTGCGAAGATGGCGGGATTTTTGAAGCTCACCAACCATCTTTACGGCGTGGTGATCAGCAACTGGGTCTTCTCCATGCCTATGAGCATGTTTCTGACTGCAGGGGCGGTGAAATCCAGTCCCATGAAATTGAGGAATCGGCCAGGATCGATGGCTGCGGCCCGCTTAAGACGTACTGGACCATTGTATTCCCGCTGATTAAAGGAACGGTTTTTACGGTAGCTTCACTCAATGTCATCACGTACTGAATGATTTAATGACGCAGTTCCTGTTGACGAAAAAAAAGGGGCTCAGGACTCTTCAGATAGCCATGCAGTCTCTGTTTAATGAAGCATTTTTTGCCTGGGACACGGCTTTGGGAGCAATATCCCTTTCAATCCTGCCTTTGTTCATTTTCTTCATTTTTTTCGCAGAAACAGGTGCTTGATGGTGTGGCCGCAGGAGCGGTGAAAGGTTAGCGCGTCCGTATGAGAAAAAACGAAGGAAAATCCCTTGTTGGTTAAATTATTATTTAGAAGGAGGTATTACTTATGAAGAAAAAGAGTGAGTTCTCTGATGTTGGCGGCGGTGCTGGCGGCGATGTCTGTCACGGCGTGCTCCGGGGGAAAAGAAGCGGGGACGACGCCTGTCACGACGGCTGCTGCGGAGAAGGCGGCAGAAGAGACGAAGTCGGAGCAGCAGACAGCTGAGACACCTGCGCCCACAGAAGAAAAGGCGGCGGATGGCTCTGTCGATTTGACGGTAACCATGCCGCTGGGACAGTGGACCAAACAACTCTGATATTCTGATCGAGGCGTAAGGCGGCGATCCGGAGTCGGGCGATTAACATTTCCGTCCACCTCGGTTATACGACCTGCTGAAAGCCACAGCTGCAGCAGGTGAGCTTCCGATATCATCGGAACAAATTACAGGGGAAACCATTTAAGGAATGGAACAACTATATGGCAGATTTAAGTACGGACTTCCCCTGCGTATGAATCCGTTTACAGAGGATCAGAAGACTCTCGGCACTGTGAACGGCAAGGTTGTGGTGGCGCCGATCTATCTGGAGGGGACGGAATTCTTTATTGCTTGGCGCTGCTTGAAAGCAGGCTGGAAAAGGTTCCGAAACCGAGATGAACTGAAAAAACTGTGCGAGGACTTGACAGCCGCGATTCAGCCTTTTAATACCAATGGCGGAGACAAATCTGAACCTGTTTAACGACCAGTAGGACCGACATGGCTCGGCAATAAAGAAGAACAGCAGACTCGATTTTATCCAGAAGATGCTGGCCGGAGAGGATATGGATCACAGCAAACGATCCGGAGATGAATGAATTCCTGGATTACTATGACATTGCCATTCAGTATGCCCAGCCAAACGCCACAGCGACTGACAAATGGACGGCCAGAAATGCGTTCTTCTTAGAAGAGGCGGCCATGCTGACCGGCGAGGGTAGCTGGGAGTATCCCAATATCATGAATGTGAATCCGGTTTGATGAACCATATTAAGCAGGATGTGATTCCGTGCTCAACGATGCGGACAAGAATCATTTACAGATCCAGACCATGTGTGCAGGGTCAGCAGCCAGTCGAAGAATGTGAAGGCGGCTAAGGATTTCCTTTCTATATTATATCATCGGAGGCGGCCCGTGTATGGCATCAGGAGACAATGGGAAGTCCGACATCCATCGTGTCTCTGGAAATTTCAGATAAACTTCCGTGTATCGCGGTCGATGTGCTGGATCATGTGGCGGCTGGAAAGGCCAGTGAATCCATGTGAGTTCACACCGGCAGTTCTTGCGACTGACCTGGAAGAAATCTGGTCCAGATACGTAAATCAGCAGATATCCAGGGAAGATTTTACGGCCAGATATGCGGAGATATTCAAGGATTATGCCGCTGGAAAATATAACTAAACAGCCATTGGCGCAGGAAGGATGGAAGACATGGCAATTATGAATTTTGAGGACGCCGCTTTCGAAAAGGCGTACGGCAGTGACGGAACGGAGGTGTGGAACTTCTGCCGGGCACAGTGGAAGGAATACAGAATTACAAGTATTATCTGAGAGCGGGAGCAGGGTAACTCCGCCTCGATATGCGGACAAGGCAGTGGTATTGATCTTCGGAAAGGGGAGGGATACGTAGCCGGAACAGATGGAGGATTTAAGATTGAAGAGCTTAGCTTCTACGCTCCGGACTTTGAAAACGCGGAGTATTATGTTTATGCTGTAGAAGACATGGAATTTATTATGTGCGCGGCAGATATGAATGACTACGACCGTGTGAGAGCGGGAGAGTGCAGGGTACATACCCCATTTTCAGAACTGTCAGGCAGTGCTATGGATATGACCAGAGCTGCAAGACAGCCGGAACGTGGTCAAAATCCGTTCTGTTCGGGGATTTTGGGAGACTGGGTAAGCTTACGATCGGTGTGGTTCATGGCGGCGGCTCCGCGGAGGAGGAACCATAGAAAAGGGCCATGGCGAGGTTCATCAATGGAACTATTGTGTGGGAAATTCCGATTTTACCCTGACCGTGGAGGACGAGAAGGTTCACCAGAAAGCAGGGGACTGGAGCTTTGTTCCGGCGGGACTCGATCATAGTCTGTGTGCGGAGGAAGGCAAAGAAGTGTATTATGTCTGGGTGGAACTCTATACCAGTGAACACGGAATATATCAGACGGAGGGATTTTGATGATGGATAATTTTGTATGCAGGGCGGAGAAGGCCAGGCGCGAATATAACGGGTTTGGTTACGCGCAGGAAGAACTTCTGCCGGGGGAGCTGATGCGGTCAATGCAAAATTTTACCGCTGTTCCCTGCGGGCAGGCTGCAGTGTAACGCCTGAACTGGATCGGGAGAAGATTACCATTCTTATTTTTAATGGAAAAACAGGATATATAACGACACCGTATGATTTATATAACGTAACAGAACCTTCCTTTTTATTCCGGATTTCGACCGTGTTCCATATACGGTTCACGCGGTAGAAGATAGCGAGTTCATCAGGGCTGTCTTTTCTATGAATCAGTGGGACAGGGAATTCTATGAAAAATGGAATCTGCATCTTCCGTTTTCAGCAAATATTCGGATGGAGTGCAGTACGATCAGGACTGCAAGGGGCCAAATACAAGGTCTTACAGCATTCTTCAGCCGTTCCAGTTAGGGCACGTATCCATTGGAGTAGTAAAGGCAATCGGGGAAGGGACGGATGAGAAGGGACACGGCCTTCTTCATCAGTGGAATTACTGCCTGGGCAATTCGGACTTTGATTTAACGGTGGAGGAAGAGACAGAGCCGCAGAAGCCAGGTGACTGGAGCTTTATCTATGCTGGAAAGGACCATAAGCTTCTGGCGAAGCCCCGGTAAGGAAGTCTTTTATGTCTGGGTGGAGTATTTTACGGATGAGGATCTGCAGAAATACTATCTATGCCAGATTCATAATGGAAGCCTGACCGAGGTACAGGACTGACAGGAGGAAGAAAAATGAACATTATTTCCTACGTGAAGAGAGAAGATATCCTGTTTCATCGCGTTTCTGAAGGCTATTACCGGGGAGAGATGCTGCCGGGGGCGATGGAAGGAATCTTTACGAATAAATGCAGGATTGAGGCCGGCGCAAGAGTATGGCCTGCCTGTTACGCAGACCGTGTCACCGCGCTTTTCATCTTTAAGGGAACAGGCCGGATCAGAAGCGGAAGCCAGGTATTTGAAATTACGGAGAGGTGCCTGTTCTGCCCGGATTTTGACCATGAGGAGTATTCGATCGAGGCAGATACGGAGATGGAATATCTGGAGCTTAGCCAGAGGATGAGCGAGGAAGACTGGAAGCATCATGAAATGTACCACATTGTACTGCCGTGGTTTCATACGCATTCCAACTGGCATCTGTACATCGAGGGGTTCCGGGCATCGGAATTAAAATCCTATGCGGTTCTTCACCAGTATTATGTGAGCCGGATGAGCCTTGGAGAAGTGACCGGGCCTGGGGAGGCGAGGCTGGAACCGCACACGCATCCGGAATTGTACCAGTGGTTTTTATGGACTTCCAGGGACGGATCCATTCCTGTTTAAGGCTCAGGATAAGGAAGTGGAGGTCAGAGAAGGTGACTGGATCTGCATTCCCAATGAGGTGGCTCACATCGTATCTCCGATGAAGAGCGGGGATTATATCGATTACGTATGGTTTGAGGTTGTGGTACCAGGAAAAGAAATGTGTCCGTATTTTTATTAAACAGACAGGGCAGGCGCGATCTGCCGCACAGAGAAGGAGGGTGCGGCAGAACGGCGCCTGTTTTTCCTGTTGTAAACAGGGAGAATGTTGTTTTTTTCGTAATAATTGTTCAGATTCTCGTCAGTATTTGCCAGAATCTGTCAGATTATTATAAGGGTTTATTAAAGTCTTCCGTTTGAAAATCTGTTACAATAGAACCAGTAAAACGAAAAAAGTCTGAAACCGAAAAAGAAAGGAAGATGCAATGAAAAAATAAAGGTTACGAAACTAATTAAATGGTTTATCGTTCTGACAATGGTACTCTGTATCTGTTCCGGTTTCGTTGTTGCCGGTAAGGGATACTCCATGTACCGGAACGCGCTGGATCAGATGAGTCTGGCAGATAAAGTAGAGTCCATTCAGGATAAGGAACATTATACGACATTTGAAGAGCTGCCGGAGGTGTATGTGAACGCGGTGGTTTCTGTGGAAGACCACAGATTATACAATCACTCGGGAATCGATCTCATCGCCATCGGAAGAGCCGTGTTTAATGACTTGCGTGCAGGCAGGTTCGTGGAGGGCGGCAGCACCATCACCCAGCAGCTGGCAAAGAATCTTTACTTCAGCCAGGAAAAGGAGATGACGAGGAAAGCCGCCGAGGTCTTCATGGCTTTTGACCTGGAACGTAATTACAGCAAGGAAGAGATCCTGGGCTGTATGTAAATACGATCTATTACGGAGACGGATATTACACCGTGGCCGATGCCAGCGAAGGCTATTTTGGCAAGGCGCCGGAAGAGATGAGTAAGTATGAGAGCACGCTTCTGGCGGGAATCCCGAATGCACCTTCCAGATATGCGCCGACAAAAAATCCCGTTTTGGCGGAAAAAAACGCCAGATGCAGGTGTTAAGACGCATGGAAGACTGTGGCTACTTCTCTACGGAAGAAGCGGAAACAGTGGCGGCACAGATGGTTGCAATCAATTAATCTGATTAACTAAATATTGAAATCACCGGTGTTACTCCAGACTGAGAAAGAGTTTGAGCGGAGCGGCCCCGGTGTTTTTATGTGCAGTGACAAGCATTGAAAATGGGGAAGAGGAAAAAATGACTGGAAGTACTCTGGGAAAACAAGTATAATTGTAGGAGCGTTAAGCAAGGGGCGTCAAAGCGGATCAGGGACAGTCTTCTTTGTACGAAAATAAAAACATGATAAAATTGTAAACTTTACTATAAAAATGCTATAATCGGACATGAGGCTGGAAATGGATTCGTATGGGGCGTGGAGTCTTAAGAAAGCGAGGCCTGAAGTGTGAAAGATGTGCCAGAAGAAAGTAATGCAAGAGAGTGTAATACAAGAGAAAGAAGTGCAAACGCTGTAGAGGAACCGCTTGCCGAGCGGATTGATGGCCGGATTTATATTATGAGGAAACCGAAACGGTGGCATCAGCGGATTGTCAGAATTTTAAAGGAAATGATTGAAGAGTACCGGAAAAAGAATCCGGGACTCTGCGAAGTGCGTACGGCTCCATTTGGCCTTACTCTGGCCGGTGGGGGACGACCTATCTGATCCCTGATCTCTGCGTGATTCTGACCGGGGAAAGCTGACGGACCATGGCTGCAACGGGGCGCCGGAGATTGTGATCGAGGTGGTAGCGCCGGAGTCCCAGTATATGGATTACCGGATCAAACTGACCAGATACCGGAATGCCGGTGTGAAAGAGTACTGGATCGTGGATCGACTGGGATCACGGTTACGTCTATTACTTCGATGACGGTGATATGGATCTGGCCTCTTTTTTCCGGTGCGCTGGGGTCCAGGGTGTGCAGGGGACTGGTGTTTGATTTCTCCAGATTAAAAACACCAGAAGTAAAGTTTCTGGTGGAAATCCTGCGGGAAATCCGGTATAATTACGGAAAACGAGGAAGCTGATATACGGAAAGGAAGAAACGATTATGGCAGCAGCGGAAAACAAAGGAAAAAGGCTCAGCAAATATGTGGACAATTATGTGGTGTTTGATCTGGAAACTACGGGAATCAGCTCGGTAAAGGATGATATCATCGAGATATCCGCCCTGAAGGTGAAGAATCATGAACGGGTGGAGACCTTTTTCAAGGCTGGTGAATCCGGGACGTCCCATTCCGGCAGGGGCCACGAAGGTGAACGGGATTACCGATGAGATGGTTCAGAATGAGCCTGGGCTCGCTCATATCCTGCCGGAGTTTTTAAACTTTATCGGCGGAGAGATTTTGATCGGCCATAATATTCAGTCTTTCGATCTTCTGTTTCTGAACCGCGTGGCCGGCGAGGTGTGTGGGACGGCAGTGCTCAACGATTTTATAGATACGTTATATATGGCCAGAGCATGCCTTCCGGGGCTTTCCCATTACCGGCTTACGGATCTGGCGGAGTATTTTAAGATCAGTTCGGAGGGGGCTCACCGGGCGCTTAACGACTGCGTGATGAACCAGATCTGCTATGAGCATATGGGAAAACTTTTTGAAGGACGCGGACATTCCGGTCTGCCCCAGATGCGGGGAGAGCTTACAAAACGAAATGGGAAATTCGGACCATTCTACGGCTGCTCCAACTACCCGGCCTGCAGGTATACGAAAATATTGTTGTGTAAGATGTAAGAAAACAGAAAGAGACAGCGAGCCTGTTTTATGGTAGACTGAAAGAAAAGAGTGAAGCGTGCCGGTAGGCAGGAAAGGACAGGGAGATGGAGGATAAGAATCTGTATAACAAAGTCATGCTGATTGCATTTTGTATTATTCTTTGTACTGCTGGGAGCGGGAATGTACAGCCACAGCACAGCCGCACAGCGGGCCTCAGAGAATTACGTTCCCAGAGGAAACGTCCAGGAAGTACAATTGGAAACAGAGCGTACCGCTGTATGAACACTGTTTTGATATACATAAGGAATATGGCGCCTTACATGGCGTATGCGGTACCGGTCATATGGATCGTCCGTTTAATCGCTGTGCGGAGGCTGCGTAAGAGTCACAGGAGCACCACAGTATGTCATGAGGCAGGACTGTGGTGCTTTCTGCTCTTTTATGGCGGGGCTGGCATCCATTACTGTCATTCCGCGCAGCGCGGATGGCGGGTTTACCGGTTTTGTGGGGATGAAGGGATTTTCGAGGATCAATCTGATTCCGTTCCGCATTATTGTGGATTCGTGGAAAGCCCTGTCAGACGGAAACTGGATTTATCCCATGATTAATATAGCAGGCAATATCGTGATGTTCATGCCGGCGGGCTTTTTCACAGCGCTTCTCTGGAAAGGGGAGTCCTTAAAGAAAGCCCCTTGCGGGCTTTTTTTTCGCTTACGGTGGAGATCTGTCAGCTGCCCCAGGCGAGGGGGACGGATATCGATGATTTGTGGCTCAACACGCTGGGCGCTGTTCTGGGCTATGGTGTATTTTGGTTGATGAAAAGATACAGACCACTGTGGATCCCGGGATTTCGGGTCAGAGACATCTGGTCAGCAGGTTAAAGGAGAGACGAAATGACATTTGAGATTGTGAAAGCGGAGGAGAAGGATTATGAGCTTTTTTGCCTCCATTATTCAGGAAGTATATGAGGCGATGGAGGAGAAGGAGTGGTTTGCGGCCGATAATGCAGAGTACACATACGAAATGCTGAAATACAGCAACGGAGTCGGTTATAAGGCGATTCATCAGCCCTCGGGCGCGGTGGCTGGAATTTTACTTACGACATTTCCAGGGGATTCCGAGGAAAATCTGGGGCGCGATATTGGCCTTCCGGAATCGGAGCTTTGCTGGTGGCTCATATGGATTCCGTGGCAATTCTTCCGGAGTACCGTGGTGCAGGCCTCCAGAAAAGGCTGATGCAGCACGCGGAGCAGGAACTGACAGAACAGGGATACCGTTATTTTATGTGCACGGTGCACCCGGAAAACCGGTACAGCAGGCAGAATATCATCAAACAGGGCTTTAAACCGGTAAAAACTGCGCTGAAGTATGGAGGTTATCGGAGGAGATATTTTTTTGACAGGAGCAGAAGGTCTGATTGACGGATCATCATTTGATGGATGATCATTTGACGGATGATAATAATAAATAGAAAGGGAAGTTCGGGTATGGGTGATAAATGGTCGGAAGCCTTTATAAAGGCGTTAAAGGATGGGGATACAGAGCGGGTGAAGCAGATTCCGAAAGCGGACTTACATAATCATTTTGTGCTGGGAGGCAGCAGGGCCCCTTTTATTCGTGAAAGAAAGGGGGCTCGTGATTCCTGCGCTGGAAGGCATTCTGGAATCGATGCAGGAGATGGACCGCTGGAATCAGGAGTATATTGGAAGAGTATTTTGAAAGCGCGGCGTTTCCACATTGAGGCGTTTGTTCAGGCCAGGGAAGACGGCGTCACAGTCCTGGAGATTGGAGAGGACGTATGGGGGGCTGGGGCAGTACTTTGGCCATGATGTGAATGGATTGACAGAGGCATTTTTATCGGCACGGGACCAGTATGCGCCTGATCTTGAACTGCGGCTTGTAATCGGGCTTTCGAGGCACTGTCCGGTGAAATGGCTGCTGGAACAGCTGGAACCGTTCTGGGGACGGCCGGAGTTCTATTCAATCGATTTGTATGGCGATGAGATGGCCCAGCCGATTGAAAATTTTGTGCCTGTTTACCGGAAGGCGGAAGAAAACTCATCTTGTACGGAAGGCGCATATCGGAGAGTGGGGAACGGCGGAAGATATCAGGACTGGTGTGGAACTCCTTCATCTTGACGAGGTTCAGCATGGGATCGCGGCTGTGAATTCAGCTGAGGTGATGCGGTATCTTGCAGAGAACCGGATCAGACTGAATATTACGCCAACCAGCAACCGGAAGCTGGGGCGTGTGGATTCCTACGAGGAGCATCCGATTAAGACTCTCTACCGGGAGGATCGAAGTGACAATTAATTCCGACGATGTGCTGATGTTTGACAGCGATGTATCGAAGGAGTACCAGCGGCTCTATGATCACGGTACCCTTCTGGCAGAAGAATTAGATGAGATCAGGGTGTGCGGGCTGCAGCCGGTGGGCTGAATGAGGAACTATTACACGGAGGAGAACACAAATTTTCATCAAACGTTTGCGTGAAATATGATTGACGTTTTCCCTCTTTTTCGTATACTTTCTATAACGGCTGACTGAAGTCACCACCCTGAAACAGAATGGTTGCAGGCATAAGAAATGCATGGCATTGGATGAAAGCAAATATAGAAAAATATGACAATACTACGTTACGGATGAAATATGACAATTTCTGTTTTTGCACTCTGGACTCAGAATGTGGGAAATAATAGTATGATTGCGTAACGGTAAATGAAGTTTATAACAATACAACCGATATAGGAATCGCAGTAACCGGGGTACCGGTCAGCAGAGCAAGTGAATAGAATGATGATCAGATACCAGGAAGGTATGAGTATTCCCAAGGAGTACGCCTGAACCTGGTATTTTTATTTTGCAGATCATTCCTTTAGGATAGTACGCGAAAACGTCTGCGCCAAAGGCCTTACGCCGTATCTAAAACCGCTGCTGCATCTCCTGTTATGCTTGGTCTGTTATATTTTATGAGCCTTTGCCGGCAGAAAACAGGAAGGAAAGAAAAGATGAAAAAAAAGAGGATGGAAACTGAAAACAGCGGTTTTATTGGCTGCGGCAGCGATTGTGATCACTGGATGCAGTGCCGGTAAGAGCCAGGAAGCAACAGGGACGGAAGGAAAGGAAGAGCGCACGGAGCAGAGTGCGGCGGGCGGTACTGAGAGTACGACTGAAGGAACAGGCACGGGTAAAGACAGCGTAATCGTGGTGATGGGGCCCAGCTCGGGCCGGAGGCCGGATTTGATCCTGCTTACGGATGGGGGGCGGGCGAGCATGTCCATGAGCCTTTGATCCAGAGTACGTTGACCGTGACGACAGCGGATTTAAAGATTGATTACGACCTTGCTACAGATATGAGCGTCAGCAATGACGGACTAACCTGGACCGTGAAGATTCGGGATGGCGTCTCCTTTACCGACGGAGAAAAGCTGACGGCAGAGGATGTGGCATTTACGTATAATACACTGAGAAGGACACCAGCTCAGTCAATGATTTTACCATGCTGGACTCCGCTGAGGCGGTGGACGACATGACCGTGGTTTTTCACATGAAACGGGCCTATTCGATCTGGCCGTATACCATGGCAATCGTGACAGGAATCGTTCCGGAGCACGCGTATGGCGCTGATTACGGAGAGCACCCGATCGGTTCCGGCCGCTATATTATGAAGCAGTGGGACAGGGGGCAGCAGGTGATATTTGAGGCAAATCCCGACTATTACGGGGAAGCGCCGAAGATGAAGAAGGTGACTGTGCTGTTTATGGAAGAGGACGCGGCGTTTGCGGCGGTGCAGTCCGGACAGGTGGATCTTGCCTATACGGCGGCTTCTTATTCAGATCAGACCATTTCCGGCTATGAGCTGCTTTCCTTCGAGACAGTGGATAACCGCGGTTTCAATCTTCCGGCCATAGCAGCGGGAGGCAGCGATGAAGGACGGAAATCCCATTGGTGAACGATTTTACCGCAGATGTGCGTGTGAGACGGGCCATCAATATCGCCATCAACAGGACGAAATGATTGAAAATGTGTTGAGCGGTTACGGAAGCCCGGCCTACAGTGTCTGCGACAAGATGCCGTGGTACAATAACGCGGCAGAAACAAAGTATGACGCGGAAGGCGCGAAGGCGCTCTTAGAGGAAGCCGGATGGACAGAAGGAAATGACGGAATCAGGGAAAAGGACGGCAAAAAGGCTGGCTTTACGCTGATGTATCCGGCCGGTCGATTCTGTGAGACAGGCTCTTGCCGCAGATACGGCAAACCAGCTGAAGGAGATCGGCATCGACGTGAAGACTGAAGGCGTGGGCTGGGATACCGCCTATGACCGTGCGCAGGCAGAACCGCTGATGTGGGGCTGGGGAGCACATACGCCGATGGAGCTTTATAATATTTACCACACCATGAAGGACACAGGGCTGGCGGAATACTCTCCATACACCAATGAATCCGTGGACCGCTATATGGATGAAGCACTGGCAAGCAGCAGCCTGGAGGAGTCTTATGAACTGTGGAAGAAAGGCGCAGTGGGACGGAGAGACCGGTATTACGGAACAGGGCGATATTCCGTGGATCTGGCTCGTCAATATTGACCACCTTTACTGGGCGAAATCTGATCTGGCTGTGGCACAGCAGAAGATACATCCTCACGGACACGGCTGGTCAATTGTAAATAACGTGGATCAGTGGAGCTGGAAGTAAGCCGTAAGAGTAAAAGAAAATATGAGTAAAGAAAATAAAAGTAAAAGGAAATTCAGGAGGCGTACGGCATTGGAAAAAAAGCATGCCATGGTTTGGTCTTAAAAATTTAATACGGATGGCAGTACTTCTGCTGTTGGTGAGTGCGGCGGCCTTTTTCTGGTGTCGGCGTCTCCTCGATCCGCTTAAGACGAATGTAGGGCAGACTGCGCTGGGATCCATGAGCCAGGAACAGAAGGAAGCTGGAGGAATACTGGGGGGTGAATACCCCGCCGGTGGAGCGGTTTGTCTCCTGGGCAAAGGATTTCTTCCGGGGAGATATGGGGACTTCCCTGCTTTTACCGCCAGCCGGTGTCCCATGTGATCTCAGGTGAAGCTGAAGGATTCCTTATGGCTCATGGGAACTGCCTGGCTGATATCCGGTGCGGCAGGATTGCTGCTCGGAGTGGTGGCGGGAGCGAACCGCGGAAAGACGGCGGATAAGGTTATAACCGGGTACGCGCTGGTGACTGCCAGTACGCCGGCATTCTGGCTGGCTCTGGTTCTGCTCATGATCTTCGCCGTATGGCTGAAGGTGCTTCCGATCGGCTTAAGTGTTCCGATCGGAGTGGAGGCCGCCGGAGTTACTGTTTCCGACAGAATCGCTCATGGTATTCTGCCGGCTTTGACGCTTTCCATTACCGGACTGTCCAACATTATAGCCCTGCATACCAGGGGGAAATGGCCGAGGCCATGGAAAGCGTTTACGTGCTGTTTGCAAAGGCAAGAGGCGAGTCCGAAGGGCAGAGTATTCTTCGCCACGGTCTCCGCAATATCATATCCCTGCCATGACCTTGCAGTTTGCATCCATCAGCGAGATCATCGGCGGCTCTGTGCTGGTGGAGCAGGTATTTTCCTATCCGGGACTGGACAGGCGGCTGTGACGGCCGGACTGGGCGGATGTTCCGCTCTTCTGGGAATTACCGTGATCAGCGCGGCGATTGTATTTGCAGGGAACCTGGCGCCAATGTGCTTTACGGCGTCGTGGATCCAAGAATCAGAAGAGGGAGGGCAGGGCATGAAGCGCATGAACAGGAGGAAGATGACGATTCTTCTCCATGGGATCGATTCTGATGCGTCGGCGGCCTGCTCCTGGTGGCCGGGACAGGTATGTATGGCAGGATGCCATGGTGACGGATTTTTCCAGAAAGAATCTGGCGCCCTGTGCTCTCTATCCATTTGGAACGGACTGGATGGGGAGACATGTTTGTCCGTACCATAACGGGTTTCCATGAGCATCCGCCTGGGACTTTTGACGGCCGCGGTCAGCGCGGTGATCGCCTTTCTCCTGGGGAATTCTGGCCGCGGTCCATGGGGAAAAATGGACGGGCTGGCCTGACCCTTCTGATCGATCTGGTCATGGGGATCCCCCACATGCTGCTTCTGATCCTATCTCCTTTGCCTGGGAAAGGGCTTCTGGGGCGTGACCCTTGGCATCGCACTTACCCACTGGGCGTCTCTGGCCAGGCTGATCCGCGGGGAGGTTTCCAGCTCCGGGAGAGAGCCGTATATCCGGATCGCCGGGAAAACTGGGAAAAGGAAAGCTTATCTTGCGTTCCATCATATGGCACCATCTTCTGCCTGGTTTATCACCGGGCTGATCCTCATGTTCCCCATGCGATCCTGCACGAAGCCAGCATCACATTTCTGGGGTTCGGCCTTTCGCCGGAACACCGGCCATCGGGATCATTTTGTCGGAAAGCATGAAATATCTCGCCATGGGAAAATGGTGGCTCGCCCTTTTTCCCGGGATTGTTTCTGGTCTTTGTGGTGCTGCTGTTTCATTTTATGGGAAGCACCATCAGCCAGCTTTTGGATCCGGCACACGCACATCAGTGAAATATCCCGCGAGAGTCAGATGGACCCGTAAGCGCGCCCAGCTGATTCCCGCGGGAATAAATTGAAAGGATGGAAGAGGTTCGATGGAAGAGAGAGTCTTACGGTGAAGGAAGGGGAAATGGTGGCGGTGGCTCCAGCGGTTCGGGCAAGAGCCTCCTGGCCCACGCCGTGCTGGGGAATCCTTCCGTATAACGCCGTGACCGGAGGCCGCATTGATTATGATGGGATGGAGCTGACGGGGAAGAGAATAAGGCCCTGCGCGGCAGGGAGATCGTTCTTGTCCCTCAGAGTGTTTCCTATCTGGATCCGCTCATGAAGGCAGGAGCATCTGTGAGGAAAGGCAAAAGGATTCGGAAACCAGAAGGAAAATGCAGGGAGGTTCTGGCACGCTATGGACTTGGAAAGGAGACGGAGGAACTGTATCCGTTTGAACTATCCGGGGGGCATGACGAGGCGTGTGCTGATTTCCACGGCGGTGATGGAAAAACCGAGACTGGTCATTGCAGACGAGCCTACGCCGGGACTTCATATGGAAGCGGCCAAACGGGTGCTTTCTCATTTTCGGGAGATTGCAGATGAGGGGCGGAGTGCTCCTGATCACCCACGATCTGGAACTGGCTTTAGAGAGCGGCCGATCGGATTGTTGTCTTCTATGCGGGAACCAATGTGGAGGAGGCTCCGGTATCTGATTTTGAGGAGGAAGAAAGACTTCGCCATCCCTATACGAAGGCATTGTTCCGCGCTATGCCGCAGCACGGCTTCGTCCCGGTTTCGGGCAGTCAGCCTTACGGAAAGGAATTTTTGTCCGGATGTCCGTATGCGTCCCGGTGTGAACTGGCAGATGGAACCTGCGGCAAAGAGGTGGAATATACGAGTTCGCGGAGGCATGGTGAGATGCCGGAAAAGCCGCGGCAGGAGGTGACGGGAGATATGAAGCTGGAGGCGAGAGAGCTCTCTTTTTCGATATGACAACGGAAACAGACAGATTTTTAAACAATTTGAGTATGACGCTTACAAGCACGGATCGCCTGGGGCTCATTGCACCCAGCGGGTTCGGAAAACGACATTCTGTAAGATTTGGCGGGATATGAGGAGCCGGACAGCGGCGAGGTGCTGCTGGAAGGAAAGCCGCTTTCAGACTGGAAGGGGTACTGCCCGGTGCAGATGATATGGCAGCATCCGGAGCTGTCGGTCAATCCCAGGTGGAAGATGGGTGAGGTTTTAAAAGAGGGGACCAGGTGGAACAGAGGATCATGGACGGCCTGGGGAATTGAGCCGGACTGGCTTAACCGGTACCCTTCGGAGTTGTCCGGCGGTGAGCTCCAGCGTTTCTGCATTGCCAGGGCGCTGGGACAGAGAACGCGGTTCCTTCTGGCGGATGAGATCAGCACGATGCTGGATTTTGATTACCCAGAGCCAGCTGTGGAATTTCCTTCTGGAGGAAGTGAAAAACAGAGAAATCGGCCTTCTGGCGGTGAGTCATTCGGATTCGCTGCTGGAACGGATCTGTACGAAAATGCTGAGACTGTAGTGCCGGGCGGCACTGGGGGCGGCGGCACTAGGTTCGGCGGCACCAGGTTCGGCAGTACAAGAATAATGCTGCACAGCGGAAACGATAAAAGGAGAAAGGATACAATTGCGATGGATGTAAAAAAGGTGTTGGAGCGTGTGAGCAGTGGAGTGATGGATGTGGCAGAGGCAGAGGCTTTTAAAGGATCTTCCCTATGAGGATCTGGGATATGCCAAACTGGATCATCACAGGAAGCTGCGTTCCGGTTTGGAGAGACCGTGTTCTGTCAGGGAAAGGGGGATCCGTATCTGGTGGAGATTATGAAGCGGTTTTATGAGCAGGGACGGTGAGGTCCTGGGAACGCGGGCGTCTGCGGAACAGTTTCTTCTGGTGAAAGAGGTGGTACCGGAGATCGAGTACGATGCGGTGTCCAGAATTCTGAAGGTGGAGAAAAAGGATAAGGAAAGAACGGGCTGTGTGGCGGTGTGTACCGGTGGGACCGCGGATATTCCAGTGGCGGAGGAAGCAGCCCAGACGGCGGAATATTTTGGCTGCGCGGTGGACCGGATCTATGATGTGGGCGTGGCGGGAATCCACCGCCTGTTGTCACAGAGGGATCGACTCATGAAGGCAAACTGCATCATTGCGGGTGGCCGGAATGGAGGGGCTCTGGGAACGGTAGTGGCCGGCCTGGTGGACTGCCCTGTGATTGCGGTTCCGACATCAGTCGGTTACGGTGCCAGCTTCCACGGAGTTTCGGCCCTCCTAACCATGCTGAATTCCTGTGCAAACGGGATTTCCGTGGTAAATATTGACAATGGATACGGTGCGGGCTATCTGGCAACGCAAATAAACAGACTGGCGGTGAAATAAATGGGAAAAATACTGTATTTGGAATGTAATTCGGGAATCAGCGGAGATATGACGGTTGGAGCGCTTCTGGATCTTGGCGCCGACAGAGAAGTTCTGGAGCGGGCACTCGGCAGCCTGGGAGTGGAGGGATACCACCTCCATTTTGGCAGGGGCGGTGAAATGCGGGCTGGATGCGTATGATTTCGATGTGCATTTGGAGGAAGAGGGGCATGAACATGGGCATGACCATACTCATGAAACATGAGGGAGGCGGAACATGGTGAGGCATGCCACAGGCATTCGGAGGTGCATCGTGGATAATCATGGGCATGGCCATGAGTGTGGAGAGAGCCATGGGCATGATCATGAGCACGAGCACGGGGAAGGCCATGGACATGATCATGAGCATACGCACTCTCACAGCCATGGACATTCCCATTCACACTATCCACCGGAATCTTTCGGATATTTACAGGATTATTGAACGCCTGGATTCCAAGGAAGAAGTAAAGGAACTGGCCAGGAACATGTTTCTTATTGTGGCGGAGGCGGAAGCGAAAGCGCATGGCCTTCCCATCGATGAAGTCCATTTCCATGAGGTTGGGGCGATTGATTCTATCGTCGATATCATCAGTGTGGCAGTCTGCCTCGACAACCTGGGAGTGAAGGACGTAGTGGTATCTCCGCTGGCGGAGGGACATGGCCAGATCCGGTGTCAGCACGGAGTGATACCGGTACCGGTGCCTGCTACGGCTAATATAGCAGCGGCTCACGGCCTTGCACTGCGAGCTGACGGATCAGGAGGGAGATGGTGACGCCTACGGGAGCAGCCATCGCGGCGGCGGTCGGACGAGAGAAACTGCCTGCTTCCTGCAGAATCGTAAAGACTGGCATGGGGGCTGGTAAAAATTTCGATCATGCCAATGTACTGCGCGCCATGCTTCTTGAGACGAATGAGAGGAGAATGACGACCAGGCCTGGGTGCTGGAGACCAATGTAGAACGACTGCAGCGGTGAGATGCTGGGATTTGTGATGGAAGAACTGTTCGCCGCAGGAGCACTGGATGTGGAATACGCCCATTTACATGAAGAAAAACCGTCCAGCCTATCTGCTCTCCACACTCTGCATGGAAAATGACATCGAAAAGATGGAAGATCTGATCTTTTGTACATACGACGACAATCGGTGTACGCCGCTACCCGGTTTCCAGAACTATTTTGGAGAGAAGGAAGGCGGAAGTCGAGACCCGATTTTGGTAATGCCTCGGTCCAAAATCTGTACCAGAAACGAAAACGTTCTGTTATCCGGAATATGAGAGTGTGCGTGCCATCTGCAGAGAGACAGGCGCGGTTTCCAAAGTGTATACTGCGAGATCAGAAAAGACTGCAGAAGATTTGTTCTGCCGACAGTAAAGCAAATTGACAGGAAAGACGGGAGATTACAATGACACGGACAGAAGAAAAGAAAAGACAGCTGGAAAGCGCAATGGCGCAGTATGGAAAAAAGAAGACATCTGCCTTGCATTTTCCGGTGGTGTGGATTCAAGCCTCCTTTTAAAGGCGGCGTCGGATGCGGCCAGGGAAAATGGGACAAAAGTCTACGCGGTGACCTTCGACAGCAGGCTTCATCCTTCCTGTGATTTAGAGATTGCGAGCCGTGTGGCGAAGGAGCTGGGCGGAATTCATGAGGTTATTACGGTAGATGAACTGGAACAGGAGGAAATCCGCCATAATCCGGTAAACCGCTGTTATCTGTGTAAACGCCATTTGTTTCAGGGACTCAGGGATTTTTGCAGTACAGAGGGGGTGTCGGGATTATCCTTGACGGGACGAATGAAGACGATCTGCGTTTACCGCCCAGGGAATCCAGGCCTTAAAGGAACTGGAGATTATCAGCCCGCTGGCCGAACTGCATATGACGAAGGCGGAGGTAAAGGAGCTGGCGGCAGAATATGGAATCTCTGTGGCTTCCCGGCCGTCTACACCGTGTATGGCAACCAGAATACCTTATGATACGGATGTTGATTATGGGGTGCTGGAAAAGAATTGCGCAAGGTGAGGCATGCTTGAGAGAGCACAGATTGACGGCAATGTACGTCTGCGTCTGCACGGTGACATTGTGCGGATTGAGGTAGACGGCAATGCCTTCTTAAGGGTACTGGAAATAAAGGATGAAGATAATCAGAGGCCTAAAGGAACTGGGATTTCTATATATCACTCTGGATCTGGAGGGCTTTCGGTCTGGAAGTATGGATATAAAAATCGAAAAAAGTAATGTAAGTCAAAGACCGTGTATCTGCTGGCCAATCAATACCAGCCGGGATACACACGGTCTTATTCATTTTTACAAACATCAGGAGTACTGCGCTTCCATTTCTTTAATTCTTTCATACAGCCGGTCGTTGACAGGTGTAGAGAGGCCATGTTTTTTAGCCATACGGCCTACGGTTTCCGGCAAACATTTCCACCTCCGATGGGCGGTGCCGAAATCCCATCCTGCCGCATGGACGGCATGCCGTCGGGGGAAAGCATTTCCAGCAGTCTGATGGGCCTCTAAACCTGTGTCGATTGACATGCTCCGCTTTAGCAAGGGCAAGACCTCACGGCGGCGCCTACCATGGTATCGTGTGCTTCGCCTGGCGTCAGGGTGCCGGAATAGGTGGTCTCATACGCCATACAGGTCTGGTTTACACCGACATTCAGCATGAATTTCCCCACAGGCGGTGCAGGATATCGTCTTCAGCCACATAGGCGATCTTCGCCCTGTCCAGGAAGTCAGTCATGGCTTTTAAGCGGTCAGCCTGGTCCGGTGTCCGGACACCATTCTCAGTTCCCCAATTTTGTGTGCTGAGGTCAGGGCGGCTCCAGAATTTCATGGCGTATCCATGCCCTGGGCGATGGGAGTAGAGTACTTTTTCGTGACCGTATCGTTCTCCGATTATCTGCTCGCTGCTGATCCCATTCATGACAGATGATGGTGGTATCCGGCCCTACACAGTGTTTCATGGTATCCAAAGCAGCGGGAAGCGCGTTGTATTTGACCGCTACGATCACAAAATCGGCAGGAGCAGCGGTTTCACAGTCCTCAACCGGAAAGGAACGGCGCTCCCCCGTTGACAGTAAAATTCATTTCTCTGTATTTTTTAATCCGGTCTTTGTCTGCAATGAAACGGACGGCAGATGTCCCGAGCTCTGCTGCTATCTGATTTCCGTAAATAAGCCTAGCGCGCCCATGCCGACGATGGCGGTGGTCTGTATTTCTTTCATGATTTTGCCTCCCTTACAGCGATTTTATTTATCATACCACTGGAGGTATCATAGAGTAAAACAGAAACGGTAAAAATATGGATAAAATCCAAAAAGGTACTTGTAAAATACAAGAAGTACCTCGGTATAATGTACTTAGAAGTGATCAAAAGATTTGTGTGGTGTCTGATGATCAAAACTTCGGATAACTGTGTAATTTATAGTTACAAGCTATCCCTCTACTGGTAATAGAGGATAGCTATTTTTCTTTTCTGATGATTTTCTATGTAAGTCAGCGCGGCAAAGATCACCAGCACTAATGTCAACACTTCAAGCATGTATTCATATTACATGTCCTCCTGCGGTTATTTCCGAAGGAAACCATCAGACTATCCTCTGACCATTGTACAATTATACAAAGTTATTTTAACATAAAAAACAAGGTAAAAATCAATGGCGGTTTTTATTGCAGCCCCTTTTGATTTTGACAAATCACTCTCTCTTTTTATCTTACTATATTTCCCTTACAATACTCCCCGTATCATATCCAGGTAAAACCTCGCATACTGGGGCAGATACCGGTTTTTCTGATAAGCTGCGATCAGGGTGTTTTCGATTTTTTTCATTTCCTATAGAAAAGCATGCGCAGGGGGAGAACTGGACTGTTTCTTTAAATAATGGTAATAGCTCTCTGGTGCGAAGGCCGCGCCCATGCCTTCCATGGCCAGGCGGATGGACATCTCGCTGTTGCGGGTGTGCATCAGGATATGAGGTTCCATTCCATATTCGGAAAACAGTTTCAGGGCAATGCCTCCGGTATTCTGATCGGGATAGAGGAGGATGAAGTCTTCTTCCGCAAGCAGCCGTAAATCCAGCCATGGGTATTTGAAGCCTTCTCTCCACAGCCTTTGAGGCCGCGGGGCTGGAAGCGGAGAGTACCAGGACCATCTCTTCCTTTCCAAGAATCTGATAATCTAAATCCCTGGGATATTCGTGAACATTATAGAAGGTTAAATCCACGGTATGGTCGTTAAGGGTGTGCTCCGCGACGAAATTGACTTCTTCCATCATATTTACCGTTACGTGGGGAAATTGTTTGTGAAAACGCGGCAGAGTGGGGCCCGATTATGCTGTTGCCAAGCATGATCGGAATCGCAATGTTTAAACGGCCGTGGTTTTGGTGCATAATATCATCAAGCTCTGTATCCCATTCCAGGCCGTATTCTACGATTTTTTCCGCGTAATGGAGATAGCGCTCGCCCACATAGGTAGGGAAGTAGCCGTTTCCAATCCGGTCAAACAGGCGGGTTCCAAGCTGCTGCTCTAAATTTTTTAAATATTTACTTAAGGAAGGCTGGGAGATGAACAGGGCCTCGGCCGCCTTGCTGATGCTCTTGTGGCGGGCGATGGCGAGAATGTAGCGGGCTTCTTTTAATTCCATGGCGGACTCCTCCTGGGTGAAAGAAAAATGGATCAACGGGGGATTATAGCTTTACTGCATAAAAATTATAGATTATATGTATTTGACGTACAGTATATCACATTTTTATAATAAATGTACATCGTTGGATTAACTAAACTAATAAATAAAAATGAATTTGGAGAGGTCGAGATGAAGAAAAGTAGTGCATTTGTTATGGTGGTGCCCGGACTTGGTCATCCTGGTGGTGTGTCTGTTTCTTCCGCTTTTGAAGGTTCTGGTCCCCACGCTCTTTGCCGGTGAGTATCCGTTAAAAGCTCTTTACGTGGACTTTTTTCCTGGACGAGTATTATCTGAAGATATTCGCAAGGGACCGTGAAGGTGGCGGTTATTACGACGGCGGCATGGGCGGCAGGTGTTCCGACCGCGTATTTTATCAGCCGGTGCGGCAGAAAATGGCGGGGGAATCCTTCTTGCAGTTTCCATTTTCCCGATGATGACAAATTCTGTCATCCGAAGCTTCGCATGGATCAATATCCTGGGAAGCAATGGGATTATGAACCGATTTCTGATGGCCGCGGGATTTGCGGATAAACCCGGGGGTGAAATTATTATATACCGGATTTCGCCATTATCATCGGTTCTGTTTACTTATTCTTCCGCTGATGATCGTTACGGTGGCTGGTGTCATGGAGAACATTGGGGACGATATGATGGAAGCCGCTCAGAGCCTGGGCGCCAACCGGTTTACCGCGTTTCTGAAGGTTGTTTTCCCCATGAGCCTTCCGGGAATTATTGTGGGCGGTATCCTCGTGTTTACCGGAACGCTGACAGCCTATACTACACCGCAGCTGCTGGGCGGCAATAAAAATATGGTGCTGTCGACCTTTATTTACCAGCGCCCATGACTGTGGGTGACTGGAATGGAGCGGCGGTCATATCCCTGATTATGATTATTGTGACGTTGATTGTCATCAAAGGATTTAACGCTCTGGCAAACAGGCTGGACAGAAGAGGAGGAAGCCATGCGTAAGAATAAACTGCTCACGATTTTTTGCGGTGCTGGTATTTGCATTTCTGATTATACCGCTCATCATCATCACCGTGACGGCGTTTGGCGGGGAAATGCCATAACTTTTCCGATTGAGTCATTTTCCATGAAATGGTTTCTCAATGTCTTCTCTCTAAAATCCTTCGGAAATCGTTTTTAACGAGCCTGAGATTGCGTTTCTGGCTACCTTTATCGCTCTTCTGGTGGGGAATTCCGGCGGCCTACGCGCTGGCCAGATCCGGGATGAAGGGAAAAGGATCTTAAAGTCGGTGTTCCTGTCGCCTACCATTGTTCCGGGTATTGTCATCGGTTTTGTGCTTTACCAGTTTTTGTGCTGTCGTTGAGAATTCCGGTGTATGCGGGGACTTCTGGCAGGCCATTTCATGGTGACGCTTCCATATGTGATCCGGGTGGTAGGATCGAGTCTGGACCAGTTTGATTTCTCGGTGGAGGAAGCAGCGTGGAGCCTGGGCTGCGGCAAGATTTCCGCATTTTTCAAGGTGGTGCTTCCGAATATCACGTCGGGAATTTCTGCGGCCTTTATGCTTGCGTTTATCAATTCCTTCAATAATATTCCGGTATCCATGTTTCTTTCCGGTCCGGGGGGTATCCACGTTCCCGGCAACCCTGATGAATTATATCGAATATAATTATGACCCGACCGTATCGGCGGTATCTGTGCTTTTAATGGCGGCCACGGTCATCATTATGGTAATTGTAGATAAGACGCTGGGAATCGCTGCGCTGACAAAGTAGCAGGGCAGCAGGGAAAGCGGGGCACGCGGAGTGCTTATAATGAGGAGGAAAAACGATGGCATTTATGACACTTAAGGATATTGATGTCTGTTATGATAAGAAAAAACAGGTTTTAAAGGGATTGAATCTGGAGGTAGAGGAGGGGCGAGCTGGTATCTCTCTTAGCCCCAGCGGCCGCGGCAAGACGACGACGCTCCGGGTGGTGGCCGGTTTATTGAACCGCAGGGCGGAATCTTTCTCTGGATGGAGCGGATTTAACAAAGGTGCCGGTGCATAAGAGAAATTTCGGTATCGTATTTCAGAGTTATGCGCTGTTTCCTCATTTGTCAGTCTATGATAATGTTGCGTTCGGTTTGAAAATCAGGAAGCTGGACAAGGCGGAAATGGACAAAAAGGTGAAGAATATCCTTGAAGTGTGCGGACTCACGGAATTCGCGAACCGTTTTCCGCAGCAGATGTCCGGCGGACAGCGGCAGAGAGAGTCGCTCTTGCCAGGGCGCTGGTGATCGCCAAAGCTTTGCTGCTCGATGAGCCGCTCAGCAACTTAGATGCCAAGCTGCGCATCAATATGAGAATGGAGATCAAACGGATTCAGAAGCAGTTGGGAATCACCACTCTGTTCGTCACCCATGACCAGGAGGAGTGCTTCTCCATCTCAGATAAGGTAGCTGTTATGAACCGCGGTGTGATCGAACAGTATGACACACCGGAGCACATTTACAGCAGGCCGGAGACGGAGTTTGTGGCGAGGTTTATCATTTCCTTACGCTTCATAAGGGCGGGGATATTTACCGGACAGACGGCGGGGAGGCATTTTCCGTGAAGACGGCTCATGGGACGGTTCCGTCCGAAGAAACGGTTATCGGAACGATCAGACCGGAAGATATTCTGGTGGATACAGAAGACAGGACCGTAAATGTGCTGGCAGGAACTGTGGGAGTGCGTACCTTTTTGGGGAAGAGCTATCAGTATGAGGTTAATACCGCAGCCGGAAAAAATTTCTGGTGAACAGAACAGCGGATGAATCGTATGAAAGAGGGCCAGGTGGTTCGCCTGTACCTGCCGGAAGAAAAACTGATTTTAGTAAACGGTAACAGTTCAGACGGCTCATCTTCTTGATCGAAAAATCTGGTCAAGAAGCATCGGATATTCATCCGATGTGAAAATTGGTGCATAAAGCAGCTTACAAGCAAGCTTGACGCTGCTTCCTGCACCAATTTTCCCGCCGTCTTATGAAGAAAATGCATTGTCTCTTTGCGCAGCGCTGGCGCTGACCGGTTGTGGAAGCTCCAACTCTGCAGAGGGCGGAAAAAATGACGAGGGTACGAAGAAACTGATTCTTTCCACTTATGGACTCAGCGAGGATATATCCGAGGAGGAAGTCTATAAGCCGTTCGAGGACGAATTTGGCTGCAAAATTGTAACGGAGACAGGAAGTACCAATGAACGTTATACAAAATTGTCGGCAGACTCGGAAACAGTCATTGATGTGATCGAGCTGTCTCCAGGCCATGACGGCGAAGGGAATCGAGGAAGGCTTATTCGAGCCGATCGACTTAAGTAAAATTGAAAACAGCAAGTATTTGATCGGTGCTGCGAAGAAGATGGCGGAAGCGGGACAGGGTGTCGCTTATACCATCAACAGCATCGGTATCATGTACAATCCGGAGGATGTGGGATTTGAGATTAAGAGCTTTGATGACCTTTGGGATGCGAGACTCGAGGGACGGATCGCCATTCCGGATATCACTACAACCTTTGGACCGGCTATGGTGTATATGGCGAGTGATTACAAAGGGGCGGACGTGACAGCAGATCAGGGAGCCGCGGCATTTGAAGCGCTTAAGGAACTGAAACCGAATATTGTCAAGACGTATGCGAAGTCTTCGGACCTGATTAATATGTTTACATCCGGAGAGATCTCTGCGGCTATTGTTGGTGATTTCGGCGTGCCGACGATTCAGGCGGCGGATCAGAGCCTCGTCTACGTGACTCCTGATGTGACATACGCCAACTTTAATACGATCAGCATTACGAAGAACTCTAAAATAAGGAACTGGCTTATGAGTACATTAATTACAGATTGAGCCGGGAACTTCAGACAAAGACAGGAAAAGCGCTGAATGAAGCGCCTACAAATAACCAGGTGGCATTTACAGAGGAAGAATCCGCCAATATGACGTATGGAGATGCGGCGGAGAACGCGAAAGTGATTGATTATTCGTTTGTGAATCCGATCCTGGGAGAGTGGATTGATCAGTGGAACAGGATTATTAATTCTTAGTTCAGAAATTTTGGGTTGATGGCGAAGGGACGCGGACTTTGCAAAGTGGATTGAGGAAAGCGGGCGCGGGAGACGCGGGCAGGGCACGGGCTAAGCTCCTGTGGGGGATGTGTCTAAGTCTGGAGAAGTACCTCCGCAGGGGTACCGCGTCTCCCACGCCCGCTTTCCGGCGAGGTTGTGAAAAGTCCGCTGGGGCAGGACGGCATTAGAAATTTGTGAACGAAGGGGAGCTGTGGGAGATGGCGGACGGCGGAGATACTGATGAGAAAAAAGGATTGGAAAGATGATGAGGCTGTAAGAAAAGCCGGATAAACAGAGAGAAGGAAAGTAAAAAGTGGGCTGAGGGTAAAATCGGAATAATTGGAGAACTTTGGCTAACAGGGAATGACGGAGGTGTTGTGGTTGTGAAAGTGGATCTGGTGATAGAGAATGCCTGGGTTTATCGGACTTTCAGGCAGTGCTTTGAACGGATGGATATTGCAGTGACAGGAGGAAAGTTTTTGACGTTTCTCCTGTTTCTGATTTGGAAGATTCAGAGCAGCGGGTAGGAGCACGGCGCGGGGAATGGGAAGCGGAGTCGGTCTTTGATGGGACCGGAGAAGTTTGTGATTCCGGGTTGGTGGACATTCATATGCATGTGGAAGCTCGATGACGTATCCGGAGGAATTTTCGCGGGCCGTGGTGCCGTTTGGAGTCACAACTGTGGTGGCGGATCCCATGAGATTGCCAATGTGTTTGGACTCGAAGGGATTTTAAGTTTTATGGAACAGGAGACGGAGCTGGATATTTTTATGGTATTCCGTCCAGTGTTCCGGCTACCAGAACAGAGATGGAACATCAGGGGGCGGAGTTTGGAAAAGGAACTTCAGGGAGCTTCTGCGGGATGAGCGGGTGGTTTGTCTCGGGGAAGTGATGAACTTTAAAGATGTGGTGGCGGAAGGGATACAAAGAGTAAAAGATTTCTGGAAGTCTGCGGGGAATGCGGCAGAAAAGTCAGAATTGAAGGGCATTGTCCGGGGCTGTCAGGCGGAGATTTAGCGGCGTTTATCAGAGCGGGCGTGGATGTGGATCATACGGAACAGACGGCGGAATCGGTCCTGAGAAGACAGATATGGGGATGTTTCTGGAATTGCAGGAGAAATCTTTAAAGAGGAAGTCGTGGAAGTGGTAAAACGGAAGCAGCTCTATGAAAATATTGCACTGGTAACCGATGACACGATGCCTGACCGGTTGATGGAAGGACACTTGAATCGGATTGTCAGGCTGGCGGTGGCGAAGGGGATGCCGGCAGAGAAAGCAATTTATCTGGCTACATTTACTCCGGCCAGGAGAATGCATCTCGACGACAGGGAATCATCGCGCCGGGGAAGAAGGCGGATTTCGTCGTTCTTCCCCGACCTGGAAAGCTTTGTGCCGGAAGCGGTTTTAAAGACGGAAGCGCTGTGTGGACGCGGCGGCGGAGGGCCTGGAAAACAGTTTGAAAAAAGGTTTCCTGACCATTTTTACAGTTCGGTGAAGTGCAGGCTGGCCCTGGCATCGGATTTTATATTGCCAGTTGATGATTTCTGGAAGGAAGAGTACCGGAAGGAAGAGTGCCGAAAGGAAGCGTGTCGGAATGAGTGCGCGGGGAAGAGGCTTTGTCCGGGAAGCCAAGCAGGAGTGAGGCACAAAAACTGTCTGGAACCGCTGTGGTGAATGTGATGCAGATCCAGACCTTTGGAACCAGGGCGAAGCATGTTCAGAGAGAAATTCCTGTACAAGGACGGAAACCTTTGCTGGCAGGAGGCGGGGCTGTGCCTGGCTGCTGTTTTTGAGAGATATGGAAAAATGGAGACGTCTCGTGGGGATTCGTGGAACACGCGCTGGAGCAGAAAGGGGCTGTGGCGACTACGTGGTCCCATGACAGCCATAATCTGCTGGTGCTGGGGAATTCTGTGGAAGATATGGTTTGGCACAGAATGAGGTGGTGCATATGCAGGGCGGCTATGTGACGGCGAGCGGCGGCAGGGTGACAGCGGCGGCAGAACTGCCGGTGGGCGGAATTATATCCGATAAGAGCCTTCCGGAGCTGGCGGCAGAGATCAGGGCTGTGAGGGAGAGATCGAGCGAATGGGTTATGTGAACAATAATGTCATTATGTCCATTTCCACACTGTCTCTTCTGGTGTCTCCGGAACTCAAGCTAAGCGATCAGGGTATGTTCGATGTGAAGAGCCAGAGAAAAATTCCTCTGGTAGAAGTATTTCAGATACAGGAAGAAAAGGTAGTGGAACAGTGAGTACAATTATTACGAATGTAGCTGTGGTGACGTGATGAATGAAACGCATGAAGTGATACAACACGGGTTTGCCGCATGGAAAGGCGGAGAGATCACCGCGGTTGGAACGATGGATATGCTGGAGGCGCTGATTGCGGAGAAACGGACGAGAAACGGACGATGAAAAGGGACGATGAAACGGATGATGAAACAGGGAAAGTCTCCGTCTGATCGACGGGAAGGGCGGAATCCTCATGCCGGGTATGGTAAACCTTCATGCGCATATGGGGATGATACCGTTTCAGGGGTCTGGGCGACGACTGCAAGGACCGTCTGAGAGTATTTCTGCTGCCTATGGAACAGAGGGCCATGGATGCCGAGCTCGTCTATCTTTCCACGAAATATGCCGCGGCGGAAATGCTGCTGGCCGGGGTCACCACAGTTTTTGATATGTATTATTTCGAGGCGGAGGCTGCACGTGCCATGGATGAGATGGGGGATTCGTGGTATTGCGGGAGAAACCATAATGGAAGAGGAAGCCTGTGATTTTAAAGACCCGTATGAGGCGCTTTCCTATGGGGAGAGCCTCATGAAGAAGTACCAGGGCCATCCCAGGATTTCCGCCTGTGTGGCGCCGCATGGGACGACTACCTGCTCTGCCGGCCTCCTTAAGGCGGCGTGGAAGCTGGACGATGCGTTTGGGGCTCCCTTTAGCCTTCATACGGCGGAAATGGATTATGAGATGGATTATTTCCGGGAGACTTCTGAACAGACTCCGGCGGGATATCTGGATTCCCTGGGGGTCCTGGGAAACATACGCTGGCTGCACACTGCATCCAGATGACGGAAGCGGATTTGCGGCTGTTTGCAAAGAGGGGGCCTCGGTAGCTCACTGTATCGGTTCCAACACGAAGGCGGCCAAGGGCGTCGCTCCGGTCAGCCGTATGCGGGAACTGGGGATTTTGTGGGGCTCGGCACCGATGGGCCGGCCAGCGGCAATACGCTGGACCTTTTTACGCAGATGAAGCTGTTTGCCAACTTCCATAAGAATGAGACGAGGAACCGGAGCGCATTTCCGGCACGGCAGGTGGTGGAGATGGCTACGGCCGGTGGCGAAGGCCCTTCATATGGAACAGAAGATCGGCTCCATTGAAGTGGGGAAAGCGGGCGGATCTGGTTCTGGTGGAGACCCGCTCAGCCAATATGTTCCCCATCTACGATCCTTATTCGGCTCTGGTCTACAGCGCCGGCCCCTCCAATGTGGACATGGTGTTTGTGGAAGGGACGTGCGTTGTAAAGGATGGGGAAGCTGGCTGAAAAGAGCGTGGAGGTTTTACGAGGAGAACTGGCAGGAAAGATGGCGAAGACTGCGTTTGCGGAGGAAGTACTGTTTTCTCTGTAAAGATGTCGTTAAGCTTCCTTAAGTTCGCTTGACGAAAGGGCTTTCTGTTTCTATAATGGCGTCAGATGGTTATTGATCACTGGCAGTATCCTGCGAGGCGTTTTTGTGAGTGCAGCGCAGCGAAAGTCACAGAAAACCCGAGGACAGCAGCGCGAAACGGTGTTTTTCGTTTCTGTGCATCGCGAAGCTGGTCACGGAGTGAACAGTAACGTCAGATGCAGGCTTCGGTCCGGCATACCCCGTCAAGCGGTGGACATGCAGACGCCTGCTCAAATTATGACGATAAGAGGAAACAATGAACCACGCCGACAGCGACGCAGAGATAAAATGATAAGAAAAGGCATGGCCTGCATTTTTATGGCAGGTTGTGCCTTTTGTGCATGAATTGGACAAAATCATAATAAGATGCATGAGGAAGGGAAGGATATCCAAATATGGAAGAGAGAGTAAGGAAAGTGCAGTACAGAAACGCAGGATGGAAGGCAGGAAACGGTTTATAACGAATTTTATCTACTTTATCATTTTAGGAGGGATTTTTCTCTTTGTGTAATGAAGCGGTTTGTTCCTATGTTTTTCCCGTTTATTTTAGGACTTGCGGTGGCGGCCGTGCTGTCGCCGCTGATCGGAAAGCTGTGTGAGAAGACAGGAGGAAAGCGTGCGCTGGTGTCGATCGTGGTACTTCTGGTATTTTATGGGCTTCTGGTGCTGGCGGCCCTGTTTTCCGCAAGCCATGTCGTTACCTTTATTCAGAACCTGGCCGGGAAGCTGCCTCAGTTTTATGTGGAGGTGATAGAGCCGGAACTGGGAATTCTGTTTGAACGGATCGTGGTCAGCTTCCCGGAATATCAGGATTGGGTGAGTCAGATGTCCGCCAGCCTGGAAAATGCCCTGCAGAGCGGGGATTATGACCGTGTCAGGTACTCTGATCGGCTGGGGGCTTCCTGGATCGTGGGATTTCCTGCGATTCTGGTACAGACGATATTTACGATTATTTCGTCCTTTTTTCTTCACAATCGATTATGACCGGATCTGGGACTTTGTTTTGCGGCAGTTTAAAGAGGAGCAGAGGAAGATGATTGCGGAGACTGCGGCGGGGGCGCGAGAACGACGATCTGGAAGATTCTCCGGGTCTATGCCCTTATGATGACGATTACCTTTGCTGAGCTGTATCTGGGATTTGTGCTGCTGAAGATTCCGATGCCGCTGCTGCTGGCATTTCTGGTGGCTGTGGTCGATATCCTCCCGGTACTGGGAACCCGGAACGGTCCTGATTCCGTGGGCGCTTATTCTCTGCATTATCGGGAAGACCGGACTTGGAGTGGGGATTTTTGTTCTGTATGTGATTATCACTATAGTCAGACAGACTCTGGAACCGAAGGTGATCGGACAGCAGGTGGGGCTTCATCCGATTGTCACCCTGCTGTGTGTGTATTTTTGCGGGGGCGCAGCTGATCGGGGTGCTGGGGATCTTTACATTTCCGGTTATCGCTACCATTGTGAAGAAAAATGAATGATGAGGGGACGATTCATTTGATTAAATATAAAGGGATCAGCCGTATATTAAAATTTTAATACGGCTGACCACTTGATACATTTAGCTATGAATGATATATTTCACACTCTGCCTATTCCATCTGGCTGCCGCCGCTGACGCAGATCGTTTCCCCTGTAATGAACGAGCTTTCTTCTGTGGAGAGGAAGAGGGCGGCGTTTTCCATGTGTCGGAAACCTGGGCGATTCGTTTCATCGGATACTGGTTCTCGTAGCTGGCGCGTGTAAAGGCGGCCGGATCTTCTGCGGTCTCGAAACGGCAGGTGATCATAGGAGTCTCTGTAATGCCAGGGCAGATGATATTGCAGCGGACATCGGGCGCATATTCCATGGCGATGCAGCGGCTTAACTGGATCACAGCGGCTTTTGAGGGGCCGTAGCCGATCCAGCCCTTCATGGTCTTAAATGCGCAGTCCGAGGCGATGTTGACGATGGTAGCGCCCTTCTGTTCCTTTAAATACGGGATAGCGGCCTTGCAGATGTGGAACATGCCGAAGACGTTGACAGCAAATTCTTTCTGCATATCTTCCACGGATAAGTCCTCCAGACCGCCAAGGAGGGCGATCCCCGCACAGTTCACCATGGAATCAATCTTTCCAAACGTTTTTACGGCGGTGTCGATCACGTTTTTGGCATCCTCATACCTGCTTAAATCTCCCTTCACGTAGACGGCGCGCTCGTGTTCTATAGGCATGGAGTCTTTGATATCACAGCCAACTACGCAGGCCCCTTCTTCCAGCCAGCGTCTCACCATGCCGGCTCCGATTCCTGATGCTGCTCCTGTAATGACTGCGACTCTTCCTTCTAAACGACTCATAATTTTAATTCTCCTTTTCTTTTATGAATTCTGATTACTTCCATAATCAATGCGATAATGGTACCAACAATAAGGCCATTGCTTAAAAATGTGGACAGGAACGCCGGAAGTGCCATGGTAAATCCGGTTCCGGGTACGTTCATGATTCCGATGCCGATCAGCACCGAAAGTCCTACGGTCTGATACATGCTCTTCTTGTCCTCCGCACCCTCCAGGCATTCAATGGAGAAGCCGCACAGGCTTACGAATGGAAACGAAGAGGGCCGCATAGCCAACCGATTCCGGTATCATGGAGAGCAGGCTGGTGATCGGCGGGAAGAAGCTGATCGCCGCGATGATGATTCCGCCGATGATCAGGGGCTTCGTCCTTGTCATGCCGGTGCTTACGACGAAGCCGCCGCCCTCCGACGTGGGGATCAGTCCGGTGGACACCGAAACAGCCCAGCAGGATATAGATAAAGGAAAACAGTTGCCTGCCTGTTTTGTGCGCCCGGTGGCCACCTCATCATACTGGGAGACCATCTGCTGGGCGATCTTCATGCTGCTGAGTAAATTAGTGACCAGCAGCAGGGTGCATAAGAACGAGGTGATAATCATGGACAGCTCAATCCGTGGTGGTCCGAAGGGAAAATTCTTGGCATGCGCACCAGCTGTGACGGCATCTCATGGGGTGGACAGTCCCAGCAGCGTGTAGAGGCCCCAGCCCACCACGATACTGATCAGGACGGAATAGGCTAACCGGGTGTTCATCAGGAAAAAGGTCAGTACGATGATGACAACGGAGCAGAGCACCACCTTCAAGATTCATTCCGTAACCGTCGCCGTAGACGGATGTCATGGCCTGGAAGAAGAATTTCGAACATAGGGCCACTAAAAGAAGCAGGTTTGTTCCGACGACGGTGGGGGTAAAATACTTTTCCAGCTTCTCAATGACGCCCAGCATATTCAGAATAAATCCGAATACACCGCACAGGATCAGAGAGAATTCCAGAACGCGAAGCGTTTCCGATTCTGAGCCGAATAACGTGACCCGATGGTGGCATACATGGTGAAGATGCGAACCAGAGGCCGCAGGGCGGCGTTTCGTTGATGGGAGGCGGTGGCCGAAGACCGCCTGCGTGATCGTGGCGAGGCCGATGCACAGCAGCGTAACCTGGATGTACATGCTGGCATCCGACGGGCTTAAAGTGATAGCTCTGCCCGATGACCACGGGCATGACGATACCCGTGGAAATCATATAAAGGGCCCACTGGAGTCCGCCCAGAAGGTTTTTACGGTTGACTGATTTTCATGGTTTCCCTTTTCTCCTTTTGCAGTTCGCTCTATTCCCTTCCCTTTACACCGTGGATGACCGCTTCACGGAAGCAGAAACCAGTGGTCAGGCGAAGCCTTTGCGTTGACAATGCTCAGCATCTTTGTATGCGGATGGTCCGTTGAGGTGCATGATTTTGAGTGAAGACCGATGGACATGGCGCCGCCCCCCACGTAAAATGCAGGCATAGTTTAAGAACAATTCATCCATCAGGCCGTTCATCATCAGATGGTGGGTATATACCGGTGTCTCAATCAAGAGACGCTCGATTCCCATATGGCGAAGGATTCGAAACAGGATGTTGGAATCGGTCTGGGCACCCTCTCCGGTGACAACGACGGGAATCTTTCCTTTGTTCTCTTCCAGCAGCCGGTCAAGCTTAACAAAGTCCACGTCCTCCATGGTGTGGTAGGGACCGACCAGGAAGATCGGGTTCTGGCATTTTTCACGGACGACTTCCCAGCCGACAGGAGGTGTTGATCATCTTCGGAACTTCGTCCTTTTTGAAGATGGTGTGGTCGAACAGAAGATCGGTGCCATCCAGCGTGGAAATGATGTTGAGCGGAACCGGCGGCAGACCGTTGTCAATTCTCGCCTGCTCTAAATCCACATCGTATAAGTGAACCGTCATATTCGGCTCCTCCCTCATGGTTCCGGCGCCGCAGATTTACCGCGTCGGCTGCGGCCCGCTGGAGCATGAAGACGAAAAAACGGGGCGTTGCCGCCGGTCTTGTCGAAAAGTTGTTCGTCTGAAGAAGGGCGCTGTCTCACAGCATCCTGAAACGCGATCTTTCCGTCTATGGTGGTGATAAAGGACGCGTAGACGTAAGGGCGGTCTGCCGGCGCCTTCGGAAATTTCAAGTGGCCGTAAACTTCTTCGATTTTCGGCGATTTCACCGGTTCCTCTGTAAATTCCTTAAGGGCCTCCGATTCATAGACCGTGCTGCACAATACTTCCCTCCGCCTTCATCGGAATGCGGAATAAATCCTTTTGTTAACTGGTACATGGTAAATCCTCCTATAAATATATTTGATACAGGCTGGGCCTGTAAAACTCACACGGGTTTCAGCTGGTTCCTGTCTCCGGGAAGCAGCAGGTTCAAGAAAAATACCGGTAAAGGTGGCGACGGCGATGGAAGGCATTTCAAAATACAGGCCGCCTGTATGGCAACTGATGGAAGCCCCCTCCCAGTACCAGAACGATGACACACAAGGCGATAACGGCGTTCCGGTTGCTGCTGAAATCGATATGGGCATCCATATAGATGCGGATTCCGGTTATGGCGATGATTCCAAACAGCAGGATGCTGATTCCTCCCAGCACGGGAGTGGGTATCCCTGTGATAACGGTGTTCACCGGTGCGAAAAAGGAAATCACGATGGCTATGCAGGCAGCCAGAAAGACCACGGATACGGAGCGAGACCTTGGTCAGAGCCATGATCCCGATGTTCTCACTGTAGGTGGTAACGGGAGCACCGCCGAAGAAGGCGGCGATCACAGAGGCCACCCCATCTCCAAACAGGGAGCGGTGGAGACCCGATCATGAATGAAATCCCGGCGGCATACGTTTCCGGCCGCCGTCACATCGGCTATGTGCTCCCCGACGGTAACCAGTGCCAGCGGAGCTGTCGCAGAAGGCCCTTCCATATTGGCCCGGGGCAGGCAGAGCTTTGGCAGCGCCAATACCGGACCGGAGATGGCTTCCGCGATGGCGGAAGGGGAGACGACGCCAGTACGAGAGGCCGCATAGCCGGCGATCAGGGCCAGCATCACAGGGATTACCGAAAAAGCCGCGGAAACAGGTGGTTCCCAGAATTCCAAACCAGCAGTGTGATTGTGGATACGGCAATCCATTTTAAGCGCACGGACGGTTCCAGTGCCGCGGCAGCCCCGGACGAGGCGTTGTATCCCGCCCAGCCGACTGCAGTAAGTGCGGACGAGAGGCCGATGACAATCATGACAGAGGCCGTGACCACCGGAGGCATCAGCCTGCGGATCCATCCGGTTCCGCAGAGCCTCACGAGGAGGGGAGAGGAGCACGTACATGAGGCCTGCCGTCAGGACTCCGAACATCATGCCCTCAACTCCGTATTTTTTCCCGCACAATCAGAAGCGGAGCGGTATATGCAAAGGAAGTGCACAGAAATATGGGCATTTTCTTTTTTGGTGATGAAGAGATAGAAAAGTGTTCCGGCACCACTGCAGAACATCGTGGCGGAAGGATTAATTCCGATGATCAGCGGCGCTACCACAAGGCCGCCGAGCATGGAAAAATAAATGTTGAAAACTGAGGGACACCCATCTTTTAAAAAAGGAAGGCGCCCTTCTGTACCGATCAATTCGTCCATGATTTACCTCCGTAAATGCTGTTGATGCCTGGAGTATAGCAGTGGCACAAGACTGTGTCAATAAATTAACAAAGTTAAAGGGGAATCAGAATTTTACATAAAACAGACTCGTCTGCGAAAACAGGATGCTAATAATTAACTAAAAAAATACTGTGTTTGTAAATTACTTAAAAATATCCTATAATTAAAGCTTAATTTAAGGAGAAGGGGATACCAGATGTGAGTAAAAAGGAATTAAGATGAAGGATATCGCCAATAT
>VOFI01001766.1_pt1 | contig 40831 bp, 33 predicted proteins | sample 5384131 | NCBI WGS metagenome assembly VOFI01 (sample SAMN12384728, study PRJNA508395) | human gut metagenome | isolation source: healthy gut H | host: Homo sapiens | reverse complement strand
GGTACCATCGACGGCAGCAAATCCTTTTTGAAAGCATATATAGCTCTCTTCCTCTTTACAGTATCATTTTCAAATAGTATAATAGTACAAAATGAATATTATATTGCACTCGTGCAATATAATAATATATCTTGTGCAATATAATAATATATCTTGTGCATTATAATGTCAATAGAGGAGGTGCTGCTTTTTGGATCAGATGAATGTAATTGTTGCTAAAAATATTAAAAGACTGCGTGAAGAAAATAAATTGAGCATGGACGAGCTTGCAAAGCTGAGCGGTGTCAGTAAGAGTATGCTTGCACAGATTGAACGGGGCGACGGAAACCCGACTATATCAACGCTGTGGAAAATTTCAAATGGAATGAAAGTACCGTTTGATGCTTTGACCGTCCGTCCTAAAAATCCCTATGAAATTGTCAGAACAGCAGAACTCCAACCGCTGCTTGAAGATGGAGGAAAGGTAAAAAACTATTCCCTTTTTCCGGACGATGAGAATCGTAGATTTGCAGTGTATTATCTGGAATTAGACAAAGACAGTTATTGGGAATCGGAACCGCACTTAAAAGGAACCGTCGAATTTATTACAATTTTTGCGGGTAAAATTGAAATTTACGCCGACGGGCAAAGCTTCGTTGTTGAAAAGGGGGAAAGTATCCGGTTTAAGGCCGATGTAATCCATTCCTATAAAAATATAGGGCAGGAATCTGCAATCCTGCATATGATTCTTTTCAACCCCTAGAATGTATGAGTATTATAAAAGCAAATGGTTCCGCAGGGAAGTCGGAACCATTTTTCATCGCAATTATGTTATTATTCCATCCCATTCCGCCATCAGTTCTTCCAGCCGTTCGTTTGCCGCTCGGAGCAGTTCTTCCAGAGCCATCAGCTTTTCATAATCTGCCTGCACCGCAGGATCCTCCAACTTGTACCTGATGATGCAGCTATCTGCTCTTCGTTCTCCTCAATCAGCATTTCCAGACGTTCCTGGCGACGTTTCTTTTTAGCCGCTTCTTTTCCCGGATTATAGCCCTTTTGGCTGTTCTGATCCACTTCTGACTTCTCATTATATACTGACTGTTCTTCCTGTCCTGTTTTCTTCCGCAGAATATCGGGTGCATTTCCCGGACGCTGTATTTTTCTGTCATCCGGTAACGGCTGTTCCTGCTGTTCCGCCTGCACCTTTTCCCAGTACTGCTCATAACCATAGGGATAATAATTTACGGCACCTTCCTCAAATACCAGCAGGGAATCCGCAATTTCCTTTACAAAATACCTGTCGTGGGATACAAAAAGTACACTTCCGGGATATTCCTTAAGCATGGCCTCCAGGGATTCCTTGCCCACAATGTCCATATGGTTGGTCGGCTCATCAAGAATCAGGTAGTTAGGCAGTCGGCGGAAGATTTTAGCCAGCGCCAGCCGCACCTTCTCCCCGCCTGACAGCATATTGATCTGCTTAAATACTTCCTCCTGCCCGAACAAAAATGCTCCCAGCCAGGAACGGACATCCAGGCGCTTCAGATCCGGAAATTCCTCCCAGAAATCATCGAGAACTGTTTTATCACTGGTATACTGCGCCATCTGCTGTTCAAAATATCCCCAATCCACTCTGTCCCCAAAGGCAAAACTGCCGCCCAGAGGCACCAGCTGACCGGTAAGCGTACGAAGCAGAGTTGACTTTCCGGCGCCATTGTCGCCGATTATGCCTATTTTATGACCTTTTTTCTGTTCAAATGTCACTGTCGCCAGAGGTTTCTCATAGCCTATTGCAAGCTGGGATACCCGAAGTACATCCGTAACACTTTCTCTTTCCGGCTTAAAATCTGCATGGAAGGTTTTCAAATCATATCTGACAGGCGCATCGACCTTAACCATGTGTTCGATCTGTTTGAGCTTTGACCGGGTCATTGCCACCTTGGTAGGTTTGTTTTTAAACCGCTCCACCAGTGTCTGCAGCCGTTCGATTTCTTTTTGCTGCAGTTCATAATCTTTTCTCTGCTTCTCCCAGTTCAGCCGTTTGCGTTCCATAAATGCGGAATAATTTCCGGGATACCGCACCGCTGTTTTATATTCTATTTCATAAACCACATCCACTACACGATCCAGAAACATCCTGTCATGGGATACGATGACTACGGCCCTGTCATAATCCTTCAAATACCCTTCCAGCCAGTTAATAGTCGCCATATCCAGATGATTGGTAGGCTCATCCAGAAGAAGGATATCCGGCTTACTCAAAAGCATTCTGGCAAAGGCTATTTTCGTCTGCTGTCCTCCGGAGAACTCGGAAAGCTTCTTCTTTTTATCCTCCGGAGCAAAGCCCAGCTTCTTCAGAACGATTTCATATTCTTTTTCAAAGGTATAGCCGCCCAGGTAAGCGAACTGTTCTTCCAGCCTCACATAGAGGGAAATCACCGCTTCTCCGCCTTCCCCATCCATGACAGCCACCAGGCGTTCCATCTCTTCCTTCATCTGAAGGATATCTGAAAAGGCTTTTCTCACTTCCTCTTCCATGGTCAGCGAATCATCTTCAAATGCATTCTGTTTTAAATATCCGATTACCGGCTTTCCTGCTTTGGCGATATAGATATCCTCATCGCTATCCCTTTTGGACAGTTCCACCTCTCCCGCAATAAGCTTCAATAAAGTGGTTTTCCCGCATCCGTTCCGTCCCACTACCGCAATTTTCTCAGTCTTGCGGATTTCAAAATTTATATGCTCCAGCACTGTTTCCGCCGCGAATTTTACTGCTCCGTTGCAAATCTGATATAACATGATAAAAGTCCTCTCTTTTCCCCTTATCCCGGATTTTCCATAAAAAAACACTGTTTGTTTCCAAACAGTGCAAAAAACCGGTACACATGCACAGCACCCATCATGTTTTCGTGTGGAAGTATATTCTTCCCCCTGCATGACGGCCTGTGCCAAACGCTGTTCCCTGCTGCCTGTCTGTAAATACAACAAAAATAAATCCGTATTGTATGCGGATTCTTTCCGCATCCTACGAATCTCCTTGACAAAAAAGCCGCCGATTTAATAGCAATGGGGTTCTTTGTCAGTCTTTCAGTTGTGGTTTACTACCAGCAGCGCTTCATGGGTTTCCTCCGGACAATCATCTTTTTTTAACAGGCGGTAAACCTACCGCCGTATTAATTTTTACTATAGCATGGGAAGGAAGCAGCGTCAACGGGATTTTTAGCTTTTTACAGACTGTCAAAGTCTCCCAAAGGAAATACTTCACACACTTTTTCCCACCTTCCTGAACCACGGCAGATTATCAAACGGTGCACAAACTGTAATTCCATACCCTGTTCTGGAATTTCATATTTCATATGTCTAAGTTCGATTCTCTACTTTTCACAGTATTTGTGGAAAGATCCGCAAGTGCAGGTCTACCACTTGAAGTACCTTTTCTTTCTTGATATCCTCGCTATTTTATATTGTATAATAAAAGAGCTACACATAATCTGTGCAGCCCTTATGAACATACAGCTATAATCCCAATAATTGCTTCTTTTTTACTCGAAATTCTTCTTCTGTTATTATACCATCATCCAAAAGTTCTTTAAATTTTCTTAGTTCATCTGCATTAGAACTTTGTACCATAGTGTTATTTGGTTTTTGGCCCTCTTGAACCATATCACATGCAATTTTAAAATATGACATACAGTTTTGTGCTAATGTATACGCAACATTGTAAGCATTTGAATTTGTTGCCAAACTGCTATTTATAAATGTTATATAACATACTTTTCTATATGTATCTTTTAATGTAAGCTTAATTGATAAATTTGTGCATACATCAATTTCTACTCGCTTACTTCCAGCAGCGCCTGCAACTGCACCTGCTGCTCCAAATAATAAACCTCCTACAACAGCACCTCCCATAGAACCTTTTGAAACAGTAGCACCATTTTGTAACAACTCATAATCCACTATATTTTCATATTGAAAAAGGTCCGCTGTATCCCCGTTTCCAACTATAAATTCTTTCGCATTATCATCAAATTGTACCAATATTCCCACTCTATTCGTTGGTGTAAAATTATCAATGCGGGCCATATTTTTTTCCCTATATGGAACAAGCATCATATCTTCGCTTGTTAATGGCTTCTTCCCATCTATCATTCGTATCAGATTTTCCGAACTTATATTTTGAGCCGCTACTATTGCAGTTCCAGAAAAATGTATTTATTCCCGCTTTTCTGCGCAAGCTGTACAAATAGCATTACCATCATTTAAATTAATCTTTCCATTCAAAAAGCCCAAATTTCTTTTACAATAAATACAAGTTTTTCCCACGACAATTCATCCTCCCATTAATCTATAATTATATTTATTATAGCTTACTGGCAATCAACTTTCCACAATTATCTCAGTATATGATAAATTTAAATACCTCAAATAGTAAATATTATAGTTACTTCAATCTGTCTATATAATTTCTCGTCGTACAAACTCCTTTTACCTCCGATTTCAGAGACAAAGAAATAACCTCCGAACCATCATCCATTTTACTGCCGCAGCCCCCAACCAAGAAGATTAATAAAAATCCCAAACTATAACACCTCAATGCAATTAATATCTTTTTAACCATAATACTTTCAGCTCCTGTCTGCGTTTTTGTTACTGATATTCATTATAGTAAGCAAATTTTATTTTTTGTTATTTGGGGCCTGAAAAGACCAATTATGTCCCCAAAATCAAATTGCTGCAGAAAAAATAAATCAGCCATCATGCGGTCACTCTGTTACCATGTCACTTTACCCCCATTGTCTCCTACGAATTTCCGTGCTATAATTAATAAATTTTTAAACTAGTAAACCGTACACCAAGCAGGAGGAATTCAATTATTATGAAACGTATTATGCTGCAGACATACGTCAGCGATGCCACAGCGGCAATCGAGCTGTACAAAAGGGCTTTTGGTGCAGAAGTGCTGGAAATCCACCATACCCCGGAGGGGAAGGTCTTTCACTCTGAATTGAGCATAGACGGCTATATTTTAGCTGTTGCAGACAGAGAAGACGAAGATGGGACAGGCGATGTTACAGGCAATATCATGCAGTTCTGCCTGCATTTTGAACCTGGCAAAGAAGATTTAGTAACAAAAGCATATGAAGCATTATCCGATAAAGGAAGTGTCCGCATTCCCTTAGGGGCAAGCGTTTTCAGTTCCTGCATGACGGATCTCACCGACTGTTACGGTGTTCGGTGGTGTATCTTCACAGCATAGCCCGATCCGTTTTCCGGGCATAAAATTACCGGCCGGTATCCCCTGTCACAATAACAGCAGATACCGGCCGGCGGCCTTTTCTTTATTCAATTATTTTCTTCCCTTATCAATACCGTCTGACCACCTTTTACTGGGAATCCCCGTTATCCAGCAATTCCCGAAGCAGCCGGTAAAGATAGTTGACATCCAGCGGCTTTGGGATAAATTCATTCATGCCCGCTGCCATCGCCTCGTCCACATCCTCTGTGAAGGTATTCGCAGTCATAGCCACAATGGGAATATCGGCCGCATCCGGGCGATCCAATGATCGGATGGCACGAGCCGCATCCAATCCATTCATCTCGGGCATCTGGATATCCATGAGGATCACCCGGAATTCGCCTGGCCTGCTTTCGGAGAACATCTCTACCGCCTGCCTGCCATTCACGCTGCGGCTTACCTTTGCCCCCTGAATCTCCAAAAGCTGTGCCGCGATATCGGCATTAAGATCGTTATCCTCCGCCATAAGAATAGGAATACCCTCCAGCAACTTGTCTCCGGGCTGCACATTCTGTCCGCAGGCAAAGATTTCCGCCGAATTTTTCAGGGGAAGAGTTACGGTAAAGAAGAATTCACTTCCTTCTCCCGGCTGGCTGCTGACCTTCAGTTCTCCCCCCATTTTCCGGACAATACTTCTGCTGATAGCAAGTCCCAGCCCCGTGCCCTGGCTTTTTGAGTAACTGGTGCCCACCTGCTCAAAGCTCTCGAAAATACGCTTCTGGTCCTCCGGGGTGATGCCTGTCCCGGTATCAATCACCCGGAAGGTAAAGGATGCCTCTTCCTCTGTTCCGCCCTCCTCCGTTACCCGCAGGTAAACGTTCCCCCCTGCCGGGGTAAATTTGAAGGCGTTGGAAAGCAGGTTGATAAGCACCTGCCGCAAACGAATGCCGTCACCGACAAGACCGCTGTGCACCAGATTCTTTTCCAGTGTGAAAATCAGGCCCTTTCTCTGCGCCTCAGACTCCATCATCATCCGGATCCCATCCAGGATACTTTCCAGTGAAAAGGGTTCTTTTGCGAGAGAAAGCTTTCCGCTGTCGATACGGCTCATATCCAGTATGTTGTTAATCAGATCCAGCATGTAATGGGATGCCGTGCGGAGCTTTGAGAGATTCTCCTGCACCTCCGGCGGCACTCCCTCCATCATGCCGGTAAGGTCTGTGAGTCCTATTACGGCATTCATGGGCGTACGCAGCTCATGGCTCATACGGGAAAGGAATTCTCCCTTGGCACGGCTCTCCGCCTCAGCCTTCTCCAGATTGCTCTTCATGAGGGCCGCCCGCATCCGCGCCCGATAGATCCCAAACAAAAACACCGACAGTACTGACAGGAACAATGTCAGCACGACGACAAAGGCCACGGGATAGGCGTATATGAGTTCCATCAGTGAGAGCTCGTTCGTCCCGATAGAAATCAGGTTCCGATCCAGAATCGTGGAACGCTCTTTTGAGGAAAGGCTGTTTATGGCCTTGTTGAGAATGGTCAGCAGGTCGGGATCCGAAGGCCTTTCCAGCGCAAAGGAGAGGTCGCTGCGATCATTGACAAGGGTAACGGGCACCAGATTAGAGAAATGATAGCGCTGAATATCCAGCTCAAAGCGGCTGGCCAGACCATAAATAAAGTCTGCCTCGCCTTTGTTTACCGCCCGGAGCGCTTCCGTGACAGTAGGATATTTCCTCACTTCAGCCGCTTCAATCCCGACAGGCAGATCCTGTCCATTGACGACGGCGCAGACCAGTCCTTCGTCCGGATAGGAGGATGTCTTATTACGGACTACGATATTATTCATATTCACATAGGGCGAGGTGAGCGTAAGTCCCTGGCGGACAGATTCTTCCTCAGTTCCCATATAAAAGCAGAGCAGATCCGCCTTCCCCTGCCGGACCATATTCAGCGCGTCGCCGTAGGTATCGGTGTAAACATACGTAAAGGTAAGCCCTGTAAACTCTGCGATTTTCTCAAGGGTATCAGGCACGATCCCTTTATGCAGGTTGTCTGTTGCATTGAGACAAAACAGGGGATGATAGTTTTCAGGTACCGCCACGGTGACCGCAGCCCGGTTCCGGACATAATCCTTCTCTGTCTCACTGAACTGAATATCTATTGCTCCCTCATTACTGAAATTCGCTTCATACTGCTTTGCACCGAAGTTCGGGTTGGAATCCGCGATCTTCTCCATAGCCATATTCAATCCATCCAGAATCTCCTGGTTACCCACATGGGTCACTATATAATAGGGCTGCGAATCAAAGGATGCGATGATACGGAAATTCATGGGATCCTCAAACCCGTTTCCAAGGAGCAGGTCTACCTCTCCGTTTTCCAGGTAGGGGTAGAGCTTCCCGTCTTCCGTGAGCTGCTCATAACTGTAGGTACGGATCTCACAGTCCAAATCGTGCATGGACAGGTATTCCTTAAGCCTGCGGATGTTCTCCTGTGCCCGCTCATAAACGCCGATGGTTTTGCCGTTCAGGCTCCGCAGATCATAGCTGTTGATACTGCTGTCATCTTTTCGGGCCATGAGCACTGATTTACTGTACCCGATGTTATAATCCGGATAGGCAAAAAGCTCCTCAAAGCCCGGGGAATAGTAGTTTCCCCCCATCAGGTCATACTTGCCCTCCAGAAACTCCTTAACCATAGAGTCACCATCTGTGTCTATATACTCATATTCCCAGCCGGTATATTTGGCAATCTCATTCAGGTAGTCCACCACCAGCCCCTGACGGCGGCCGTCCGGTGTTGTTTCTGTCATTCCAGTCACCTGAGGGAAAGGGACTCGCAGCACCCGCGGCTCCTGTTCGGCCGCCTGTACATTCTGAACTGATGCGGCAGCCCAGACCCCCAGTAGGAATATAAGATTTACCCGCCTAATCCAGTTTGCAATCCATCTTTTCAATATGTATCTACACTCCCTTTATGTATTTCTGCTGTCTCTCCTTTTCTATTATCCTATTTTTGGATACAATCCGCAAGAGTTTTACAAAGTTGTATGATATCCAGCGGTTTGCTGACATGGGTGTTCATCCCGGCCGCCAGAGCGGCGGAGATATCGTCATTAAAGGCATTGGCTGTTGTAGCAATGATGGGAATTGTACGGGCCAGCGGATGTTCTGAAGCACGTATCTGTCTTGTGGCTTCATGCCCGTCCATAACAGGCATCTGTACGTCCATCAGGATAGCATCATATTCACCGGGCTTCGAGGCAAGGAATATATCCAGCGCCTGCTGACCATCCTCCACGCAGTCTACCGCAGCGCCCTCCATGCGCAGAAGCGTTGCCGCGATTTCCTGATTGAGGGCATTGTCCTCCGCCACCAGCAGATGAAAACCTTCCAGCAGCTTTCCGGCCGGCTTTTTTTCTTCCCCTGCAAACGTCTGTCCTTTGTGCTCCAGCGCAGACTTAATGGCCGCATAGACAGAGGAACGGTAAAGGGGTTTGGGAAGGAATCCATTCACACCTGCCGCCCGCGCCTCTTCCTCCACCTCTGAGATATCATAAGCGGATATCATTACAATGGGAACCGCATTCCCAACCTCCTTCCGTATACGCCGGGTTACCTCAACCCCATCCATATCCGGCATTTTCCAGTCAATGAGGCACAGGTCGATATCCCGTCCTTCCCTGTGCATCTCTTTCACCCGTTCCACAGCCTCGCTTCCGGACAGACGCCATTGCGCAGCAATTTTTATTTTTTCTAAAAGTATGGCGGTCTGTTCGCAGACCTGCCGTTCGTCATCCACAATCAGTGCCTGCAGCCCAAGCTGTGCAAAATCAGGCTCCGGACGGCATCTCTCTTCTCCTTTTTGGAACGGTAAATCCACAATACAGGAGGTTCCGCCGCCGGGTTCACTCTCTATCTGAATCTGGCCGCCCATCAGCGTGATCAAATTTCTGGTGATAGACATGCCCAGCCCGGTACCGCCAAAACGTTTGGCAATAGAAGCATCGGCCTGTTCAAAGGGCTGGAAAATTCTGCCCACAGCCTCTTTTGTCATACCAATTCCCGTATCAGAAATGATAAAACGGATGATATCAGTTGTATTTCCGTTTCTGTGCCGTGAAACATCCAGACGGATCCTGCCTCCGGACGGTGTGAACTTCACCGCGTTGGAGCTGAGATTCAAGAGGATCTGGTTAAGCCGAAGCGAATCTCCGATAAAGACGGTATCCTCACCGAAACCATCCATCGTTTCCCGGAATGCAATTCCCTTTTCCTTTGCCTGAGCATAAACGGTGGATACAAAACCGTTGACCAGCTCAAAAATATCAAAGGGTTCGTTTTGCAGCACCATTTTGTTGCTCTCAATCTTTGACATATCCAGCACATCATTGATCAGCATCAGCAGATGCTTGGAAGAAAAGGTGATTTTAGAAAGGCAGTCCTCTGCCCTGGCAGGCTCATCAAGCGAAGCCGCCGCAATTGCCGTCATACTGATGATGGCATTTAAGGGCGTGCGGATTTCGTGGCTCATCCGGGACAGGAAATCGCTCTTTGCCATGTTGGCGCGTTCTGCCGTCAGCATGGCTTCCTGCAGCGCCTGACGGGAACGGACCTCTTCGGTACGGTCAGAAAACACAGTGATAAGCTGCGGTGTATTCAAATCTTCCACCCTGTATACTCGGATCTGCATCCAGCGTTTTTCCTTGTTGGGCCTGGTATATTCCACCAGCCTTTCAAATGGCGAAACGAACCCGGGCGCACGAATTCCCTCCCGAAACGCCCGGGCATCCTCCTCTTTCAAACCTTCGTACAAATCCTCCGCATCCATAACCGTAATTCCCAGGATTCGTTCCAGATTAAGTCCGCAGTAATTAATGACTCCGGTGTCCGCCTCCCGGATGATGAACGCATCGTCGATGCTCAATGACAGCTTATCAAAAAAGCCTGTTCCGGTAAACCAGTTCCTCTCTCTGCCGGTGCAGGACATATTGGGAGATCAGCAGTACGACAATCATCAACACCATAAGTATACCTGATCCAATCAGGTTGGTTACGCGCAGCCTTTCTGCAGTAATGCCATATCCCACCTTTTTGCCTGTGCAACCGCAATGATCTCCCCGGTCTGTTGGAGCGCCCGGTCATAAAGGGGCTCCAGATGCTCCTGGGCATAAGCCTCGATTTCCTTTTCCGTAAGATTCTGCTGCTCACAGAAAACAAGATAATCTTTCTGTTCTGATTGTAATAATGCCAGAGTGTTCCTGAGGTTTTGCACATCCTCCGCATTTCCCAGATACAAATCATTGATCCGTGTGACCGGTTCATCCAGGGAGAGCACCAGCTCGTCCAGCTTACTGCCTGCGAATTCCACATCTTCGCTGTTATGGTGGCGCTTCAGCCGATCGGTGCGCAGCTGCATCTCCGATACGTAGAGTTTTACGTCACCGGCGGAAATTACCACCTCGAAAGGATGGTTTGAAATAATTTCTGTCTGTGCCGCAAGCCTGGCGGAGTTGCCAATGGTCATGAACAGATAACATAGCATCAGCAGAATGAGAATTCCTGTGCTGACAACGCTTATCATCTGGCTCCGTTCCACAGAACGTTCTCTATTTTTTATCCTTTTTCTCATGAATCCTGATTCCCCGCTTTTCCAACCGCATCGTTTTCTTCCATAAGCTTTTCAAACTCTTTTACCTGAACCGGCTTTGAAAAATAATACCCCTGCACGCATTCACAGCCGATCCTGCGCAGGCGTTCCAGCTGTTCCTCTGTTTCAACGCCCTCCGCCACCACACTCAGCGACATCAGGTGCGCAAGGTTGATGATGAACCGCATGATTTCCTGGTTGACCGGTGTCACCGGCTCGCTCTGGATGAATTTCATGTCCAGCTTCAGAACATCCACAGGCATTTCATGGAGCATATGTAAGGACGAATACCCGTTTCCGAAATCATCCATTTCCACCACGAAGCCCAGTTCCCGTAGATGACTGACGGTCTCGATAATCTGTCTTGGATTTTCCGTATAGGCGCTTTCGGTGATTTCCAAATGGAGGCTGGCAGGCGGAAGCTCATATTTCTGCAGAAGTCCCATTAAAACAGCGGTCAGATCCGCGTTATAAATATCCGCCCGGGATACGTTTACGGAAACCGGCAGCGGCGGCAGTCCCCTATTCTTCCAGCTCTGCATAACGGCACAGACCTTATCCCAGACATATTGATCCAGCCGGGTAATAAAACCGTTGCGCTCAAACAGCGGAATAAACACTGCGGGAGACTGCAGCCCCCATTCCGGATGGTTCCAGCGGACCAGCGCTTCGGCGCCGGACATCCGGTTATCCTTAAGACGGTACTTCGGCTGAAGGTAGATTTCAAACTGGCCCTGTGCCAGAGCGGACTCCATGCTGTCAACGATTTCCTGCTCCTGCAGGAGCTTGCTGCGGAGCTCATCGTCATAGTAGGCAAAAAATTTCTTATATATTCCCTTGATGCTCCGAACTGCCAGCAGCGCCCGGTCACACATCCGCTCTACGGAAACATTCCTGTCCTCCACACGGTAGATTCCCCACTTCATCACAATATTCTGTGACTGGGACAACAGGTTAATCCGGCTGCAGGAATCCTGAAACATGGTCTCTGTGTAATCCCAGTTATGTTCAATGATACATGCAAACTGATCCGCATGGAAATGGCTGCAGATACCCCTTCCCTCTGTCAGAGCGGTATACTCCTGCGCAACCATCCGGAGGAGCCGATCCCCCGCAGGAATACCGAAAATATCATTGACCAGCTTAAAATTAACGATATCGGAACAGATGATATCATACTCCTTATCCGGATTCTGGTGCAGAAGCTCCCCTGCCTGCTGACAGAAAAATTCCTTGCTGTAAAGGCCGGTCAGCCGATCATACCGGAACTCATTGACGAGGGCGGCGGATTCCCGCAGGTGAATGATATTGGCAGCACGGTGCAGGATGATCTGGGGTTTATAAGGCTTGACCACAAAATCGGCAGCGCCGCAGGAAAGGGCTGTCACCTCTTCCGACTCTCCGTCATTTTGTGTGGTGACAATCACCGGGATGGAGGAAAAATCAGGGTCATTCTTGACCACGGCCAGGAACTCATAGCCATCCATAACGGGCATGACAATATCCAGCAGGATAAGGGAAAAATTTCCCTCCTCCTGCCGTAAAATGGCAAGAGCCTCCCGGCCGTTTTCCGCCTCTGCAACGTCATATTCGGTTTTTAATATTTCACATAAAAGACCTCTGTTAAGGGCGTTGTCTTCCACCACCAGGATTTTTCTTTTTGCCATCACCGCCACTGCATCCACCTCTTTATCCCGACCGGCACCTTGATGCGGCTGCCTTACCCCAGGTAACCGCAATTCACAGCATGCTCAGTACCGTAATATGTATTTTCCCGATATTTTTATCTCCCGCTGCCTTTCTTTTCCTGCATCCGCTTATATTCCGTGATATCCGCACAGTTGATCAGATAGGCGCTGTCATCTCCCCATTTCATTGGGGAAAACTGAACCTTTGCCCAGATGCCGTACTGAGGGTTATAAACCTCCATGGCGCCGGTCAGAGGGCAGTTCTCACAGGGGGCGCTGCGTCCGTAAAATGCCTGATGACAGGCCATGCCGGGCCTGGCGGACGGATCCAGCCTGAGAAGTTTTTGATTCATATACAGCAGCTCGTAGGTATCCTGCCGAATCGCATAAATATAGGCATCCTGCATATCCAGAATAGTATTCAGCTGAACCAGGATCTGTCTGTTGCGGTCGGCCTCCCGTTTTTTTGACAAAAATGTAGTCAGCATCTGGGCGACCAGAGAAAGGATGCCAATCTCCTCCTTATTCCACATCCGCAGCCCCGTACATTCGTCGAAGCCGATGAAGCCGCAGAATTCTTTGTCATCATACAGCGCGCACTGAAGGGTGGAACAGATACCCTGACTTTCAAAAAGCCGGCTCTGGGCGGGTGTGAGGGAATGGATATCCCGGCAGTAAAAAACAGAATTATCCCGAAACAGATCCTTGTAGCCTTCCACCTTCTCATAGGGATATTGCTGCAGAAACTCCTTTTGGGGTATAATCCCCTCATTACACCATTCATAGGTGTTATCCGCATAATTACCGCAGAAACTGTTTTCGAACACATAGGCGCGGCTCACATCGAAGCGCCTGCCTACGATTTCCAGAATAGTTTTGATGGCATCATCGATATCATTTGTATCATACAGAATTTGAAATACGTAATTGACCAAATCACCGGTCTTTCCGCCTGTATTCTGATCCGAATCGATGGACGCTCCCAAAGAGGAATAGCCAATCCGATCCATCGCCGCCATGCTTCCGGCATCAAACCGTGCGAACCGGTTCTTGCCCCAGCATTTGGCCTGGTACAGCGCCAGATCTGCGCAGTGGTACAGCTCCTGATAGCTGCTGCCGTCCCACGGATAAACTGCCACACCGATGCTGCAGGTCACCTCAACAGACTGCTTTTCTCCCTGAAACAGGTTCTGAAACAGCTGCAGCAGCTTCCTGGCCTTATCCTCGGCAATACTGACCGACGGAAGATCCTTGAGAAACATGGCGAACTCATCTCCGCCGATCCTGCCGATCACATCCGATTTACGCGTTATTTTCTTCATGCCTGCCGCCAGCTCCGCCAGAACCGCATCTCCGAACAGGTGCCCCTGACCGTCATTTACCAGCTTGAAATTATCCACATCTATGATAAACATGGCACAGATTGTATCCGGCTTATCCGCCAGGTACAGCTCCGCCCTCCGTTCCGTTTCGGTATGGTTATAAAGGCCTGTCAAAGCATCCAGCTCCGCCCTCCTGCGCAGTTCCTCCACCATCCGTTTTTCTTCGTCAATATCTGAGATTGTCCCCACCGCCCGAATCGGTGTATTTTCTGCACTGTACTGGGTCGCCGCCCGTATCCGGCACCAGATATACTGATCCTGAAAGCTGCGGATCCGAACATCAATGACCGAATCGGATATGCCCCTTTTGGCCTCTTCCATAAATGCCGCCATCGGCTCCACATCATCGGGATAAAAATTATGCAGCATTTCTTCCTTCTGCTGTCTGCCGTCATAATGCGGGGCATAGCCAAACTTTTCCAGCCAGTTCGGGGAAAAGGATATGGAATCCGCGATGAGATCCCATTCAAAAATAATGTCGGAGGACTGGTTCATAATAATTTCCAGATGTTCCAATGACAGACGCAGCTTCTCCTGTGCGTCCCTGACCTCGGTAAGATCCAGGAAAATACAGAAAAAACGTTCCTCCTTCTCATCCCCAAACAATTTTTCGCTGCTGGCAATCCATTTATAGCTTCCGTCCCTGCACAAAACCCGATAGCTTAGGGAAAGCCGATCGCCTTTTTCCAGCTGCCGTTCTGCTTCAATAAGGAAATTCTGCTGATCCGACGGATGAATCATTTGAAAAAAACGATTTTGGAACCTTTCGTCCAGTTCTTCTCTCGTATACCCAAACATGCTAAGAAAACCATCGTTGACCTCAACGATGGTATAGCTACTGTCATTCCTGCATTGCATAACCCCTCCGGGGATAAGATTTAAGAGGGCCTCTCCTTCCGGGCTGAGCCCTTTCAGCAGTCTTTTCATGTAAATCTCCTCTCAATCCTGAATCCGACTGTGCTCCTATGGCTCACCAAGATTCTTTGTATGCCATCACCGTACCCGTCACCATCGGAATTCGTTTATTGCTCATATGCATATATATTTTACTATAGCAAAAGACATAGCAAATAGCAATAGATATCCTTTTTTCGATGGAAAAAGGGAAAAGGAAAAAGCGGCAGCGTATTTCCGGATACAATCCGCAAATACGCTGCCGCTGCTTTCCATTCAATTTACTTCCGCTGAAACCGGAATCCGGATTTGGATTCTCGTGTCCTCTCCTGCATTGCTGTAAATTTCAATCCCATAATCATCGCCATAGAAAATACGGATCCTGTCATTTACATTTTTCAGCCCGTATCCCTTCGATTCCTGATTTATGGCCTGTTTTTCTTCATCCCCTGCAAAGCCCGGCCCGTTATCCGTAACCGCCAATACCAGTTTTTCCCCCTCTTTCCGGACAAATATACGCAGTACGCCGCGGCCATCCCGCTTTTTATCTATTCCGTGCTCCAGGGCATTTTCAATCAGCGGCTGCAGGATATTGCATATTATCTGACACGGCCTGCATTCCTCACCGATTTCATATTCCGCATCAAAGCTGTTATTATGCAGAGCCAGCTGGATGCTGATATAGCTCTGGGCATTTAAAAGCTCTTCCTCTACCGTTGTAGTCGCCTTTCCGCTGTTTAAGGCTGTCCTGTAAAAGGAGGATATATCCCTGCTGATTTTAGCAATCTCCTTTTCCCCTGCTTTGAGCGCGCTCCAATTAATAAAGGAAAGCGTATTGTACAGAAAATGGGGATTCAGCTGGGCCTGCAGCATCTTGAACTCTGCCTCTTTTTGAACGATCTGGCTCCGGTATACCTCATTAACCAATACGTTCAGTTTTTTAATCATGGCGCCGAAGGCATTCGTAAGCTGCCCTATTTCATCCTCCGCCTCGGAAGAAACCTCAATAGAAAAATCCCCCTCCTCCACCTGGCGGATATGCTTCCGCAGCTTCTCCATCGGGCCTAACAGCCAGCGGCAGAGCAGCCAGCTCATCAGCAGACATAGAAAAATGGCAAGAATCAATACAAGGAAGGTCGCCCTTAATATGGATGGATCGTTGATTTCCATATTTTTTTCAGGTACAAAGCAGAGCGATTTCCATCCTGTTTCCGGTATATTGTTCACGAACAGAATATACTTTTCTCCGTTCAGCCTGACTTCCTGATAATTCTCCGCCTTTTCATACTCCGCATACCCCTGTGTCCCCGGACTTTCGAATATCCTATTTTCACTGCCGTCTATCAATAATAATTTTTTCTCTCCGTTCAGCATGAGCCCCAGTGATTCCGAAATACGGAACTCGATATACAGAACATTTGTCAAATCCGCCCCCTGGAAAGGATATTGGCATAACGCCGTAAGCTTTCCGTCATTGATCTTATAATTAAGCAGCATCCTGCCTGAGGATTTGTCATAATCCGGTAATTCTTCCAAATCGTAGAGATATCTGGAATGCCCTTTCAAGGTTTCATTATCCGTATATATTTTAACAAAAAGTATATTGGAATGGGAGCTTACAATACTCTCTATCGTAGGCTCCAGGCTGTTTTGAAACATCAGATACTGCTGATAATAGCTGATATTTTCCGTATTCAGGCATTGGATGATCTCGGAATTATACAACAAACTGGATATGACCGTCTGGCTCTGGGCGATTTGGCTGTTCAGCATGGTATTGGCCTGCCAGATCTGTTCCTTCACACTCTGCTTCTGCTTATCCAGTAAATTATTGTGGGCCTGGTAATAAGAATAAATTCCCAGCGGAATCAATGTGATGCTTGACGTAAGGAAGAAAGCGGCAAACAGCTTCCGGGAAAACTTAGTATTCTGAATCTTTCTTTTCAGTCCGCTCCCTATCTTCATTTCCTTTTCTCCTCCCTGCTGCTGTCTGTTGTTCATTAACCCTTACCTTCCGCATGCTATCTTCCGTGTTCCCGGAACTGAGCCGGTGACACCCCGATGTTATTTTTAAAGGTTATATTAAAATAAGAATAATTCTGATATCCCACTTTCGCGGCAATGTCAGAAATTTTCATATTTCCGGAAAGAAGCAGCTCCTTTGCCTTATCCAGCCTTGTCATTGTTATATACTTAATCAGACTGACTCCCACCTCTTTTTTAAACAGATAACTCAAATAAGAAGGGGATAAATATACCTCCTCCGCGATGGACTGCAGGCTGATATCCTCCTGATAATGCTGTTCCACAATTTCAATGACAGAGCGTATCACCTTTTTATGTTCAAAACCTCCTGCCTCCTCCGTCACAGAAGTTTCCATGAATTGTGAAGAAAGGGCAAGCATCATCTTATGGATACCTGACAGGGAGCTTTCCTCAAACAGACTGTCCAGATATGTTTTAAAATCACCATAGGCTATACTGCTGTTATCAAATAATCTTTTTAAAATATTAGAATACAGATACTTGACATAAATCTAGGAATCCATAATATGAGAACGGAGTTCTTCCCGAAGCAGGGTGAGATTTTCCGTTACATAGGGAAGATTCTTATTATCCACTCCATGGTAGATTTCCTTTACAATCCTCTCTATAATCTGTTCGGAGCTGCCTGATCCCGCATTGCTTTCATTCACATAGAGCAGCTGATTGCCGTCCATAAAAAAATGAAAACGAAGCATCTCTTCCATCTGCAGAAAGCTGTCCTGGAGCTCTTCACAGCCGGAAGCCTCATTCCCCATCACAACACATGCCTGCCGGACACCGCAATGTTCCAGAAATTCCATGACGGCCGGAGCGTTTTCATCCCCCTTATGCAGAAGCAAAAGAAATACCCCCTCACTTACGGTGATGCAGCTTTTCATAAGAACGAACGCATCCCTTATGCCTTCATAAAAGGATGCAATGGCCGTTTCCTTTTCATCCTGTATATCGTAAAGCTGCAGCCGGAAGGTCTCTCTGCCGTCAAGCATTTCCTCAAGCCATAACGGCGGAAGCCCCTCTTTATGCAGAAAAGCGCCAATCACATCCTCCGTTCCCGCACCAGTACGCTGCAGGCGCCTGCTATCTTCCTGTTCCCTTGTAACCGTCTCCACGATTTCGGAAAGGATATTCTGAAATTCATCCGGATCTATCGGCTTCAGGAAATAATGCAGAACCCGGTTTTCCAAAGCGGTCTTGGCATAGCTGAAATCTGCGAAAGCGCTGAAGATCACAATTTTCAGGCCTTTAAATTTCTGATTCGCCTGTACCAGCAGCTCCAGCCCATCCATAAAGGGCATTTTAATATCGGTAAAAAGGATATCAACCGCATGCGTTTCCAGGCATTTCATGGCCTCTTCCCCATTTTCCGCCATATACACCTGGAATTCATAGGGACTTTGCTCCAGAAGCAGGCTGATCCCTTCTCTTTCAATCCATTCATCATCAGCAATTAATACCGATAACATGTTTCCCTCCCTCACCTTCCAATTCCGGCGCACTCATTCCTTAACGGAGCCGAGCGTTATTCCTGTTACAAAATATTTTTGAAGAAACGGATATACCACTAATATAGGAAGCAGGGCAATCATAATTTTAGCCGCATTCAGAGTCTTGTTGGAAGACTGCATGATATTTTCCAGCTGCCTCGGATCCGTAATATTGGTGGTATCCGTAGGAATCACCAGCTGCTGTATATAAGTCATCATCGGAACCTTGGACGGCGTATTGATATATATCATTCCGTCAAAAAAGGAATTCCATTGGTTAACAATACTGAAAAGCGTGATTGTAGCCAGGCAGGGAAGGGAAATCGGAAGAAATATCTTAAACAGGATATCCACATGGGACGCCCCATCCATGATAGCTGCTTCTTCCATACCCGGACTGATATTGCGGAAATAGTTCATGAGCAGGATAACATTATAAATCGGAACGGCTCCGGGCAGCACCAGGGACCAGAAGGAATTAATCAGTCCCAAACGGCTGACCGTCAGATACAGAGGAATCAGTCCGGCTGAAAACATCATGCAGAAAATCAGAATCCACATATATACATTGCGTCCCCGGAACAGCTTCGGAGATTTTGACAGAGGATACGCCATCAAAAAACCGTCAGCATAAGGTTCAGGCCGCCTCCGACAATGACGCAGGACGGACACGCCGAAGGCAGTAAAAATCCGCTGTCCTTCAGCAGCATCTTATAGGATGCAAGGTTAAATCCTTTGGGAAGAAGAAAAACCTCCCCTGCCGCCGCCCTGGATTTATTGCTGAAGGAAAGAGACAGCGTATTCAAAAAAGGAATCAGGCAGGTAAGGCTGACAGCCACAACAATTATGACAATCAGATAATGTCCCAGTTTTTCTCCGGGTCTTTCTTTTATTTTCATAGTTTGCATCACCTTTCTCACTCTGTCAGAAAATCCGGTAGTTGGCAAATTTCTCCGCCAGCTTATAGGAAATAATTATCAGCAGGAAGCTTATGACGGATTTCATCATCCCCACGGCGGTCGCAAGGCTGAACTGGGCATTCTGCAGTCCCATACGATATACATAGGTATCTATAATATCCCCGTGTCCGGTATACAAGCGGATTATACAGGTTGAATACCTGGTCAAAGCCTGCGTTCAGAACATTGCCCAGACTCAGTGTCCCCACCAGCACTATCGTGCTCACAATGGAGGGCAACGTTATATAGATCAGCTGTTTGGATCTGGTCGCCCCGTCAATGGCGCTTGCCTCATAAAGAGTGGGATCAATCCCTGCCAGCGCGGCAAGAAAAATAATACTGTTATATCCAAAGCCCTTCCATACATCGGAAAGTATCACTATCGGGCGGAACCATGTATTGCTGCCCATGAAAATAATGGGCTCTATCCCCACACCCGAAAGAAGGGTATTAATAATTCCTGATTTGGAAAAGATATCCGCAATAATGCTTCCCAGGATTACCCAGGATATAAAATTAGGCAGATAAACAATCGTCTGAAGTGTCCTTTTTAACAGTTTACATCGGATTGCATTCAGCATCAATGCGAAAACCAGAGGGACCAGCAGATTTAATATCATTTTGGAAACAGCAATAACCAGAGTATTTACAAATATCTGCCTGCTGTCGGGCAGCTGGAACATAAATTTAAAATTATCCAGCCCCACCCACTTTGATCCTAAAAGGCCTTTTGCCGGAAGGAAATTCTGGAAGGCCATAATAAGCCCCCGCAAGCGGTATAATGTTAAATAACAATATAAAAATCATGCCCGAGCTATCATAGCATGAAAAGTAATATTAGCTTTTCTGTTTTTCACGTTGCCTCCTCCCTTACAACAGCCGGATGTCTGCTTTCTGCAGGCATCCGGCTGCCGTCAGCTCTTCATTATCAGCCCTGATTCTTTACTATTTCAGTCGCTTCCTGCATAATCTGATCTCCGCCCAGTGATTTCCACTGGGATACAAATTCGTCAAAATAATCCAAATCCTTTTCTCCGGTTATGATTGCAAGCAGCGCTTCATTTTCCAGCTTTTCCAAAGAGGTCCATCTGGCCGTCATAGAATCTGTCATGGCAAAGAAAACACAGTTGTCCGCCACCTTGACATTATCCATGCTTGCCACCTCATATCCGCCTGTACGGGCCATATAGCCTGACCACTGATCCCTGTTTGCTTCCGGATCCTCTTTATACTTAAGCCTTGCCTCATAAACCGGCACCATGACATCACTGAGAATGCTGGGATCCTTTGTTTCTTCCGCTTCATTCAGCGCCGCATATTCTTTGGGCATATAATCCTGCTCGGAGAACTGCAGATTAAGAGGGATGATTGTCTTCCCGTCTGCAGGAGTCCCCCTGTAGGGATAAGCATAACCCTCCGGCAAATCCTTCACCGGCTGCAGCCACTCGCTCAGCTGGCTCTGAAGCTTCATAATGGCTTCCGGATGAGGGAAATCCTTTCTTACCACCGCCCAGTATGTATGGATTTCCTGCTGATATGTTTTAAATTTCCCGTCTTTATCCAAAGGACATAAATAGGGCTGCCAGTCGGCATCCGGATCATTATTTACACTATCCTGCAGGGTATACGGCGCCCACCAGGGTCCGAAAATAATACCGCATTTTCCTGCTGCCAGAGGAGAGTTGATGTCATTAGGGTTCCTCACCGCAAATTCCTCATCAATCAGCTTATCCGAATACATCTGGCGGAGTGTGGCAAGCGCTTCCTTTGTTTCCGGCGCGATAGTACCATATGTCACATTGCCGCTTTCATCTTTGAGCCACTGACGGGGATAGGAGCCGTAATAACCGAAAATAGGATCCATGGTATGATTGGAATTATAGATGCCTCCCACCCTCTGGTCACAAAGAAGGCCGATGGTATCATTCTGTCCGTTTCCGTCCGGATCCTCCTCCACAAAAGCCTTTGCTACCGCCTGAAGCTCTTCCAGCGAACCGGGCTCCTTCAGTCCCAGCTTATCAAGCCAGTCCTTCCTGATCCAGGTAAAGGCATAGGAATACCCAGGTACATAGTTGGAAATAGCCTTCAGCTTTCCGTCAAACGTACAGGTATCGAATTTCCGGTCCCCATAGGTATCCAGCACAGCCTTATTGTAAGGGCTCATACCGATCTCGTAAGCGGAGTCCAAATCGGCTACCAGATCCGATTCCACAAGCTGTGAAAGAAGGACCTGATTGGGTACCATCATGATATCGGGCATCTGGCCTGAGGTGATAGCCAGGCTGACCTTCTGGGAAAGCGCCGCCTCATCCACTGCCATCCATTCAACCTTCACATCCATATTCCAGCGTTCCTTATAAAGGCGGGTGAATTCATTATCTTCCAGAGTATCACCCTCCGGAAGGTTCATATCCTGCGGATTCCCCAGGCCTCCAATGGTGACCGTCAGCGTTTCCTCATAAGGATCATCCCAGCCTGCCGGAACCGGAATTCCGTCGGAAGGCATATTTTCTGCACCGGCACTGTCGGAATTACTCGTTCTGTGTTCCTTCCGGCTGAGTACCGCCGGTCTGTGCATCCTGCCCGCATCCCACCATGGAAACCGCCATGGATAAGGTGAGCAGTATCGCCGCTATTTTCTTTTTCATTGCATATCCTCCTACTTTTTCTGTTGAGCTCCCGGGCAGCTCCTGTATCTTTATACTAATGGCTCAAAGTACTTCCAACAAGATTAGGTTTTTTCGATTTCTTTTTATTTTTTATGATTTTATTTCTTTGGGCTGTTTTCTTTAAGGATAATTTCAGCCACGGAACATGCCGGAAGGATAAAGCTTATCCCGCCGTCCTTTCTTTTGATTTCCTGCAATTCATTCAGCTTTATATTTTCCGGATTGTCAAAGGTATTATGAGCGGCCATATCTCCCTGAAGGATTCTTCCTTCCATAATCTCCGGGGTATAGCCCAGAATATAACAGTCTATCTCTTCCGACCGGAAAGGAGACAGATTGCTGACAGTCAGATGTAACTCTCCGTCCTTTATGGACGCTGTGTGGGATAAGGAAGGGATACGGCTCTCCTCATCCCCGATTTCTTCTGTCTCCAGCCAGCTTCCAAGCAGAGAGGCATCCTGATGGCCTTTATACAGTTCAAAAACAAAGTAGGTGGGCGTAAGTATCATATGCCGGCCTTCCGTAAGGATAATCGAATGAATTACATTGACCATCTGCGCCAAATTAGCCATTTTCACACGATCCGAGTGCTTATTAAAAATATCCAGCTGCACCGCTGCCAGCAGGGGCATCCCTGACCGTTCCCTGCTGATAGAGAAAAGCCGGATGGGTTCCCTCCTCCACTTCATACCAGGCTCCCCATTCATCCACCACCAGCCCTACTTCATGAGCGGGATCATATCTGCTCATGATTTCACAATGCTTTTCGATCAGCTCATTCATACGCAGGGCACGTACAAACCCCCGGTAATAATCCGACAGTTCAAACTCCGTTGCTCTTTTTTTATGCTCCCAGGTATTAGGCTGTGTATAATAGTGAAGAGAAATACCGTCCATAAGACGCCGATTTCCTGTATAAGCTGCGGTCTTCATCACGCCTTCCGTCCATTGATAGTCGGCAACATCCGCTCCTCCGGCTATACAATACAGCCGGTTATCCCCATAATTCCTGCAGAAGGTACGGTAACGGCGGAATTCCTGTCCATACTGCTCCGGTGTCATATTGCCTCCACACCCCCAGTTCTCATTTCCCACACCCCAATATTTTACACGCCATGCTTCGGGATGCCCGTTTTCAGCCCTCAGCTCTGACATGGGTGAGCTTCCGTCAAAGGTCAGGTATTCAATCCAGTCACTCATTTCCTCCACGGTACCTGAACCTACATTTCCGCATATATAGGGTTCGCAGCCTATCTGCTCACACAGCTCCATGAACTCATGCGTCCCGAAGGAATTGTCCTCCACCACATCACCCCAGTTTGCATTGACGATTTTTTTACGCTTTTCCCCGGGGCCGATGCCGTCCTTCCAATGATAGTAGTCCGCAAAGCAGCCTCCCGGCCACCGCAGTACCGGCAGCTGTATCCGCCGCAGGGCTTCCACCACATCACACCGCATGCCCTTTATGTTCCTGATATCAGAGGCCTCTCCCACATAGATTCCTTCATAAATTCCTCTGCCCAGATGCTCGGAAAACTGTCCGTACAGTTCCCTGCTGATTTTGCTCTTTCTGTCCCATGCATTGATGACAAGCTTTGCCATATTCTTTCCTCCTCACTTTGGTAAACGGTATTTTATTGTGCAATCATATGATAAGAGGATATGGGGATGGTTATCAATTTCAAATAATTACGTTTTGATTATATTTTTTATGGAAATCTGCTCCGAAAGCTCCGATGTCTTCTGCCTTCTGATATCGCAATAGTACATTTAATTATCCAAATAAGTATAATTGCGCCAATGGATCAAAAAAAGCATCTCTGAGTGAGGAGATGCCTTTTTTTGATCCATTGGCGCAATCATACATTTGATAAATCCTTCTTCACCGTCCTGCGGTATTCAACAGGCGTCACTCCGAATCTTTCTTTAAACAACCTGGAAAAATACTAGCTTTTCCGATATCCAATGAGTTCCATAACCTCATGGACTTTTAATTCGGTCTGCTCCAGAAGTTCAGCCGCTTTCTGCATCCTGATATCCGTAATATAAGCAGATAAATTCATATTTGTTACTTCCTTGAAAATCTTGGACAGATAAGCCGGATGGAGATGCACGACTTCTCCCAATACATCCAGAGAAAGATTCTGATCAAAATTTTCATATATGTAATTTTTCACGTAGGAAATCAGTGCGCTTTTATCGCCGGCCAAGCAGATTTTGTCCTCCTCTTTTTTCTCCTCCAACACAAAATTCTTCTGCAGGATACGTTCCAGCGTTTCCACCAGGTCGCCCTTAAGGACAGGTTTTACCAGATATTCCGACACCCCATAATGCAGCGCCTGCCTGGCATACCCGAAATCACTGTAGCCGGATATAATAATTACTTTTGTCGGGTATTTTTTCTCATCAATGAATGCGGACAAATCAAGTCCTGATATCCGAGGCATTTTAATATCGGTTATCAGAAGCTCCGGCACGAATTCCTGAAGGATATCCCTGGCCATGGAGCCTCCGTTTGTGACGAAAACCTGATCAAATCCATAATCCCTCCAATCCACCAGTTTTTGTATATATTCGGCCATATATAATTCATCATCAGCAATCAACAGCTTCATTTTCCGTCCTCTTCGGTAAAATAGTAAAGGAAACCAGTAAGCCTCCCCAAATACTCCTGTCGAAACGCAGTCCCGCAGAACTATCATAATAATTAATCAGCCTTTGGTTTACATTCCACAACCCTACGCTTTCTTCCTCATCCCGGTTCTTTTTATGCAGGTTTTCCAGCAGCAGCTCAATCTCCTTTTCAGACATTCCATCCCCGTCATCTGAAATCTCAAACCGCACGGAACCGTCCGGCAATTTATAGATTTTAACAAATAAATACTTGGCATTTTCTCTTTCTTCAATGGCATGTTCGATGGCATTTTCAATGACAGGCTGCAGAATCAGAGGAATTATCGGTGTGTCATACAGGGACTCGGAAACATTTATATTGTACGTCAGGCTTTTGCGCATAGCCATAATGGACAGATAGGCTTTTGCATAGGATACCTCTTCCCCGATGCTTGTTATTGCCTTCTTTTTGGTACAATACCTGTAATAGTCCGCCAGATGAACGGCCATTTCCGTTACAGCCTCCGGTTTATCCGCCACTGTCACGATATAGGACAGGCTGTTATAAAGAAAATGGGGATGGATCTGAAGCTGCAGCTGACGCAGCTCCGCCTGGTTTCTGAGCTGCTGTTCTTTTATCGTGGACAATACCAAATCGCCGATTCGGGATACCATCTGATTGAACTGCTGGAAGACATAGGAGAACTCATTATCCGGCAGCACCTCAATCTGGGAGGTGAAGTCACCGTCTTCCACCTGCCTGAGCTTTTCCGTAATTATTTTAAGCTGGAGAAGGATATTTTTGTAGTATAATACCATAAAATGAAACCGACTGCAAGAATCACTCCCAGCAGCCTTGTGGTTATCCCCATCATATCCATAATAGGCTTTCTCATTTCCTTCAGGGGATAATAGGCGACGAGTTCAAGCCCGTTTTGTACGGCTCCTGATTTGATAATCTGGTATTTTTCGTTGTCAACAGCCAGTTCGAAGGCTTCCTTATCCTGTTTTTTCACCAGCCCTGCCAGCAGATCCTGTTCCATACCATCGGCAGAAAAGAGGCTTTGTCTGTCAGGGAGCACAAGAAGAGTCCCTCCGGTTCCCATACCTGAAGCCATATTTTTGATTTTATACAGGTAGTCCCGTTCCATCTTAATAAAGAGAAAGGGTTCTTCATCTGCTCTTATCCAGTCCGCCGAATACCGTCTTACGTAATACACCTCCTTTTCCCAGTAGATCCACTGGTTATTTTCCGCTCTTTCCAGCATTTTCCGCCTTACGTCCGATTTATTCAGTGTGGAAATGAGGTAATTCTGTTCCGGCCAGTACAATATGAATTCTGACATGCCCACATTGCTTCTCTGGCGTCTGTTCAGATACTCTTTGATATTTTTTACACCCATGACATATTCATAGGGATCATATTCCTCCATGACCATAAGCTGCAGTTCTTTCAAATCATTACTGTTCAGGATTCCGTCCGCTTCTATCTCTATTTCATTGATCTTCTGTTCCAGAAGGGCCCTGGCATATTCCATCTGAATCTGCGCCACGCGCATAAGTGATTCCCTGAGACTGATGGCGCTGTACCGGTATAAAATTAAAAAGCTCGCAATTATCATAATGAGAAAAAAACCAAAAATAATAAAAATTGATTTTATTTTTTTCATGCCCACCCCAATACCGGCTCCGCCGTCTGTTTTTCTCAAAAAATTATAGCAGGATTCGTACCTTTTTACTATGATACCGGGACTGCCAGATGCTGACAGTCCCGGATGCATGCCTTTATTTAACTGACTGATACCATTCATTCACTTCCTGGGTTATCTGGTCGCCGCCCTGGCTTTTCCACTCTTCCACAAATTTGTCAAATGCATCGATGGGCTCCTTCCCATAAATAATGTTGGTATAGATCTGTTTTTCCATAGTTTGCAGCTGTTCCCATTTTTTCTTCATGGTTGCCGTAGGTTCTCCGTTAAAAAGGTTCGGGAGCAGCTCGTCTTTATGTTCTCCGGCCACCACATATCCCCCTGCCATATCCGGCGAGGCTTTAAAGTCGGCCGCAGCCTTGATCTGAGCACTGGTTTCCGGGGTTATTCCCGTACTGACATCCATATAGGGCTGCATGGTATCAATAGAAGGCGTATTTTTGAGAACAGTTGATTTTCCCGGCATAAACGGATCGGTTACCGGAGGATCAAATAATTTGGAATCATAAACAACGGTATCCCCGACAATATCATAATCATATCCTTCCAGATAACCGTATTTGAAGTCTCCTGTCCCGAATGCCGCGTCATAAATCCAGTCATAATAGGTAAAGAAGGCCTCCATATTGTTGAAATCCTTATTGAACATCAGCCATCCGTCGTTGATCTGGGCTCCCTGGTAAGCAGGCTCCCCGCTGTCCTGCAGGATATTGGGATAGGCTTTAATCACCGCTTCCGGACAAACCGTTTCCACATCTCTGACCGAACCGATCGCCCATGGCCTTCCGATAAAAATCCCTGCTTTTCCTTCGGTAAACTGCATCATTGCATCCCATGCACCGGTTGCGGCGGCCTCCTGAAAAATCCATCCATTTGCATGCCACTGTGCCATCCGTTCCAGGGTCTTTTTATTTCCTTCATGGATGGAGCCGTATACCAGCTGACCATTCTCATCCTCCTGCCAGCTTCCCGGATAATGTTTTCCTGCATTCGCCGAAAAAAGGATAACGGGATCCGCAACCCATCCGGTATTGTAGATACTGTCGCCTGCATAAGTAAAACCATAAGTATCCTTTTTCCCGTTTCCATCCGGATCCTGTTCCGTAAACGCCCTGATAACCTCTTCAAATTCATCCAGTGTGGAAGGTGCATTCAGGCCCAGCTTATCCAGCCAGTCCTGTCTGATTATCATGACCTGGCCCTCAGTCAGAAAGGGGGTACATGCAATGCCATAGGTTTTTCCATCCTTGATGACCGGGTAGAAGGTCTGGGGATATTTATCATATATTTCCTTCAGCCTGTCCGGCATGTACTTCTCTATATCCTCATCAATTGCTTTCACTTTCCCTGATTCAATCATATCGGCTATCATCTGAGTCCCGTATACCGGAAAAACATCAGGAAGCTCCTCCGAACCGGTAAGCGCCAGACGGAGCTTTGTATCATAATTACCCGCATCTCCTCCAAGCAAAATAGTTTCCATCTTAATTCCCAGCTTTTCCACCGCAAGATCTACCATGGGATTTTTATTAATGTCCTCGCCCTCCCCATACCTGCCTGTGTTCTCGTCCAGCTGTTTAGCTATGCGGATCGTCAGGACCGGATCGTACCTGCCCTCCGCATTTTTTGTGCTGACTGCCTCCGTTCCTCCGCTGTCCTTTCCGCATCCCGCAAGGACTGCCGCCACTGTCAGGACCAGTGAAATCGCTTTTACCGCTTTCTTCATCAATACCTTCCTCCTTCTGAAATTATAATCATATGCCGTAACTATTCAGACAAACCTGACTGTTGGCATAAGCTTTCCTGGCAAATCATTTTCTATAATTCCCGGGCGCACTTATTCCTTAACTGCCCCCATAACAATACCCTTCACAAAATATTTCTGAAGGAACGGATACACCATCAATATGGGAAGTGCCCCTATAAATACCTGTGCCGCCTTTATGGTACGTTCCGACATGGCTGCCGCCGAAGTGGGATCCAGTGCCAAATCCTGTTGGTTTCCCTGTACAACAATAACCTGCAGGAAGGAAGCGAGAGGATAATTTTTGGTATCCGACATATAAAGAATACCTGTAAACCATTCATTCCAGTTCCCCACCATAATAAAAAGAGCAACAGTGGCGAGTCCGGCCTTGGACAGGGGAAGATAAATCTTCCTCAATACGGTGAAGAAGCCCGCTCCGTCAATTAATGCCGCTTCCTCCAATGACTTGGGAATAGAACGGAAGAAATTCATAATCAGTATCAGATTATAACAGCTGAACGCGCCCGGAAGCACATAGATAAGAAAATTATTTTTCAGCCCAAGAGTGGAATTGACCAGATAGGAAGGAATCAATCCTCCGCTGAACAGCATGGTAAAAACAAAAAACCACATGAGAGGTGTTCTTCCTTTAAAATCCTTGGAAAGTGCATATCCGGCCGTAGTGATTACACACATGCTGAGCACCGTACCGATGCCTGTCCTGAGAAAAGAAATCAGGATGGAGCGGATAAAATTGTTATTCTGGAATGTTTTCTCATAAGCAAGCAAGGTAAAGTCAACCGGCCAGAAGGTAACAATTCCGCTGTTGGCCGCACTTTTTCCGCTTAGTGACAATGCAAACAGGTTCACAAGAGGCAATAAGCACAGCAAGGCCACAGCTACCAAAAATTGTATTTACGAGCACAAATATCTTTCTGCTGACGGATGTCCGACGCATATTCCTTCCCCTCCCCTTCTAAAAAATCCGGTAGCCGGCAAACCTGTAGGCTATTTTGTATGCGGCAACAGTAAGAAGCAGCCCTATCCCGGATTTGAACAGCCCCACTGCCGTTCCAAAGCTGTACTGTCCGTTCACAAGCGACTGCCTGTATACGTAAGTGTCGATAATATCGCCCGTACTGTATGTAAGAGGAGAATACAGATTAAATATCTGATCAAAGCCCGCATTCAGGACATTTCCAAGACTGAGCGTCGCCATGACAATCACCATTGGCATAATACCCGGCAGCGTGATATGAAGTGTCTGCTGCCACTTATTTGCGCCGTCCATTTCCGCGGCTTCATACAGATTCTGGTCAATATTGGAAATCGCAGCCAGATATACAATCATTCCGAAGCCAAACCCTTTCCAGAGATCCGACAGAACGGCAATCTGGCGGAACATCCCCGCCTCTCCCAGGAAAAAAACCGGTTCCATACCGATTTTCTGCAGAAAAACATTTATGATACCATCCAGTCCCAGAATGTCCCTCAGCATTCCGGCAACAGTAACCCAGGAAAGGAAATGGGGCAGATAAACCAGAGTCTGGATGCTTTTTTTTAATCCCAGCTGTTTTACCGCAAAGTTTATAATTACTCAGCCCCAATCAAGCCAATACAATCTTACTCACAGCAATAATGAGCGTATTTATAATCGCCTGATACGATTCCCTGAATTCAAAAAATCCAAATTATCCAGTCCAGTCCCAGCCAGGGCTTATAATTCTGAAATGCCATGATAAGCCCTGCCATGGGAATATAACAAAAAATTATGGCAAGTATAGCTCGGCAGGTTCGATGGAATTCCTCGTTTTCGTATTTATAGATTTATTATAAAAGATTGAATATCCATAAAAAACACCTCGATTTTAAGGTTATGTCCCCATTTTTAACTATTTTTAGTCATAGTTCAAAGAAGAATCGGGCTGATGAGCGGTATATTTTATTCTGCTTTACGTTTTTTTATATATCATCAAAATGCAGGTTAATTTTTTCAGCAGGATTTTTTCAGCAGTTAATTCAAACAAATTGACAAATAAAATACGGGCTTCTATAATGTAAGAAATTATCCGTTTTTTTTACACATTACCGGCTTTTTCATTGATCTTATGTACATCCAATCCACATCAGACAGGAGATATGAATATGGAAATCCAACTCGTCTTACCCGAGGAATCCCATGCAGAAGATCTGGCCTTACAGCGAAACGACCGGGAGGTTGTCCGCTATACCGGCGATCCCAAATATCCTTATACGAAGGAGGACGCACTCGCGGATATCAGAAGCTTCCTGGAGGAAGAATCGTACCCTGGATATCAACTGATTGGGAAACAATATTAGGAATTTCCATTGCCAGCGCCCTGGAAGTAAATGTGGGTTCCTGGCGGGTTATGGAAAAGCTGGGGATGCGCAGAGAGGGGACTTTTATTAAGGCTATTTATCAGGACGGGGAGTTCTTTAATGACCTTTATTACGCGGTTCTCCGGGAAGAATACAGCATGGAATAAACCGGAATCGATTTTTCTCAGAGTATGTGTTCGCAATAATTGAAGAAGCAATTCATTTTTTGGTGAAAACCAGTTGAACTCTGTTAAGAGAACCAACTGGTTTTCTGCTGTTTCATCCGTCCTGAATTCTTCCTTTCAAAACAATACCTCCATACATTCTCTGTTCCCCTCCCCCTTAACGATATTTTAACGTTCCGCATCAAATTTTAACCTGCTTCTTATTCGGAAATGGTTATAATGTAAACCATAAATTTCAGATTCATACAAGTGTCAACCAACACACCGCACAGGCTAATGAAAATCAAAGGAGTAATTTAAATGAAAGATGTCTATTTTCTATTCAGCAAAAAACAGCTGAAGAATAGGGAAGAAGCCCTGGAACTTATTAAACATTTCTGTAAGGAACATGACTTAAGCTTCAGTCTTCCGGAAACGGATAACTGCTCCATTGCCCGCATCGGGGGTGAACAATATATGATAAATATCGAAGAAATAAACGATACTCCCGAAGAAGTAAATTGGATGGTCTGCTGTATACATCAAACCAATAAGATACTATCGCCAGTCGGCGGTATTCACAGATGATGCTGAAATACGGAAATTGAAATTTATATCAAGGAGAAAAAATGAAGAAACTTATATTTAAAGGTGCTGCAACAGCGCTTATCACTCCCATGACAGAAGACGGCAAAATTAATTACCAGGTCCTTCAGGATCTACTGGAATTCCAAATACAGAAGAAAGCGGATGCGGTAGTTATCGCAGGAACGACAGGGGAAGTTTCCACTCTTTCTGATGAGGAACATATAACTCTTGTAGAAAAAGCGGTCAGGCAGGTGAATGGACGGATTCCCGTAATCGCCGGGGCCGGAAGCAACAATACGGCCCATGCCGCATGGCTGTCCGGGGAATGTGAAAAAGCAGGGGTCGATGCACTCCTGCATGTGACCCCATTATAACAAAGCATCCCAACAGGGGCTTTATTTACATTTTAAAACCTGTGCACGCCTCACTCACTCCCAATTATCCTGTACAATGTTCCTTCCAGAACCGGAGTAAATATTTTTCCTGCCACCTATAAGAGACTAAGTGAAATCGACAATATTGTGGCCTGTAAGGAGGCCAGCGGAAATTTTTCCCAGATAGCCAAGACGGCGGCTCTGTGCAAAGAGGATTTAACCATCTATTCGGGAAATGATGATCAGATTACCTCTGCATTAGCCCTCGGCGCCAAGGGGGTTATTTCTGTTCTCTCCAATATTCTTCCGGAAGAAACACATAATATTTGTTACTCTTATTTTAACGGCGATCAGGAAAAAAGCGATAATCTGCAGCTGAAATATCTGGAATTGATAGAAGGGCTTTTTATGGACATAAATCCCATACCTGTCAAACAGGCTATATGGGTTATCCTGTGGGCGGCTGCCGCCTTCCCTTGTGTGATATGGATCCTGCTAATGCGGAAAAGCTTTATGCAATTCTGAAAAGCTATGGCCTTATAAACAGCGGAGTAAAAGCAGGTTCGATCACCGTACATAATGCAAAAAACACGGGTAATATTTTAAGATATAATATATAGCATTCGTTTTCCCATACCGGGAAAAGGAAACACAAATGCATGAAACAGGTCATGGAGCGGTACCAGCTTTCTGAAGGCTGCGGGAAAGCTGGTACATGCGCAGATGTATCTTATAAAACCGGAACCCAGTACTCAATCCTGCTCCTGCCATTCTCATCCGTTTCCTCTCCATACCGCACAAAATCATACCTCGCATTTTCATTCAGCCTGCAGGTCGACTGCGGAAACCATTCCCTGTAAATATAATCCGCAACCGGCTGCACACTGTCTTCCTTTATTCCCCGGAAGCAAAAGACTATATATTTTGTAGCGGGCAGCTCCCTGCCTTCCATACCTTTCGGCAGAGCGCCTATCCGTTCCACCTCCGATGCCGCATAATAGTCAAAGACCGGCTGTTTTTCCGAGTCCGTATCCCATCGTGCATAATCATTCAGTCCAACGAGGAATTCCCTATTTATCCGATTAGGAATGCTTCCCTTCCCGGCATGCATTTTTTTCCAGCACTGCCCGATTACATTGAAACCAAAGCGGGTATTTTTCCGGTAACCGGCAAGCAACATCCTTCCGCCTTCCACCATTTGGATATCCATCATCCTGTCTCCTCTCAGTTTTCCGGATCCGTCCACAGTCATTTTCAGCTGTAAGGGGAAGAATTCCTTTTTACGCCGGAAGGCCCTTGGACTGCATTTATACATTGCTTTAAAACCGATCGTAAAGGACTGCTGTGTTTCATATCCGGCAAACAGGGCAATCTCCATAACCGGCTTGTCCGTAAATACCAGCAGCCGTGCGGCTTCCGTCAATCTCCGCCTCTGAATGTAGGTATGAACGGAAAAACCGGAAATCACTGAGAACATCCGGCTTAAATGGTATCGGGAATAGCCCGCCTCACGGCAAAGACTGTCAAGATCCAGCCGTTCTTCCAAATGCTTCTCGATATAATCCATCATTTCCCGAATCGTATCCAGATTTGTTTTCATTATCTGTCCCTCCCTATGACTACTATACATCGGAGTCTCCGGGGATTTTTCACATTTCTTGCTGTATTTCCTGTAAACATTATTTGCTGTATGCTATAATGAATCTGCGGCATGTCCTGCCGCTGCATCTCATTAAATACAATGTTTCCCGTTGGATACTTACTCTGTAAGCCAGCCCTATGAGCCTGTCCTGTAAAAGCGGAAACACAATAAATATTCACCGGAGGGACCTAATGAAAAAACAACATTCAAAAGTATTTTATATCGTATCCGTGCTTGCCGTTATACTGGTAATATCGGCTGTTTTACTTCTCTTTTTTCCAGGCAGCGGATCTGCTTCGGCTTCCGGTATCCTAACCCTGAATACAGATGAATATGTAAAGGCGATGGGGGTTGAGCAGTTTTCAGACTTGTTCCAGGATGTGGGAGACAATTATAATACGGCCTATGTTCTCCAATATTCCGGAGAAAGCAATCTCGATTTTAAGACCATCAGCACATATGCGGTATATGTACCTGGCGCCGGTTCAGCCTCCGCAGTCGGTCTGGGAACCTCTGGTCCGGTGTTCAGCCGTCATCTTAAACTGGATCTGGATTCAACAGGACAGACGGGAAATGATGTTTACTGCATTACTTCCCATTCGGATAAGGAGATGGATTTCCGGGTTTATCTGGATGGTAAGAGAATTGATACAAAGATTGTAGATGTGGATTTTAACCCCATACCATCCATTGAATAATACGCCGCCTGTTCAGCATCTTTCAATCCGGTATTCCTGGTATAGCTTCTTCCGATATTCCTTATTTTTGATCGCTTTCTGAAGATCGTCTATACGGAAATCGGCAAGAAGCTTTTGCGACAGCGCGGCAAAATATTCTTCTCCCAGTTCCAATCCCTGGCTTTTACCCTGATTCACCCCATCATTATAAAGATCATCCAATGCTTTACACATATTACAGCTTTCCCCCTTTACATTCAGCGCTGACAAAATCTGCGTTCCTTTGGCGGCTTTCCGGTTTATCCGGAACATCTCTCAATCCGGTATTCCCGGTACAACTTCTTCCGATATTCCTTATTTTGGATCGCTTTCTGAAGATCGTCTGTACGAAAGTCGGCAAGAAGTTTTTGTGATAGCGCAGCAAAATATTCTTCTCCCTGATTCACCCCATCATTATAAAGATCATCCAATGCTTTACACATATTACAGCTTTCCTCCTTTACATTCAGTGCTGACAAAATCTGCGTTCCTTTGGCGGCAGCTGCCAGGAAAAGAGCTGCATCCTTGGAAAGACGGGAAAAAACATGCTCGTTTTCTTTTACATATTTTTTCAAAGCCTTTCTGTCCTCCTGGCATTGAAGAAATCCGAATACCTGCCGCAGTTCTGTGTGAAGCAGGCTGATATCCATGTCCCTCCTGACGGAGAGTACATGGATCGGATAATCGGGCACAAAGCTTCTGAGTCTGTCACTTTCCTCGGGGAACCTCAGAAGATCATGCAGCCGCTTGGGCCTTTTCCACTCTTCTTCTCCAAAATACAATAGCAAAGTAATAACAGGCGTTATCCGGTCATCAGGGAAGAAAGCCGGAAAACCGGTTTTAAGACCCAGCCGTTTCCGATTCTCCTCTTCCACCCTGCGCACCTTTTTCTGATAATCAGCCCCGTCATACTGCATGATCCGCACCGGAGCCGTATAATCAATCTTTTCCTGGTTTTCAATCCCAAGCAGAACCAGCTCCATTCCATCCTGATAATACATCTTTACAACATCCCGCACATGCTTATACGCGGCAGAATACTCAGGCCTGTTCTGTACCGGATCCTCCTGCCGCAGGCCATGATAGTCAATCACCTGCCTGCCGCCGTACAGCCAGGCATTAAACAGGTCGGCAAATACTGGCGGATGGGACAAATAGGAAGACAAAGAAATATCAATTTTTCCCATAAACTTACTGCTGTCTGCCGAAACAGACAGATTTCCTCCTTAATTATACATAAAAAATGTAGAATATACAATATATTAGCAAAAACAAAACGGAATTAAACGGAACAGACTGTTCCAGGAATAAAAAAGAATAGCTATAGCTGATGTGCAGTTATCATAACACAGAAATAATGAAAAAACAATACATATCTGCACCCGATTTGTGTCAGGTTTTTTATCTTCCCCCTGTGAACACATATAAATGTGAACACATATAAATGTGCCCACATATAAAAAGGAAAACATATAACGGGAACGTAATCCCCTCCATGTTTTCCTTTTATGATTCATGTCTCAATTTCTATTTCGATTTTTCCCCGCTGTTTTGCATCCATCTTCTGCACTGAGGAAAACAGGAGGAATAGTATACCGGAACCAAACTACCAAAGCTGTTTTCCAGCCGCTTCAGCGGAAACAAAAGGTCCGGGAACCGCAGAAAGTCCGCGATGCTCACCCAGATAGTCCTCGTTGAAGGTAATCGCCGTTCCGTCAGGATTTTCAAACCTCTGCTCCGGCTCAAATGCGTAGCCCAAGATATCACTGGTAATAATGCCGTCCTTAAAATCACCAAGCAGATCATACACATTTGTTTTCAGGTAATAATGCCCGTCCTTCTCCACCAGCTCCACGGTTACCTTATTTGTCTCATCAACCAGATTTGACTTCTCATTTTTGCAGGGTTTCGCGCCATTGAAGTAAGCATTTCCGTTCACCCAAACAGGTAAATGTGAGAAATGATACTGGGCCAGTTCGCCCATATTGGCAGGCTTATCCATTTCAAACCAGCTGATCCACTCCTCATAGGTAGGATACTCATCAAATACTCTGGTACCAACCTCCTGGTTATCCTCCATTTTGAATCCCATATCCTCTTTCGCTTCCGCTTCCTTAACAGGCCAGTTCTGAACGAAGATATTGTTGTAGAAACGATCATCCCCATGCAGGATGGACATAAATCCTGCCACTTCGGTACGATGGCGGATATGATAAGGTGTGTAACGAGGCTGGTTAAGGCCGTTTACCGTATTATCCGTGCCGCCGCCTACAGCCGTAAAAGCACCCAGAATCAGGTTATGTACACAGGCCACGCCTTCGGTGGCAATCCGCAGGCCGGCTTTGGAAAGCATCACATTGTTGTCAATCAGTGTCGGACCATGACCCACTTCTACGAAAATATCCTGGCACATCATAGCGCCTTCTGCCTTTGTGGAGCCTTCCGGCGCATGGTTGTCATGCAGCAGGTTCTGTGTGATTCTCGTGCCCTGCGCCTGCCAGTCACACCAGATACCCATGGTAGAATGATGGATATGATTGCGGCGGAATGTTACGTCGATAGCTGCATGGAACTTAATGCCGGAAATCTCGGCGCCGCCCAGCTGCTGCATATTGTTGATATTGTGAATGTGGTTATCCTCAATGATACTGAATACACATCCCATACGTCCTACAATACCAGCCTGTTCGCAATGATGGATATGGCAGCGTCTTACGATATGGCTGCCTACTTTTTCCTTCAGCCATCCATGATACTGTCCGCGGCACACCGCATCCCTCTCCATCTGGGTAGGGCTTTTCACATGCTTGTTGGTAAAATAATGATCATTTTCCGGGTCATAATATTTTCCCAGGGAAATACCGCAGCATTTACTGTTGCTGATTTCACAGTCCTCAATGATCCAGCCTTTTGACCAGTGAGGGCCGACCATTCCGTCCTGATAAGCGGCGGGAGGCGCCCAGGTTGTGGCAGCTTTGTTAACGTCAAAGCCACTGAAGGTAATATAATCCACTCCTGTTTTTGAGGGCATAAAGCAGTTGCGGCGCACATTGATATCCACTTTTTCCTCATTGGGATTATGTCCCTGGAAATTGGCATAGATCACTGTGGTGTCGCCTGCCTGTTCGGTATACCATTTATAAACAGAAAAATCATGATCCCAGGAAGGGAGATATACTTCACCCTTGATACATTCCTCCAGCGTCTCGGTTTCGTAAAGCTGACGGTCATTTAAGTATACGGCGCCTGTGTGTCTGACTACAGGTGCAAAATACCAGTCCCCTCCCACAAAAGTAGTATAAGGATTATAATTGCCGAATACGCCGTTATCAATGCGGCATACCCAGACATTCCCCTGGTAAGGTTCCCAGGTATCTACGGGTTCCGCACCGGTAATGACTGCACCCAGAGGCTGTTCGCTGCGATAGGTGATTCTGGCGTCTTCCGTTCCTCCGTTCACAGGATCCACATACTCCCGGTAAATACCTGGAGCAACCAGGACCTCATCCCCCGGTCCGGCAACCTTTGCCGCTTCATTGATGTGTTTAAAAGGCATTTCCTTACTGCCGTTGCCCTCTCTGGCAGCGGCGGCGTTCACATAAAAAATCATACATGCTCTCCTTCCTATTGTGTGTTTTTTCGGAAATAACAGCCCCATCACATCTGAACTGTCATTTCCGTTATAGTCTGCTCATGACCGACAATATTTTCCCTGACGGGAAACAGGCAGTCTCTTCTTGCTTATCCTATAGAGTCATTATATAATCATAATAAGCACCTGAAAATGTCGTATCCAGAGGGAAACGGAGTTTTATTGTATCCAAATCAGACTTTTTGAAGTCAGGAGGAACCGTATGAAAAAAGTCAGACAGTTCATCGATACCAGTGGGAAACTGTCACAGGAAGGATTTCTGAAAAAACTGGGGATTCCCAAAACCTTTCTCACCTTTCATAATTTAGGCAGCTATACTTCGGAGTTTGTAGAGATCGGAATGCCGTATATGATCATATATGAAGCAACTGACAGAAAGCACGGTGAACTGAACTCCCTGGAATTTACGGAAAGCAATAAAAATTATTTTTTTTCTTCCGTAAGCAGGCTGGATTTGGAAGGGAAGCGTTCCCTGCACTCCCATGATTTTTATGAACTGACCATCGTGCTGGAGGGCGAGCTTCATTTACAGATCGAAAATGAAACGGTGGCCTATCATGCCGGGGAATGCTGCCTGTGCAATAAAAATATACGTCATAAGGAGCTGCATGACAGCGAGTTTGAAATCATTCTTTTCATGTTCCAGGAGGAATATATCAAATCCGTGCTGGAACAGGATCTGCTGTATGATGAGGAAGGGCAAAGCTGTACCAGCCATACCTTTTTCCATCATCTGTTTGCGGAAAACCAGAAGCTTTCCTTTTACAGTGCAAAGGAGTATATCGATTTCAGAAGAAAGACCCTCTTTGATCCCGATGATTTTTACAGGCTGATTAATGCCATCGTGCTGGAACTGAGCGAAAGCCGTTCCGGAAGGAATTATATGGTGAGGGGATATTTCTGCCGTTTCATTGCCATGCTGGGAGACGAGGAGAATTACCTGATCCAGACCCACCAGACAAGGATCTCCAAGGAAGAAAGGCTTTTCTACCAGGTGTCCCAGCTGCTGCAGAACAGAAAGGGCAGGATCAGCCGGGGCGAACTGGAAGCGGAATTGAATTATAACAGCGACTACATCAACCGGGTGGTCAAGAAGCACACCGGCCGGACTTTGTCCGATTACAGCAGATCCTTTCTGCTGAAGGAGGCTGCGGATCTTTTGAAAAATACGGACAAACGGGTGGGAGAAATCTGTGAAGAGCTGGGATATACCAACAGGAGCCATTTTAACAGGCTGTTTATTGAACGTTTCGGGATGACACCCACGGAGTACCGGGAATTGGAACCGGATGCGTAAATATATCGCAGATAATAAGTATATTCTGCCGGATCAGGTTCCAATATTCCCGGGCTTTTCTTCTCACTGGTTTGTATCTATAGTGCATTTCAATTCACATAGGTATCAAGTCCCCTGAAGATCCGCTTTACCGTCTCATAAGACAGCTTAGGCCGCCTGTACTCATCCACAATCCCTTTATTATTCATGGTCCTCGGGCGCGTCCCGAACCAGCTGTCACATACTCTTCCGTCACAGAACTGCCAGACATAGACGCCGCTGCAGCCCTCCTGTCCGAATACCGCAGTCAGCTGTTTCTGAATCGCTGAAGCCTGATATTCCTCCGACCACTTCACCTCTGCCGGCGTACGGTAACCATAAATGGCCCCTGCGCCGATCTCGGTAACCAGAAAGGGTTTCCCTGTCCCTTCGGTTTTCTCCTGAACCCAATCATACAGCTCCTTCAGATAAACATCCGCCGGTGTATCATGATACCACAGCGGGTAAATATTATAGGAAACCACCTCAGGCATTCCGAAACAGATATCCGTTTTAAACTGACAGCTACGGAAGAACGGGCGGCTATGGCTGGCACACTCATTCAGAATCCCCCATATATAGATGGAAGGATGATTGTAATGGGTTTCTATCATTTCCCGGATGCAATCCTCGCATTGTTTTTCAAAATTGGGATTGCGCATATCCTTTTCCGACAATCCCCTTGCATGATTCTCTTCCCATACAAGGAAACCTGTCTCATCGCAGAGATCCAGAAACAATTCATCGTTGGGATAATGGGAGGTTCTCACCGAATTGGCGCCCATATCCTTCATCAGCATTAAGTCCTGCTGCATTGCCTGGAACGGAATGGCGCAGCCAAACTGCGGATGATCTTCATGCCGGCAGAAGCCTTTGATTCTTATTTTACGTCCGTTCAAAAGGATATCCTTTCCTTCCATACGTATTTCCCGAAATCCCACTCTGTCGATCCAGTCGTCCATGTCATTTCCCATGCCATCCTGCAGCACTGCCGTCAGATGGTACAGAACAGGATTTTCCGGCGACCATTCCTCCGCCTGTCCGCAGGGCAGGTTTTCGGCGGTAAAGGCTGCTTTGCTGTCCGGCCCGGCCTCCACAACAGCCGAGTGGATTTCCTGCTCTCCAAGGTACAGGATTACCTTTCCTCTGAAAAAATGATCCGAAATATTCTGAAGCTCTCCCTGCACCGAAGAATACCATTTCCCGTCCTTCCGGACAGGGGTAAAATGGATTCCGGTTATATAACTATCATTCAGTTCCTCCAGCACCACCGGACGGGTGATCCCACCGTAGGACTGGTAATCATTGGGAACGTGCAGGGCAGACTGCGGCCCGAAGGAATTATCTGCTATAACCTTCAGATGATGCTTTCCTCCGCCCAATCCCTTTACCACCGCAGAAAAAGGTGTATAGGCATTGTAATGGGAAGCAATCTCCCTGCCGTCCAGATAAACCTGCGCCGTATGGCTCACCCCTTTGAATTCTATGCGCACATTTCCGGAACAGCTGATATCCCGTTCATAGCATGCCCGGCCCCGATAGGTTCTCGTATCCGGACAGCTTTCCCAGCCGCCGGGTACCGCCGCCTTTCCTTTAACGGCCTCTTCTTTTCCCTGCTCCGGCAACGTGCAAAAATCCCAGAGGCAGGAAGAAATCTCTTGTGTTTTCCTTATTTTATGTGTGGCAAATGTCCTTACCATGCTGTATAACCTCCTATTTTTTCCCGGCTGCCTATTCTTTGACCGCTCCAATCATGACGCCTTTCACAAAATGTTTCTGAATAAAAGGGTAGATACAGAGTATGGGCACGGTAGAGACAATGATCGTGGCATATTTTATCGTCTGTCCCACATCCTCCACGTCCGTCTGCCCCGTCATGGCCCCAAGCTGGCTTCTTGTCAGGATATCGCGCAGGAATATCTGTATGGGCATCTTATCCGCATCCCGCAAATAAATCATGGCATTGAACCAGGAATTCC